>ONZR01000298.1_pt1 | contig 24055 bp, 14 predicted proteins | sample 1671691 | NCBI WGS metagenome assembly ONZR01 (sample SAMN06348182, study PRJEB24527) | human gut metagenome | biome: human gut; feature: ankylosing spondylitis patient; material: feces | host: Homo sapiens | place: China | collected 2015-10 | reverse complement strand
GGGATTGGGCCAGAGCATGGCGTGCGGGGAAGTTTCGCACCACCATCTCGCCGCATCTCTATCGATATTCGGATGCCGTCAAGCGAAAAGCCGTGCGCATGCGCCAAAAAGGACACACCTGGCATGAGATTGCGGAAGCTACGGGGGTCGGCGTGAGCACCTGCAAGCGGTGGATGGATAAACTCCGGAAATCAGAAGCGCAAATATCGTCAGAATTTTAAGACCGACATTTAACAGTTACTGCAATGAAAATTAAATCTGTAAAAATTAAGAATTTTCGAGGCTACCGTGATGAAATATGCGTAGATTTTGACAATCTCACAGTTCTCATCGGCAAAAATGATATCGGTAAATCCACAATCCTCGAAGCTTTAGACATCTTTTTTAATGAAGGAAGCGGTGCAGTTAAATGGGACAAAGACGACCTCAACGTTCAGTCGACCGAAAAGGGCGAAAATGAAACCATCATTTCCGTGTGCTTTATTGAACTACCAGCAAATATCATTATTGACTCGACAGTGCAAACAGATTTGGGCAGTGAATATATGATAAACACTGACAAAAATCTTGAGGTCATTAAAAAGTTCAAAACACAAAAACCAGCCATTTTCATCAAAGCACTCCATCCAACGAACCCTGAGTGCAGTGATCTACTGTTAAAAAAGAATGCTGATCTAAAAAATGTAGCCAACAAATTAGGTATAGAATGCGAAAATCTCAGAACAAATTCTACAATAAGGAAGGCCATTTGGGAGCATTTTAATAGCGATTTAAATTTAAAAGAAGTTGAAATTGATATCGCTAAAGAGGATGCAAAGAAAATTTGGGAAAATCTATCCTCGTATATTCCACAGTATTCATTATTCCAAGCAGACAGAAGAAACAGTGATGATGACAGTGAGGTTCAGGACCCGCTAAAAATGGCCGTCAAGGAAATTTTGACAGACCAGGAAATAAAAGATAAATTAAATTCCGTTGCCAACACCGTAAAAGAGAGACTGCAGGAAGTAGCCGACCGAACCCTAAAAAAACTCAAGGAAATGGATTCAGGCATCGCAAGCACCTTAAATCCAGTTATATCTACCGACAAATTAAAATGGTCTGATGTTTTTAAAAATGTATCAATTTCAGGCGATGAAGAGATTCCAATTAATAAACGCGGAAGCGGTGTTAAAAGGCTTGTTCTCTTAAATTTCTTCAGAGCAGAAGCGGAACGCCGAGCAGAAGAGAGTAGGCATACAGGGATCATATATGCAATTGAAGAACCAGAGACTTCTCAGCACAATAATCATCAACGGATGCTGATCGGCGCATTGAAAGAGCTGTCTGCTCAACCCCAGACACAGATTCTGCTTACAACCCACAGTGCAGTTCTTGTTAAGGAACTTGATTACAACAATATTCGCCTGCTTAATAAGAATAATTTAGGAGAAACAAAAGTAACAAAAGTAGAACAATCCGCACTAGAATATTCCTCATTAAATGAAGTTAATTATTTGGCGTACGAAGAAATAACCGAAGAATACCACAATGAGCTGTATGGCTATCTGGAAGGGTCGAAACTGTTGTATGCATACAAAAATGCTCACCCAAATCCAAAGTTAAAATACTTCAACACCAACAATAACAAAACTTACGATTCAATACTATCTAGATACGTCAGGGATCAAATTCATCACCCAGAAAATCAAAAAAATGCTCGATTTTCTCAAGAACAGTTGAAACAATCAACAATTATGATGAGGAATTTCATAATAAACGTGAAAAACAAAAAATCGAAATTAACCTCCAATTAATAACATTGGATTACGGATGATAATTTTGCCAAATACATCATGAATACATCTTTCAATTGTCGACACAATTAATTTCGGATGCGGTTTTACTGTTGCTAAAAAATTGGATTCATCAGAAACTAACCCCATCAAGAAGAGGATGGTATTACCCCATCCTCTCGCGTATCATGCGGACATGCTATTCAGTATCCGGCAGTTTCCAAGCGTTAAGGTGGGTCTGGACAAAAGCGCTGAGAAGCGCTTTTGTCGTATCTGGCATCTGCAAACGCAGATGGGATATTTCTGCTGAAACAAAAATCCCTTAAAAATCAAAAATATGATAAGATCAAGTCATTCAATCATTTGATTTTTAAGGGTTTTCAATGGAACAGCTATCTTTACCGATCTTGAGATCGAGATCAGACGTAAAACCCGCAAGACTCGACTTGAGCGTCTAACGCAGAGGCTGGAATCCTTGATTCCTTGGAAAGACCTGCTTGACTTGATCCGGCCGCATTATTTCGTATCTGGCCGCCGCGGCCGTCAGCCCTATGCTCTTGAATTAATGCTGCGCATCCATTTGCTCCAGATCACCTACAACCTGAGTGACCCGCAAATGGAAGACTGCCTCCATGAAAATTTCACTGTCCTGAAGTTTGTCGGCTTGTCCATGGCGGATCGAACGCCGGACGAAACGACAATCCTTCAGTTCCGCCATATTCTCGAAGAACACGATCTCGGTCCGAAGATCATCCAGACAGTGAATGCCAAGATCAATGCGGCCGGTCTTCACTTGGTGAAGGGGCGAATTGTTGATGCATCTTTCATCGAGGCTCCAACCTCAACCAAAAATAAGACCAGAACCCGTGATCCTGAGATGCCCTCAGGAAAGAAGGGCAGCACCTGGCACTTTGGCATGAAAATGCACGTGGCTGTCGATGAGGTCATCGGCATTGCGACGGATGTCGTTTATGGGCCGGCCAATGAACATGACATTACACGTGCCCGTGAAGTCATTCCTGACGACACGTGAATTGTTTATGGGGATGCGGGATATGTTGGGATCACACAGCGTGATGAATTTCAAGATCTCTCAAGAGCTGACTATATGATTGCCCGTCGGCCGGGGTGTCTGAAAACAATGAGTCAGGATTCCGCTGAGCGTGAGTTGGAGCGATTCAAGGCAAGCGTCCGCAGTAAGGTCGAGCACGTTTTCAAACGAGTCAAGCTTGATATGGGGTACTCCAAAACGAGGTATCGAGGCATCAAGAAGAACGCCCGCCGAATCAGTACGCTGCTGGCCGCTGCTGGCCGTTGCTAATCTTTTCTGCTTCGACTGCTGGCGCAGAAGGAGTGTGGCATAAACGCGCCCATAGAGCTCGAAAGAGCCCTGATTCAAGGCTTTCCGCATTGAATATGAAACGAATTTCCGGTCTTTTTGCCGCCAAAACGGCTTTTTTATGAAAAAAGCACCTCATGGGAAGCGCGTCTTGTTGAAGGTCAATCTGTCCAGAGCTTTCCTTAAATTTAGATTTATTAATCGCCCAAAAATACCTCTTACCGCAGCCAAATAAACTATCGAATAAAATAATTATTATCCGATAAATAAAGGAATTTTATTTTCGAACATCTCATTATGCTCACCGTGCTAAAGCTGCTTTGCTTCCGAGGAGCAGAGATCAGATGTCTTACCATCGAGCAACCAATGACCCGCCTCGTCAAAGGCCGATGCGGGTCGCCAGCCGAAGCTTTCAAGGCTTCAAAGGCTACAAAAGCAACGCTGCGCCTTAGCCGGAAGGCCCGCCATTTGTTAAACTTTCAGGCCATTCTTTTAGGGACCTCTTATGAGCGCTCCGGTTATGCCGAGTGTCTTTGAGGATGTCCCCTCCGCCGATTTCTCTTCAACCATTGAGCATCATCCCAATGCCTACCCCCACGTCGTCGCTCAACGCATTCGTCGCCACCGCCACCAAGGCCGCCCGCCTTGCTGCGCGTGAAATCACCCGCGCCGCTCAGGATCGCGATCAGCTTGAAATTACCGACAAGGCTCGCAACGACTTCGTGACCTCAGCCGACAAGGCTGCCGAAGCCGCCATCGTGCGAGAACTCATGGAAGCCTATCCGCAGCATGGGATCCTCACGGAAGAAGCCGGCCGCCTCGGTCCTAAGAGCGACTTCCTCTGGATCATTGATCCGATTGACGGTACGACAAACTTTATCCACGGTCTTCCGCAGTACGCCGTGTCCATTGCACTTACCTACTGCGGCGAACCGATTGCCGCTGTGGTCTATGACGTAGCAAAGAACGAACTCTTCACTGCTGCCAAGGGCCAGGGCGCGAAGCTCGACAGCCGCCGCATCCGCGTGTCTGAGAATGACGAAATGCGCCGTTCGCTTATCGGCACGGGATTCCCGTTCCGTCCGGGCGCGGATATTGACGGCTACCTCAAGGGCTTTAAGAACGTTGCCGAACGCTCTGCCGGCATCCGCCGTCCGGGCTCAGCGGCGCTTGACCTCTGCTGGGTCGCCTGCGGCCGCTACGACGGCTTCTGGGAATTCAGCCTCAAGCCCTGGGATGTCGCCGCCGGCGGTCTCATCGTTCTCGAAGCGGGCGGCTTGATCACCGACCTCACGGGCGGCGAAGAATGGCTTGAAACCGGCAACGTCTGTGCCGGCAACCCGAAGATCTTCGCTCAGCTTCTGCCTCTCGTTGGGAAGCTCTCCGTGAATACGCAAAGTGAAGCTCCTCAGAGCGAGACCAAAAACGACAAAGCTCGCCGCACGCTTTCGACCAAGAAGGCCTAATCTAGGCCCTCAGCTTTAAGCGCAGTCCACTGCGCTTCCCGTTTGAGCCTTCAGCGGGTTTAAATTGACAAGCCGTCCGCAAGGCCACTCCTTCCGGGCGGCTTGACGTATCCGAACACTTCGGCTTTCCATATTCTCTTCATTTTGAAAAGGATCTCTCAATGACCGACGCAGCCTCCGAATCGCCCGACTTCAGCAATCAGGCGCTCTTCACTCCGGCGATGCGCCAATTCATTGAAGTGAAGAACCGCTACCCGAATACGCTGGTGCTCTTTCGCATGGGCGACTTCTACGAAACGTTCTTCAAGGATGCGGTTATCGCCAACCGACTGATCGGCATCACGCTCACCAAGCGCGGGAAGCTCACCGACGGCACGCCGATTCCTATGGCGGGCATTCCTGCGGTTTCGCTCGACACGTATATCGCTCGTCTGGTGCGTCAGGGCGAAAGCGTGGTGATCGTCGAGCAAAAAGGCAATACCCCGGGCGCCAAGGGCATGATTGAGCGTGAGGTTTCACGCATTGTGACCCCGGGCACACTCACGGATACGTCGCTGCTGCCCGAAAAGTCCGATTCCATTTTGCTCGCTGCGAGCTTTCCCAAAAAGAAGACGGCGCCGATCGGTCTCGTCTGGCTTACGCTCAGCAACGGCGACTTCCGTGCGGAGGAAGTGACGCCGGATTCGTTCGAGGCTGCGCTCGCGCGTATTCGCCCGTCGGAGCTCCTCGTCGACGAAGACATGAAGCGCGAAATGCGCACGGCTCATCCTGAAATTGCCGTTTCAACACTGCCCGATTGGCATTTCGACGCCAAACGAGGCGCTTCCAATTTGTGCGCAACCTTTGGAATGACTGCGCTCGACGCCTGGGATGTCACCAACCGCACAACGGTTCTTGCTGCGGCCAATGCGCTTCTCGATTACATCCGGGAAACGCAGGTTGACTTGGTCCCCTTCATCGAGCCGCTCAAACTAGTCGAAGAGTCGCAGTTCATCGTGCTCGACCCTTCTACCCGCCGCAATCTCGAGGTCGATGAATCGCTTTCGGCCAACGGCGAAGGCCCGACGCTTTTTTCCGTCATGGATCACTGCGCCACCGCTATGGGGAGCCGCGAAATGCGCCGCTGGCTGCGCGAACCGCTTCGTTCGATGGAAGATACTTCAGCCCGCCACGATGCGGTCGAAGCGATCATGGGCGACGAACCCTCGCGCGAACACTTCTTTGCCGTACTGGATGCGCTCCCGGATGTCGAACGCATTGCCTCCCGCGTCAGTCTGGGTACCGTCCGTCCGCGGGAGCTCGCTTCGCTTCGCGACACGCTCCCCACGCTTTCAGCGCTTGGCGCTTCGCTCGCAGACTCGCCGCTTGACCTCATTGCCGGCATCGGCCGGAGCATGACGCTCAACGCTGAGATTTGGGAACGCTTGGAGCAATCCCTTGTCGCGGAGCCCCCCGGCATGCTTCGCGACGGCGACACGATCGCCTCGAGCTGCAGTCCGGAACTCGCCGAACTTCGGCACTTTCGCGACGACACCAGCCGAATTCTGCTCGAAATGGAAGAGCGTGAGCGCGCAGCCACGGGCATCAATACGCTTCGGGTGCAGTACAACAAGGTGAGCGGCTTTTATATTGAAGTGACGAAGGGCGCAGCCCATCAAGTGCCGATGCACTATCAGCGCCGGCAAACCTTGAAGAACTGCGAACGATTCATCACGCCCGAACTCAAATCCATTGAAGACCGAGCGCTCTCCTCCAAAGAGCGCTCCGCCGCGCTCGAAAAAGAGCTCTACGACAAGCTCGTCGCTGAAACCGCCGAACATACGCCGGAGCTTCTCGCTGCTGCCAAAGCGGCCGCTCAGCTTGACGTGCTCTGTGCCTTCGCACGCCATGCCGCGGAAAACCGCTGGCATCGCCCCAAGCTTTCATCGCGCCCGGGACTCGACATCCGCAAGGGCCGTCACCCGGTTGTAGAAACCGCGATTGAAAATTACGTTCCCAACGACTGCCGCCTGGAAGACGGCCGCCGGATGCTGATCGTTACCGGTCCCAATATGGGCGGCAAGTCGACCTATATGCGCAGTGTGGCGCTCATTGTGCTCCTCACCTGGGCCGGGAGCTTCGTGCCCGCCGCGGCCGCCGAGATCGGTCCCATCGACCGCATGCATACCCGCATCGGCGCATCCGACGACTTGGCCCACGGCCGCTCCACCTTCATGGTGGAGATGACCGAGGCGGCCTTCATCCTGAGTCATGCCACCGACCGCAGCCTTGTGCTGATGGACGAAATCGGCCGCGGAACCTCTACGTTTGACGGCTTGTCGCTCGCTGCTGCCATCGCTCAGGAACTGGTTCAGAAGACGCGAAGCTTTACGCTCTTTGCGACGCACTACTTTGAGCTCACGAGACTCGCGCAGGAACTGCGCGAAGTGGCCAATGTGCACGTTGCGGCTGCTCAGGGGAGCGCAGGAATCGTTTTCAAACACGAAATCAAAGAGGGCCCTGCATCGAAGAGCTACGGCATCGCCGTCGCACAGCTCGCCGGCGTTCCTGCGCCGGTCGTTCGCCGCGCGAGAGGTTTTCTCGCCAAACTCGAAGCTCAGGCGAATGCACAGACGAGCAGTCTGCCGGATCTTTTTGCCGAACCGATGCTGCCCGCCGAAGACAATGCCTGGGAACCCGATCCGCTTGACGCTCCCCTCCAAAGCGAACCGTCTCCGGCGGAGCTGGCGAGAAAGTCACTCACGCACGATCTCATGCAGGCTGACGTTGACAATATGACGCCAAAGGCTGCAATGGAGCTCCTCTACGCATTTAGAGAGCGGGCTGCCGGCATCGAATCGATCGAAAAATCCGAATAACCTGATGACCTCCCGAATTCGCGCCATACGTCAAATTTAGTAGGATCCGACTGCATCCGCGTAAAATATGGGTCAACAGCATTTCATGAAGTGATGGGAGCAACCGCCTTGGAATCCAACTACCTGTCAGACCGTCCGGTCGACGAAGAAACGCTCTTTCGCGATATTCACAAGCACATTCTTCGTCAAGCGAAGTCGGGCGGCCGCATTGACACCGAGGCGGAAATCGCCGAACGCTTCAACGTCACGCGCTACAAAGTCCGAAAAGCCCTTTCTGTTCTCTCCCAGATGGGCATTGTCGACCGTGCTCCCAAACGCGGCATGACCGTCAACGCTCTTGGTCCGAAGAATCTGTCCTCACAGATTCAGGTCCAGATGGATATCGCGAATTTCGACATTCGCGAATTCATTGAAGCGCGTCTGCTTATTGAGGTCAACATCATTCCGCTCTGCGTGCGGCGCATGACGCCCGCACTGCTCGGGCGCCTCGACAACGCTATCTGCCGCATTGAGGCCAATGCCGGCAATACGCAGGAAGCCGACCGCTGGGACCGCGAATTCCATCTGATTCTGCTTGAATCCTGCGGCAACCGTGTGCTTCAAGTTTTCTCCGCTGCGCTCATCACGTACTTTGAGAAGACAACCTCCCACCTGCCGCAAAACGACCCGTCGTTTTTCATGATGATCGCTCAGCAGGAGCGCGAGCTTTTGCGTGCTATTCAGCGCGGAGATGAAGAGGGCGCCAAGGCGCTCCTCTCCAAGCATTTGAAGGAACAGGTAGACCTGCTTCCGGCTTAACGGCTCGCCATCAATATGACGAAAGCCTTCAGGTCACTGCACCTGAAGGCTTTTTCAATGCCGCCGGCCTCTAAAAAAGCCCGCACACGCTCCCGGAAGCGGAAGCGGGCGGGCTTTTCTGAAGCTCAGCAATCGGTGAAGACTGCTGACTGACTCACGTTAGTGAGGAACCTTGAGATCAAACTGGTGGCAGCTGTTGCACATCAGTTCAGACTTCTTGTGCCCCTTGTGGCAGTCCGTGCAGTTCACGTCGCCCAGGTGGCTGTAGTGCGGATTGGGTTCAACCTTAGCCGTCTGCTTAGCGAGCTGCTCGTAGCTGTGGCAGCCCTGGCAGACCTGCTTTTTCACCTTGGCGCCCGCCTTCGGGGCGGTCTTGTGGCAGGTTTCGCACTTCTGACCGTGCGCGAGGTGGAAGTCCGCGGTGAAGTCGCCGGCGATCGATGCCGTCGAGAACGCCGCGCCGAAGCACAGGGCCATAGCGAGGCCCAGGAATTTGGTCTTGGTCATTTTAAAAATCTCTCCCGTCTTTTAGTTCTGCTTGGCGCGGTTGGCCAGTTCACGGCCGGCGATACGGCCGTAGACGGTCGCAGCGCCGAGCTGAGCACCGCCCGCGTAGTTGAAGAAGAAGATGCCGCCCGCGGCATTGCCCGCGGCGTAAAGGCCGGGGATGCTGCCGCCGTCAAGGCTCTGAATTTCAGCCTTGGTGTTGATGAGCGGGCCGCCGAAGGTGGCCGTCATGCCGCCCTGGAACGGAACGGCGTAGAACGGAGCCTTGGCAACGGGATGGGGCTTTTTGTACGTGCAGGGCGGGACCATGTCTTCGAGCTTGCCGGCAGCAAGGGCGTCGTTGTAGGCCTTCACTTCCTTGACCACGTTCTTTTCTGGGAGGTTCACCTGCTTGCAGAGAGCTTCAATCGTATCGGCCTTGCCGTAGGGGCTGTGCAGGCGATCGAACTTGGCAATGACCTTGTCGAGCACGGGGCATTCGCTGTCGACGATCACCCAGGCCTGGTTGTCGAGCGTCTGAAGCGCCGTCGTGCGGGCCTTGACCACATAGGTGTTGTTTTCGTCCATGAAGCGCTTGCCGGAGGTGTTCACCTGAACGCCGTAGCCGGAATTGAGCACATCGGCCGGATTCACATGCGTGATGCCGACGATCGGGCCGCAGTGGAACTGGTCCATGTTGACGAATTTGGCATAGAGCGGCAGCGCGAGCGAAATGTTTTCGCCGGTCGTTGACCGCGAACCGCGCAGCACCATGCGGGTGGCCCAGCCGCCGATGTAGCGGTCCACCATTTCGGGGTTGGCCGAGAAGCCGCCCGTCGTCAAGCAGACGCCGCCCTTGGAAAGCCATTCCTTCTGGCCTTCGTCCGAGAGCGTCTTCACGCCCGTGACGCTGAAATGATCGTCATGGAGAAGCTCGATCACCTTGTGGTCGTAGAGGATCTCAATGCCGCGCTTCTTGGCGGCAGCAAGGAGCGTCTGCACGAGGCGGGAGCCGCCCGTGAGACCATCGCCCAGCACTCGGCAGGTACGGCCGAGACGGGGATAAGGCATGGGCTTGATCTTGCCGAACTTCACGCCTTCCTTTTCGAGCCAGTCGATGCCTTCGGAGATGTTGTCCGTATAGGTGCGGTTAAGGGCCTTATCACCCATCTGCTTAGAAACATCCATCATCATGGCGTTGAAGGCTTCAGCCGTATCTTCAATACCCTGCTCCTTCTGATGACGCGAACCCCAGCCGCAAACCGAGCCCAGCGCGTAAATGGCATTGCCGTCCGGACGGTCGCGTTTTTCAAAGAGCACCACCTTGGCGCCCAAGTCGTGGGCGGTGATGGCGGTGATCAGGCCTGCGGGACCCGCGCCCACGACGATCGCGTCATAAACCGGGGCTTTCTTGCTGGACTTGGCTTCAGCAGCCGCGGCGATTCCGGTCATACCGGCGGCGGCAGCGCCGAAGAGCGAGGTCTTCAGAAGACCACGGCGGCTCATATCCATGTCGGACATTGCTTTCTCCTATTGAAGCAGTCCGGGCTTACGGCCGGCCCGAAAGCGGTCGGGCAACGGCAGCCATCCATAAACATGGGCGGCGGGGTCTTGAGGTCCGGACTTTAGAGGGGTTGTTTTGAGTATTTTTGGAGGGCGCCTGAGGCGCACTTCTCCCACGGCGGCATGATAACGCTTTAAAACCACTACGTACCTGCGTACTGGATCAAAGAGCCTTCAGACTGACGTCAGAAAACCCGCCGTCGTCCAAAAAACACGGAAACGATTGAACGACGGCGGCGGGGACGGATCTCCGCTGAGCAGCGGGGGACTTCTGCCGGAGATCCTTCCAGTTAGGCCTTGCGGGCGCCGGACTGCTCAGCCTTTTCCTGAGCAACCACCCAGTTGAGTGCGCTGCCGGCACGCCACCAGGCAAGCTGCTTAGCGTTATAGGAATGACGGGCTTCAAAGCGTTCCTTGGAGCCGTCTTCGTGCGTGAGCTCAATCACAACGGTCTTATTCGGAGCGATTTCAGAGAGGCCAAGGACCGAAATACGATCTTTTTCACGGATCTTGTCGTAGTCGGCGGGATCGGCAAACGTCAGCGCGAGAATGCCCTGCTTCTTGAGGTTGGATTCGTGAATACGGGCAAGGCTCTTGGCGAGCACGACGGCAACGTCGAGGTAGCGCGGCTCCATCGCAGCGTGTTCGCGCGACGACCCTTCGCCGTAGTTGTCGTCACCGACGATCACGGATGCCACATGGTGGTTCTTGTAATAGCGGGCTACTTTGGCGGGCGTATCGTAGGCCTTCGTTTCCGTATTCCAAACCTTGCCGGCCTGTCCGTTAAAGGCATTGATGCCGCGTTCGAGCAGATTGTCGGAAATGCGGTCGATATTGCCGCGATACGGCAGCCACTTGCCGCCCGGGCTGATGTGGTCGGTCGTGCACTTGCCCTTCACTTTGATGAGGAGCGGAAGCGCCGCGAAGTCCTTGCCGTCCCAAGGTTTGAAGGGGCTGAGGAGCTGAATGCGTTCATTGGTGGGGCTCACCGCCATATCGATCTTTTCGTAGGTCGGCAGGACGCAGCCGGCTACTTCCTTGACAAAGCCCTGCTTAGGCAGCTCTTCGCCCTTGGGTTCGGCGAGCTTGACATTCTGACCAGTGCGGCTTCTCAGCGTTCCGGCGAGCGGATTAAAGGTGATGTCGCCTTCTGCAGCCATGGCCATGACGATTTCGGGCGAGGCAAGGAACGCGTTGGTCTTGGTGCTGCCGTCGTTGCGGCCGGCGAAATTGCGGTTGAAGGACTCAATGATGGAATTGGGACGCGTCATGTCGCCCGTCGTACGATGCCACTGACCAATGCAGGGGCCGCAGGCCGTCGCAAGCACCGTCGCGTTGAGCTTACGGAAGACGTCTAAAAGTCCGTCGCGTTCGAGCGTCTGGAAGATGCGGACCGAACCGGGGACAACCATGATCGGGGTTTTCACCTCAATGCCCTTGTCGATCATTTCCTTGGCCACCGAAGCTGCGCGCGTAATGTCTTCGTAGGACGAATTTGTGCAGGAACCAATCAGCGCGACTTCGAGCTTCTGCGGGAAGCCTTTTTCCTTGGCCTTGGCAGCGACCGTCGAAATCGGCATCGCGGCATCGGGCGAGAACGGACCGTTGATATGTGGTTCGAGCGTCGACAAGTCGATTTCCACCACGCGGTCATAGTATTTCGCCGGATCGGCAACGACTTCAGGGTCAGCCTTCAGATCCTTGGCAACGCCGCGGGCGAGGTCGACCACCGCCTGACGGCCCGTAGAGACGAGATAGCGCTCCATAGCTGCATCAAACGGGAAGATCGACGTGGTGGCGCCCGTTTCCGCACCCATGTTGCAGATCGTAGCCTTGCCGGTTGCGGAGAGCGATTCCGTGCCTTCGCCGAAGAATTCGATGATGGCGTTGGTGCCGCCCTTGGTCGTTAGGATGCCCGTCAGCTTCAGAATCACATCCTTCGGAGAGGCCCAGCCCTGCAGGCGGCCGGTGAGCTTCACGCCGATGAGTTTGGGCATCTTGAGTTCCCACTCCATGCCCATGAGGCCGTCGACCAAGTCTGCGCCGCCCACGCCGATCGCGAGCATGCCGAGACCGCCCGCAGTAGGCGTGTGGCTGTCGGTGACGAGCATCATGCCGCCCGGGAAGTTGTAGTTCTCGAGGAAAACCTGGTGGCAAATGCCCGCGCCCGCAGGCCAGAAGTCAAAGCCGTAGCGCTTGGCAGCGCGGGCGAGGAAATCGTATGTTTCGTAGTTCGACTTATCGGCAACCTTCAAGTCAGGAATCGCACCCGCGTTGGCCATCACCAAGTGGTCACAGACAATCGCCGCGGGCAGCGCAATGCGGTCCTTGCCCGATGAAAGGAACTGAATAATGGCCATCGGGCCGCCAATGTCATGCGTGCCTGCACGATCCGGGCGGAGTTCGACGTAGTCAGCGCCGCGCTTAAATTCGCGCATTTCTTCGGGATGATAGAGATGCGTGTAGAGAATTTTTTCCGCGAGCGTGAGCGGGCGGCCGAGATGTCCGCGAACCGCCACGAGTTTTTTGGGATATTCGCGGTAGAAGGCTTCGATCATGTCGAAGTTGCGGATGTGTCCGGTCTCAGCAGCGGGCTGGAGTGCAGCGCTCGACGCTAAGGTCGGAACAGATGCGGCGGCGCCGGCTGCGGCGGCAGTTTTCAAAAGCGATCGGCGGCTCAGTGCGGGGGTCTTCATTTTTTTGTTTCTCCTGTTGCGGACCGCTGGGCAGCCTGCCGGCTATGCTTTGATGCAGGCGGGAACGATTGCCCGAGCGGTCAACGGATGGTCCGGCGCCGATCGTTTTTGGCTCGGCGTCTTTGTTTTTCCGTGCCGCGCATTTTTCTCCCGAGGTTCCACTACGTAGAGCCGAATGAAATCAAGTTTTCATCTCCTCGGGGTGCATCATTACCCGCCCGCACATCGGTTCCGGCAGAATCTCCACCGCACGTTTTTATATAGAGTGCGTACAATAAAAAGTTCTATAAAACCTCGGCATCACGCGGAGCACAAGGGGCCATGTTTTCGTTGGAAATCATTATTCCCATCATCGTCGTCGCAGCAGTCTGCGCCGTCTATATCATTCTTCGCGGCCGGCGCGACGAACGTCGCGCCCGCGAGGCCGGGGAAAAACTCCGTCCAATCCCCATGGACGATCCGTTAGTGGCGGGGGGCGCCGCCATGCGCCCTGCGCCTGACGCCCCGGCGCCAAAGCCGGCGGCCAGCGCTGCCGCCCCTATGGAGCCGGTGTTCAATCCCGATGCGGCGAAACCCTCGAAAGATTCGGAGCTTTTTGAGCCCCAATCGCCTTCGGATGAGCCGCCCATCTACCGCCAGCTCGAAGCCGAGGAAGAAGCGCAGCGCGCTGCTGACGAGGCGGAAGCTCAGGCCGCCGCTCAAGCTGCGGAACCCGAGAGCGGCGAGCGCCATCCGGCAGAGCCCCCGGTCGACAGCATGATCGAATGGATCCTTGACATTGCGCCGCGCGAAGGCATGCAGTTCGCCTTGGGAGGCGTACAGAGCCTCAAACTCGAGGTGGACCGCCTTCAGCTGCCGCTTCTTGTACGCATCTGGGCGCAGTCCTCGCGTGACGGTCTTTATTACGATTCCGGCGAACTGACGGGCCCCGCCCGCCACGCGGTAGCCGCTGTGGTGCTCGCCAACCGCGCCGCACAGCTCGACGACGTCGCCGCATCACGCTTTTTCCAAGTGCTCGAGCAGTCCGCTGCGCAAAACGAAGTGGCGCTGCGTCGGGAGATGGAGCCCGAAGACGCCGTCAAGCGTTCTGCAGACCTCAAGCGCTTCATCAAATATTACGATCGTGCCGTTGAGGTCCGCATTGTGCCGCGCGGCGAAGCCGAAGAAAACTTCTCGCTCGACGCCGTCGGCGCGGCCGCTTCAGCCGCCGGCTTTGCTGCGGCGAGCGGCCGCTGGGAGCTTCGTCTCGCGGTCGACGACATCGACCCCGTAATGACGCTCGCCTTTGGTCCCGATCAGACCAAGTCGCTCACGCTGGCGCTCTCCCTTCCGCTCGCCAATCTGGCCCGCGGCGACTTGAAGCGCTTCTTTGCGATCGCAAACAGTCTCTCCGCCGCCCTTAACGGCATCTGGACCGACTGCGCAGCGCGTCCGATTGATGCGGGCGGCGCCATGCAAATTGCGGAAAAGATCGCCTCGCAGGCGAAGCTCATGTCCGCTGGCGGCGTCACGCCGGCCTCTGAGCGCGCCAAGCTTCTCTTCTCGCATTAAAGCGAAAACATTCACGAAGCACTCCGCACGAGGCCGCCCGACTGTCGACTGCCATATCGATTGTCGGACGGCCTTTTCATTGAGCACAACTGAAATACGACTGACAAACGTCCTCGTTTGCCCCGAGCAGATTTTCATGATGACCTCTCTATTTAACGACAACGAAGAAGCCGCGCCCGTCAAAGCCAAGCCGAAGCGGACCCGCAAAACTGTCAAAGCTGCCGCTGCCCCAGCCTCGGAAGCGGCAACCCCCGCGCAGGCCTCCTTTTTCGGCGGCGACGCTCAAGTGCTTTCGCCCGACCAAGCGCCCGCGCGCATGCATGAGCTCGAAACCGAGCTTGAACGCTGGAACTACGAGTACTACGTGCTCGACGAGCCGAGCGTGCCCGATGCGGAATACGACCGGGCATTCAATGAACTCAAAGCCCTCGAAGCCCGCTTTCCTGAACTCAAAAGCCGCACCTCTCCCACTTTGCGCGTAGGGGGCGCGGTCCGCACCGGATTCAAGAAGGTGCGCCATGACGTGCCGATGCTCTCCATCCATACGGAAACTGACTTTTCGGCAGCCGGGGCAGCCGCCTTTGATGAACGCGTGCGTTCAGCTCTGGGCCTTTCGCCGCAAGACCCGCCCGTCGAATACGACTGCGAATTGAAGTTCGACGGGCTCGCCACCAATCTGCGTTATGAAAAAGGCGTCTTGACAGAAGCCTCCACTCGCGGCGACGGCGTTGAGGGCGAAGACGTGACGGCCAATGTCCGCACGATCCGCACCATTCCGCTGCGGCTCAACGGCAAAGTGCCCGATATTCTGGAAGTTCGAGGCGAATGCATCATGCATAAGGCCGATTTTCTCGCCCTCAATGCCCGACAGGAAGCAGCCGGCGAAAAACCGTTTGCCAACCCGCGCAATGCCGCTGCCGGGTCACTGCGCCAGCTTGACTCGAGCGTAACGGCTCAGCGCACGCTTCACTTCTATGCCTACTCACTGGGCGAAGTCTCTGAACCCTTTGCCGAGACGCAGTCGGGCGTACTGGACCGTTTCGCCGAACTCGGGTTCCCCGTTGCGCACATGCGCGAGGTCGTCAAGGGGCCCGAAGCACTCGCCGCCTTCCACGACAAAGTTGCGGCGGCTCGTGCGTCGCTTCCCTTTGAAATCGACGGCGTGGTCTATAAAGTCAACAGCCTCGAACTCGAAGAAGAGCTTGGCTTCATTGCCCGAGAACCGCGCTGGGCGTGCGCGCACAAATACCCTCCCGAAGAGGTGCTCACCCAAGTGCTCGGCATTGACGTGCAGGTGGGCCGCACCGGCCGTCTCACGCCGGTCGCACGTCTGGCGCCGGTCTATGTGGGCGGCGTCACGGTTTCCAACGCAACGCTGCACAATGAAGATCATGTGGTCAATGACCTCGACCTGCGCGTGGGCGACACTGTTGTGCTGCGCCGGGCGGGCGACGTCATTCCGGAGATTCTGCGCGTCGTCAAAGAGCGCCGGCCGGCCGGCACCAAGGTTTTCGAGATGCCTCATGTCTGCCCGATCTGCGGCAGTGCGGTCATTCGGGATGAAGAAGAAAAAGACATGCGATGCACGGGCGGCCTCGTCTGTCCCGCGCAGATGAAGCTTTCCATTGTGCATTTCGCTGCTCGCCGCGCCATGGGGATTGATGGTCTCGGCGAAAAAATTGTCGACATGCTCGTCGATGAAGGCCTCGTAAAGACCCCTGCCGACCTCTTTGGTCTGACGCTCGAAGCCCTCACCGCCCCCACGACGGCGACTGCCGGGAGTGAAAAACCCGAAAAACGCATGGGACCCAAGGCCGCCGCCAACCTGCTCGCGAGCATTCAGGCGAGCACCCATACCACGCTCGCCCGCTTTGTCTTTGCGCTTGGCTGCCGCCATGTCGGCGAAGCCACGGCGCTCGGACTTGCCAACCATTTCGGCACGCTGAGCGCCATTGAAAATGCCTCCATGGAAGCGCTTACCGGCGTACCCGATGTCGGCGAAGTAGTGGCCGAAAGCATCTATGCGTTCTTTCGCGAACCGCACAACCGCAGTGTTATTGATGCGCTCATCGCCCGCGGCATTCGCTGGCCCGCGGTCGAAAAGACCGCGCCGAGTCTGGTCTCCGGAAAAACCTTTGTGCTCACCGGCACCCTGCCGACACTGAGCCGCGACGAGGCCAAGGACCGACTCACCGCACAGGGAGCGAAAGTTGCCGGATCGGTAAGCCGCCGCACGTGGTGCGTGGTCGCTGGGGCCGACGCCGGCAGCAAACTGAGCAAAGCCGAGGAACTCGGCATTCCTGTCATTGACGAAGCAAAGCTCCTCGTGCTCCTAGGCGGCACGCTTCCCGCAGAACTCGAAAAGAAGGATTGATCATGCTCGCACTCATCGGCGGAACTGGATTTGACCGTCCCGGGATCATTGAAGATCCCGAAGAAATCGACATGGAGACACCCTACGGACGGCCTTCCGCCCCGCTTATTTTCGGGCGACTGGGGAGCCGCCCAATTGTCTTCCTGCGCCGCCACGGCGTGCATCATGAGTACGCGCCTCATCGCGTTCCCTACCGAGCCAACATCTGGGCCCTTGAGCGTGCGGGCGTTGAAGGCATCATCGGCGTTGCGACCGTGGGCGGCATCGGCGAAGCGCTCCTGCCGGGCGACTTGATGGTGCCCGACCAGCTGATCGACTATACCTGGGGCCGCGAATGCACCTACTACGATTCGCCCGACGCCGGCGTGAAGCACATTGACTTCACCATGCCTTTTGACCAAGCGCTCTCCGCGCTCCTCATCAGTGCCGCCCGCCGCTTGGGAAAAACCATCGTGGCCGACGGCGTTTATGCCTGCACCCAGGGACCGCGCCTTGAAACCGCTGCGGAAGTCGCCCGCTATGCGCGTGACGGCGCCAATGTCATCGGCATGACGGCCTATCCGGAATGCGCTTTGGCCCGAGAGCTTGAGCTCCCCTATGCCGCCATCTGCCCGATCGTCAATTCCGCCGCAGGCCTGCGGGAATCCAAACGCGCGATTCGCTTTGAAGCCTTGAAGGATGCGGCTGAACGCGCCGCCAAAAGTGCCGTAGATGTCGTTGAAGAAGCCGTGCGCATCCTTGACGTGCGGGCTTAACACCAGATCTCATTGGAGGAGCTGCCGATATGGTTTTGGAAGTCATGCGTCTTGAGGAACCCGTGCTCATGAAGGAGGCGCTGCCGGTTCAGGATTTCGGGAGCCCCAGACTCCGAAAGCTCGTTGCGGATATGTGGGACACCATGCATGCTGAGGGCGGCGTCGGCATTGCCGCGCCTCAGGTGGGCGTGAGCGAGCGCATCATTTGTTTTGGCTTTGAAGCCTCGAGCCGCTACCCGGATGCGCCCGCGGTGCCGCAGACCGTGCTCATCAACCCGACCGTCGAACTGCTGCTCGATGGCACCGCTGATGATTGGGAGGACGGCTGGGAGGGGTGCCTCTCCGTACCCGGCATGCGCGGGGTTGTGCCGCGTGCCAGGCGAATTCGCTACGCCGGCTTTGGACTTGACGGCGAGGCCATCGAGCGAGAAGCCGAAGGGTTTCATGCCCGAGTGGTGCAGCATGAGTTTGACCACTTAAAAGGCATCGTCTATCCGATGCGCATCAAGGACTGGACGCACTTCGGCTATTCCGACGTGCTCTTTCCCGAGCTCAAAGATCAGCGGTGAACTACGCTTTTTCGGCGGCAGCCATCTCGAGCAGCCGCCGAATATCCTCGGGCGTTTTGACGCCGAGCTTACGCAGAATGTTTGCTCGGTGCACTTCCATCGTCCGCTGCGCAATGCCGCTTCGTTCAGCCGCTTCGCGGTTCGTGAGGCCGAGCGCAATGAGCTCGGCGAGCGAACGCTCACGTTTAGTGAGGGCGGCGAGCCGCTCGAGCGAGTCTTCTCCGGGGAGCCCCGCCGCGGCAGCGGTGCTCGCCCAAGCCGCACAGGCGACCGAGTTGAGAAAACGCTCATTGTCAACGGGTTTCAGGAGAAAATCAAATGCGCCGTCCTGCACCGCCCCAACAGCCATATCGACGTCGCCGTGACCGGTGAGAAAAATGATCGGGAGCGCAATGCCGCGGCTCCTCATCTCATGCTGAGCCTCAATCCCGCTCATGCCCGGCATGCGCACGTCGAGCACCACGCATCCCGGCTCCGACGGGGAATCTCCCGTGAGGAGTCCTCTGCCCGCCCGTAGGTGACCGTTTTCCATCCTTCCATATCCAGCACGAAGCTCAAGGCTTCGCGCAGATCCGCTTCATCATCCACAATGCGCACCAAAGCGTGCGCCTGCGCGAAGGCAAGCTGTTCGGGGGTAATCTGTTTCTGACTGGGTCTCATAATGCTTTCAGGAACTTTAGTTCTTTGAAGAATTACCGATTTCTTTTGCCTCTGGAGCATCGGCTGGGCCTTCGGCCGCCTGATGAAGCGAGAGCGCCCGCGCGAGCGTGGGAAGCGTTGCCACGGCAGCCAATCCGCCCCCGGCCAGGGCCGTAAAAGTGATCCGTCCGCCCAGACGTTCGAGGATGCTGCGCACAATCGAAAGCCCGAGCCCCAAACCGCTCTTTTTGCTGCTTGAGCCCGAGGCTGCCCTGTCGTTCAGCCGTTCAACGAGCTCTGAGGGTACCGCGGGACCGTTATTGAGCACAGTGAGTTCCGCCTTGCCGTTATGTTCGCTCACGGCGATATTCACCACACCGGCCGGGAGCCCTTCCACAGCCTCCAGCGCGTTTTTAATAAGATTCATCGCCACGAGTTCGAGCTCGAGCGGATCGGCCAAACACTGAACATCCTCACGCGCCGCAATCGACACGGCGGCGTGCCAGCGTCCGGTCGTGGTGAGTTCGCGCAGCGCCTTTCGCGCCGCCTCGACCAAACTCACGGCTTCCCGCACAGGCTTATCGGATTTGGCGTAAGCCCGTACGCGGTTCACAATCGCGTCGGCGCGAGCCGTCTGCGTCTCAAGTTTCCCGGCAATGGCCTCAATCTTTTCGGGCGTCATGCTGCCGGATTGAACGAGACGCTTAAGCCCGAAGACATAAAGCGAGATAGCGGCAAGCGGCTGACGCATCTCATGCGCAAAAATCGTAGAGAGCTGCCCCACTGCGCCCACTCGGCTCATATGTTCAACGCGTTCGGCCGCCGCTCGAGCATTGTTTTGCAGGCGCTTTTGCTCATGCAGCGCCTCCTGCAGATGAGCCGTGCGGACACGCACGAGCTGCGACACACGCACGCTGTGAAAAATGAGCCCTAAGAGGAGCAGCGCAAAGACCAATATCCAAGTGCCGTACTCATCGATCAGCCGGCGGACAGTCCAGTCCCGCAGGTAGGCATAGGGGCCAATGCGCAGATCATGAAAAACCTGATCCACGCTTGAATAGTCCGTCGCGGCGCTCCAATAAAGGCCCCGCTCAAACGTGGGCGGCATCTCAAAGAGCGCGCGCAGCACCAGACGTGATACCCGCGGATCTGTGGCCGGCGTTGTAGCGACCGTCCATGACGGATAAAGCGCCGTGGAACGCATGCAGGGCTCGGGCCGCTCCGCGGAATCCAGGCGGTTAAGCACCTTCAACTGCCCCTTGGCATTGGGGTGCGAAGCGAGCCACTCTTCGAGATAACAGAGCCGGAAGAAGCCAACATCGGCCTCTCCCGAAAGAATCATCGGAATGGCGCCTTCGAGACGCTTGCCGTCGCCCAAATACACACGCGAACTGAAAAGCGTTTCGGGGTTAAGGCCGGCCTTGAGCAGCACATGCTCGGCAAGCTGCCGCCCGGTGAAGGCCTGAGGAGAAGAAAGAACGAGCTTCGCGCCCTTCAAGTCCGAGAGTTTGTTGAGGGACTTCCGGGCGGCAGACACAACGATCGTTGAACCATCGTTGTGATTGGGATTGGGATAGCTGTTTGACGCTACGGTGGCCGCCGCGCGGGCGCCGTAGCGCTCCATGCGGACGTAAAAACCAGAGCTTGAGAGGAAAAGATCCACCTCGCCTTCGCGGATCGCCTGCGAGAGTCCCGTGAGGTCGTAATGCGTCACGATGACGTTGGACGTGCCGAACACACGCTTAAGCGCCCCGATCGTCGCTTCCACAATCGGCTCGTAGGGCGACGGGCGGACATATTTCACCACGCCCACCTTGAGCGGCATATGCTCTGCCGGGAAGTCTGACGAGAAGCTCGCCGCCGTTAAAGCGTCGGGCTGAGAAGGCGCCGCCGCACTGCCAGAGAGCGGACAAAAGAGACCGCAAGCCCCAAGAACCAGAAGCACGCCGAGCTTCTTTATGGAATCAGCACCTGGCTGCAAAGAGAAGAGTCGTGGGTTCATAGGCTGCTGCAAGAAAGAGGGCTTCGCGCGCTGCCGACGCGCTCAAAAAACGCTTTGGCACAGCTCTTCCCTGCATCCTAGCGTTTAGAGCCAGCACAATGCAAGCAAAGTGAAAACATCCGCGACGGCGCATCAGGAGAGCGCACCGGCAGAACCGGTCGGCGCGGCGGCAGCCGGCTCATTAGCCTGCTGAGCATAGCCAACGGCCTCCGCAATATCGACCGATACCACACGGCTCACCCCGGGCTCCTTCATCGTGACGCCGATCAGCGCCTTGGCATATTCCATCGTGACGCGATGGTGCGTAATGATGAGGAACTGCGTATCAGCGCTCATTTCGGTACAAAGACGCGCAAGTCGTCCCTGATTTGCTTCATCGAGCGGGGCGTCGACTTCGTCGAGCAGACAGAAGGGGGCGGGGTTAAGCTTAAACATGGCAAAGACGAGCGCCGTGGCCGTGAGCGCCTGTTCGCCGCCCGACAAAAGCCGCACGGTCTGATTGCGCTTGCCGGGCGGCTGAGCCGAAACTTCAACGCCCGCCGAGAGGATCTCGTCGCCCTCCATGCGAAGCGCCGCGCGGCCTCCGCCGAAAAGACCGCGGAACGTGTCATTAAACTTTTCGTTGACCTTGTCAAAGGTTTCACGCATGCGCGCGCGGGTTTCTGCGTCAATGCGGCGGATAGCCGCCTCGAGCGTTTCAATGGCCTGCCGCAGATCCTGCATCTGAGCTTCTGCGAGGCGAATGGCTTCCTGCGCCGCCTCAAGATGGGCCAAAGCGGCATGATTGACCGGTCCGAGTGCGGCAATTTCATTCATCAGACGCGTGACCTCGTTACGCACCGTGTTGGCCTTAACGCCTCGTTCCTGCGCGATCTTAGAGAGCTCTGTCCAATCCGCGCCGAGCTCCTGCATGCGCCCGGAGAACTGCCCGAGCAGTCCCGCCTTCTGTTCGGCCTCTACGCGCAGCCGAGCAATTTCTTCTGTCAGCGGAAGAATCGACTCGTTCAAGCGCTTGATCTGCCGCTGTTCGTCCTCACGTTTGCTGCGGGCCGCTTCAAGTTCCGTCTGTGCGGCAGCCAATGCCTTTTCAAGCCTCGCATTTTTTTCGAGGAGCTCGGACGTGCCGGTTTGGAGCCTTTCGTCTTCACGGGCATCGAGCACTTCGCGGGTTTCTTCGAGACGCTTAGATTCTCGGGCAATGTCGCTTCGAGTTTCCGCGAGCCGCCGTTCGGCCTCGGTGCGGGACTCTCTGGCCTGCGACGCCTCGAGCTTTTTCATGGCCTCACGATGAATTGACTCCGCCGCAGCGCGCTTAAGGTCAATCAGCCGGTCATGCAGCCGATCATGCGCAGCCGCGGCTTCACCCGCGGTGTGCTGAATCTCGTCGAGCGCTTCCGTTTTGCTTTCTACGGCGCCAAGCGCTGCCTCAACACGCTCTTGGGCCCGCTCAGCCTCGATCTCCATTTCTTCACGCGACCGCCTGAGATCGGCCTCTCGGCGCTGCCAGGCCTCCCACGCACTGCGGGCTTCGCGCTCTTCAAGGACGAGCTTGGCCGTGCGGCGCTCGAGCTCAACGACCTCGCGCTGCAGCGCCTCGGCACGCCCTCGCGCATCGGCTTCGGCTTTCTGCGCAGCCGTACGGGCGTCGTCAGCGGCTGCCGCTGCCTCGTCAAGCGCCTCCGCCTGATGCGTCAGTTCCGCAATTTCCCGTTCTCGGGAAAGGATCGCCAAGCGGGGATCTTCCGCAGCCCAAAAGGTAACGGACGCCGCATTGACGAGGTCCCCCTGCGGCGTCACCAGTGCGCACCCCGGCGGAATGTCGGCGCGCGCTGCGAGTGCTGTCTCGAGCGAATTGGCGAGCCCGACGCCTGCGGTCCAAACGTCGACCGCCGCAGCAGCCGCCGGATTATCGGTTTGGATAACGCTTCTCAAGCGCTTTGCCGCCCATTCAGGATGCGGATGAGCGGCAGTTTCTGCGGGAGCCGCAAAAGCGAGTCTTGCCGGCGGGCGCGCCTTGGCGCTTGCAAACCCGGCAGCGGAACGCAGATCGCGCAGCAAAAAAGCGCGTGCACGGTGTTCGAGCACCGCTTCCAACGCAGTTGTCCAGGCGTCGTCGATCTTGATTTCGTGAATCAACTCCGGCAGACCGTCGAGTCCCTGGTCCTTCAGCCACTCCGTGAGGCTGTCAGACTCCAGTGCCTTTTGCTGCACGGCTTCAAGCGTTTCGAGTTTTGCGCGCAGGGCTTTAACCTGCGAAAGGGCGGCAAAGTAGGCCTCTTGGGCGACTTTCGCGTGTTCGCGTGTTTCTTCTGCGGCGGCAGCGGCGTCTTCGCGGGCTGCCGCCGTTTCTTCGAGCGCTTCGCGGACTTCGGCTAAAGATTCTGCGAGTGCCGCCAAAGTTTCTTCATCCGGGTGCGCTTCAGACGCATCGGCCTCATCGGTCTCTAGACGAGCCGTACGGTTCGCTACTTCCGCCGCTCGCTCACGAGCAGATTGGAGGCCGGCCTCCGCCACTTCAACTTCCGTACGAGCGCGAGCGAGCTGTGCGCCGGCAGACTCCGCGCGCATGCGCGACTCCTCTTCAGCCGACTGAGCGGCTTCGAGGGCTTCATCTCGAGCGGCGTTCATTTCATCGAGCTCTTCGAGCTCAGCCGCGAGACGCTCCTCTTTTTGCGCGGCTGATTCAATGCGAACTTCGAGCTCTTCGGCCAATGCCCGCTTTTCTTTCAGTGCGGCTTCGGCCTCTGCAAAGGTTCGTTCGGCCAGTCGCCGGCGTTCCACGATGCGGCTCATCTCGCCCTCCAAGCGGGCGAGCTCCTTCTCGCTTTCACGAAAGGCGTCGGAAGCATTGCGGTGCGCCGCGTCAGCACTGCGCTCAGCCGCAGCGAGGTCTTCAGAGTGGGATTCGAGCGTTTCAAGATCACGGCGCTTTGCCGTAATCTCATTTTCGAGCTGCGCAATAGCCGCCCGCGCGGCATCGGATTCCCGCTTCGCATCTTCATACTGCAGGAAGTACCAAAGCGATTCGCTCTGAACCTTTTTGTCGCTCAGCGCCTGCCAGCGGGCGGCAGTATCGGCTTCGGCCTGCAGCCGAGTGATCTCTTCAGCACGCACGGCCTGAAGGTCAGCAGCGCGTTCAAGATTTTCCCGTGTAGATTTGAGGAGATTCTCCGTTTCGCGGCGG
>ONZR01000297.1_pt1 | contig 24143 bp, 18 predicted proteins | sample 1671691 | NCBI WGS metagenome assembly ONZR01 (sample SAMN06348182, study PRJEB24527) | human gut metagenome | biome: human gut; feature: ankylosing spondylitis patient; material: feces | host: Homo sapiens | place: China | collected 2015-10 | reverse complement strand
GTATGATGGTTTTTATCCTTCAATTACCCCCTTCCACAATCCGTGGAGATTGCAGTATTCGCGAGCCGTAACATCCTTGGCTTCTGCGTTGGTCAGGAAGATAGCTTCAGGCTTTTCGCCTGGCTTCAACTCATGACGAAGCACATCGGTAGGGGTGAGCAACTCTATCCATTGGATGTAATGCTCTGGAAGCATCGGATGCTCCACACTTCCTACTGTTACGCGATAGCCGCCCTCAATAGGTTCTATCACAGGCACGTGCTTCTCTTTGGCGCCATCACTGGTGTTTTCCTTCATCAGTTTCATCGGTTCGCCACAGCAGCTGAGCACGGCTCCTGGGTTTACTACTTCTACCACGTTGCCACAAATCTGGCAGCGGTAGATTTCTCTAATCTTTGTCATAATGGTTCCTCCTATTATTTTATGAATGTGTTGCCTGAATATCAGGCATTTCATTCAGATGATTCCTTTGTGAGGATTTCCTTCGGGTGATTCCTCCAAAAGAGCCTTATTCCTCTACAGGGCTGAAATCTTCCTTGCCTACTCCGCAAAGAGGGCAAACCCAATCATCTGGGATGTCTTCGAATGCTGTACCTGGAGCGATGCCGCCCTCTGGATCACCTACTTCTGGATCATAAATCCAACCACACACGTCGCAAACATATTTCTTCATAATGTTCCTTTCTTTCTTAATTTGATTGATTACTGTTATCTATTCACTTTTAATCAGACAGGTGCGTTTGCATATCTTTCTGATTTACAATGCAAATATACACTTTATTTCTGTAAGAACCAAATAAATTTGAAAATATTATAATTTTATTATCCTTTTTAATCTAAATAAACAAAGATTTCCAGATGTACTTGTGAATAAAGGAGTTATTTGTCTTTTTAGTAGTGTTTTGATAGAAGATTTGACTGTTTCATGTGAAACATCTCGAAAAAGAAAAGCTCGCAAGATGATTGTTTGGTATCTTGCGAGCTTCTTTTTATTTAAGTTGCCTTGCGGTTTCTGCGGCCGCTTTCTGGTTTTTCTAATGTGCTTCTAGCCAGTTGTTTCCCCATCCGGCATCAGCAACCAGAGGCACACTGAGCTGGTAGGCGTTCTGCATCTCTTCTACCACAATCTTCTCTACCCTTTCCTTCTCTTCCGGATATACGGAGAAATTGAGTTCGTCATGCACCTGGATAATCATCTTGCTCCTGATGCCTTCTGCTCTGAATCGGTTGAAGATGCGGATCATAGCCACTTTGATGATGTCTGCCTCAGAGCCCTGGATAGGGGCATTGATGGCATTGCGCTCAGCAAATCCTCTTACAGTACCATTCTTGCTGTTGATGTCTGGCAGGTAGCGACGGCGGTGGAAGAGGGTTTCGGCATAGCCTTTCTCTCTTGCCATTTCCTTTGCCTTCTCCATGTAAGCCTGAACACCAGGGAAGGTGCGGAAGTAGTCTTCTATGATCTGCTTTGCCTCTCGGTTTTCGATGTTCATGCGTTGGGCAAGACCGAAGGTCGTGATGCCGTAGATGATGCCGAAGTTGGCAGTTTTTGCCTTCTTGCGCTGTGCATCTGTTACTTCTTTGATGTCTTCGTGCCAAATCTTGGCAGCTGTAGCTGCATGAATATCAGAGCCTTCACGGAATGCTTCTACCATGTTTGGATCCTGGCTCAGGTGTGCCATGATGCGAAGTTCTATCTGTGAATAGTCGGCAGAGAAGAACAGGCAGCCTGGTTCTGGGATGAAGCATCTGCGTATCTCCTTGCCATCGTCATCGCGTACAGGAATATTCTGCAGGTTTGGATCACTTGAAGAAAGACGTCCTGTGGCTGTGATGGCTTGGTTGAAAGAGGCATGAATGTGCCCGGTGCGAGAGTTGATAAGCTTTGGAAGGGCATCTATATAGGTTCCCAAAAGTTTCTTTAAACCTCTGTAGTTCAGTATCTCATCGATGATTGGACTCTTGCTGCGCAGCTGCTGAAGAACTTCTTCGCTTGTTACGTACTGGCCCGTCTTCGTCTTCTTAGGCTTCTCCACAATCTTCATCTTTCCGAAGAGTATTTCTCCAACCTGGCGTGGGGAAGCGATATTGAACGATTCGCCTGCCAACTCATAGATATGATGTTCTATCTCATTGAGGCGGTTGGTGAGTTTCTCGGATGTTTCCTTCAGGGTATCGGTGTCGATGCATACTCCCGTCATCTCCATGTGGGCTAAAACAGGTACAAGCGGCATTTCTACATTCCAGAACAGATCTTCACAATCTATCTCTTTGAGTCTTGGTTCGAGCACATTTTTCAATCTCAAGGTGATGTCGGCATCTTCGGCAGCATATTCGTAAATGTCTGATGGGGCGAGATCGCGCATCGACTTCTGGTTCTTTCCCTTCGGACCAATCAGTTCTTCGATGTGGATGGTCTGATAGTTGAGGAATACTTCTGCCAAGTAATCCATGTTGTGGTAGAGTTCTGGCTGGATGAGATAGTGGGCGAGCATCGTATCGAACATCTTGCCCTGAATCTCTATGCCGTAGTTCATCAACACCTCGTAATCGTATTTGATGTTCTGCCCCACTTTCAGGATTTCCGGGTTCTCGTAGAGAGGTTTGAAGATGTTTACGATTTTTAAGGCTTCTTCACGATTTGCCGGAATTGCTACGTAGAAAGCCTCTTTTTCCTTCACGGCAAAGCTCAAACCCACCAATTCTGCATCAATGGCAGCGGTAGATGTGGTCTCTGTGTCTAGACTGAGGATATTGAATGTCAATAAATAGTCACAAAGTTCCTTTGTATCTTCTTCTGTATCAATGAGTTTGTATGAGTGAGAGACCGTTTTAATGGTCTCAAAACTCGCGTTTTTTGACTCTTCCTTACCATTGGCAGGCTGTGCGCCAAATAAATCGAGCTCTCCTGTAGGCTTTGTTTGCACCTTTTTAGGTTTGTTAAGAACTCGGTTGGCAAACGACTTAAACTCCAACTCGGTGAAGATTTCATCCAATTTTGTATTGTCTGGCTCTACCCGTTTCAAATCTTCCATCTTGATCTCTACCGGAACATCGGTTCGTATGGTTGCCAGGAACTTTGACATCCTGATATCTTCTACTGCACCCTCCACTTTTTCGCGGAGCTTGCCTTTCACTTGAGAAGAGTTCTCGATAAGACCTTCTACACTACCGAACTCGTTGATAAGTTTGATGGCTGTCTTTTCTCCCACGCCCGGACAGCCTGGGAAGTTATCAGCTGAGTCGCCCATCAGAGCAAGGAGGTCGATAACCTGGAGTGGGGAAGTGATGCTGTATTTCTCTTCAATTTCCTGTACGCCCAACTTTTCGTATCCACCGCCATGACGAGGACGGAACATGAAAACATTGTTACGAACCAGTTGTGCGTAATCCTTATCGGGTGTGAGCATGTAGGTTTCCATCCCCTTTTCACCTGCCTTCAAGGCAACTGTTCCGATGATATCATCCGCCTCGAAACCATCTACCTGAAGGATAGGGATATGATATGCCTCCAGGATATTTTTGATGATAGGCACAGAGAGTTTGATGTCTTCCGGTGTCTCTTCTCGTTGAGCTTTATATGCAGGGAAAGCCTCATGACGGAAGGTCTTGCCATGGTCGAAAGCCACCGCAATATGGGTAGGTTTCTCCTTGGTAAGTATCTCGTTGAGGGTATTGCAGAACCCCATTACACACGAAGTATTGAGTCCCTTCGAATTGATTCGAGGGGCTTTCATAAAGGCGTAATACGACCTATAAATGAGCGCATACGCGTCTAAAAGGAACAATTTATCCATAATATTCATTTTTGTGGTGTAAAATTACTAAAAAAATGCGATATTTCAAGAAGAATTGATTAATTTTGTAACAAATTTCAGAAATTAAGTAGATTTACTCACATATAATGGACTATTTATCACTTATCAAGCTGCCTATAGAGGCAGAATTAGCAGATTTTATAGATTTGTTCAACAAGTCTCTTATGCATAGCGATGGCCTCCTTTCCCAGGTGCTCGACCACATCCGTCAGCGCGCTGGAAAACGTATGCGCCCTATACTCATCTTGTTGATGGCACGTAATTTTGGAAAGGTTTCCAGTGTTACCCAGCATTCTGCTGTAGGTCTGGAACTTCTTCATACCGCTTCGCTGGTACATGATGATGTGGTTGATGAGAGTGGGGAGCGCCGCGGACAGGCTAGCGTGAATGCTACTTATAATAATAAGGTGGCTGTGCTTGTGGGCGATTTCATTCTTTCCACCGCCTTGCTTCATGTATCTTATTCGCATTCAGAGGAAATCGTGCGTTATCTTGCTGAGTTGGGACGTATCCTGTCTAATGGTGAGATTCTTCAGCTCAACAGTATCAGTAATGAAGAGATATCGGAAGATATTTATTATCAGGTGATTAAGCAGAAAACGGCTGCTCTCTTTGAGGCTTGCGCCGGTATCGGAGCGATGTCTGCCAATGCTTCAGAACTGCAGATTGAAGAGGCGAAGCGTTTCGGACAGAACTTGGGCATCATCTTCCAGATCCGTGATGATATCTTTGATTATTATGATTCCAAGGAGATAGGTAAACCTACTGGTAATGATATGGTTGAAGGAAAACTGACTTTGCCTGTAATATATGCTTTGAAGTCTACCGGTGATGAGGAGATGATGAAGCTTGCCAGAAAGGTAAAGGCTCATACTGTGACGGCTGATGAAATAGCTCAGTTAGTGGCATTTACAAAGGAAAACGGAGGTATTGAATATGCGGATAAGCGCATGTGGGATTTCCATGCCGAAGCCATGAATTTCCTCGATACTTATGTGGAGGATAAGGATATTTACAATGCCTTGAAGGCTTACTTGGATTTTGTGATTGAAAGAAAAGCTTAATATAAAAATTGAAGAAAAACATAATATAAAAAGGGTTGGTTCTCAGAGAGAATCAACCCTTTGCATTTTTTTGTATTCTGTTGATAATCAGTTACTTTCCTTTAGAAGTATTTAATCTCCTTGCCAAGAATTTCGCTCAAGAGGAGGTTGGTCAGGCGTGATGTGCCGAGGCGCAACCACTGGTTGGTCAGCCACTTCTCACCCAAAACTTCCTTCACGATAGTGTAGTAAACTACGGCATCATGAACGGTATTGATACCACCTGCAGGCTTGAAACCAATCTGAATGCCAGTCTTTTCGTAATATGCCTTGATAGCCTGGCACATAACGTATGCTGCCTCAGGGGTAGCTGAGACCTTCTCCTTGCCTGTTGAGGTCTTGATATAGTCTGAACCTGAGTACATTGCGAGGATAGAAGCCTTCATGATGTTGCTGCAATTCTTCAGATCGCCTGTCTCCAGAATGCACTTCATCTTATGCTCTCCGCATGTCTCCTTGAGTTCCTGAATATCATCGCAGAGACCCTCGTAATCTTCGCTGAAGAACTTGCCTACAGGCATTACGATATCTACTTCTGTTGCACCATCCTTGATAGCCATAGCGGTTTCTGCAATCTTTACCTCAATAAAGGTCTGAGAGGATGGGAAATTGCCACTTACTACAGCGATTTCTACGCCGTCAACCTCCAGACTCTGGCTGATAAGGCCGGCAAAGTTAGGGTAGGTACATACGGTTGCTACGTGAGGAAGCTGAGGATAATCCTTGGCAAACTGGTTCACCTTTTCAATCATCTTCAGGATACTTTCTTCTGTATCTTCTGTATGGAGAGAAGTCAACTCGATGCTACCGAAGAGGAACTTCTTGACCTCCATGGTCTCATTCTCTGCTACCTTCTCATCGAGAATCTTCTTTACTGCAGCAGCTACTTCCTCATCGTTGAGGTCGCAGTTGTACTGCTTCAAAACTGATAAATACTTGTCGTCTGACTCTTTATACTGTCCCTGCTGTGCAAGAACCTGTTCTTTAATACTGCTCATACTTAATGTTATTTATATAATTATTAAAGTTAAGTTTTTATATGAATAGCAATTTTAATTCTTGTTATCTTGTTCTTTATCTTCCTGATGTTCAGATAGTTTGGGGTTGTTTTTATGTCTTTCGGAATCCCTTCTGGTCTTCTTGTCAAAACTCTTCTTGAGTTCTTCTGTCAAGTCAACCCCTGTCTGATTTGCCAGGCAGATAAGCACCCAAAGAACATCGGCCATTTCTTCGCCTAAGTTAGGTTTCTCGCCTTTCTTAAAACTCTGGTCGCCGTATGTTCGGGCAATGACGCGTGCCAGTTCGCCCACTTCTTCTGTGAGGCAAGCCATATTGGTAAGTTCGCTGAAATAGCGTACGCCATATTCTTTAATCCACTGATCTACAGCTTCTTGTGCTTCTTTTATTGTCATCTTCCTAATTCTTTTATGGGGAAAGATGCCTTTCTTTCAGGGTAGGGCATTATTCCTTGTTGTGAGTATCCATCATGATGGTTACCGGTCCATCGTTAAGTAAATCTACCTTCATATCGGCACCAAATTCGCCTGTTCCTACTGGCTTTCCGAGTGCATCGGATAGCTTTTTGCAGAACTCCTCATAGAGTGGAATGCTGATTTCGTGCTTGGCTGCTCTGAGCCAGCTTGGGCGGTTTCCTTTCTTGTAGCTGGCGAATAGGGTGAACTGGCTGATGACCAGAATCTCACCATTTATATCCATGATGGAGCGGTTCATAACGTGGTTTTCGTCGTCGAAAACACGGAGTCCGATTACCTTTCTGACCAGCCAGTCTACATCTTCTGAAGTGTCGCTTTCCTCTATTCCCAGAAGGATCAGATAGCCTTGTCTGATAGCAGATTTAACCTCTCCTTCGATGGTAACTGAGGCGTGAGAGACACGCTGTATTACGATTCTCATATTACTACTTTGAACTTTGAATGTTGAACATAGAACTTTATGAATAGCATTTGTGGAATGCTTGCTTCGGTTCTGTTCTTCTTCTTATTATTAATATATATAGTATAGTTTGAACTGCAAATATACAACTTTTATTTCATATTCTCGCCTTTTTCTTCGAAATATTTTGAAAGAATTTCTGCCTTATGAGGGCCTAATACTTCTGAAAGTTGTTCCAAGGATGCTTCTTTCATCTTTTTCACGCTCTTAAACTTGCTCAGCAGGGCTTCTTTAGCCTTCGGACCGATGCCTTTGATATCGTCTAATTCTGAGTGAAGAGCATGTTTGCTGCGCTTGTCGCGATGGAAGGTGATAGCGTATCTGTGCACCTCATCCTGTATCTGTGTCAGCACCTTGAACAGCTCACTCTCGGGTGGTAGGGCGATGGTTTGAGGAGGGAATCCGAAGAGGAGTTCGTTGGTTCTGTGCCGGTCGTCCTTGGCAAGACCTGCGATAGGAATATCCAGGTGTAATTCGTCAACAATAACCTCTCTGACGACGTCCATCTGACCCTTTCCGCCATCGGTAATAATGAGGTCTGGAAGTGCAGTTTCTTCCTCTATCATGCGACTGTACCGGCGTCTTACCACCTCTTGCATGGATGCGTAATCATCAGGTCCTTCCACCGTCTTGATGTTGTATTTCCTATAGTCTTTTCTGGATGGTTTCATACCTTTATATACGATACATCCTGCCACGGCATCAGTACCGGATATGTTGGAATTATCGAAACATTCTATCTGATAAGGTAGCTTCGGAAGCTTCAGTTTTGCTTGTAATTCCTTCATCAATCGGGTCTGTTTCTGCTCCGGATTGAGCTTTTCTGCCTGCTTCAGACGGTCGAATTTATACTGCTTGCAGTTCATTTCCGACAGTTCCAGAAGGTGCTTTTTGTCTCCTCTCTGGGGTACGAAGAAGGTGGCATCTTTCAGCTTCCATTCCATTTCGAAGGGCACGATTATCTCCTTCGATGTGGAGTGAAAACGTTCTCTGATTTCTGGAATGGCAGTAATCAGAAGTTCCTCGTCGCTCTCCTCCAGCTTGCGCTTATACTCGTAGGTAAAGCTCTGGTTGATGGTGCCGTTTTTTACGTGAATATAGTTGATGAAGGCGTTTTTGTTGGCATCATCATTTACGATGGTGAAGACATCTACATCTGTAATTGTATGGCTTACCACCTCGCTTTTTGCCTCAAATTCATCCAGTAATTGGTACTTTTTCTTATATTCTTCGGCTATTTCAAAACGTAGAAGTTCGGCATTTTTCATCATCAAATCGTAGAGATATTTGCTTACTTCCCGCGTGTTTCCCTTCAGAATTTCACGTGCCTGGCGCATGTTTTCCTGATATTCCTCATAGCTCTGCTTGTTGATGCAGGGTGCTCCGCAGTTGTGGATATGATACTCCAGACACGGCTTGTATCTGCCTTCAGCAACGCCTTCTCTGGTGATAGGCATTCTGCAGGTGCGTGGCTTATAAAGCTTCTTGATGACCTCTAAAACGGCATACATGCTGCCGATATGTGGGTAAGGACCGAAGAAGGTTCCCACTTTTTTATTGATATGACGAGTCTTGAAAATGCGTGGAAAATACTCGTTTGTTACGCATATAGAAGGGTATGTCTTGCCGTCTTTCAGCAGGACATTGTATCTTGGATTATACTTTTTGATCAGGCTGTTTTCGAGCAAAAGTGCGTCTTCTTCTGTGTTTACGACCGTATAAGATATGTCGTGAATCTTAGAAACAAGCACCTTTGTCTTATATCTGTCTACCTCTTTATGGAAGTAGGAAGATACTCTTCTCTTCAGATTTTTCGCCTTTCCCACATATATAATCGTATGATTTTCGTCGTAATATTGGTAGCTTCCTGGCTTTTCCGGCATACTTAAAACTATGTTTTTAAGCCTTGCCAAGCGCTCCTCATTCTCTTGTTTCGTCATATTTTTACTTGTTTTTAAAGGGAAAACGAGCGTTACTGTTTCACGTGAAACGGCAACGCTCTAGTGTCTTTTATTGCTTCCTTGCTGCATTCTCGCAGTATTTCTTGCAGTATTTTTGCTGCTTATAACTGTAATAAAGTAGTTACTTCAACGTCTGGATCAAAGGAGTTTCTGCCTTCGAAATTCTCGTTTACGAGTTCGATGATGAAGTTGGCATATACCTTTTTCGGATGGAATTTCTTTACCAGGTCGCATGCTGCTTTCATGGTTCCACCGGTGGCAAGGAGGTCGTCGTGGAGAAGTACGATGTCGTTCTCATTGATGGCATCTTCGTGGATTTCGATGGTATCCATGCCATATTCCTTAGCATAACTTTCCTGTACGGTTTTGCATGGAAGTTTGCCTGGTTTGCGGCATAAAACTACGCCGGCTCCGAGACGAATAGCAAGGGCAGAAGACATTACGAAACCGCGTGATTCGATGCCTACAATCTTGGTGATTCCTTTGTCTTTGTAGAGTTCATACATCTCATCGCTGATCTCTTTTAAAGATGCAGGATTCTTGAAAAGGGTTGAAACATCGCGGAAGTTTACACCCTTGATTGGCCAATCTGGAATGCAACGCAGATTGTCTAATAATAGCTGATTGTTCATTACTTTTTATGCTTTAAATTGATACTTATTTTGTTCTTTTTCCTTGTTCCTTTTTATGGGCTTTTTGCCCGTTCGTTTTTGCCTTTTACTCGATTTTATCCGCTTTTGTTTCACGAATTGCTGAAGTTTTACTTTAATCGCAAAACACTTGATGCAACCTTCCTTAAGCGGTTGAGCATCAAATGTTTTGTTGATAACCTGTTTCACGTGAAACATTGGAAGTTCCCTTGTTTTTCGCTGTGAAACGGCTTATCTTCCGAGTAATACAAGCATCACGTTGATATCGCTTGGTGATACGCCCGGAATTCGGCTTGCCTGTGCCAAGGTTTCCGGGTCGATGCGCTCGAGTTTCTGACGCCCTTCTGTGGAGATTTCGTGGAGCTCGGAATAGTTGAAGCGGCCCTTTATCTTGATGTCCTCCAATCGGTGCATCTTATCGGCGATGAGACGTTCTCGCTCGATGTAACCTTTGTACTTCATCTTGATTTCTGCAGCTTCCGTTATCTCTTCCTTTCGGTTGGCTGGTGTTTCCAGTGTAGCCTTCAGGTCCGGAATAATCTCCGAAAGATTCGTGAGGTTTAGATGCGGACGAGCGATGAGGTCGATGAGCTTGCAGCCGGCGCGAAGTGGAGTAGTACCGAGTGCTTCCAGTTTTGAATTTATCTCATCCTTCTTGATAGGATAGTTGGCGCAGAATTCAATGATTCTTCCGATGGCTTCTTTTTTCTCTATCCACCAGTCGTAACGGTCGCGCTTGGCAATTCCGAGTTCGTATGCTTTTTCGGTGAGTCGGGCATCGGCATCGTCCTGACGGAGCAGAATGCGGTATTCGGCTCTGGAGGTAAACATACGGTATGGTTCGTCAACTCCCTTTGTGGTGAGATCATCGATGAGTACGCCGATATAACTCTCATCGCGGTTCATCTCGAATGTTTTGTCGCCAACACAATGCAAGGCTGCGTTGATTCCTGCCACGGTTCCCTGTCCTCCTGCTTCCTCATAACCGGTGGTTCCGTTCACCTGTCCGGCAAAGAAGAGACCTTTGATGATTTTCGACTCCAGTGAATGTTTGAGTTGGGTCGGGTCGAAGTAATCGTATTCGATGGCGTATCCCGGTCTGTAAATCTTGGCATCTCTCAAAGCAGGAATCTCGTGAAGTGCATTCAGCTGGATATCCATCGGCATGCTCGAAGAAAAACCGTTCAGATACATCTCGTTTGTATCTTCGCCTTCCGGCTCCAGGAAGAGTGGATGCTGATCCTTATCCGGGAAGGTGACGAGCTTCGTTTCTATACTCGGACAGTAACGTGGACCGGTACTCTGAATCTGACCATTATATAAAGGTGAGTCAGCGAGACCGCTTTTTAAAGTTTCGTGTACCTTCTTGTTGGTGTAGCAAGTCCAGCAAGGCAATTGTTTCAGAACCCGATGTTCTCCCATGTAAGAGAACTGGTGGAAATCGCTGTCGCCTGGCTGTTCTTCCATATCTTCGAAATGAACACTTCTCTTGTCTATTCTGACCGGAGTTCCGGTTTTCATTCTGGCTGTAGTGATACCCCATCGGGTGATGCTCTCCGTAAAGTTGTGTACGGCAGGTTCGGCGCATCTTCCGCCTTCTACCATCTTTCTTCCTACATGCATCAGTCCGTTGAGGAATGTTCCAGCGGTGATGATGATGCTCTTGGCATAGAATTCGGCTCCCCAGATGGTTTTTACGCCGATGGCTTCTCCGTTAGCTACGAGCAGTTCGTCAGCCTGGTCTTGCCAGATGTCGAGGTTGTCGGTATGGTCGAGGATGGTTCTCCATTCCCAGATAAACTTTCCTCTGTCGCATTGGGCACGGGGGCTCCATACGGCAGGACCCTTTCCGATGTTGAGCATTCGGAACTGGATGGCGGTTTTATCCGTTACGATACCCATCTGTCCGCCCAAAGCATCGATTTCGCGCACAATCTGTCCCTTGGCAATACCTCCGATGGCGGGGTTGCAACTCATCTGTCCAATCTTGTTCATATCCATCGTTATCAAACAGGTTTTGGCACCCATGTTTGCAGAGGCTGCAGCAGCCTCGCATCCGGCATGTCCTCCACCGATAACGAGCACGTCATAATTGAATTTCATACTTCGTTTAATCTATATTTTTTCTAATTTTCGGCAAAAGTAAGAAATAAAATCGAAATTTTAGCAAAAATACTTTGATAAATCATTAAAATATAGTAATTTTGCAGCAGACTTGCGAAAATATACCTATAAATGAGGATTGCAGAATGCCTTGAATGTGGTATTGCAAGTACGAGATGAAGGAAATAATAAATTAGTTTCAAACAGTTAAATAATTAAAATTCAATCATTTATGTGGTTAATCAATTCATCTATTGGTAGAAAGGTAGTGATGTCAGTAACTGGTATCGCTCTTATTCTATTCTTGACATTCCACGGTTGCATGAATGTGGTTGCGCTTTTCTCTGGAGAAGCTTACAACACAATCTGCGAGTTGTTGGGTGCTAACTGGTACGCCGTAGTTGCAACTTTGGGTTTGGCAGCTTTGGCAGTTTGTCACATCGTTTACGCTTTCATCCTGACGGCACAGAACCGTCGTGCTCGCGGTAACCAGCGTTACGAGGTAACAGCAAAGCCAGAGAAAGTAGAGTGGGCTAGCCAGAACATGTTGGTGCTCGGTATCATCATCGTTCTCGGTTTGTTGCTTCACCTCTTTAATTTCTGGTACAACATGATGTTTGCAGAGCTTTTGGGTACAAGCTTCGGCCACTGCCCATCAGATGGCTTCGCATTCATTCAGGACACCTTCGCTAACCCAGTGTTCGTAGTTCTCTACATCATCTGGTTGGTAGCTCTTTGGTTCCACCTCACTCACGGTTTCTGGAGTGCTATTCAGACTCTCGGTTGGAACGGTAAGACTTGGTTCTGCCGTTGGAAGACTATTGGTATGATTTACTCTACCATCCTGCTTCTCCTCTTCATCGTTGTCGTATTGGCATTCGCTTTCGGTTGCGCTCCATCTTTGTGCTGCGCATAATTCGTGTAATCATTTAAGTATTAAAAAAGATTATGGCAAAAACATTAAATTCTAGAATACCTGAAGGACCAGTTGCTGAGAAGTGGACCAACTATAAGGCTCACCAGCGTTTGGTTAACCCAAAGAATAAGTTAAAGCTCGACGTTATCGTCGTAGGTACAGGTTTGGCAGGTGCTTCTGCTGCTGCTTCTCTTGGCGAGATGGGCTTCAATATCTTGAACTTCTGCATCCAGGACTCTCCACGTCGTGCTCACTCTATCGCAGCACAGGGTGGTATCAATGCAGCTAAGAATTATCAGAATGATGGTGACTCTGTTTACCGTCTGTTCTACGATACTGTAAAGGGTGGTGACTACCGTGCTCGTGAGGCTAACGTTTACCGTTTGGCTGAGGTGAGCAACGACATCATCGACCAGTGCGTAGCTCAGGGCGTTCCTTTCGCTCGTGAGTACGGTGGTATGTTGGCTAACCGTTCTTTCGGTGGTGCTCAGGTATCTCGTACATTCTATGCTAAGGGTCAGACAGGTCAGCAGCTCCTCCTCGGTGCTTACTCTTCTTTGAGCCGCATGGTTGAGGCAGGTAAGGTTAAGCTCTTCACCCGTTACGAGATGGAGGATCTTGTTATCGTTGACGGTCACGCTCGTGGTATCATCGCCAAGAATTTGATTACAGGTAAGTTGGAGCGTTTCTCTGCCAACGCCGTAGTTATCGCTACCGGTGGTTATGGTAACGCTTACTTCCTTTCTACAAACGCTATGGGTTGTAACTGTACAGCAGCTATCCAGTGCTACCGCAAGGGTGCTGACTTCGCTAACCCATCTTACGTTCAGATTCACCCTACATGTATCCCTGTTCACGGTACAAACCAGAGTAAGTTGACTTTGATGTCAGAGTCACTCCGTAACGATGGTCGTATCTGGGTTCCTAAGAAGATTGAGGATGCCAAGGCATTGCAGGCAGGTACAAAGAAGGGTTCTGATATTCCTGAGGAAGACCGCGACTACTACTTGGAGCGCCGTTACCCAGCATTCGGTAACCTGGTTCCTCGTGACGTGGCTTCTCGTGCAGCTAAGGAGCGTTGCGACAAGGGCTTCGGTGTCAACAACACAGGTCTTGCCGTATTCCTCGACTTCTCTGAGTCTATCAACCGTCTCGGTATCGACGTTATCCTTCAGCGTTATGGCAACCTCTTCGATATGTATGAGGAGATTACCGACGTTAACCCAGGTGAGTTGGCTAACGAGATTAACGGCGTGAAGTACTACAACCCAATGATGATCTTCCCTGCTATCCACTATACAATGGGTGGTATCTGGGTTGACTACGAGTTGATGACCACTATCCCTGGTCTCTTCGCTATTGGTGAGTGTAACTTCTCTGACCACGGTGCTAACCGTTTGGGTGCATCTGCTTTGATGCAGGGTTTGGCTGACGGTTACTTCGTATTGCCATACACCATCCAGAACTACTTGGCCGACCAGGCATTGTGGCCAAAGCTCTCTACCGATCTCCCAGAGTTCGCAGAGGCAGAGGCAGGTGTTCAGAAGGAAATCGACCGCCTGATGGGTATCCAGGGCAAGCGCTCTGTAGATTCTATCCACAAGGAGTTGGGTCACATCCTTTGGGAGCACGTAGGTATGGGTCGTACCAAGGAAGGTCTTGAGGAAGGCTTGAAGAAGATGAAGGCTCTCCGCGAGGAATTCAACAAGAACCTCTTCATCCCTGGCAAGAAGGAAGGCTTGAACGTAGAGTTGGATAAGGCTATCCACTTGCGTGACTTCATCTTGATGGGCGAGTTGATCGCTTACGATGCATTGCACCGCAACGAGAGCTGTGGTGGTCACTTCCGTGAGGAGTACCAGACAGAGGAAGGCGAGGCTAAGCGTGATGACGAGAACTTCTTCTACGTAGGTTGCTGGGAGTATCAGGGCAACGATACAACTGCTCCAGTGCTCAACAAGGAACCTCTCGAGTATGAGGCAATTAAGGTACAGACAAGAAATTACAAGAATTAAAAAGCGAACAAGACAATGGCAAGAAATATAAGTTTCACAGTTAAGTATTGGAAGCAGGACGGTCCTACAGCACAGGGTCACTTCGATACACACGAGATGAAGAACATCCCAGATGATACTTCATTCCTCGAGATGCTCGACATCTTGAACGAGGAGCTCATCGAGTCAGGTCAGGAGCCTTTCGTCTTCGACCACGACTGCCGCGAGGGTATCTGCGGTATGTGCTCTCTCTATATTAATGGTACACCTCATGGTAAGACTGAGCGTGGTGCTACAACATGTCAGCTCTACATGCGTCGTTTCAACGATGGTGACGTTATCACCGTTGAGCCTTGGCGTTCTGCTGGTTTCCCTATCATCAAGGACTGTATGGTAGACCGTTCAGCATTCGACAAGATCATCCAGGCAGGTGGTTACACCAGCATCCGTACAGGTCAGGCTCAGGATGCCAACGCTATCCTGATTCCTAAGGAGAATGCAGACGAGGCAATGGATTGCGCTACATGTATCGGTTGCGGTGCTTGTGTTGCTGCATGTAAGAATGGTTCTGCTATGCTCTTCGTCAGCTCAAAGGTTAGCCAGTTGGCACTTCTCCCACAGGGTCGTGTAGAGGCTGCTACCCGTGCTAAGAAGATGATTGCACGCATGGATGAGCTTGGATTCGGTAACTGTACAAACACTCGTGCTTGCGAGGCTGTTTGTCCTAAGAACGAGTCTATCGCTAACATCGCCCGCTTGAACCGTGAGTTCTTGAAGGCTAAGTTGGCTGACTAATCCATCGTTTCTTTTGAGACACCGGAATTTTCTCTCTGCATCTTTACGGATGCGAGAGAATTTTCCCAACAACTCTTCACTCTTCACCTTTTGTGTGTAAGTAGTTGAAGGATAGGAAGTTGGGCGGGTGAAGAGTGTTTTTTTACTCTTCACCCGCCCTTCACCTTTTTAGGCTGTTGACAGCTAAGCGGCTCTGCGTTTATACCTTTCCCAAAATCGTAAAAGGTGAAGAGTGGTGAAGAGTGGGTGAAGAGTTCCGAAAATCTCTTCACCTATGTAATGTCTTGTGTTTCAGTTCTTTATACTGAAAAGGTGAAGAGTGAAGAGCTGATTGCGATATTCCTGCCAACCGTGCTTCTCTTGAAATAAGAGAAAGGATGTTTGGCAAACTGTTATACTGGAACAGCCGACTAGCCTCTGTTGCGCTAGTCGGCTGTTTGCCTTTTGCCAGTATGCTGTTTTTCTTCTGCCAGCCTTCTGTTTTTCCTAGTCAGTTGTTCTATCTCCGATAGTTATGTATTTATTTATGCCTGCTGTTAGAATCATATAGCCAGGAAAAAGGGTAGATTATAGCCGAGAGCATCCTGTTTTTGGTGCATCCCGACATAAATTATCAGATATTCTGAGAAATATTTTGTAATCTCATCAGAATATCGTAAATTTGCGGTTATAAAGAATAAGTAGTGTAATGACGAATCATTCAACAGAAATCATGAACCAAGCAACGCTCGATTTTATCCGCCAGCATCAGGACGATGATGTTCGCCAGTTGGCTTTCCTCGGCAGCAAGTATCCCGAGGTAGATATGCCTTTCGCTCTCGACCAGATTCGCGGGCGAAAGATGGCTCGTGTGAAACTGCCCCGTTGGGCAAGCATCGAAGGCATCATTTATCCCCCTCATATTTCGATGGAGCAATGTTCGTCAGAGCAAACGGCACTTTATAAGGCTGAACTCGCTGCCCGACTGCTCGGTTTGTCTCCTTCATCATCCGAAAACGGAGAAGAAAAGGAGATGGAGAGCGAAAACGCCTCAAATCTTCATCTTTCTGAAATTTGCGAATTTGCGGGCAAAGGGGCAGTTGATTCAGAATTCGCCAAAAATGAAGCTACTTGCAAAAAGCAACAGATATTAACAGAATCAAAAGAGAATGTTAATGAAATAAAAGAAGAACCTCATGAAGGAGATTTTTCTGAAGAAATCGGGTTTGTTGACCTGACCGGCGGTTTCGGAGTAGACTTCTCTTACATCGCTTCCCGATTGGGCGTGAAGTCGATGTATGTGGAGCGTCAGGCTCATCTCTGTGAAGCAGCGAAGGAAAACTTTGGGCGGTTGGGTTTGAAGAATGCCATCGTGAAGAATGGAGACGGAATAGAGGTTCTGCATTCTTTTGCTTCAAAGAAAGAGGCTGCTGCATCAGATTCTTTAGGCATAACTGAAGACCAGCCGCAGTCATTACTTAAGACCGACCTTGTTCTTAAGCTGATCTTCATCGATCCTGCCCGTAGAGACGATGCGGGCAACAAGGTAGTATCCTTGAAAGATTGTACGCCCGATGTCACCGTTTTGCAGGAAGAGATGCTTTCGAAGGCAGATTACGTCATCATCAAACTCTCTCCGATGCTCGACTGGCACCGTGCGGTAAGCGAATTAAACTGCGTAAAAGAGGTTCATATTATCTCCGTTAACAATGAGTGCAAGGAACTCCTTTTAGTGCTCTCAGCGCGAAATAAGGGCAAAATGGAGGCTTCATCGGCAGATGGAGCAGCTGGAGAAGTAAAACATGCCGGGAATCTCCGTATTTATTGTGTCAATGATGCCCAGTCCTTCGTCTGCGATGAGTTGGATATGGAGTCTTCTTCGGTGAAGATAGCGCTATCCACCCTTGAAGAGATGCAGTATCTTTACGAGCCGAATGCCTCTCTGATGAAAGCCGGCTGTTTCAGCGTCTTATCTGAGCGATGTGGAGCCAGAATGCTTTCCAAGAACAGCCATCTTTTCGTGAGCCAGGCACCTATCGAAGCATTCCCAGGCAGAAGTTTCCGCATCATCGCCGTTTCTTCCTTTAATAAAAAGGAGTTGAAGCGTCAACTGTCAGGAATCACCAAGGCAAACATCGCCACCCGCAACTTCCCCCTTTCCGTGGCAGAATTGCGCAAGCGCCTGAAGCTGAAAGATGGTGGTGAAACTTATATTTTTGCCACCACACTGAGCGACGAAAGCCATATGCTGGTAATAACGGAGAAAGCTTAGAATTAGGTATAGTATTGGGCCTTTATGATGTTTTTACTCAAGTTTCGCATGTAAACTCCACACGCCCTGAAAGGGCAGAAGCTCCTAGCCCAGGGAGGGCACTGAAAAAGTTCCAAGTGGGAGGAATGCCACTTGGAACTTGACGTATTATTTTCTTTTTTCCTTGAAGAACTTCTCGAAGAAGTCCATTTGCTTTTGATTTTGAACAGGACCCAAATGCAGTCCTTCCTTCATAATCATCACCGTTGGTTTACCTTCCTGGTAGGTAGTCCAGAAAGGAAGGCTATCCCCATTTGGATTGCCAGTCTTGGTAAAGTTGATCCAGTAGCGTGACATGATTTGTTCCATGTGCTGCTCCGTCTCGGTCATCTTTCCAGAGCCAAACTTATAGCCATAGATGAATGGCATCTCTGCCACATGGCTGGCTCCTCCCTTGCGGCTTTTCACGATGGTGTTCTCTGAGTCTTGGTCAAAGTAATACATATACACCTTGCCCTTGCCGGTCTTGCTCTGCAGGTTAGCCCAGGCATACGTTCCCCATGCAAAGGAGCCATCACGGAAAATGTCGGATTGAGCGAAGTAGGTTTCTTCCTCTGTCTTGGCAGGATAGAGACTGAGAACCTGGTCTGCCCAGCTTCCATATATCTCATGGATTCTTTTCTCATAGTCACTTACACTGACAGGGCGGCTAAACATACTTCCTTCGTCGCTGTTGGTTCCTATGATGACATTTACATCATTGTAGTTTCCCTTTTCATAGAGCTTATACTGGTCATCGGTGATGGAGTAGCCGTCAACGTTCGGCCAGAAGGACTCAAAGTCGGTATTCTTCACGATGTCCATAGCCGGAACTTTTCTTAGCTGCTTCAAGTTTTTAGCCTTGAGTCTCTTTTGAAGGATAAGTCCGCCTGCTTCTGCCGCTTTGGTGGTGAGCATGGCAGTTTTACCATTTCTGCTTTCACCCACAGGCCAGAAGGAGCTACCACTTTCGCTGATGGCTCCTCGGAAGAGTCCCTTGGCAAGGGGAGAGGCGCATAGTATACTTACCGAGATACCACCGGCAGATTCTCCTGCAATGGTAATCTTGTCAGGGTCTCCGCCGAAGGCAGCGATATTGTCGTGAATCCATTTTAAGGCCATCACTTGGTCAAGGATGCCATAGTTACCAGATATGTTCTTGCCTGATTCCTTACTCAGCTCTGGATGTGCCATGAATCCCAAGGCTCCCAAGCGGTATTCTATGCTGCAATAGATGATGCCTTCCTTGACAAAGCTTTCCTGGGTTCCACTGTAGGAGCCAGTAAGAAAGGCTCCTCCATGAATCATCACAAATACAGGGAGTTTGTCATTCTTACTCTTGGCTGGCGTTTCCACACTGAGGTATAGGCAGTCCTCGCTCATGCCCAGCTCTCCACCATTTTGGTTAGGGTCGATGGGCTGTGGTGGACGGTCTCCCCATTTATCTGCTTTGAATACTCCCTTCCAAGGCTTCTTGCTCACTGGGGCTTTCCATCTGAGGTTGCCCACTGGTGCTTCAGCGTATGGGATTCCCTTGTATAGGGCAAATCCTTCATGTTCCACACCTTCAATTTCCCCTTGCTCCACTGTTGTTCTTAGCAGTTGGGCGTTAGCTGCCGATAGGCAAAAGAGTGTTAGGGCAGCTGTCAGTAGATGTCTTTTCAATTTCATTTCAGGTTATTCCATTAATTCCGCAACACTATTATTAATTAAACGTTTTAAGAACCTGAGCAACAGAAAGTTACTCCGGATTTTGCCATGTCAGAATTTTCACTTATCTTAGTGTTGCGAAAAGAAAACAAGCAAAACTCTGATATGACATGGCAAAGATACAAATTAAATCTGAGAAACTCACTCCTTTTGGAGGAATATTTTCGGGTCATGGAGCAATTTGACTCCATATTGTCTTCTGTAATCGACTCCACCCTCATAATTTCACTACTCATTTGATGAACCATCTCTCGCTTCATCCGACACTTCGCACTTCTCGCCAGTGTTGGAGAGAATAGATGATCGAGCTTTTTCTTATTGTGATTCCTTGGAGAGTGTTAGTTTTCCGCCAGTGCTTAAAATTATCAGGTAAAGATATTCCGCCAAAACCACCACTAAATGGGTGATATAGGCTAGTTTGGGGGCTGTAATTAAATTTTAACCCCTAAAAAACTGCAAAAAAAGTAGCAATATTTGGTAATTTGCCAAAATATTGCTACTTTTGCATTTATAATATTGCAAACTAGTTTGAAATCATGTCATTAATAGAAATTAAAAAGGTCGAGACAAAGAAGGACTTGAAGACGTTCATCGACTTCCATTACGACCTCTACGAAGGCAACGAATATGATGTGCCTAATCTTTTCAGCGACGACATGAATACTCTGAGCAAGGACAAGAACGCAGCGTTCGAGTTCTGCGAGGCAGAGTATTTTCTTGCCTATAAGGACGGCAAGCTGGCAGGTCGCGTCGCTGCCATTATCAATCATAAGGCAAACAATAAATGGGGCAGGAAGTCGGTCCGTTTCGGCTGGATTGATTTCATTGACGACCGCGAGGTTTCCAAGGCTCTTCTCGATGCTGTAGAGAAATACGGTAAGGAGAAGGGAATGGAAGATATTGTTGGTCCGCTGGGTTTTACCGATATGGATCCGGAAGGCATGCTTACCTGGGGCTTTGACCAGTTAGGCACCATGCCTACCATTTATAATTATTCATATTATCCGGAGCACATTGAGGCTCTGGAGGGTTTTACCGTAGATAATAAGTATGTAGAGTATAAACTGATGGTGCCAGATACCATCCCGGAGAAATATTCCAAGATAGCGGCGATGATAGAGAAAAGATACAATCTCCATGTCCGCAAACTTACCCGTAAGGATGTTTATCAGGGCGGATACGGACAGAAGATTTTCGACCTCATCAATGATACATACAAGCATCTCTATGGTTATTCCGAACTTTCACAGAAGCAGATAGACCAGTACATCAAGATGTATCTGTCTTTGCTCGACCTGAACTTTGTAACAGCCATAGAAGACTGGACTACCGAGGATCATAAGATGATAGGTATCGGTATTACGATGCCTTCCCTTTCCAGAGCTCTGCAGAAGTGTCATAGGGGCAGGCTGCTTCCTTTTGGCTGGTGGCATCTGCTGCGCGCCATCAAGTTCCATAAAACCAAGATTGTCGACCTTCTGCTCATCGGTATCCAGCCGGAATACCGTGCTAAGGGTGCCAATGCGTTGCTCTTTGCCGACCTGATTCCTATCTATCAGAAGTATGGAATCGAGTGGGGAGAAACGCAGGTAGAAATGGAAGAAAATGCTGCCGTGCAGGGACAATGGGGCGTCTTGGATCCAATCCTTCACAAGCGCCGCAACTGCTATATTAAGAGTATCAGGTAAATAGCAATTGTTGTGTTGACAATTATCTGATAAACAGAATATTGAAACATCATTTGCTATGTTATAAGAAAATAAATAAGAAATACTAAGGAGGAAATCATGTCTGAAGATAAAAACTTAGGTAACAGCGAATTGAATGCCGCTGATGAGCTTACCAATGCCCCTCAGGAGCAGCAGCCGGTAGAATATACCGATGATAACATCCGCCACTTGAGCGATATGGAGCATGTGCGTACCCGTCCGGGTATGTACATCGGCCGTCTGGGAGATGGAAATCTGCCGGAAGATGGTATTTATGTGCTCTTGAAGGAGGTGGTAGACAACTCTATCGATGAATTCAAGATGGGCGCAGGTGCCCGTCTGGAAATCGATATCGAGGACAATCTGCGTGTCAGCGTGCGCGACTATGGCCGTGGTATTCCTCAGGGCAAGCTTGTTGAGGCTGTAAGTGTGCTGAATACCGGTGGTAAGTACGACAGCAAGGCGTTCAAGAAGAGCGTTGGTCTGAACGGTGTGGGTGTGAAGGCGGTCAATGCCCTCAGTTCCCACTTCGAAGTAAAGTCGTACCGCGACGGAAAGGTGCGCCATCTGAAGTTTGAGAAAGGTATTCTGAAGAGTGACACGACGGAAGATACTGAGGACGAGAATGGTACCTTTATCTTCTTCGAGCCGGATAATACACTCTTCAAGAACTATTCCTTCCACGATGATTTCGTGGAAACGATGCTCCGCAACTATACTTATCTGAACACCGGACTCACCATCATGCACAATGGCCGCCGCATCTTGAGCCGCCATGGTCTGCAGGATTTGCTGAGCGATAATATGACCAATGAAGGCCTCTACGACATCGTCCACATGAAGGGCGAGGACATCGAGATTGCCTTCACCCATACCAACCAGTATGGCGAGGAGTACTATTCCTTCGTCAACGGTCAGCACACCACCCAGGGAGGTACGCATCAGAGTGCCTTCAAGGAGCATATTGCCAAGACTATCAAGGAGTTCTACGGCAAGTATGAGTATGCTGACATCCGAAACGGACTGGTGGCTGCCATTGCCATCAACGTAGAAGAACCGGTCTTCGAGAGTCAGACCAAGATTAAGCTCGGAAGTACTACGATGACGCCGAATGGTGGCGAAACCATCAATAAGTATGTAGGCGATTTCCTGAAGAAGGAAGTAGACAACTATCTCCATATCCACAAGGATGTGGCTGAGATTCTGGAGAATAAGATCAAGGAGAGCGAACGCGAGCGCAAGGCAATGGCGGGCGTTACCAAACTCGCCCGTGAGCGTGCCAAGAAGGCGAATCTTCACAACCGCAAGCTTCGCGACTGCCGCATCCATTTCAGCGACGCCAAGAACGAGCGCAAGGAGGAGAGTTCCATCTTCATCACCGAGGGCGATTCTGCCAGCGGAAGCATCACCAAGAGCCGCGATGTGAACACCCAGGCGGTGTTCTCTCTGCGTGGTAAACCGCTCAACAGCTTCGGTCTTACCAAGAAGGTGGTTTATGAGAACGAGGAGTTCAATCTGCTTCAGGCGGCTCTCGATATAGAGGACGGCTTGGATTCATTGCGTTACAACAAGGTGATTGTGGCAACCGATGCGGATGTCGATGGAATGCACATCCGCCTGCTCATCATCACCTTCTTCCTTCAGTTCTTCCCGGATCTTATCAAGAAGGGCCATGTCTATGTGCTTCAGACCCCATTGTTCCGAGTGCGCAACAAGCGAACCAAGATCAAAAACAAGCAGGCGGTGGCTGATGCGGATGCGAAACTGGGAAGCAAGGAGAAAAAGAGCGATTTCATCACGCATTACTGTTACAGCGATGAGGAGCGCCAGCAGGCGATTCGCGATTTGGGCCCTGATCCTGAAATCACCCGATTCAAAGGATTGGGAGAGATTTCGCCTGATGAATTCGCCCATTTCATCGGTCCCGACATGCGGTTGGAGCAGGTTACGCTGCATAAAACCGACCAGGTTCAGAAGCTGCTGGAATATTATATGGGTAAGAATACGATGGAGCGACAGAACTTCATCATCGAAAATCTGGTAATAGAAGAGGATATTCCGGAGGAAGACTCAGCACCGCTGGATTAAATGAAGTGAAGAGTGAAGAACGAAGAGTGAAGAATTCAAGTGTTTTCGGGGGTAACCATTGAAAAAAGCGCTGTTAACTGTTAACCTGTTAACTCTTGAAGGATTTCTCTCTTTCATAAACTTTAAGTTTTAAGAAATGAAGAAATATCTATTCATAGCACTGGTAGCATTCCTGGCAGTAACTTCTGCCAGTGCCCAGTTGCGTATCAAGATGGGCAAGAACAGCCCGATAGAGAAGTTGGGAAGGGCTGAAATCGCCATTACCAACCTTTATGTGGATAGTGTGGATGAGAATAAGCTCGTAGAGGACGCCATCCGAGGCATGCTCGAAAAGCTCGACCCTCATTCTTCTTACGCTACAGCCAAGGAAACCAAGGCGATGAACGAGCCGCTGAACGGCAGTTTTGATGGCATTGGCGTGCAGTTTAACATGGTAGATGATACGCTGCTCGTTATCCAGCCGGTTACGAACGGACCTTCTGAGAAGGTGGGAATCATTGCCGGCGACCGCATTGTGGCTGTAAACGATACTGCCATTTCGGGCGTCAAGATGAGCAAGGAGGAAATCATGAAGCGCCTTCGTGGTCCTAAGGGAACAACGGTGAATCTTACCATTGTGCGCCGTGGCATCAAGGATAAGCTCATCTTCAAGGTAAAGCGCGATAAGATTCCGGTAACTACGATGGATGCGGCTTATATGATTCGTCCGGGCATCGGATACATCCGATTGGGAAGCTTCGGTCTTACCAGTCATAAAGAGGTAACAATAGCGATGGATTCGCTGAAAAAGAAGGGAATGAAAGACCTTATCTTCGACCTTGAGGATAATGGTGGAGGCTATCTTCAGGCTGCGGCTCAGATAGCCAACGAGTTCCTGCAGAAGGGCGATCTCATCGTTTATACCAGCGGTCGTGCAGCGCCTCGTCAGGAATATAAGGCGCAGGCTAACGGCAGATGGCGCAAGGGCAAGGTGGTGGTGCTCACCAATGAGTTTACCGCTTCTGCCGCCGAGATTGTTTCCGGAGCCATCCAGGATCAGGACCGTGGCGTAGTGGTTGGTCGCAGAACCTTCGG
>ONZR01000295.1_pt1 | contig 24216 bp, 27 predicted proteins | sample 1671691 | NCBI WGS metagenome assembly ONZR01 (sample SAMN06348182, study PRJEB24527) | human gut metagenome | biome: human gut; feature: ankylosing spondylitis patient; material: feces | host: Homo sapiens | place: China | collected 2015-10 | reverse complement strand
CCGTTTAAAAGATAAAAGCTTAACTATCAGCAACATCCACATGTTGCATCGGAAAATAGCCCTTTTGCATCGGGAAATAGCCTTTGCATCGGGAAATGTTTTGGCAGCAGGAATAACTCGTCAGAGTCAATAAATAAAATACAACGCAGATAATATGACACAGATAATATTGAATCATATAGATATTGAAATTTGGAACAAACGCCACGTTCAGTTCCAGCCCCATGATGATGTCAACATCATCATGGGAATCAACGGAAGTGGAAAGACCACATTCCTGAAGAATCTATATCAGTCATTATCGGACGACAAAGAACACATCATTTACCTTCCTTCCATCGACAACATTGCGATGAGAGACAAGCGCAAGACTGCCACCGCTCTTTCGCAGGATTTGGATTACTATATATACGACATGAAGACCGGCCCCTCGCTCATGAGTTTCCGTATGTCTATGATAGACAGCACAGAGGAAAAACAGAAGGAGATGAAGGCCAAGATGGTTGATTTTCAGAAAACCATTAACAAACTCTTCTCGTTAACGGGTAAACGCATCGAGATAGAAGGCAGCAAGTTTACTGTAGTTACCGACTATGGCACATTACCTGTAGAAGCCTTGTCTTCTGGCGAAATGCAGATTTTACTGATTTTGCTGCGAGTGTTCCTGCTGAACAGCAGCGAAGCCGTGGTAATGATAGATGAACCGGAAAATTCACTGGATATAGAATGGCAATTCGAGCTGGTCAACCTGCTCACTCATCTGAATGGTAAGGCACAATATTTCATCACCACCCACTCACCAGCCCTCTTTGGTGAAGGATGGGGAGATAAGGTTTGGTACATGGAGAATATTACGAAATAAGAAATCTTACTTGCATATTCAAGGGCATCAACTCTACAAATTGATTTGCAATACAACACAAATAAATTACTATGTTAAGAGATAAACTTGTTGAGATTGCTTTGCAATGGCAAGCAAAATATGGTGTTGCGCCACAGATAACTACAGTTATATCTGAATATGATGCTGCGATGTTAGTTGGAATGTCAGAAAGTGATTATTCTGATTACATGCAGGATAAAACAGCAGTAAGTAAGGGTGCTGATTTTGTTTTTAATCATCAAAGATACCAGATAAAAGCTAATAGACCAAGTGGCAAGCCCGGAAGTAAAGTCACAAAGGTTCCTAAAGCAACGAATTATCTTTGGGACAAACTCATTTGGATTCTATATGACCAACATTATGTAATGCAAGAAGCTTGGGAATGGGATGTTGAGAACTATAAATTAGAATTTGATGACAAAAGTAGAATTTCTCCCAATGATTATAGAAAAGGGAAATGCCTATTCACAAAGATAGAAGACAAAGTTCAAAAAGCCACCACAGGAAACATATAGATTTACATAGAGAGGATGCATTTTATATCTAATGCATCCTCTCTATTTTATTTATACGATTTAACCAAATCGTATTTTACATGCTTATACAACATATTTTCTTCCTCCACAATAATATCATACGAAGGAATATTGGGGCATTCAAATGTACCTAGCGCATCCACAACTAAGACAATGCCTTCCTTCAACACATCACCACATAGGAATGTGACTTGATCACCAACCTTGAATAGATCGTGACTGAACGTTTTACCGTCTTTTCCTATTATTGCCATATTCTCTGAAATTTAAAATGGTTATTTTGCAAATATACAGCAATATTTTGAAACCACCAACTTTTTTCTCGGCTTTTTATTCTTTAAAGCTACTTTTTTATAACCAAGTGAGCGTCATTTCCAGCACATACATTGCTATAAATGGTAGAAAACAAAGATTGGGAACGCAGTGCGTTCCCAATCTGTTAGCCAAACTCCTCCTTCACATCAAAGCAAGGACAATCCTTGCTGGCGAACTCATTGTGTCCATGAACCACTGCCTCCGGATATTCCTCTTTCAGCTGCTCTATGAGCGCTTTCAACGTCGCCTTCTGCTCGGGGGTTCGGGTGTCCTTCGGCTTGCCATCCTGGGATAAGCCGCCGATGTAACATACTCCGATGCTCACGGTGTTGTGACCCTTGCAATGGGCGCCCACCTCTTCTATTGATCTGCCCACGTGGATGCTGCCGTCACGATAAATCACGAAATGATAACCGATGCTGAAAAAGCCACGCTCACGATGCCAACGGTCTATGTCGGCTACGGTGTAGTTGCGACCCTCTTTGGTCGCACTGCAATGAATGATGATTTCCTTAATCTTACGCATAATATATACTATTAAAAATGAATTTATAATACAAAATCTAAAATAATCTATAGGGGGATTTCATCAGTCCCCAAATCGATGATAGTCAAAGTGACACCATCATGAGTCTTTACCCCCTTCTTCAATCGCTCATAAAGGCGGTCGAAGTGTTCACGGGAATGAATCACGAGTCCGGTAGCAACAGCCTTACCCAGAATGATGCAGCCCTTTTTCAACGTCAGCGGACCATTGCCCGGCATAAGATAAGGAAAATCAGTGGTGAATTTCGAAGCACGAACCCCTTTCTTTAGAAGAATAGGCATTTTCTTGCTCTGCAATTTTTTATTTCCACTCATCTTTTCCTTCTTGCCAATGACAACGGAATAAAGATCTACCCAATACTCCCCTGCTGGCAATAAACGCTCAGGATGCTCCAAGGTATTGCAAACCTTTACACCTTTTATTACCAATGTGCCATCCACACCCCAACGGGAATAGCGACGGCGATAAAGAATGATATTCATGATAATTAATAATTGATAATTGATAATTAATAATTGATAATTGATAATTAATAATTAATAATTGATAATCTGGCTAAAGGTGGTCATCAAGGATTCATTTGATTGAAAATCCTTAATGACCGAAAATGACCGTGACCGTTAATGACCGGATGTATGAACGATCACTTACCTATAACCATATTCTATACCGTAGGCGAAACCTTCTGATAACGCATATCAGGCAGAACAGCTATCAATCCCTGCCGCTTCCAGTTTTTCAGCATCTGTCTTACCACCTCACGAGTCACGTTTGCCCCCTTCACGGCAATGCTTTGCTGCAATGCCTGCTCAAAGGAGAAGGTAACATCCAGGCGCTCGAAGATGGAATCATTTCTGCCACGGCGGGTGCGGTCGTAAGCCGTCTGTCCGCAATAGCTCTTCGACGAGAAGGCATCCTCTATGCGGCTACGGAAGAAGTAGAGCGCATTGTCGAGCTGATAATCGGCCAAGATGTTGAAGGCTGCAAGCATGGTTGGTGTCTGCATCTTTACTATCAACTCCTTCCATAACTGCGGATTCTGCTTCAACTGCTTCTCAGCGCCTTGAAAACCATGCTTCTGAATCAGCGTTTCTACCACCTTGCAGAGCATGATGCAAGTCATCATTCGCATTGTGGTAGGACAGATTCGGAAACGCTGACGGGCTTTCACCTTGTCATCATTCTTCATGGTTTCCAATCGAATCTGCTCCAGCCACTCCCTGCCCTTTGTCTCCAGTTTTGGAAGCGAAACTTCGCCCTCTATCAAAGGCAGCAGGTGGGCAATCTGCCGAATGTGTTCGCGCTGCGATTCGGTAAGGACATAGAGATTATCCGTAAGAGGAGTGAAGGTATTGTCGGGTGTGCGAGCCACTACGATTCGGCTTTGGAAACCATCCGTATAGTTGTTCACCACTCTATAGAGAGCATCGGGCGTTCCGCACATCACCACGTTCCATAAGAGTCTGTCAATGTGAACATTCACTGCATCTGCACTTCTTGCCTCACGCTCATAGCTCGTGCCGTCGTACGCCTGTCTTAACATCACGGAAAAATCGCTCATTGCCGATTTCCATTTCTGCGCTACCGTGTCAGCTTCCGGAGTAAACGAGAAGGCGTGCTTGCCTTCGGTGTTAGCCAGTCGTTCGGCAAGATTCGCCACGGTGTTGTTCAGCGTCAGGCATCTTACGGGCAGTTTCGGCTCTTCCGGCTGCTCCTTCTTGTTCTTCGCTGCACGCTTCTTGGCTCTCCATTCATCCTCCTGCTGCTGATACATTTTGTCCATATCCTTCACTTCCGAAGTCCATGCATCAACCACGGGGTCGATGCTTCCCTTGCCAGAGGCGAAATCACCGGCTATGTAGGAGATGAGATTCAGCGAGTTCATCTTGCCGTGCACGGCAACCTTTACGCCCGTAGCCAGCATTCCGATGACCGGACAGATGGCAGTAATTACGGGCATTGCCAGGGGTGGCCCCACGGCGTTGATAGAATCACGCACACCCTGCGGCATCTTGGGCAAAGCATTGAAATAGAACATTTCGTCCTTGGCATTTGCCTCGTCCAGCGCATTCACCAGTGCCTCGCTGTCTTCATTCGCATTCCCATTCGAAGCCCCCTGTTTCAGCTTTTCCTGTCGCAGAGCGGCAAGCACATCCTTCAGTCGCTTAGGCATTTGCGTAATCTTCTCGTTCAACGCCGAGTTGATGCAAGCCATCTTCTCCTGCTTAGGGAAACCATCGTAGCAGGGAATGATCTGAGCCATGAGATTGCGGTCGAAGCCACAGATGTGGCGCAGGTTCACGGCAAGCTCGAAGGTAAGCGTATTGCGGTTGGAACGCATAGGCTCCTGACCATCATTATACATCTGCCACCACTTTTGGATGATTTCGGAATATGGGATTCCGAGGTAATCATTGCTGGATGATGAAGAAGAAGACGGAGCGGATGAAGCGGAAGCAGGCTGAACCTGATTCTTAGAAGGATTCTGAGGATTCTGAGAGGCTTGAACCTTTTGAGAATTATTCTGTTTTTCAAGAGATTTCTGATTCTCTTGATTTCCCAGATTATTCTGAGGTTCCAGAGTCTTTTCCTCTACATTCTCCAACCAAGGTTTGTAATGCTTGTTCGCCTTATGCGCCCCTGGAGGAAGTTCCTCCTGTCCATATTTCTCTCGCTCTTCCAGCACCTTGCCTTCAGCTGCCACGGCAGCTTCCTCATAATCATCCTTGAAGAGTTCGGGAGACAAGTAAAGCAAATCTTCAGCATCAGCAGAAGTTGTGAAATACACTCGGTTAATATCATGTGCCGAAGTATCCATCTCGCACTCCATCATCTTGGCAATTCTTACCTGGTTCTCCAGGATAGTCTTGCCCATCTCTCGCTTGCAAACCGCATGACCGCCCTGTCTTGCGCTGCGTTCCAGCATCAGCAGACCGTACTTTTCCGGCTCCTGAAGCATCAGCTTAGCCGCCTTCTCGAAGTCCTGCTTATCATCCAGGTCGAAGCCGAAAGCCCGGCTAGGAAGCTTCGTGCCCTTCACCACGCCCTGGGGATAATGCCCGGAGTAGTTAAACTGCACCAGTCTTCGCTTCGCCCCGTCGTTCCCCTCACGAGCCAGTCGCAAGTTCGCTTTCTGTTCGTAGCTTCCACGAATCTTTCTGTATTCCTCTTCCGAGGTGATGGAGCGGGCCACCTTGTGCCCGTTCTCCACCTTAATTAAATAGCAACTCATCTATGTGTTTCTAATCTAACTATCATTTTAGTTAAACATCTATTTTCTAGTTGAACAGCCATATCTTCTATCGCTTCAACTGATAATCCACCACAGCCTCAGCAGCCTCTTCGGCTTCCTTCACCAGCGTACTGCCGATATTGATTCCCTCATCGCAGAACACCTTTAAGGTAAGCTGGATGGCTCCATCCTTGGTCTTGCTCACACGACCGTGCGCCAACTTTCTGATCAGTTCCGACTGAGAGCGGATTCGTGGTTTAACCACGAAATCAAAAGTACCATCCGAAAGCTGCTGGGCAACGCCCTGCGAGCGGAATCCCTGCACCTTCTCTCCCCCTCCATGCTCACTAGGCGCAAAGAGGAAACACTTGCTCTCATCATAGAAAGCCATACCACCCAGCTGCACATGCTGGCAGCCATTATTATTCACCTGCTGGTTATTCACCTGCTGATTATTTACCTTTTTCTTCATTTTACTGAATTGTTTAGCGAGAAGAAACGTGTGGATTTTTGCGCGCTTTACCATGGAAGATCCTCCGCAGTCCCAACTCAGTTAATAATTACTTACCAAGCTTCTCAATATCCGTTACGAGGATATCCTGATAAACCTGACCATTATACTCACGAGCCGTGAAACGGAGCGTAACCGCCACCAATGTTCCCGGAGCAAACTTACACTGAGCCACATTGCCCAGCATAGCTGCTGCATATTGGTTCTCATACTTACCGCCCATCTCCTGCAACACGATGTTGCACTTCATCATCTGGCCGTTCTCACTCTTCTGACTCTGTACAGCGAAAGCCTCGCCCTGCTGTACCACTCTCATGATCTTACTATTCATATCATATTAATGTACGAAGATGTTTCAAGATCTCTTTTGAAATTTCGAGCTTTCTTGTTCTTCGACGATGCAAAGGTAGGAAAAAAACAAAAGCACCGCCCATACCATGTGGTACGAGTGGTGCTATCTTTTTTGCTTGTGGTATTAAGTTTTTTAATTGGTGGTATTATCTATGTATTTTTTGTGGTATTATCTATGCTCATATCCTACGTGAAAGAGGCCATTTTATATTGGACATAAAAATCGATACATTTCTTGAACTTCAAGCCAAACTCTCTTTTTGCTTTCAGCCTTCTATCTCCTTTATCCCATTCCTCGATTTTGTTTCCCTGTTCATTTATAGTTTTTCTCAATGCACTTTTGTCTAGACCTGCACTAAAGATTGAATTCATCTTTTTACAAAAAGCATTCACATTGTCTTCTATCCATTCTTTTTCCAGTAACACACAGAAGAAACATACCCAGTAAGCCTTAGGTATATTCTCACTCATCTTATCTATAATAGTGAGCACCATTGGTGCATGCATATTAATGCCAGACTTCTTGGCTTCTTCTTCACTAAATTTGCATTCTATCTGGGAAAAATCAAAATCAAATATCTTACTAGGCACTCTATTCGCTTCTCTCAACTCATCAATATCCTGATAAACATAAGTAAGCGTTAATACAAACTTAAAGAAAGCACAGATCTTATCCTCATCCTTTCTTATCTTAAACAGCAGTCTGCCGGCTTTTACCTTATCCAGAGAATACTTACCACCCTTAAAAACGCAAATGCTCCTAAAGCAGTTATACAACTTAGTGGCGTTCATCTTCTTGGGAATTTCATGCTCGGAAAAATCAATTTCAGTCTTATAGTCATCCTTCTGCTTTTTAGTGACGTTGACCTCAATATTATCCAATACGCCTGACTTGAAGAGTTCAATAAGAACCTTCTGAACATGTACTTTTAACGACTCTTCGGTTATTTCATCATCCAAATACATTTTTCTCCATTCCTTATGAGATTTCAGTACAAAGGATCCAATCTTATTGGTATAGGCAAACAACTGATTATTATAGAGGTCTTCATAAAGACTTCCCCCATGCTTTGCATCTATTATATTTGCAATATTCAGAAGTGCAGCACAAAGTTTTTTTAGTGCAGAATCTATGGCAAAATCAAGAACCTTATCATTAAATACATTATTATTCATCAGGTTGTTGATGGTTGTCTTGAACTTATCTCTTTCCGTATAGGTAAGCCCATCGAATTGATTCTTATTGTTGTCATCAGAAGAGGTTTCGGGAACCGGTGGCAACATATCAGCCATACTATTGGCAAATAAGGATTTGTCCATATTCAGAGACTCATAGGTCAAAGAAGAAGCATACTGATTAATCTTAGATTTAGTTTCTATCCAAGTTTCCCGGTTACTCCATTCCACGTAATCAACATCTCTATCAATATCGATGATTAGATTAGTTTTAAGTTTCTGCCCTATCTTTTCAAACATTTCGCTACTTTCAAACATAGCAATAAGTAACGATAGTTTATGAATGGTTCTATCGCCAGCACAATCCCCATAGCAGGTTTTATATTCCTGCATGAGCATTTCCAAATCCTTTAAGTATCTTGTTTTGTCTGCTGCCATATGATTAGTATTAAAAAAGCGTGGGCAAAAACCCATACGCAATCATCGCTCAGAGGCCGACCAAAGCCCTAACTCCAGATATACATACAAGTCTTGCCCACGTCGTAGATTTTGACTTCTACACACATGAGCGCCGCTTGTTGCCATCCTTGAAGTTAGCTTATCTTCTGTTGAAGTTTGGTCGTTTCTGAGCGATAAGATTTATACTTGCTGACAACGCTTTCCGTGCACCTACCTATAGGGATAGGCTCCTGTTTCTATATCTTTTCTTTCCTTATATTATAATAGTTTATAAATCAATGAATCGTTCTACGAATCGCTTGAACTTTTCAATGACAGTTTTCTTTTTCTGTTCACGTTTATTGCCGGCACCAAAGATAGGCATCGGGGGCAGTACTGTTGTAATAGCCATTCCACTCTCCTCTACGTAACCGTCATGCAGAGACTTGGTGATAAAATCACGGGTTGCCTCTTCCTTTAGGTTCTCTTCGCTAATAATGACTTCCAGTTCCCTTTCCATCTGCTGACGGATGTAATTCTGCCATTCTTCGTAAACATCAACATCCTTACCTTCTTTTATGACATGAAGGTAGCCCTCTATGAGGTCTTTCTTATCCCTCAGCTTCGGACTTGATGTTATGCAACGGATAATATCCTTGATAAGATCTGCATCTTCACAGTTGCTATCATGATATTTTTTCACAAGAGCCAGGATGTAAGGAATATCAATATCAAACTGGCGAATCAGTTCTATCTCAAATTCCAAATCATCCGTTCCGCCAGCTCCGTCTCCGCCTGTATGACCACCACCGCCACCTGTAGTTCCGCCTTTCAAATCATCACAGAAGCTGAGGTACCAAGATTGGTAGTCCTGCCTGTCACCTTCACAGATGATGCGGATTGCATTGCGCTCTTCCAGGGTTTTCGGATTAAACTGATCAAAACTTATCAGTATATTAGTCTTCTTGACGAAGTGCCCATACAACTTGACGAAGTCTATCTTTTGAGCCAGCGGGATGGAAGGATTCAACTTGCAGAGCGGATATTCCTGCAGAAGTTTCTCAGCCAGTTCCTTATATCCTGCCTGATGTTTCCCATCTTCCTCGTAGCCATTGTAATATTCCTCAAATGTTCGCATCAGAATGATACTGTTGGCATTAGCATCGCCGAAAAGTCCGAAACTCCTGTTGGTGGCTTCTATGAGATTGCGGAAACAAACGATGTTGCCACAGTTCTTATAGGCATTAAGAATACGGTTGGTTCGGCTGAAAGCCTGCAGCAATCCATGCATTCGCAAATTCTTGTCCACCCAGAGCGTATTGAGACATTTTGCGTCAAAGCCCGTCAGGAACATTCCTACCACAATGAGCAGATCAATTTCCTTGTTCTTGGTGCGCCAGGAAAGATCCTTGTAGTAGTTTTGGAACAATTCAGCACTCGTATTGTATGAAGTTCCAAAGCAATGGTTGTACTTTTTTATACAGGAATCCAGAAATTCCCTACTCGTAGAGTCCAGTTCCTTAATGCTTTCCGGGTCTTCTTCTATATTTCCGTTACTATCGTTCTCAGCCTCGTTTGCTGCCGAAGTAAAGATGGTTGCAATCCTTAGCTGGGGGGCACCTGGCTCAGCCATCTGCCGCTCCAGCTCCTTATAGTATTCTATAGCCATTTGAACACTATCGCAGGCAAGTATAGAGTTGAATCCCGTGGTGGAAACCTTTGCCTTCTGTTCTTCAACCTGATCTTCCTTCTTTTTCTTGTAGTTTTTTATAACTTCCTCTACATTGGTCAACACCGAGGCTGTCCATTGAATTGAGCGCTTGGTCTCTATATCGAAATGTTCAAGAAGATATTTCACATTCAAAGCTATGCGCTTGGAGTCGAGATAGTTTGTGTTCTCCACCTTCTTTCCATCTACCATAGCCGTCTGCGTGTGGTATTCTACATTAAATTTCAACACATTCTTATCGTTGATGGCATTGATGATGGTATAAGTGTGGAGAGGCTTAGTATGATTGCCCTTTTCGTCCAACTCTCCGCCAAACACATCTGCAGTGGTCATCATTTCTCCCTTTTTACCACTGGCATTAACTCCAAATATCGGGGTGCCGGTAAAGCCAAACATGATGTACTTCTTGAAACTCTGCTTAATCTGTTTCTGCATGGCACCAAACTGCGAGCGGTGACATTCATCAAAAATGAAGACGAAAACCTGGTCAAGAACCTCCTGCTCTATCTTCTTTTTCCTCAAGAGGCTCGACATCTTCTGAATCGTGGTGATGATGATGTTCGAATCATCGCTACCGGCATTGAGCTGGTCGAGCAATATTTTACTGTTCACATTGCCATTGGCACAGTTAGGGCAGAAACGGTCGTATTCCTTCATCGTCTGATAGTCCAAATCCTGTCGGTCAACGATGAATACTACCTTATGTACTCCCTCTATATCGCTTGCAAGCTGAGCCGTCTTGAATGAGGTCAGGGTTTTACCCGAACCGGTAGTGTGCCAGATGTAGCCTCCTGCCTTTCTAGAACCTTCCCAATGATGATTCAAGGCAATCTTGATACGCTGGGTAATACTCTCAGTAGCAGCTATCTGGTAAGGACGCATCACCAGCAGTTCCTTATCTACATTGAACACACAATATTTGGTGAGAATTTCGAGCAGCGTGCGTTTTATGAGGAAGGTCTTGGCAAAGTCCTCCAGGTCGCAGATAAGGTTGTTTTCCCTATCACTCCAGTAGCTGGTAAACTCAAACGAGTTGCTCTGAATTTTCTTTTTCTTCCCCTTCTGCTTGTCTGCTTCCTGCTCACGAGCATAGCGGGTGGTATTGCTGTAATATTTAGTTTCCGTGCCATTGCTGATGATAAACAGCTGGATGTAATCAAACATTCCCTTGCCTGCCCAGAAACTTTCACGAGCATAGCGGTTTATCTGGTTGAAGGCTTCTCTGATGCTTACACCGCGGCGTTTCAACTCAATATGAACGAGTGGCAGACCGTTAACCAGGATGGTTACATCATAGCGGTTGGCGTGGGTTCCGCCAGCGGGCACGTACTGGTTGATAACCTGCAGATTATTCTTGAACACGTTATCTTTATGGATAAGGTGAACATTGGTCTTAATACCATTGTCACGTTCTATTTCTACTGCTGTATTTTCCTTTTGAATCATGCCGGCCTTATCCTCCATCGTGAGCGTTTCGCTGGTTAATTTATTCAGCAGACTTTTCCACTCCTTGTCAGAGTATTCTGTATTGTTTGCCTTGCCCAGCTGTATGCGCAGGTTCTCCAACAATTCTTTCTCGTTGTGGATGGAAGGATATTCGTAACCTTGTCTTTGCAGTTGTTCGATAAGCCAGCGTTCCAGATCCTGCTCGCTTTGGTAAGCATTACCATTCTTCCTTGATGACTCATATTTTGCCACCACGGTACAATAATCTTGCTCTGCTATGATTTTATAACTTTCTGCCATAACGTTATTAATAAAAGAATTTATTCAAATGTCAGCAACTTTTCTCTGTAGTATTCATACTGCTTCTGGCGTAGCTCTATCATCTTCTCCAGCTTCGAGATGTAGGTCTCGAATGTGTCGAGGATGGAAGCGATTTGGCGCTGCTGCACAAGCGGAGGAAATGCGAATGAGAAAGAAGCCATAGATTCACCAGACACCCTGATCACCTTTGCTCCAGTTGCAGCCTTTTGTTTTTGTTTGGCAAACATTTCTGTTTGAAATAAGTATGCCATGTATTTTGGGTCTTGATCATGAGAATAGCAAAATGAGTCACCACTATAAGCAACATCACCAGCTCCAAACCATACAGCAGCTTTACAACAGGCTTTTACATCCTCGCTCGTAGTCGCTATCAACAAGTCGCCATAACTTGCTTTTTGTAGTTTTTTCGCAAGGTCTTCTTCGCAAAAGGATTTTGTCTTATAAATGCATGTATTATAATACGTATGAATCTGCCCATAATGGACACATGGAAATCCTTTGACCCTAAAATCAGACTTTTGAAGACCATTTCCTCTCGTGAATGTTCCAATCTCGCCTAGTGTTTTTATTTCCCAGTTTTTTTGAGGAGCCATCAACTTTTCTCGATAATACTCCATCTGTTTCTTCCTCATCTCTACTTCCTGTTTCATCTTGTCGATGAGCGAGGTGAAGGAATCAAGAATAGAGACTATCTCCTTTTGAATGTTTAGCGGAGGAAGTGGAATCTCTATATCTGCAAAACGCATTCTATTTACATTAAAGCGAGTAACTCCAAAAGCAGTTTTGGAAATAGCAGCTCGTATGGATGTACTTCGTAGCAGATGACCGATGTATGAAGGTAAAGCTTCATTCATGTCATTTAGCCTAAAGCCAAAACAGAAGCTATTCAAGTACATTTTCTCTTGGGGGTTAAACAATACTACAGATGACATTCCTGCGTCTGCAGGGGTTTCTGATGACCCCGTAATGAGTATGTCGCCCCATAATACTTCGTTTTGCTTCTCATCCTTTCCAACAACAACGGTATCCTTTATTGCTGGATTTAAAACAGGGTTGTTAAAAATATTTCGGTACGTAACCAACAATGCATTCCCTTCTGAAAAATCACTTTTAGATTTCCCTGATAGTCCACTATAGAATGTACCAATTTCCTTTAACCTAACTCTTCTCATATGTTACAAACTCGCAATTTTATTAGCAATCTCTGTATTCAGAGTAAATATTTCCGACTGCAATGTCTTAATCTCCTCGTTTAGCTTAACAATATCAATCACTTCCCTTTTATCTTCTTTCTCTACATAAGAAGAAACGGAGAGGTTGGCACCATTGGATAGAACTTCATCATTGCTGACGAGCTTGGTAAAATATTGTTCTTCCTTGCGCTCCTGATAAGCATTTACAATTCTATTTTGGTTTTCATCCTCAAGCTTGTTCTTGTCGCCCTTCTTCTCACATTCTTCCGAAGCATCCACAAACAAAATATTATTATCTTTCTTGTTCTTCTTGATAACAATGATGCAAGTGGCAATACCTACGCCAAAGAAAAGATTGGCAGGAAGCTGAATCACCGTATCCACAAAATTGTTCTTAATCAGATATTCGCGGATTTTCTTCTCTGCTCCACCACGATAAAGCACACCAGGGAACTCTACGATGGCGCAAGTACCAGTCTCACTAAGATGGTAAAGCATGTGCATCGTAAAAGCAAGGTCTGACCTCTGTATAGGAGCCAGCACACCAGCAGGACTGTATCGTACATCATTAATCAGAATCGTGTTATTCTTTCCCTCCCAACTCTTGGAGTATGGCGGATTGCTCACGATAGCATCAAACTTCATTCCAAGATGATGAGGAGTTGTAAGCGTGTTACCCAACTGAATATCAAACTTGGCATAGTTCACATTATGCAGGAACATATTGATGCGGCAGAGATTATAGGTTGTAGGGTTAATTTCCTGACCATAAAACTCTATTTCCGATGCTTTTTCACCAACATATTTCACAAACTTCATCAGTAAGGAACCCGAACCGCAGGCTGGGTCATAAACCTTCTGAATATTAGGATTGTTGCAGCAGGCTATGCGGGCAAGTACTTCACTCACCTCCTGTGGCGTAAAGTATTCACCACCACTTTTACCAGCCTTCGATGCATACATCTGCATCAGGTATTCGTAGGTGTCGCCTACTGTATCAATACTGTTGTCTGTAAACGTCTTGCTGAGCTGCATATCACGCACCTTGGTCAACACCTTGGAAATGCACTTGTTACGCATTTCTACAGAGTTGCCGATACGGGAGCTGTCAATGATGAAATCAGAGAAAAGTCCCTTTACCTGTTCCTCGCTATCAGTACCGGCAGCACTGGCCTCAATAGAACGGAACACTTGGGCTAGCGTTTCATTGAGGTTGACATTCTTTTCAGGTGAAGCAGCTACTCTCTGAAACAATTGACTTGGCAGAATAAAGAAGCCCTTTTCCTGCACCATCATTTCGCGAGCCTCCTTTGCTTCTTCATCTTCCATTTTAGCATAATCAAAGTCCTTGATTCCGGCAGCAGCCTGCAAATTATTAATGTAGTCGGTAAGGTTTTCTGAAATGTAACGATAGAATATGGCACCCAAGACATAAGCCTTGAATTCCCATCCATCAACAGCACCTCTTAATTCTTCAGCGATACTCCAAATAGTTTTATGAAGTTCTTCTCGTTCTTTATTGTATGTTCCCATAATGTGTTTATTTATTTTCTACTAGTACAAGCTTCCAGTCCTTATTCTCAAGAACTAAGGAGCCGTTTGAGTCAGTAATTGTGAAAATCTGCTTATCTATCTGAATTTTGTTCTTCTTTATTAAATAGGTATATCGACCATAAGGAACTATTTTCTGGGAAGTTTGCAGGATATTCCCCATATCATCAAATTCAGTGACAGTTTCCTCCAGTTGGAAAAATACGCTATCAGCGATAAAATGGCAATAGGCTGGTCCCTCTTTCACATCTACACCGAAGTCTCCTATACGCTCTATTGCCTCTGAAATGACCCATTCGTGGTCTGAAATTTGGCTTTTATAGTCGATTACTCGCTCTTTTTCAGCTTCCTCGTCGCTAGAACAGGCGGAAAAAGAAAGCATAAAAAGGACGAATACCAGCGTCTGAATCCACGCTGATATTCGCCCTTTTATAAGTACACAATGATTTGAGGTTAATTTTGGCGAAGCAAAATTACCCCCCCCCTAAAACGCTAATTATCAGACTATTACACATATTATTATACTCTTTTTAAATGTTTTGTAATTTCATCATTTTTGCAAAGGGGCTTACCTCTAAGCATTTGTGAAGCAAAGGTATAAAAAGTGGAGCTAACCACCAAATTTTATCACGTTATTTAACGGAAAAGTGGTAATAATGGCTAAAAAATGCGTAATCAATAGCCCTTTCACCTCTTTTAGCAAGCAAAATGTGAGGGACAAAAGTAGGGTTAGTACGATAAAATATAGAATTTTTAAAATATTTCTGACTTAAATTTACAGCATTAAGTTCACGAATAGAGTTTAGCGAACAGCACTTTGAAAAAAATCCTACACAGTACAATGCATAAAGTATCAAATCTATCAACTTAATCTATCTATTTAATTATCAAACAATTATTCTTTCTTCATCTATCGTTCAAATCACACATATATACGTCTAAAAACCGGTCATTAATGACCGGTCATTTTCGGTCATTAAGGTTTTCGGGGCGGCAAAAATGTATATAGTATAATATTAAAATATTTTAATATTATACTATAAGGCTAAATGACCGGATTGATTTTTCTTAATGACCGATAATGACCGGTCATTAATGCCCGGATACCTTTGCTTCGTCATTCCACTCACTTCCCTCTTATCTCATCCCCCAGGTTTCACAACATACGGGAAAAACGAATTCAAGTGACGGGAAAAGCCATTGCTACCTCAGCCTTTTTTCGTATCTTTGCACCGGCAATCGAAAGAACAGCCTTTTGTGCCTGAGGGCGGTCATCATAGAAGACCGCAGCGGGTCTTAAATGATGGCAGGCGCCGGTCATCTATTAAGACCCCAAAAAGCACAGAAAACGGGGCTTTCTGGGTAGTTGTGATTTTAACGAACTCATTAAACACAAAACGAGTATGATTAACTACAGCATCGTAATGCGCAGCGTGAACGCAAACCTTTTGGAGATCAACCAGGCAAAGTCACGCATCAACCAGGCTAAGCAGGAGGGTAAGAATCCTGAGCAGAAGGACCTTGACCTCGTGAAGACCGAGAAGCAGAATGCGTTCGCCATCTCGCAGTACACCGATGTGATGACCATCGAGAAGTTTGCCAAGCACATCACTTCTCACGGCAGCGTGTATTCAAGAGCTGACATCAGCGCCATCCTCTACATGGCAGTGGACTGCATGAGAGAGATGCTGCTCGAAGGCAAGAAGATTCGTCTGGGCGACCTGGGTGACTTCTCCGTGCTGCTCGGCTCCAAGGGCGCAGAGTCTGCCGACAAGTTTACGGCGCAGAACATCAACCAGGTGAAGGTTCAGTGGGAGCCTGGCAAGGAGTTCAAGAACCTGCTCGACGACGCCGAGTTCAACCTCGTGGCTAGCCGCAGCGCTCAGGCTGCCGTGCTCAAGGCCATCAAGGAGGGCAAGACCAACGTTGACCTCAACGCCCCTATCGACCCTGATGGCGGCGACGACGGCAACGGCGGAAGCAGCACTACTGGCGGCGGAAGCAATGCAGGCGGCAGCGGAACCACCGGCACCGAGGGTGGCGGAACCAAGGGTGACACGGGTACTTCCGGCGGTAACACCGGAGAGGACTCTGGCAAGACCGACTCAGGTTCTAACGGCGACAACGAGCACATTACTCTCTAGCCTATAGAGTTCCAGCCCCTACACGGCTGGAACTCTCCCCCATCACCCCATCCATCAAATCGTAAAAACCCATAACAAAGAAAAGATGATGAAAAAGGAAACCTGGAAAATGGTGATTCAGATAGCCATCAGCATCCTGACGGCTATCGCCACCTCGCTCGGCGTATCGAGCTGCATGTAAGCAGAAAAATAATTGTTTTCATATTTTTTTTAATTTTGGAAGATAAACCAAATGTATGCGACTACCGCTCCACCTTATAATATATAATAGGTGGAGCGGTTTATTTATTTCCGGTCATTTCCGGTCACGGTCATTTTCGGTCATTTTACTTCTTTTACAGTTATTGCTCCTATCGTATCATAGGTTGCTATCTTCAGAAGAAGTCCAAAGAAATCCTTCTCATCCAATCGCCAACTTCTGCAGACAATCTTTCTGTTTGCTCCTTCTGGAAGCATATTGGTAAAAACCGGGAATAGATAATCAGACTGATAAGGCTCTTCTCTGAAAGGCATGGTAAGTGAGACAGGATCGTGGGTCCTATCCATCATATACTGCTTGTCGTATGTGAAGGTATAACCTCTGCCAGGAGTTGACTCCTCTAAGAGTCCTGCCTCTATGTCGTGGCAATAAACGATAGCTTTTCTCATGACTTACTTTATTTAAACTGTTTGACGAATCTCATATTTAACCTCCATGCCAAGGATATCCATGATTTTTTCAACCGTCGATAGGGATGGGTTGCCTTTGCCGCTCTCTATTTTCTTGATGGTTGAAATGGCTATCTCAGACATGTCTGCGAGGTCTTGCTGGGTAATCCCCAAGGCCTTACGCTGCAATTTCATTACTTCTTGAATTTTTCATATCAAGTAGTGTATTATATTGTACTTTTTGTGCAAAGATAAGAAATGTTTTTGGATTAAACAAGCAAAAGTATCTTATAATGTTCTTTTTATAAAAAATTATAATTTCATGGGATTTATCCAGTACAATTCAGTATCTTCCTAAAACAAAATTAGGGAGTTTACTCATCACGAGCAAACTCCCCATGGTGTATGAGAGAAGAATTTTAGTGCTTTTACTCAAAAGCTACATTCAGTATATATTATGTATATATGTGTACATGTATTCATGTATTCATGAATACACGTTTTTAATCGTCGGAAGATTCCGCAGGTGCTACCTCTTCGGATGCTCCCTGGCCTCAGTAAGAGGACGAGGGGGGATTCACATAGTAATGGGATGCGGAGCCGGAGATGTAGTGCTCGAAGATGCAATCCAGGAGTACTGTCTCCGCTTTCGAGTATCGGGTTGCCACTTCGTCCATATAACTCGGCTTGGTGTTGCCACTGATGGCTTTAGCCAGAATGCCAAGAGAATAGATCACCTTGTGCCAGTCCCAGACATGGTCTTTTCCGAAGAGCAGGCTCACGGAATCTGATAGCTCCTCAGGCAGTTCTTTCTCCTGATTGAGATAACGGAGGATGGAAACTGCCAGTGAATCGAATACCTGGGCCTGCTGGTTGAGTACACGCCTGGCAGGAATGCCTCCATATCCTTCCTGCTTGGCCATGTTCATCTTCAAGTCGTAATAACGGCTGTAGGAATCGGACACTTCCCTGGCGGTGGATCTGCCTTTGATGAAGCGGATGAACTGCATGGCGCAGAAATCGAGGATGTCGTCCGGACTCTCGATAAGAAGAGAGAGACATTGCTCCAGGTTGACAGAGAAGATGAAGCTCTTGGAGTATGGCTCTACGGAAAGCTGACCAAGTTTGGTGAGTCCGGAGATAAACTGGCGAACCGTGGCACGCTGCCATTGCCACTGACGGGCAAGTTCGGAAATGGTGGCAACAAACTGGCCGGGCAACAGCTGTAGGGCTCCATCGGTTCCCGGAGACTGATAGGCTCCTGAGGATGCTTTCGAAAGCAGGTCGCAGTAGGCTTCCAGCTTGCTGTAACGTTCCTCTGCTTTCGGCTTCAGAAACTCCAGCAACGAACGGTCAACACCTCGGCATCTGTCTGCTTCGGGTGTCTGTTGATTGGGATGATGAGTCATTTGAATCATTTTTGATTTTGGAATGTTGAGCAAGTGGATATGATTCTGTGCCAGTTGGAGGTGGCACCTAATAGTAATTTCTGATAATCAACGCAAGCAGTTCCTTCGGGTTGTTGATGGCCTCAGGATGGCTCTTCAGCTGAAGAACTCTTTCAGATGGATAGAAGACTGCTGCCTCACTGATGGCAAAGAGGAACAGAGACATGCTGTTCATATAAGGTAAGGCGTAGCAAACTATCGAGAGCAGCAAGGTGGCGAACCAAAGTCTTTTTCTCTCATGCAATAAATGGAACGTGCTTTCTGCGATTTTCCTGTTAAGAAGCACCAGAGTCAGGAGTGTTGACTCTACGACAGAGAGATTGGGAGCCGTGACATGGCAACACCAGTTGACGAAGATAAGCATCAGCACAACCAGGTAAGCATAGAGATTTCTTGCACTCTGAAACATGGCCATCTTCCACATAAACCGCTTCATGAATCCATATTCCTTCCTGTAAAGACAGAAAAACGCTGTCAGCAAGAGGAACGGAAAGGCAAACCGGATGAGGGTTAATATCTGTATCATAATTTTTTTTACTTGTTATTACCTTTGTCGAGTGATTCGAGTCGCTCGGCAATTCTGTTGTTTAACTGGATGTTGTAACTGGGCGACATCTGGTCTATGGTAGGGTCTTTCGTCAGTTCTTCATCAGCTTCGATGAGAAGACGGAGATAGAGATCCACATTGAAATTGTGGTCTGACTTCTCTGTAGGCATGGCTTCAGGCGATTTGCCATGAGGCTTTATCGGGAGCATCGTATCAGGGTCGATGTCATCTGGCAGTTGGTAAGCCGTCTGTATGCTTCGCATCACGAAGATGCAGAAGACTATCATCAGTCCGACAATCGCCTTGGCCATGATGTTTAAATCAAAGAGCATCAGAACAAGCACCATTACCAGGATGGCTATTATATAGAATGTATATACTTTTCGTTTAGTACTCATAATCGCTTAATTCAAGTTTGATGATTCCGAAGGATGCTTTCTCTATAATGTATTCGACATCACGCCGGGTGAGAGTGCCCTTCTCTACTCTACCCTTGGCGCTCGGATCTTTTCTACAAAGAGCTGCCAGACCCTGGTTCAAGTCGTATTCATTGATTTTCCAGGTTCGCTTTTTTCTGAAAGAGTAATGATCTCTGTAACTCTGGAGCGAAAGTCCCTTGTAAAACAAGGGCTTCAACACCCCATCCTGCAGGATTCTCATCTCTACCAGCAGTTCCGTATCTTTAACTATTATCCATGTTCTGTATCTTTGTATGATGTCTGCAATCAGGTAATACGTCTGTTTGTTCATCTAGAGACCGCAGTTGAAATCATTCATGATCTGTACGTGTTCTCGCTTAGCCCGGAACGTGCCGCGACGCTCGTGCAGCCGGAGGTCTTCAAAAAGATCTGCCGACATGAGTTCGATGGAATTATAAATCGTCACATTCAACTCGTGGATGAGTCCATCGGCGGAAGTCTTGCAGTTGATCTTGAACATCCTTTCGGTGACCGGATAGCAGTAGGCGCAGCATTCATGTCCGAACACCGTATGGACTGATGGCTCCAGATGGTAGAGAATGGCAAGATCGGCATTCATTTCGAACATATCAATCACCTTATCTATAGGTTGTGGAATATGCACTTCGTAGGGAAGAATGGCATAATCTTCGTATGCCTTTATCTCGCCAATCCAATAATTGTCAATCAGCTCTGGCAACAGCATGGGGCCGGATGCCTTGAATTTGTAGATAGCTTCCTGTAACATGATAATGAAAGATTAGAGGGTTGATATGTAAAGACGCATCAGCAATTACCAGCGCATCCATCGAGAGATAGGGCTGCAATATCATCCAGAGATAGGCGTTGGCTTGCATGGTATCTTTGATTTTTCCTTGCTTCAAAACGTCACGGCAAACCTGGACGTTGAGAATCAGACGGCGGTCTGTTCGCATCGACATAAGGACGAGTGTCTCAGAAGCAGGCAGCTTATTCCTGGAAGCAGACTTGTAGATGGCAGAACAGATGTCTGCCGTATGGTTGGTGATTTCCGTCATTCCAATGGATGAGCATTCATCGATATGAGCGAGGAACGTGCGGAAATGGCGGTCTTCCTCATGCAGGAACGCCACGAGTTCCTTTCTTGACTTGATGCCATGCGACTTAGTGCTCAGCAGGAACTTGGAGTAGTTGACCAAGGCTCTGTGAACTTCCAGGTCATAGGCAGCCGATTTGTCCAATGTGGCGAAGAACTTGGTGGCATTTTTCTTCAAAGAGCCGAGTTCCTTGTTGTCCTTATATAAAGAGGTGTGGAGCTTCACATAAGCCACATCGCTCAAAGTACAGTTACCAGTCATCCCCAGCAGTTCTGTGCGGATGGAGTCTGAAATCAAATCATACTTCATGGAAAGCCCACTATGCGCATTGAACGAAGGATCCTTCCTGATGTAGTTCAAGACGGTGTCTCCATACTCGTGCCACTGGTTGATGAAGCCTGCAAGCTGCTCTGCATCAGAGTCTGAATGCCCTTTCATTGTCTGAAAGAAAACCTGGTATTGTTTCAAGGCATCTTCTGAAGACTTGAAATCATATTGACGACTTCCACTGCATGAGGTGATCATGAGTAAGGCACATAAAAAAAGCAAGTGAAAGAATAAACTCTGCTGAGTTGTTTTTCTTTCACTTGCTTTACTTTCTTTCATTTGGTTTTTGAGACCTGTTGCTGAAGAGTTACCGAGGCAACCGACAAAACTGTTCAACTGTACTGTATTCCTATTATCCATTGGCATGTAATTGAAAATTTTGCGTGCAAAGATACAGATAAAATTCCACATTAACGACACTACAATCAGACTTTATGTTATTTTATGTTTCATACTCTTTGCAGTATGATTCTTGCAGGAGTGCTCCTATTTGATAAATTAGGTTAAATCAAGTCTGCTGAACCAACAAAACCAGGCAGTATGAATCCATTTCTGAATATAATTTGTATCTTTGCAGAAGAATCGTGCCTGAGCAGGTGTTATCCTGCCATAAAAAGGCGCATAACTATCAAGTTATCAGTCAATAAAACATTTTGATATGGCAAAAGTAGGCTACATCATGGCTACATCCCAGTATGACAAACTGGAAGAAGACCGCAAATGGATGAACGAGTTCGGTTGTGTAAGAATCATCGAAGAAAGTGATGATAACGAACGCCACAGACCGCTGTGGAAACAACTGATGGCAGCATTGCAAAGAGGCGATGAACTGGTGATTCCGAAATTTTCCAACGCTTTGCGTGGCAGTCGTGAACTGGCAATATTCCTGGAATTCTGCCGGGTCAAGGTCATTCGCATCATCAGCATCCACGACCGGATTGACTCCAGCAACATCCTGTTTCCGGAAACCAAGCCATCTGACGTATTGGTAATGATGGGTTCCCTGCCCGACGAAGTACTTGCTCTCAGGAAATCAGCAGAGCATGTAATCAAACTGCAGGAGAAGATGATTGTGTCTCTCCCTCCTGTTTCTGCCAACAAGATGCAGAAGCTCGATAGAGAGAAGACTGTAGTGAACCTCTATGTTGCAGGACATCCGATAGATGAAATCTGGAGAGCTAGCGGATTCAGAAGCAGAAGTTCCGTATTCCGCATTCTCAACAAGAACGGAATCAAGCTGAATAGAGGCAACCACTCCGGACCTATCAAGAAAAGAGACACAAAGTAAACAAGACATTGAAGATTAAATCATGAAGAAGATATTATTCCTACACGGATTCTTCGCCACGGGCAGTTGTCCGATGGCGAGAGCCTTGAAAGAGGCGTTTGAGGGGACGGCGGTGGTGCTGACTCCCGACCTCCCTTTGCACCCCAAGGAGGCACTGAAGGAGATTCGCTCCATCATCGACCGGGAACAGCCCGACTTGCTTCTGGGCAACAGCTGCGGCTCTTTCCTCGCCCAGATGCTGGCTCCGGTGGTGGGCATTCCTGCCCTGCTCGGCAATCCGTATTTCATGATGACGGAGTTTCTGAAGGAGCGAATCGGCGAGCATGAATACAAGGCACCGAGAAGGGATGGAAATCAGCGGCTGGTGATTGACGAGGCGCTGATTGAGGAGTTTGCGGAACTGGAAGCCGTGCAGTTTGACCATTGCAACCCCTATTATAAGGATCGTGTGTGGGGACTTTTTGGTGAGCAGGACACCCTGGCTCACTTCTCCCCTCTCTTCCTGCAGCATTACAATCAAGCCTTCCATTTCCCTGGCGGTCATACGCCTACTGAGCAGGAGGTGAAGACCTGGTACGCTCCCCTTGCCCAGAAAATGCTGATGGAGTTTTCTGCAAAGGAAGAAAGATATTTCCAGCACTTTAAGGGCGGCAAATACAGGTTCATCCATTCTGCCTTCGACTCCGAGACTCAGGAGCGCATGGTGGTTTATCAGGCTCTCTATGGAGACCAAGCCTATTGGGTAAGACCGGAAGATATGTTCTTCGGGAAAGTTACGAGGGACGGCAGAACTTTTAATCGTTTCACAGAAATAGATAAATTCTAACAACAGGAAAATGAGCATGAAACAGATAGAAACTCTCGTTTTTGATTATGGAGGTGTCATCGTGAACATTGATGATGCCTCTGTTGTAAAAGCCATGGAGAGCCTGGGCGTTACGGCGTTCAAGCGACTAATCCATGTCCGTAAGATCAAGAGACTGATGCACCAATATATTAATGGTCTGGTGGCGGAAGCTGAGACTTTGAAAGAGATGCTGAGCCTTTGCCGCAAAGGAACCACAACCGGGGATATTGAGAAAGTTCTCGAAGAGCTGTGTGGCAATCTGCCCGTGGAAAGACTGAAAGCATTGGTCAAACTACGGAAGCGATACAAGGTCTATCTGCTCAGCAACATCAACGATACGCTTTGGCAGAAATCGGTCAGTCAGATGAATCAGCTGGGATATTCCACAGACGAGCTGTTTGATGAAGTCTTCCTCTCATACGCCATGCGGAAAGAGAAGCCATCCGTCGAAATCTATGAAGAGATGACGCAGCAGACAGGATTGAATCCTGCCACCACCCTCTATTTCGATGACCGCTCAGAGAATGCCGAAGCTGGCAAGCGATTTGGTTTCCAGAGCGTACTGGTAAAGACCAATCATCTGGAAGAGCATCAGGAATGGCAAGAAATTAACAAGAATATAAAAGAATAATCTTATGCGCATAATAGGAAACTTACTTTGGTGGCTCTTCGGAGGTCTCGAAGCTGCCATCGGTTATTTCACCGGAAGTCTGGCTCTTGCATGTACCATCATCGGCATTCCCTTTGCGATACAGACATTCAAGATTGGTCTGCTCTGCCTATGGCCTTTTGGTTCTACAGTAAGAGAAACGAATAGTCCAACTGGTTGCATTCGCATTCCGCTGAATTTACTCTGGCTGATTTTCGGAGGATTGTGGGCTTGCATCATGCATCTGTTCTTCGGCTTTCTCTTATGTATAACGATCATCGGCATTCCTTGGGGAAAACAGCATTTCAAGATGGCCGGACTTTCGCTCGCACCATTCGGCAAGGATGTGGAGTTGGGATTTTAAAGTGATACAAATTGCGCTGATGGCGTATTTACACATAAAGATAACAATATAAAGAACGAAGTATATGAAAAGTTTTGCACCAAAGCCGTGGTTTGCACCACAGCCTGTGCTGATTATCGGCACATATAATAAGGATGGAGTTGCCAACGCAATGAACGCTGCCTGGGCAGGACAGTGGGACATGAAGGAGA
>ONZR01000288.1_pt1 | contig 24670 bp, 12 predicted proteins | sample 1671691 | NCBI WGS metagenome assembly ONZR01 (sample SAMN06348182, study PRJEB24527) | human gut metagenome | biome: human gut; feature: ankylosing spondylitis patient; material: feces | host: Homo sapiens | place: China | collected 2015-10 | reverse complement strand
GAGGCAGTCTTGCTGCCTTGATTCTCCTTCATCGAGATAAACGACATCGGAGTAGAAAGTAGTACCGCCTCCAGGACGGAGCATAAAAAGGATAGTGACAGAGCACCTAAAAAATATAAAATGATTAAACCCATGTAATTTTTAATTCGTTAATAATATGTTATCTCAAGCAAGATAGGTATTACTTCCGAAGACTACAATTGAGGATGTAATGGGGAACATTACATCTATGTTTATCCAATATAAGTGCATTTATAAATACCATTACTATATGTTTCAATTTTCTGCAAAGGTACAGATAAAAATATGAATTTAATATGTTTTTGCTGAAAATTAAATTGTTTTAATATGATTTTGGTAAATCTGTGTAGAAGTATAAAAAAATCTAATTTTAACAATAATATGATGTATAATTCCTCAAGTATTTATGAATATTAGGTATTTTTGCAATCAGCATTTAGAAAACAGAGTAAATATGGAAAAGAAAATACCCATCATTCTCCTTAACTTTACCGGCGTATACGACTTGGAGGCATTTGCCTCAAATAGGAATATCGTCCATGTAGATTGCCGGGACATGAAAGGGGTAGACTGCTATTGTGACGAAGAGGGTAGGAAGGAACTGCACCGCCGATTGGCTCCTTTTCCTGCCGAGGCTGTTCATTTCATCGATTCTGGAGATTTCCACTATCTTACCGAATATTGGGTATCCAGGCTCCATGAACCTTTTTCCCTGATCGTTTTCGACCATCATCCGGATATGCAGCAACCGGAATGGGAGGGTGTTGTGTCGTGTGGCGGTTGGGTGAGAGATGTATTGGAGAAGAACCCGTTTGTCAAACATATTATCATTGTAGGAGCATCGGATGAGTTGATTGCTCAGGTGCCTGATCACTTAAGAGAAAAGGTGTTGTTCTACAGTCAGGCTGAGATTGATCATCACCAGGCTTGGCCGTCGAAGGCTGGCAAACTCATACATGAGCCGGTTTACCTATCCATCGACAAGGATGTATTGAGAAAGCAGGATGCCATCACCGACTGGAGCAATGGTGACATGACGCTTCTCCAGCTCCAAGCCGTGCTTCGCATCATCTATGCTCATGAAAAAGTGATAGGGGTAGATATTACTGGCGAATGTTCCGCAACGCTTGACTATTTCTCTGAAGTGAAAGATGCTGCAGTCAATAATCTGGCTAATGAGGAACTGCTCAGGATGATTCTGAAAGAGAATAATCTGTCTATTTATCATAATCACCCTTAGAACACGGATAGGAGAGCAGAGAATAAACTGATGAAAATGGATAAATTTGGCAGCAAAGTTTAAATTAATTATCCTTTGATGCCAATCCTGTCAAAAATGGATTACTCTAGATATACAAACCGAGACTGGCACATAACTTGCTTCTACCCAGGATGAAAGCGGAAGCCAAGAGGGCAAGGGGAACGGTAAGAACCCTAAGCAATGACATTTGAGGGTTTCTTGAAATCCTTGAACCTCGAAAGCCGAAGCGATCATTATTAGGATAAATACAATAAACAAATAGAAATCCCGACAGAGCCGGAAGGCGAAGAGAGGACGAGAAAAATACAATTAGGAGGTTTTACATTATGTTGTTAGCTCGTAGAAATAACAGTGTTTCAAATTGGTTGAATAGTTGGTTTAATGATAACTTCTTTGATACAGACTTGATGCCACGCATGAATGCTACAGCTCCTGCAGTTAACGTCAAGGAAAGTGCTACAGCCTACACGATGGAGGTTGCCGCTCCTGGTTTGAAGAAGGATATGGTCAAGATGAACATTGACAAGGATGGTTACTTGAATGTATCTATCGAGAACAAGGATGAGAAGAAGGAGGAAAAGAAGGAAGAGCATTACTTGCGTCGTGAATTCTCTTACAGCAACTACTCTCAGAGCTATGCTTTACCTGAGGATGCCGATCAGGAGAAAATTTCTGCTGAGGTCAGTGACGGTGTCTTGAAGATAGAGATTCCTAAGGTAGCCAAGGAGGAGAAGAAGGAAGACGTTAAGCACATTGAGGTCAAATAATTACTCATAACGTGCTAAACAGTTTTCTTGATGACTTTCATAAGCATTAGAAAATAATTAAAACGGAGGCTAGTCCCAGCAATGGGACTAGCCTTTTTGTTTTTTCTCATAATTACCCGATAGAATCTTTGTCATCATCCGTTACCCGTGTTTGGTCTTCTTTCGGCTGTGGCTTAGGTACGAACCCAAGGATGGCAACCAGACAGCTCATCAGCGGACTGATGATGTTGAAGAAACAGAACGGGAGATAAACGAGTGTCGGAATGCCGAGAACCGTACTCTGTGTCATTCCGCAGGCAGTCCATGGAACCAGTACGCTCGTAACGGTAGCACTATCCTCCGTACTTCGGCTCAAGAGTTCCGGCCTGTATCCACGTTCGGCATATTCATCCTTGTAGATAGATGCATTCATGATGATACTCAGGAACTGGTCGCCCATCACTAGATTGAGCAGAACACCGGATGTCACCGTGCTGCATACGAGTGATACGGTGCTGTGGATGCTTTTCAGGAGGATGTGGGTGATGGCGTGGAGCATTCCGCTGGCTACCATGCACGAACCGAAGCACATGGCACAGAGAATAAGCCAGATGGTATTGAGCATGCCCGCCATTCCACGGGTGGCTACAAGATCATTGATGCTGTCCATGCCGCAATCTACCTGGGTATGGGTATAGCAGGTAGTCATGATTCCTTCAAAGAGATTCTTGGCGGTAATGCCGCTTTCGCCAGCTATCTTTACGAGCACTTCCGGCTGGAGAATGAGAGCACAGATGCATGCTGAAAGGGCCGAAAGCAGAAGCGTGATGAGAGATGGAGTCTTGCGGTAGATGAGCCATCCGGTAAACGCAGGAACCAGCATCGTAAGCAGGGAGATGTTGAATCCATGGCTCAGACCGGTAAGATACTGGCTGACATCCACTGGCTTGGAATCATAGCAGAGTCCGATGATGAGATAGAGTACCAGTGAAAGCAGGATGCTCGGTATGGTGGTGTAGAGCATATAGCGGATATGTGAGAAGAGATCAGCTCCGGCTATGCTCGAAGCCAGTACGGTGGTATCGCTCATAGGCGAGAGCTTGTCACCGAAATAAGCACCCGAGATAATCGCTCCTGCCGTATAAGGTGCCGGTATGCCCAGGGCATCACCTATTCCCATCAGGGCAATACCGATGGTGGCAATGGTGGTCCATGAGGTTCCTGTCATCACCGAGATGATGCTGGAGATGATGCATGCGCAGGGAAGGAAAAAGGTAGGCGACATAATCTGTACACCATAATAGATTAATGTGGGTACAATGCCACTGATCATCCAGGTGGCTGACATCATACCGATGAGCAGCAGAATCAGGATAGACACTCCCGCATCGCCCACAGTCTTTTTGATCATCTCCTCGAAGATATTCCATTTCATCTTGTAGATGGTCATACTGAGCGCTACGCATACGGCTGTAGCTATCATGAGGGCAACCTGTGATGCACCAGCCAGGGCATCATCTGGGAAGAGTTTGACAACCAGGACGATAAGAGCGATAAGTACAGCCAGTGGGAGTACAGATACGAGCGGGTGTGGTTTGTACTGCTGCTGAGACGGGCTGAGAGCCTGGTTCTCTGCAGTTTGATTCATTTGGTTCTTGTTGTTTTGTTCCATTGATTAATTCTCTCTTACTATGATTATTTATTCCGGATGCAAAAGTACAAAAAAGATTTTGTTTACCTTATGCTTTAAAAGCCTATATTGGATCAAATCTGAATATAGGTTTCCTTATCATTTCGGGTTGAAGATACATCAACATATAGATAGGGTAATAGAGAATCTTGTCTACAACCTGCACATTGCCATTAGAGAAAACTATGGCACGAGGAATAGCGTACTCCTCATTGTTCATCATATTAGAGAGTGCATTATGACGTTTATAATCCTTGCCCGACTTGATTTCTATCGGCAAGACCTTACCTCTATCTTCTATCACAAAGTCCAGCTCACCCTGCTTCTTGTTATTGAAATAATAAAGATTATAACCATGGGCACGTAATTCTTGCGCAGCAAAATTCTCATAAATGGCTCCATTGTTGATTTCTGTCTTACCCGTAAGTAAGTCTATCGCTATATTGGCAGCATACTGGCTTGCCAACAACCCTACATCGCTCATGAACAACTTAAACAAATTGCGCTGCTCACCAAGTTTTAAAGGCAAGCGAGGTTCTTCTACATTATAAGTAGGGAGTGCCACACCTGCATCGGCTAGCCATAAGAAAGAATTTCTGTAACGCTCAAACTTTGCCTTTTCATTTAATGCCTTCAAAATAAAACGCTTGTTCTTGGCATTCAGTTCTGAAGGTATCAAGTCGAATATATCTTTGATATACAGCTTGTTCTTCGGGTCATACTTGGCTATATCCTTTCCGTAGAGGTGCATGATTTCTCGTTGTGCCTCACGCACTATCTGTAAATTATTCGTATTAATATACTTTTGGACAGCCTCAGGCATTCCTCCTACAATAAGATAAAGATGAATGAGATCATTCAGCTTATTATGCACAACCTCGTCCACCATCTTGCATTGCTCATAGCACTCCTTGACATAAGCCATTACTCCAGTACTCATACCTACTGCCTCTGCAAATTCCTCAAAATCGAGAGGAAACATCTCTTTCTCTGCCATATAGCCAACAGGTACGCTACGGATGTCCTTTAACTCTACCCCTAGCAACGATCCACTCATTACATAGCGATAGCTACCTTCTTCTACCAGGAATTTGATGGCAGTGACCATCTCCGGACATTCCTGCACCTCATCAAAGAAAATTAGAGTTGTGCCTGGAATAAGTTTTTTCTCTGCCAACGCAGAAAGGCGCAGGAGGATTTCCTTAGCATCAGAAGGAGACTTAAAAGCCTCCCTATACTTAGGATTATTGAGGAAATTGAACTCCACTACATCTGCAAAGCATTCCTCTCCAACTTTTCGGATTGCAAAAGTCTTACCCACCTGGCGAGCACCAGAAACGAGAAGAGCTTTTTTTTCTGTTTCGAAGAAATTGCGTAAATAATTGTATATCTTCCTGTTAAGCATGTCTATATTACTTTTTTCAACCATATTTTATAGGTTTTACGGAACTTTTCCAACCTATTTTAGACTAGAAATGGAGCTTTTCCAACCCTTTTTAGGGCATTTTCTGCCACTTTTCCAACTTCTAGCCGCTGCAAAGATACTATTTTTCTCCGAAACTCTTCTATTTAAACAAGAATATTTTCTCAAAATATCACAAATTAAACCAATCGGTTAAATACACGCACGCCTAACGGACCACACAGGAAAAGTAACATCTCGCTTTGCCCACAGTTGCCCAAGGCTTTGGGCATCTTTGCCCAACTACGTGGGGCATCTTTACCCAAGGCTTTGGGCACGGTTACCCAAGACTTTGGGCATCCGTACCCATGTACGTGGGTATGGAAACCCGTGTACGTGGGTATGAGTATCCATGGGCGTGGGCAGAATAGTTCTGCTTCAGCGCGCTGCTTGCTAGGGCGTGGCAATAGGTGGCATTAGGTGGCAATAAGAACAGGGGTTATTGCCACGCGTAAAACGCTATATACCAATAGGTTAACCATAAGTGTGGCAATAGTGGCATTAAAATAGAGAAAAAAATATTTTTCCTCCATTCAAAATCTGCTGATGAGAAAGGCGGAAATCATGCAGCGGCTTGCCATTGAGTGTTAATGACTTTACACGATAACTGCCTGATATACTGGCTGGTGCAGAGATTTCGAAGCGCTTTCCGTTCTCCAGATTCAGCGTAACTTTCTCGAAAGCAGGTGTACCAATATAGTAAAAAGGTGTACCTGGACATACCGGATAGAAGCCTAAAGATGAGAAAATATGCCAGGCAGAACGCTGTCCTGTTGCATCTTCACCCGAAAAACTGTCATTTTCCAGTATCTGATGCACCCTTTCCTGCGTCTTCTCCGGCTCACCGGCTGCCGCATAGAGATATGCCAGATGATGGCAAGGCGAATAACTGTGCTGATACCATCCCCTATCAAACATCCTGTCTAATCGGGAAATCACCTTACCATTGCTCACCAGCACCTCCACTTGAGGATGCGCCTTTCTCTCCTTCTTCTCCTCTTTATCAATCAGTTTCTCCTTCTTGTCCATCGGCTTGCTGTCATGAATCACCTCAAACAGACCGGCGATATTCTGCGGAACCGACCAGGTATCCTGACAGGCAGAACCTCCCAGAATATTACTCTTACCTGAAAACAGTTCTTTATCTTCCGCCCATTTTCCATTCTCATATCTTCCGTCAGCCCAGCCAGAAAGCGGGTTGATTACGTTGCGCCAATTCTCAGAACGGCGCATCAGTACCTGATAATCATCCTGATACTGCTGGCGGAGCGTAGCATCCTTGCAGGAATCAAGCAGCAGCTTTGCCATCTGCGCCACGGCAAAGTCATCGTATGCATACGCCAGGGTGCGCGAGGTAGAAGCGGTAGCAGAACCGGCCCCCTCCTCTACCGGAAGATAACCATTCGTCATATAGGAAGTGATGGAGCGGCGGCCCTTTCCGGAACGGTAATCCTTGGCAAGATAAGGAGTAGAGAAGGCATTCATGCGCATTCCCTCGTAAGCCTTCACGGCATCAAAGTTGCGGATGCCCTTGACATAGGCATCGGCAAGCGCGATACTGGCATCATCGCCCAGCATCTCCGCCTGCCCGCAGTTGGCAGTTGGAAAGACAGGCATCCAGACACCATCCTGATACATCTTTACCAGAGACTGCATCATCTCTCCCGACAGCATCGGCGTAAGAAGATGATAAAGAGGCAACTGTGCGCGGTAGGTATCCCACATCGCAAAGTCGCCATATTGCAGTTCGCCGACATCACTCAACTCATGGGGAAGAAACGAACTGCGGTACAGGGCGGTATAAAAGCGGTTCACCTTTGCCGTGTCCTGACTCTCCACATCGATGGTATGCAGACGTTCGCACCACAGGTTGGCAGCATACTCCATCATACTGTTGAAGTCCAGTCCACCGTACATATAGTTTTCGGCATTGAGATTGGTTACCGCCTGATTGCGCGAAGTAAAGGAGGTAGCCGACATCCATTCCATCGCCTTTCCTGTCTTTCCCCTGAAGGTGAGCCAGACTCCGATGCCCGGCTTGCAGGTCATCATCAGTCCCTTTCTTTCCGCCTGCGCTTCATCAAAGACACCATAGTCAACCAGCTCATCTTTATCATAAGCCAGCACGAAATGTCCCCCGAAATCATCCGGTTTCCCCCATCCCTGATATACATGAGGCGCCGGATTATAGGCATAAACCACATGGTTCACGGTATCAATCTCGATGGTTCCCTGTCCTTCATCATTATTGGGCTGGATAACGAGATGAACCAGTTCGTCCTTATCGGGCGTAACACGGATCATGGAGGTATGGCTCAGGGCAGTCATCTCTGCCTTCAGATGCTCATCCTTCAGCTGGACACCATAGTAATGGGGATGCGATACCTCGTCCTGATGGCTGAAAGCGGTGGCACGCTGAGCGGGCTGCAGACGTAGTTTGCCTCCCAAGACAGCTAGGGTGAAAGAGCCGTAATCCCGTTTCTCCCCACCTCCCGGCCAATGGCTGCACCGGAATCCCTGCAACTGCGTATCCTTATCATTATAAGGAGCTACACAAGGCTGCTCGGAATCCCGGGTTTGGGGAGTCCAGAAGTTCTGGCCGTTCGGAACCAGTACGGCAGGAATTGCCTGTCCCGCTCCTCCCATCGTTTGGATGGCATAGAGCTGGCGCACATGTTCCAACTGGTGGATACGCTGGTGCATCTCCTGCTTCCATTCTTTCCAGGAATAATAATGAGTGCCGTAAATCACCTGTCCTACAGGAGAAAGCATGATGTCTCTTTCGTTCAGCATAAACTTCACCACCACGCTATCCTTCCGGTTCTTGTAGAATATCATCTGCAGGTTGGCACCCATCGGAACCACGCGTTCCATCCTGTCAGTCTCTGCGCCGAGCACCACCTGGTCGGCGTCTTCACGGGCACCGGCAGGAGGTAAGGTGGCATCAAAAAGAAGAGACAGGAGCCGGTAGAGAGCTGTATCATGACCGAAACGGAGGGTGGCTGATGACAGGGAAGAGCGCAAGGCGGCATCGGCATCGGTTTCGATGTTCTGCCAGAGCGAGATGGCGCTCCGTGCCGGAATCTCTTCATTGGCAGCCATACTGCCGTTGGTGATGTTCATGCGGAGATTGTTGGCTTCATAGATGGCACGGAATTCGGCATCGGTAAAGAGCGCATTCAGGCTGTCTTCCATCTCCTGCGGATAGGCATGAAAGTTCAGGCCCACATCCTGCAGGGAGGAGGTGAGTCCATACATTTCGGTCATCAGTTTCAGGGGTTCATCTATCTTTGCGGTATTCTTGAATAGCTGTTGCAGAAACCGGCGTGGCGAAACCTGAGCCTTCACCCTGGTGCGTTTCTTCAGCGTCTTCAGTTCGGGAGATTCGTAGGCTATCCAAGCCATATCAGCAGAATCGGTCTTCACATCCAGATGCAGCTGGGGCTGTAGACTCCGCAACTGCGAAGTGAAGGCGAGCATACTCTTGGCGCAGCGGTCGGAAACGCTGGAGCGTGCCTTTACCTGGTGTCCGGCAGCAAAAATCTGTGGATAATGGGCATACATGCGTTGGGCAATGGCCTGATGCTGCAGTTCACCCAGTCGGGTCAGTTTGCCGCCGTTTCCCTTTGCATTCTCACATATCTGCTTCACGATACCTTTAATCTGAAGTCCGAGCGGAGTAAGATTGCCATCATCTGCAAACTGCTTTTCTATCCAGAGATAGCGTTCATCCCTCGACATCCATCGCGACCCATGGCGCCCGTAATGACTGATATAATAAGGTGAGAAACCGGCAGGCGCCTTCACAGCCGAAGCATCGGTTCCGGCAGCATCCGTTACGGGGTAAGCATAATAGATGCCTCCCATTTCGCGGCGGCTCTGTGCTTGCAGTCCCAGGCAGCAAACCAGCCATAAATATATAAGATAACTTACTTTCTTCATAATAAATAAAAACGGAGAAAACCGCTGTTTATTATGAATGAGTGACAGAACCACTTGCGAAACTCCCTTGTAAAGTTTCGCAAGTAAAGTATAAAGCTAAAAAAAGGGGGAAGCCAACGCTTTGGCTCCCCCTTTTGGGTTCTTTATAATTCCCTATTGATACTTAAAAAACTAGAATATACTATCTTACGGCAATCTTCTGACCCTTAGCCTGAGCACAGGACTGGGTAGATGCCTTCACAATGTAAACTCCGGATGGAACTCGCAGAATCATTCTCTGCTTATCAGGCAACTGATAACTGTGAACCATCTTGCCATCCAATGTAAATACCTGAACCCTGTCGAGCTTCTCACCACCCAGAGCAGAAACAACAATCATGCCTGCAGCAGGTGAGTAAACCTTCACCGGTGCGCTCTGCTCTTCAGCCTCCATGCGGTCGATGCCGGTTGAGGTACGGGTCTGGGTGAGGAAGTATCTTCCGTGGTCACCCGCCTTCACCTTCACAGCCTCGCCTTCATAAACTTCTGTAAAGCTTGCCGATGCAGCATCATAGAGATAAACCGGAGCATCGAGCTTGTTCACACCCTTCAGGGTAAGTGAAACCTCTTCAGCCTGCTGGCTCACGATGCCGAGCGGAATCCAGGACAACTCAGGAACTGCATTCACAGCCACCGCCTCGTTGCCGGCAACGGTATAAACCTGCGGAATATCCTTGAGGTTCTGATCATACAGCAGATCCACATCCTCCTGGTCATTATAGTCGGCAGAAGCCTCCGGACGCAAGGCGATGCGTGCCCTAGAAGTCTGGCCGTTTGAATTCTCTGTCGTTGCTTCAATGCTCTTTACATAGTCAGATGCCATCAACAGGCCAGGAGTAATGGTGCGGTCAACACACATCGTAGAAGTGAATCTTACATCTGTAACCGCGGCATCATTCTTCTTGACAAAGAACGACTGGGTAGGCTGGATAGCGTAGTTCTTCATATCCAATTCTGTATTTGAAATCGCCTTCACTTCGCCATTCTCTACAATCCAAATTGCCTTCTGCAAACCTGAATTAGCCTCGAAGAATTTAGCCATCGAGATAGAGCAGGTATATGGATTGGCCACAAGATAGAAACCGCTGTTGTTATCAGTTCCTAAACTCTGAGTCTTCTCTGCGAGATGCTTCTCATCGTTACTGAAAGCAACGAGAAGCTTGCCATGACCTTTAGGATCCTTCGTAACCGAAGTTTTGCTTGAAGAGTTCCCAGTTCCGTTATAATCGAAGTACTGATATTCTGTATCAGCCTTCGGCAAACGGAGGAGCGCATTCTCAGTCTTATCCTTTGGTAAGAGCGCATTACCCGCCTTAATAGAGAAGCCACCGAAGGTTCCATCTGCTGCATCGGAATAGCTCTCGTCTACCTTATTATATACGTGGCTCCAGTAACCGAGATTCATATCAATATCTCCAGTAACAGCACCAGTAGGATAATGAGAAGCGGAATAATTACCATTAGGTGTAATCTCCTCTACTCCACTTTTCATCCAGGCTCTCTGATAAACCGGATACTTGCTCCGGCTATATACATTCGTATCAAACGTGATATCCGTAAACGCCTTGGTTTCCTGTCGGCCATTGCTTGCTGGCACATACATATCACCTGCGTAGATATACTGCAGAGGTGAAGCCATGGTATACCACTTGTTAGGCTCCAGCTCCTTCTCTACCCAAGCCTTGTCATATATAAGATAGCACTGGTCGCGAAGCTCGCCCTGAGGCTTGAAGTAAATCTGATGACAGGTATTGCCATAGAACTTCTCGCAGTTCAGATTGCCGTCAGTACCCAATCCCTTATTTGCATCCGACTCATCCCAGTAAGCCATGATGTCGTACCGGATATACTTCGTTGCCTCATTACCCTTGCCATTGGTCAGCTTGGTAGCGATGGCATTGGTGCTACGGTAAACGATATTACCGAGGTCAGGGAATGGCAAACCATTCAAGTTGTCAATCGTTACCTTAGTAAACTTCATTGGCACATAGCTGTTCAGCGTAGGAATATTTACCTTTGGCGTAATACCGGTTGTACTACCATAAGCCTGATAATCATGATACTCATTATCATGCAAATCAGTAGATGATGAGCGATGCCAGTTATCATCATTATTCCAGTTGGCATTCATACCACCATCGGCAGTAGGAGTCCAGGTAATGAACTCCGGTACAATCTTCACCTTGAGATAAGACTCGCCAGGGCAATATGTAGTAGCCGCAGAAGCAGCTCTCTTCTCGTAAACGAATCGGAGAACATAGTAATATCCCTCGTGGAATTCAGCAACAGCATCATCTTCAAACTTGAGGTTGAGAGTAGCCTGAGTCGTTTTACCAAAAGCAGGCAACTCTGCTTTCTTCAATGTGGCAACCAGTGTATTCAGCTTCTTTTCCCATAAAGGATCATTGCTAGATGCAACATACACCTTTGTAGAAGCGTCAGTAGAAGTACCATTGTCATCAATGAAAGTAAGAGGTTCAGTAATAGCTGTTCCATCTCTCATCGTAGCACTATGAAGAGGTACCTTCAAATATCCATTAGAAGCCTTCAACTTCTCCAGCTGTGGCAAACCGATACGAAGCGAAGCCTCATAACTGCCTTCATTGAATGGATAATCCACATCATTGAAACCGAAGTTGAGCTGTGGTCCATCCTTCATCACACGTAATGGGACAGGTATGGCACTAGGACACAACAGATAGGTCTTACCATTGATTGTATATGGAATATAGCCATCAGCATTCTCAGTTCCCTCAGGCTTCATATTGATTGTATGAGTTTTACCCAGAGGAAGCTTATCCTTGCTGATGGTGATTTCATTACTTGCTGTTTGGCTCAACTTGTTTGCTTCACCCGTACCATCAAGATACCAGTAGAACTTAACATTATCCAATGTTATCTTACCACCATTATTAGGGTCAGTTGTAGTCAATTGTCCCTTGATTTTAACATCATAATTGTCAGCTTGATTGCAAGGAATCTTATAATCCGTTACGATATTGCCATCAGTATCAGTAATGATTGGATGCTGGCTAACCATTTCGAACCAGTTACTGTACAACGAGCAGACCTCAGCAGGTGTGCCCCAATTAGCATTTCCCTTGGCAGGATCCTCTGTAGATACAGATACATAATACTTCTTACCAGTAGTCAAAGAATAGTCTTTATTGCTGATCACAATATAGGTTTCACCTTCACTGTCTACTTCTATCATATTAGTACCATCGATCTCAAAGTTCTTACATTTTTCCTCTGAATCGTATACGTCTACAGTACCATATTCTGTACCATCAACATTCTTCGTTGTTCTATCCGTTAAATTCTTTAAGGTATATGAATAAAGTCCCTCAGCAGTAACAGGTTTACCATCTTCGTCCACAAAACGGAAATAAATCTTGGAATCTTTATTACCCAAAATTGCATTCAATGTCTCGTGGATAGCACGTATCTTCAGTTTGATGGTTCCAGTTGTAGCACCGCCACATGCCGGCTTATCCTGAATCACCTGTACCTTAGCTGGCTCAATATACATACGGATATCATCTACGGCATAATCGGCCCCAAGAGTTCCCTTACAATAATTGTCTATTTCTAATCGGAAATCAGAATACTTCTCAACCTCAGATTCTTTTTGCAAGACAATCTTTCCATATACCTGATACCATGTAGCTTCCTCTAATTTTCCATCCACATTACCTTTGAAATCACCAGAAGAAAAGCTATGTACCAAATGTCTTTTAACGATATTGCCTTCTGCATCATAATTAATGCCATAGAGTTTAAACATAAGTTGTGGCTTAACATCCTTGTCGGTCATGTCTGCAACTGAAGCCAAGAAGATAAGCTGCTGTCCTGTACACAAATTTGCAGTAAATTCTGCAGCTGCGATGTTTCTACTTTCATCAGATGCATCTACATAGAGGAAATGTCCATACTGAGAACCATTTGTTGACTCATAAGTTTTATCATATAAAATATTAGCCTCTCCAGATTGATACCAAATATATCCATCAGTCTGATTATTAGCAGAAATTCCATTAACATTAGCAGACTTATAAATACCATACTCACCATGAAGAGGAGAATGACGTGGATTATTATACATATCCCCCTTACCTGCATCAGCTGTATAATTAATCAGTTCCCGATAAACAAAGCCATAAGAACGACGATCCCACTTTGAAGGCAGACGGTCTTGATTCTCATCCGGATTTGTTGGAGCTGCCAACGTTTGCTCATCATCATCATCATCAAATGTAATAGGCTTAGTGGCCTTCGAATAATGATCATCAAGGTATGTAATCAGTCTATTATTCAATCCTGCTTCTTTTATCTCTTCCTTTGTCATCGGATGATTGTTCATGAAACGCACATCAAAGTTGGCAATCGGACAACGATGATTTTCTTCATCCATAGCATACGCAACTATGAATACAGGATCTCCATATTCAAATGTAAAGCTCTTCGAAGATCCATCCATAGATACAGACGTCCACGGTAGTATTCCTAGATTTTCCATCGTTAAATCAAAGAAGCGTTTGTCTGTTGTTCCTAATTTGCGACAATAAGCCTTGGTTTTATCGTATGCCCACCATTCTATCTTAGTTGCCTTACATAATTTTGTTTTATCGAAGTTGGATTCTACGAGTTTGTCATTTTCATCTACATAATATACTCGATTAGTGAAACCTTCTGAAGAACCACTATTCTTATATACGCCATCAGCTAATGGATGGAAATAATATTTCGTAGCATCAGACAAATCCAGTCGAAGGGTCAAAGCAGATTTTTTATCCTTCATACCAACGGTCAGTTTCATTCCATCCTCATATGTTCTATTATTTGCTCTTTGAGGATTATTGCCTATAGCCGTATTCATAATATCGTCTGCTAACTGTTTGGCAGAACGTATATGATAAATATATCTAATAGAGAGCGTAGGCTCATGCACAAGATAAGTTTTTGAAGCATCCAGACCATCAACATAACGGCTTATATCACAGGCAATATCTTCACCAGCCCAATCTTCTGACGCTGCTTCTGCAGGAGCTTTATATGTAACACCAATATTTTTACTAACTGGATATTCAGAAAGATTGTAAGCAAACAAACCATAATCTTCACCATCTGATACAATAGAATTCAGAAGAGATGTAGTACCATTTTTCTGCAGATTGCCACATGCTTTATCCTTGTTAATATCATACCATCTAAAATATCCCTTCGGTTCGAGAGCATCTCCAGAGCCTGTATATTTGTCGAAAGGCAATACCAATTCCACGTTATCACCAGCATCTTTTACATAGACATAGTACTCCCATTCAGCAGTCTGCTGCATACCATTTTCGTCAAATACAGTATTAGCATGGCCTACATAATGATTGAAAGGCATGCTGTACTTATCCAAAAGTTGCACATTAACCTTTGCCTTCAAAGTAGGTTCAATTGTGACGAAACCATACTGAGTGGTTGGCGTTTCATCAGAGATGACGCAAGAAATGTCAACATCATTAATATCCAGTCCTTCTGGAACTACGAAATTAGCATTCAATGCATTAGCAAAAGAGCTTGATGCATCATCAGAATACCAGGTCCAGTACATACCTTCCTGTTGCTTTAGGGCACCTTTAGAAGATACACCAGTAATGGCTGAGCCATCCTTCTTTTTAATAGCCCAACGAACATATAACTTGCCAAAATTCTGAGTTTCAGATAAACTTAGCTGTTCCTTGATAAACTTCAAATTATCTTCAGAAGTAAGATCTACATTTAAATTAGTTCCTAAAACAATGGAAGAAACATTACGGACAGCAGCACCTATAGGCTCTGTAGAAGGAGTCAACTTAATTGCATCAAATGTGGTTTGACTCAAAATGGTATAGTTTACCCTACCTACTAATGTAGGTTCTTCCGTAATCAGATTGCCCAAGATACTTGGCTGTTCATTACCAACATATACCACAACGTTATAATCATCGATCTTCTTATCACTAGGACAAGATATGGTAAAGTTGAGATTTGAGAAAGAAACAGAAGCACCTTCTGCCTTATTACGAAGGCAATATACTCCTTTAGTATTTTTATAACATGCCAGACCATACTCTTGATTTCTTAACTGCGATTCAGAAATTTCAGAACCATTTCTTTTTAAAGTAAAACCACTAAGATCTGTAACGGGATTTCCATCTTTATCAACAACTGATAGACGGAGATAGAAAGGATACTTGCTTACCATTAAGCCTTTAGGATCGGCACTTTTATCCCAAATGCCAAAGTCTGCAAGTGTTTCACCTAAATCAGTAATAGAAATGGAACCACCTTGCAAATTTGCATCAGCAACAGTTACTAATTTCTCTGCACTGTTTGAACCAGAGTATGTCTTAAAAGTAGGAAGTTTATCCTTTGATACTAATTTAAAAGTGATTTTCTTTTCTGCAGTTGCTTCAGAAGGTGCCTTAAAAAATGCATCGCTAGAAGATACTAAAAGAACTAATGTGTATTTGGAAATATCTTCACCAGCAGTAGTTATTGTGAAAGAATTACCACCAACATAATAAGGTTTAGGAAATACCCAATAAGTACTCTTATTCTCGTAGTCGTCACGATAAGGATTACTTATAGACCATCCGGTTATATCAACATTATTTCCTGAAGCATCAAGGACAAACCAAGCAGTATAATCATTTGTTGTAATATAGTTATTCAAGCCTGTAAATGTAGTAGAACTTCCACTAGCTATATTTACCGCTTTCTGTTCCGTTAATCCCCATATAGCATTTGGCAGCAATGCAAGCATTGCTACCAACACATATCTCATTACACTATTAAAAATCTTAGACTTAAACATAAGCTTCAATGTTTTTTAATATTAGTATTATTGTTTTGTTCTGTAATAGTAACTCTGTCTCGTATATTTACGAGCAGCAAAGCTTCTCAAATCCTTTGTGAAAAGTATCTTGTATATAAGCTCTTTTCCTGCGACACCTGGTACAGGGACAGTGACCTGATAGAGGGCACTCTGCTTGTCTGCTTTGTCATCATTGAAGATACCTTCAAAATAGCCGGTGGATGGAGTCCATTTTGGGAGGGTTTTAAAAACCAGCTTGGCATTCGTTTCGGCAGCAGTGGCATCAGCCATACCATCTTCTTTGATTAACTCCCATTTTACTTTGGTATTATCGATACCAGTTACCTCTTTGTTATCACTTGCCTTTACTACCTTTGGCTGGATATGGAATTCCTCTTCCGGATAATAACAGGTATAGGAAAGAGTAGTTCCGTTATCTGTTATGGATGGATAGAGACCGATGGCCGTGAAGGAATGAACATCAAACTTCAACTTGTAATCATCTAATGAGATTGGCAGAATGTGATGGTCGTTTCGAGCTATCGTTGTCCAATCCTTGAACAGGGCGTAACGCTTGACTCCTGCTGAAGTATTCAGATTGATGATGAAATACTTGGAAGTATTGCCCGCTGTGCTTTCATTTACATAGAACGAAATCTCATTCTCTGGCTTATAAGTATCAGTACTTGCAGGTATCGTCTTTAGTGAAGACAGCTTATAAGTATAATTATCCGTTGCAGCCTGCCCTACCAGATTTGGAGTACATGTAACTTGATCATTATCTGCATCAGAATGCTTTGGCAACAACATGATGTTATCAGCATCTGCATTATCTTTGCTATTCTTAGTAATATCGCTGATTGTAATATCATTGATTACCAAAGGAGTAGCACTTGGATTCTTAAACTGGAGTGTAACCTTTGCCAGCATTCTTACTACCCAAAGCTTATTCTTATCAGTTGTTCCATTTTGTTTTACAGTAAGCGTCTGCTCATTACTCATAGGAATACCAGAAATAGAAGCATCAAAGCCATTGCCATTCATCTTATATTTCATGTTCTTAAAATCAACAGTTGAGCCGCTTGTCAACGTACCCAACTGCGTTTTATCAATATTGGCAAAAGAATAGACCTGATAGGGGCCTGGGGCTACATTCTCCAGAGTAACCTCGTCTTCCTTAGCATGCTGAGCATCAACCTGAGTTTTCTCTATAGTTTGCACTACCTTATCACCTTGAGTAAGAACAACAAACCAGCTCTTCATATTCTCTGCATCGGAACCAGACTCCCAATCTTGGTTAAGAGCACGGCTATGAGGTGCAGCCTGACCTATAGAGCCAGCCGCAGAAGTAGAGAGCTTGAGATGAATGGTATAACCATTTTTGCTTCCTCCATCAGAATTATCAGACATAGAACTGTCGTCTGGCGAGCAAGCCGTAAAGGTGGCAAGCATCGTCAGTACCAACAGTGCCATTATCGTTTTTATCTTATTCATATCTATTACTCATTATTATCCGACTTATTACATGGAAGTCTCTGCATGGGTATACTTTGCCCACATCTTGACAGCAATCGTGAGAACCATACCCTTCTTCTCACCCACTACTCCTTCTATCTTGATGCGATAGATGTTATTGCGGACTATGCCATAATACATAGGAGCGGTTTTAGAACCAGCACCTGTTGGATCACTATGGCGAATGGTATAGGTATAGTATTTATCTGTACCGGATTTACCAGGCTTAGGCTGCTTATTGGTTGCGTCCCAATCAGAAAGCTCATAATACTTTCCTTTAAACACCAGTCCTGTTGCATACTCTTCTGAATTATCAAAAGTAGTATTCTCCATCGCATAATCAAGAACGAAGAAAGAAGAGCTTGTTGAACCTAAAACTTTCTTGACAGGAAGGTATCCTGTAGCTGATGGCCAACTTGCATCATTTAACTTACGAACATTATATGTAAGACCACTTGGCGTAGAACCAGTATTCTTATCAGAAGTCCATGGATCTATCACATAGTTTGTTGCAGTCTTGTCGGTTCCCGAAGTTGCAGTCTCATCACCCAAATAGCTCAGAGTTGTTCCCATTTTATCGCCCACACGCTTAATGCAAAACTCACCGGAAGTAAGCTTGTTGTAAGGGAGAATAGACTCCAAAACAAAGCCACCCACTAAATTGTTTGAAACATCCTTCACATCAAAAGCATAAGTTCCGGTACCAGGATTTGTAGGAGAATCAACATACTTACCATCACCTGGATCAATATCAATACGAGCAGCAAGACGTTCAATATCAACATTTATTGTAAGCGGATTAGCCTCGGTTCCATCACCAGTAGCATTACCACCGGCAGAAGTCAACTCGGTAGTAGCATCCTTCTCTGAAGTCATGATAAAGTATTTCGAAGTAGAATCAAAAGCCGGAAGATGAGCATCTCTAAGTTCACTCAGTTTCTTGTTCAAGTAGGTTAGAGTGACGTCACCGGCATTCGCTACCACCAAAACATGATATGCCTTGGAAACGACGATCGGCAAACATTGCTTTTTCTCGAACGTATATACCTTATCATATCTGGCATCACCTGGCTTCTCTGTTGGTTTCTTAAAGTAGAAAGCCTGCTCTATCTTTGCATCGCCATCGCTTATGCCTGTAGTGCTAGAGTAAAGAAATACACAGACATTGTTCACCTTATATTCGTTTTCAAAAGCCGTTTCTCTTCCATCTCCATCTTCACCTCCTTGAGGACCAGCTGCGCGAGACGTGGCTTTGGTATCACCAGCCACAGCTACCTGCACAGTAAAGTAAGCCTCTCCTTTGAAGGCATCGGGCTTTCCGTCATCATCATCGGTGCTGCCAGCGCAGGATGCGAATGCACCGATGACAAGAACTGAAAGCAGAAGCAGATATATTGATTTCAACTTCTTCATAATCCTCTTAGTTGTTAAGTACTTCAAACTGTATTCTCTGACTCCAGCTCAGCGCATTCACGCTGATAGTAATGTAAGCGTATTTCAACTTACCATCTTGAAGGAAGAACTGTAACTTATAGTCATAAGCTCTATCCAAGAACTCTTGTGGAGTATACATATATTCCTCACTGGTGCGAACTCGGCTCAAGAGGTCAGGCAAATCTACATCTACCACGGTCTTGCCTGTTTCCTTGTTGGCGATGATCAATTTTCCATCGTCCTTCGCCTTATCGTGATAAATCAGACGGGAGGTCATAAAGTCGGCATGAGCTATCTTGCCTACTCCTTCCAATTCATTACCATTAACATCACCAGCGGTAGAACCTTCACGGTCTTCTGTATTCCAAACAGCATGTGGAGTATAGACAACTTGATTAGTCTCATCAAGTGAATTGTCACAGAGGATGCGGGAGTTATGGTCTTGAATGATAAAACTATAGTCTTTTACATCCATTGTGGTTGGATCGTTGAGTTCACGCAAGGTAACATTAATCTTCTTGGTATCACGTACCAGCGAAACGGTGGTATAGTTAGGACGGGTAGCGGAATACTCTACCAGCGCATCTGTCTTACCATGCCACAGGGTATCGAGTGGCAAGTTGTGGTTATCTATGATATAATAACCATTGCGCTGAATCTTATCAAGGTTTACCTCCAATTTATCCATCTTATCGCCCACAGCAGGTTCTGTACGAACGAACTTTGCACGCTGGGTATTCAACTGATCAGCATAAGCATTCTGTCCAGCCAAAGCTATGAACTGATACTTGCCTGGTTGAAGATCGGTAATATGCATTTTATAGTCTATATTTTTCAAGGGCAGCGCAGATAAAGAGTTTGCCTCTTCGAATTTCTTCACAAAATTTCCATTTTCATCATAGACATAAAGGGTTACCGCACCCACATGATCATTGAACATGTCAGCACGTTGCAAGTTATAGTCATACTTAAACTTGACATAAATCCCTGTAGGACAATCGTCGGTGTCGGTATGCCACATATCACAAGAGGCAACCGTCAAGAGTGTAGCAATCGCCAGCACTCCTCTTTTCACCAAGCTAAAAATCTGCGCTTTCATATATTTCTTCGTTTTATATATATATTGAATCTTATTATTATCACATGAAGTGTCGGACAGAATCCGAATATCACCATCTCTTTGCATCTGGCGATGCGATGCCTTGTTGTACAACAAGCTGTTTATCAGATTATTTCTGATGTAGTTGTTTGTTTTATTATATATGCCCCCACCTGGAAAAGGTGGATGGGGGCATGATTATTTTACTGAAGGATTGTATTCTGCTTACGAACAGCCCAAGAGAGAGCATTAATCTTGCAAGAGATATAACGCTTCAAGTTATCATCAGGAGTGTCGTCATGGTTTACATCAAGTTCACCTGGTGTTGAAGCACCAATTGCTGCTACGCCAGTAACATCAAGTTTATACCAGTTGTTACGGAGAACACCATAACGACCCAACCAATTCTGCTCACTATTTGTACCAGGATAAGATACGGTTGTCTTGGTTGAAGGATTCCAAGGAGTCAACTCATCACCAAAGTGCTTAATCAAAATGGTATAGTATGCATAACCATCCTTGAACTCATTAACCTTAATAGTTGGCTTGAATTTTGTTAAGTCGGATGCTGTGACTTCCTTATCTGTTGTTCCATCACTTAAAGTCATCTTAGTGATAGTCACTACTCCTGCTGCATCGGCAAATTCAACATCCTTCACAGTAATAGTAGCTGTTGTAGTAGGATAGTAATTAGTTTTTACATTAGCAGCACCAATTTCTGCCAAGAATCTCTTACCGATTTCAGTCTTGACGTCATCTTTAGAATATACCACACCCTTGTTGTCGTCAATTGTGAAGAAAGTACCTGCAGAGTAACCATCAGGAGTAATCTTCATCTTAACAATTGCACAGGTTGTCTCCTTAACATTCTGGTGAGCCACATTAAATGTATTCTCATAGCAATAAGTGCTTGCGCCACCTGCCAATGTTGGTTCGGCATTTCCATCAGTGAAAGAAGGAGCTACATCATAGTTAGCATCTTTGCCCCAATAGGTTCTGTAGCCCTTACCAGTAGCAATTGGAGAAATACCTGCAAAACGGTAAGAATTATTGTCATAGTCTACATGGGATGCAGTTGTAAAATCTGTAGCATCAGACTTATAACCATTCCAAGTATTATCATACTGGCGAGTCAAATAAGAAGAGGTATTTACATTAGCCAATCTCCAACCCTCCAAAGAATATGCAAAAGTTTTTGCTGCACCGCTACCTACACTAACTGTATTTGTAGAAGTACCTGTAGCATTTCCCAAAGTTACCTTAGCAGCCAAACGCTCAACATAAATATTAGCAGCAGGATGAGAAGTTGCCTCTGACTCTGTTGCATAAATTTTATCTGTAACATCTGTCAATGTTGTAGCTTTCTCAGTACTAAAATCAGCAGAACCTGGCTTGCTAATGATAACAGCATTTGACATCATCAGATTATCCTTTGTCAAAGATGTATTTATATCCTCCTTTGACAAGTCCGCAAAGGTACCAGTAAAGTCTGTTCCATTTACCTGTAAAGTATTAGTAGGAGTTACTTTTAATGCATTATTATGGTTCAATACAACAAAAGCATATATTTTATCTGTAGACGATGCAGAAATCACGTTGATTTTCTGAACCTTTGATAAAGTGGTAGAGATTTGAGCACTAGGCGTAAGATCCTTCTTCCAGCCACTCAAATTATAAGCAGCCTTGATTTTTGCTGTTGCTTCATCTGCTCCCGCAAAAAGGATAAGAGTGGCATCCTTAACATTGTACTCTGTTGCATCACCATGATCAAATTCATCATTAATTGCACGAGAAGTTGACTGAGGCTGAGTAGGCAAATTCAATGTTACATTAACAAAGCCTTGACCATCGGCACCAAACTTACCACTTCCACCGCCATTCAGATCATCACTACTTGAACAAGAACCGAGCATCAGCCCCGCCAATGCAACGGAAAATAATAAAGTTTTCTTCATCTTGTAAGTTATTATAGTTGTTATTAATAATTATTTCTTTACTTATAAACGTTCTTAAAAATCTAATTATATTACATTTTTATATATTTGGTTTACAAATCATCTAATACGTTATATTTGAACTTCTTTCTATATTTATACTTAGAAAAGATATGCCTGAGCTAGGAGACTGTCCCAAGCCAGGGCAGTGCCCTGGCTCTAAGGAATAGCTATATTGTCCTAAACAGACAGTATGTATAACTTTATAGATTCTGTAAATTTTCTTTTGCAGAAGCAACACCTGCCTTGGCTGCCTGCTCCAGATAATAACGAGCTTGCTTCTCGTTGCCCTTCAGCATCTCATAGACTCCTCGGGCATTCTGGGCATCGGCACTGGTTCCTGCCTTGTCGAGATATTGTTTCGCACCATCTGCATCACCGGCATTCAAGCGGGTTATGGCTGCATTCAGATTCGCTGTCTCATTCTCTGGGAACATGCGGACGGCGATCTCCATCACTTCATTAAACTCCTTGCTGCCTGGCTCGTAAGTCTGGGCTACCATGAACATCTCCTCCTGGCTCAACTGCTGTGGCTTGGTCTTGATAATCTCCTTTGCCTCTTCCACATCGAAAGGTTTCACCTTATAAGTAATGTGGTAGTCGGAATGGCGGAGGGCTGGATACCAGGTGTCGAGCATAAAGCGATACTCTGAAGGATACAGCTTTTTAATCTTCAACTCGCGGGCATCCGGATTCAGACTCTTATCGGCAATAATCGTCAGAATGGCATTCTTATGCTCCAGGTTGCTACCTTTAATATAAGCTATCAGACCATCCCAATCCTCTGGAGTAGAAGAAACCGTGAAGAGATTGTTTGGCAACTTCACCATTCGGCGGACATATTCGGTCAGTGTCTTGGCACGGTTCTTTGCCAGATAATCATTATGGGTGTAAGGACTCTCAGGTGATGCATAACCATGAATGTTGATGCCGCTCACTTCGAGGTTCCTGTCTTCCTTCAATGCATTGATGGTGCGGATGATGCTATCCAACTGTTCCGGATTACGGCGGTAATCAGGATGCAGCTCGATGCGGTCTACCGGGAAATCGATATAAGCGCGCTTATCCAGATGACGGACCTTGATTGTCTCTACCTCCGGACGGACGAAAGAAGCTACCGGCTGGCGACGGCGAGAAATCGTGAAATCATTGCCATCCTGCAGATCTCCACAACCGCAGAGGTCTTCATGAATATCCAAATCGTAATTTCTTTCCTTAGAAGAGAGAGGAACGGAGGCAAGATACTTCACGGTCTGCTGCTTCTTGTTGTCTCGCTTCACCACCAAAGCCTGAGGTGAAAGCTGCAACTGTTTCTTTCCAACCCCTCGGTCAAACATGATCTGCTGTCTTCTACCGTTGATAACAATTTCCGGCATCTTGAGCAGCTCACCTTTATGCTTGATCATCGGAGTATAGACAAGCTGGTTGTTGGTAGGGAGATCCAGGGAATCGAGATTCAGATCCATCGCAACCGTAACCAGGTCATTGTGATGAGACATCTGTACATTAGATACCTGAATCTTATCGGCAGCCAACTTGAGACTCTTGCAATCTTGGGCTGCAAGAGGCATAGCCATCAAAAGAGAGCTGAATAATAATATGTAGTTCTTAAAATCTTTCATACTCATAGATTATGTTTAATGAGTTACAACATATAAATAAGAGAAATGGCTGCCTTGGTAGGACCCACGTAGTTGTCATGAGATGACTTCTCCTTCTCGCCACAGGCACCGCACTTGAACTTGTCGTACTGGATATAATCATATCCGAAACCTACAGAGGTTTCCAGGTTCCAGTGCTTGGAAAGAGGCCATTGATAACCAGCGGTCACACCACCACCTACATACCATCCTTCATAGCGATGGTCGCGTAGTGATTTGAAGATGCCAAGGGGTAACTTCACTCCTCCTGCATTAAACTGTCCGCCCATGGCATGAACACCCAAGAACCAGCCATTGAAGCTCTGGCAGAACCAGTAACGGTATTCTGGTTGCAAAAGCCAATGACGAAGGCTTGACTGGTCGCCACCGGACTGTTTCCAAGGATTGAAGCCAAAGAATACCTGAGCGGTATGCTTCTTGCCTAAGGCAGTCTCGACACCGAGATTAGGAGTTGTTGTAGCCCAATATAAGAGGTTGGACTTGACTCCCGTGTTTTGCGCATAATTAGCTAGCGATACAAATAAGAGTAACACTGTAGCTAAAATCAATCGTTTCACCATCTATTAAAAGAGTTTAGTTTATTCTATTTTTTTCGTTCTTACTATATAAATAGGTAATTATATAAATTAACCGTTTACATGATAGTTCGCATTTTCTGGGGGCAAAAGTAAGAAAAAAAAATGAATGGGGGGGGGAATTTTCGAAACTTTTTTTGCGCTATGAAACATTTTAGTACGTAATTTTTCAGATTTTTTAAATGAAAATCCACAATCCGTTAACATTTTATACATAAAGATCACTAAAGAAGATTCACCATCATTTTTGAGAGAAAAATATATAAAGGTAAAAAAGTAAAAGGGTAAAAAGGTAAAAGGAGCTGTGAGGAGCTGTGGGAAAAAAGCAGGGCGATAAGAAAGCAAAACTGCATGAAAACAAAAAAGCCTCAGAAATCTTTCGAA
>ONZR01000274.1_pt1 | contig 25189 bp, 25 predicted proteins | sample 1671691 | NCBI WGS metagenome assembly ONZR01 (sample SAMN06348182, study PRJEB24527) | human gut metagenome | biome: human gut; feature: ankylosing spondylitis patient; material: feces | host: Homo sapiens | place: China | collected 2015-10 | reverse complement strand
TGCCGCACTTTTTCGGATACAAATATATCCTATCCCTGTAACGGAGGAAATCCGTCAGCGCCTAATTCGATCGGGTTCAGCGCCGCAGCTCAGGAGGGAACTTCATCGTACCGGCGTCTGCGTCCGTTTCCAGTCATGCCGGACACTCCCTGAAAGCCGCACTTGGAACGATTACTTTCCTCTGTCATCGCTTTGTGCAATATTTGTGTTTATTATATCGCTGGACGGGCGAGTTGTCAATGACTGATTTGACATGGTTCAATGAAAAAATGCATAAATTTTCATATATTCTGACAAGCCCCTGGCCTTCCGCACGTCAAGCGGATGCGTAATGAACCACCGCGGGGCGGGATGAGGTCATCCTGCCCTGCAATACAGATTGGCAATGAAGGATAATGGTCAATCACAACATTCATTTTCCATCCTCAATTCTCAATTTGCCATTCTACTTTGGTAATCTGCGGCATAGTCTATAGTGGTGATGAAAATGGACAAACGAAAAGCGGCCTTCCGGCAGGCGATTTCGTGCCTGCCGCCGATACGGCGGGCACAGCTGGAGCGGCTGGACAGGCCGGAGGACATCGAGGAATTACGCTTTCGTGCGGGACAGCCGCCTGCGGCGAGAACCGCCGTCGGAGAGCGGCCGCTCCCGCTTGAGGCGGTCGCATCGGCGGAGCTGCGCGAGATGCTCAGCCGCGCCGCGCAGTATTCCGTGCATAGTTATACAGACAGTCTGCGGCACGGCTTTCTGACGTTATCCGGCGGGCATCGGCTGGGCATCTGCGGCACAGCCGCCGAAGAGGACGGCCGCGTTATCGGGGTGCGCGGCCTGAGTTCAATCAACCTGCGCATTGCACATCAAGCCGAGGATTTACAGGCGCAGATTGCCCGTTGGATAGGAACGGACGAGCCGCAGTCTGCCTTGCTCCTGTCACCGCCGGGATATGGCAAAACGACCTTGCTGAGAGAGTGGGTGCGCTACTTCTCTGACCGCGGTTTCACTGCCGCGATTGCGGACGAGCGCAGCGAGATTGCCGCTCTCGCGGACGGTGTACCGCAGCTTGCGGTCGGGCGCTGCACGGATGTGATGGAAGGCTGCTCGAAATGGCAGGCGGCGGTCATGCTGCTCAAAACCATGTCGCCTGCCCTGCTCGCTCTTGATGAAATTACTGCGCCTGAGGACGCAAAGGCGGTATCGCTCTGCACGCACTGCGGGACGGCAGTGATTGCGTGTGCACACGCGGCCGGACTGGATGATCTGCGGCAGCGGCCGATCTACCGTGAGCTGCTCGCGCTCGGCGCATTTCATCAGGCGGTTATTATCGAAAAACAGGACGGACAGCGGGTCTACCGCATGGAACGATGGGAGGAGACGAAATGTTAAAGCTGATCGGTTCGGTGATGGTGTTCGGCTCATGTGCGGCGCTCGGACTGTCCGCGCGGCAAAATCTGCGGCGCAGAGTGGCGGCGGCAGACGCCATGCTGCTTGCGCTCGGTCTTATCCGCAGCGAGATTTCCGGAAGACGGACACCTATGCCGGAAATTGTCGGTCTGCTGACGGAAAACGAGCAGCCGATCGTCCGCAAAGTCTTTCGCACGCTGCAGCGCCGCCTGCGGGAGCAGAACGGTCTGTCGCTCGGCTACCTGTGGCGCAGCACCTTGCGGGACTGCCGCGCACAGGTCGGACTGGGCACGCAGGAATGCGACATTCTGTGCGACGCCGCAAACTACTTAGGCCGTTACGACGCGGACGAGCAGCTGACCGGTCTTACGCAGGTGGAGCGGCGGCTGGCGGCCTCGCGGGAGGCGGCGCAGGAGGATTTGGCAAATCGGGGAAATCTGTACCGGACCTGCGGCATTGCGCTCGGTCTGCTGGTGATTCTGGTGCTGATCTAAGCGGAGGAAAACGATGGATGTTGATCTGATTTTCCGCATTGCGGCGGTAGGAATTTTAGTGGCGGTGCTCGGACAGCTGCTCTCCCGCTCGGGCAGGGAGGAGCAGGCGCTGATGACGACACTCGCGGGTTTAATTGTCGTTTTGATGCTGATTGTTCAGGAAATTGACCGTCTGTTCACCATGATGAAAAATGTATTTGGGTTTTGACTATGGAATTAGGCTTGATTTGCGGCATTGTTCTTGCGGCGCTCACGCTGTCGCTGGTGCTGAAAAAGGACGCGCCCGCTATCGCGTTTCTGCTGGTGCTGACGGCAGGGGGGATTTTACTTTTGCGGGTGTTCAGCGCGGCCGGAAGTGCGGCGCAGCGGTTTTCCGGTCTGCTCTCGCAGTGCGGCTTGGATTCGGCGCTGTATCTGCCGGTGTGCAAGGCAGTCGGCGTGGCAGTCGTGGTGCGGATTACAGCTGCGCTTTGCCGGGACGCCGGTCAGTCCGTGCTTGCCGCCAAGATGGAGATTGCAGGCGCTGTCCTGACGCTTTCCGTGTGCCTGCCGCTTTTCGAGCAGGTGCTCGACCTTATTACGGAGTGGGCGGTATGAGCAAATGCAAACTGGCGCTGAATGCCATTCTCGTGCTCCTGCTGTTCCTGCCGTTCGCGCATGCGGCTGTGAGTGAAGAACAGGTGCAGTCAGTCGGCGGCAGCAGCCTGACTGACGCTATGCCAAACAGTGCGCGGCAATACCTTGACGGCGTATCGCCGGAAAACGCGGACACGCTGTCGGATTCGGTCTCCCGCGTGCTGGAAAACATGACCTCGGACAGCCAAAGTGCGATTCGGACTGCACTGGGCGGACTATTGCGCGTAGCCGTGATTGTGCTGCTGGCCTCGGCGGCGCGCGGCTTTTCTGCGGCGGCGGGCGGCGAGGCCAACGACTGGATCGACATGGCGGCGGCACTTGGCTGTGCGGCAGTGCTCCTGCGGGATTTCACGGGTGTGCTGTCGCTCTGCCGCGACACGCTCGACCAGATCAGCGTGTTTTCGGGCACACTTCAGCCGGTGCTCGCCACCGTACTCGCAACCGGCGGCAACACGGTGACCGCAACCGTTCTGCAGGCGGCAACCATGGTAGTGTTCGACCTGGTGATACGGCTGGTGAACGCCCTGCTTGTTCCGGCGGCGTGCGCCTATCTTGCCATCACGGCGGTGGATGCCGCGGCAGGCAACGGCATGCTGCGCGGCATCGCAGACGGCATAAAATCACTGACCTCGGGTGTACTTAAACTCATTTTAACGCTGTTCACCGCATATCTTGCGATAGCGGGCGGTGTTTCCGGCAACGTGGACCGCATGACGCTAAAAACCGCGAAACTTGCCGTGTCCGGTGCGGTTCCGGTGGTCGGCGGTGTGATTTCGGACGCGTCCGGTGCAGCTTTGCTGCGCGGCTCGATCGGCATTTTCGGGATGCTGTGTGTAGCGGCTATCTGCTTTGTGCCGTTCGTTCGAGCGGGAGCAAGCTATTTGTGCTACAAGGCGGGGGCTGCCGTACTCTCGCCGTTGTGCTCGGACGGCATGAAGCGGTTCCTCGAAAACGTAGGCACCGGCTTTGGTCTGCTGCTCGGCATGCTGAGCACCTGCTGTATGATTTTATTCCTCGAACTCGTGTATATGGTGGCGATGGTGAAACCAATATGACTGAATTACTGCAAACGATATTGCTGCGCGTGACGATCGCGGGAGCCGTGTCCGCGATGGCGCTCAAACTGGCGGGCGGCGGTGCCTTAAAAGAGGTTGTGCGGACAGCCGCCGGTCTGCTCATGCTGCTGGCGCTCCTGCAGCCGCTGGCCGGACTGCATGTGCTGTCATGGAACTGGCAGGGGAGCGTCTCGCAGAGCGACATAGACGAAATGCAGGCGCGCAACATGCAGACCACGATGAGCACGGTCGCGGCGAGCATTGCGAAGGCGGTGCAGCAGCGTGCGGAGGAAGCCGGTATTCCGTGCACGGTGAACGTGGAGATGGCAAACGATGCAGACGGCTTGCTGCAGGTCGATAAAGTGACCGTGTACTACGACAGTACAGCGGCGAATCGCCTGTCCGAGCTGCAAAGTCTGCTGACCAAGGAATGCGGTGTACCCGCAGAACGACAGGAGCTGATCGCAAGATGAAACTGCCGGATAACGAAAACTTAACTGCCGTCAGGGAGAGAATCCTGCCGGTTTTGAAGAAATACCGGGCCGTGCTGGCGGTATTGCTCGCGGGCGTGCTGCTGCTCGCCTCGGGGCACAGCGGAAACACGGAGCAGGTGCAGACCGCAAGTGCGGATACAACGGTTTCGCAGTCGTTCGACCTGAACGATTTTCAACAGGAGCTGCAGGCGCGGCTTGCCGCAATTTCCGGCGCCGGACGTGTGGAGCTCATGCTGTCGCTCGACCAGACCGAGGAATCGGTCTACGCGGTCAACACCCGCCAGACAAGCGGGAGTGACAGCCGCAGTCTGGAGAGCGATGTCAGCGTGGTATCGAACGGCAGCTATGGCGAAACGCCCGTGACGGTCAAGCGCGTTCTGCCGGTATTCCGCGGTGCGGTTGTGCTGTGCGATGGCGCGGATGACGCATCCGTTCGGCTGTCCGTCACACAGGCGGTGAGCACGGTGTGCGGCATCGGTGCAGACAAAGTTACGGTTCTGAAAATGAAATCCGATACATAAGGTATACCAATTCGTTAGGAGGGCAGGCAGATGAAGAAGATCAAAAAACGCGGAGCGGTCTACGGTGTGATCGCGCTGCTGCTGTGCGCAGCGGCTTACCTGAACTGGAACTACGTTGACACGCCGGAGGACCTTCTTGCGGCGCAGCAGACCGACGCACAGGCGGATACGCAGACCGATACCTCGGCGGACAGTGCCGCCGGTGAGAGCGATTACTTTGCGTCCTCGCGGCTGACACGCACGCAGGCGCGAGACGAAGCGGTGAGCACACTCAAGGAACTCAGTGAGAGCGACACCGCAGACCAGAGTGCAAAAGACGATGCGGCGGCACAGATTTCCGCACTGGCGGACGACACGGTGGCCGAAGCCAACATCGAGAGCCTGATTCGCGCCAAAGGCTACGAGGACGCAGTTGTGATGCTCGGTGACAGCAGTGCGAATATCGTGGTAGCGCCGCCGGACGGCGGTCTGCAGGCCGAGGACGTGGCTGTTATCCGCGATATCGTTATCTCGGAGACCGGCATGACGGCAGGGCAGATCAAAATCGTGGAAGCGTCTTAATAGACAGCGTGTATTTTTACTTTGCTTTTTACACAAACTGTGCTATAATGCTCTTAGACAATGCCGGATGATGGGATTGTCTCAAAAAAGGAGAGTGAGCACTATGGCAGATCACAAGGAGTACTGGTCCACCGAAAGCGATCAGGGCTCTATCCGTATCTCTGAGGATGTTGTTGCGTCTATCGCAGCACTGTCGGCCTCGGAAACCAAGGGTGTCAGCGGTTTATATTCCAGCCTGACGAGCGACATTGTCGGCTTTATCAGTAAAAAGAATTTGTCCAAGGGCGTTCGTATCGAACTCGGCGACGATGATACCGTTAAGGTGGAAATCGGTTTCCTCGCATTGTTCGGCTACAACATCTGCGATGTGGCAAAGGAAGTGCAGGAGAACGTCAAGTTCTCGATCGAGTCCATGACCGGTCTGCGCGTTGTCGAGATCAACGTGCATGTCGGCGGCGTGACCTTCAAGCCGTCCGCTTCGGCTGAGGAAAAGGCCGAGCCGGCACCGTCCGAGACCGAAACTCCGGCGGAGACGGCAGACGCTGAGTAACATGAGCAAAACAGGCATGGCTGCGGCTGTGCCTGTTTTTCTGTTGCCCGGTTTTATGAAATATGGAATACCGCCTTGCGTTTTGCCCGAAAATAGGATAAAATAGTTATACTGAATAATAGGCAAAATTTGCGTAGAATATAGGAGGTCCTGCCGCATGTGTGTGATGAGCAGAACAAAAGCAAGAGAAATTGCGCTGCACCTGATTTTTGAGATGGGGTTCCAGCAGTTTGAAGAAGAAAACCTGAACGAGCGACTGGATGAGGAAATCATGAAGTCCATCAGCGGAGATATCGCACTGTATGCGGGCAAGCTGAGTGAGGAACAGACCGCGTATATCCGCGCGGTGGTAAAGGGCGTGGCGAACGACCTGCCGGTGCTCGATACCATTATCGAGGCCAATTCCAAGGGCTGGTCGCTGAACCGCCTGTCCCACATGACGATCGCGGTACTGCGTCTGGCGCTCTTTGAGATGCGCGATGTAGACGACGTTCCGGTCGGCGTAGCCATCAACGAGGCCGTTGAGCTGGCGAAGAAGTACGACACCGAGGATGCCGCTTCCTTCATCAACGGCGTGCTCGGCTCTGCCGCTCGTGCAGAGTTCCCGCAGGGAAAGCAGGAGAGCACCAATGCCTGAGCGCTTTCTGGGAATTGATACGTCCAACTATCGCACGTCAGCGGCGATTTACAACGCCGAGACCGGTGAGTGGGTCAACCGCGGCGGACTGCTGACCGTGCCGGAAGGCGCGATCGGTCTGCGCCAGTCGGATGCGCTGTTCCAGCATACCGTGCGTCTGCATGAAAAAATCGAGGCTCTGCCGCAGGGAGAGGTGCACGCCATCGGCGTCAGCACCCGTCCCCGCGCGGTGGAAGGCTCGTATATGCCGTGTTTTCTGGCAGGAGAGAGCGTCGCGCGGAGCGCGGCGCATTTGCTTTCCGTGCCGCTTTTTACGGTGTCCCATCAGCAGGGACATATCGCGGCAGCAGCGCTGTCGGCTGGCAAGCTGGATTTGCTTGACGGCGAATTCCTGGCGTGGCACCTGTCCGGCGGCACGAGTGAGCTGCTGCATGTGAAGTGCGGTGCAGACGGCCTGCCGGACTGCACCTGCATCGGCGGTACGACCGACCTTGCAGCCGGTCAGCTGCTCGATCGCGCGGGAAATCTGCTCGGTCTGCCGTTCCCGTCCGGCGGCGCACTGGACGCGCTGGCGCTCACCGCCGAGCCGGAAAAGGGTTTCAAACCCAAGGTAAACGAGTGTAAATTCTCGCTCTCCGGTATGCAGAATCAGGTAGAGAATAAATTCAAGAGCGCCGAGCCAAAGCAGATGGCGCGGTTCGCGCTCGAAACCGTGGCGAATGCCGTTATCAAAGCCACCGAGCAGGCGCGCGAGCAGTATCATTGTCCGATTTTATGCGCCGGCGGCGTCATGGCCAGCCAAATCATCCGTGCCCGCATGAATAAGCGGTTCGGCGGGGAGGTCTCCTTTGCGGAGCCAACGCTCTCTGGAGATAACGCAGTGGGCGTGGCAGTGCTGGCGGCAAAACTCTGTAACAGATAGGAGGTAGGAGTTAGGAGGCAGGAATGGAGAATTGAAAATGGAGGATGGAAAATGAACCAGACTCCTCACTCCTTCCTCCTCACTCCTAACTTGTTGGAATGGCAACGATCTACACAGTATCTCAATTAAACAATGAAATAAAGGACTTGCTCGATGCGGTTCCCGGCTACCGCGGGTTAATGGTGCAGGGCGAAATCTCGAACTACAAGGCGCATTCGTCCGGGCACCACTACATGACGCTCAAGGACGAAAACGCGGCCATCAATGCGGTCATGTTCCGTTCGGATGCGATGCGGCTGAAATTCCGTCTGCAGAACGGCATGAAGGTCATCGTCAAGGCGCGCGTCAGCTCGTTCCCGCGCACAGGCGCGGTGCAGCTTTACGTCTCCGAGATCATTCCGGACGGTGCAGGTGCGCTCAACCTTGCGTTTGAGCAGCTCAAGGCTAAATTGCAGGCGGAAGGCCTGTTCTCCGAGCGGTACAAGAAGCCTATCCCGTCCTGCCCGGACAGTATCGCGCTCGTGACTTCGCCAACTGGCGCGGCGGTGCGCGACATGATCCGCATTCTCGGCAGGCGCTGGCCACTGGCCAAGGTTGTGCTCTATCCGGCGCAGGTGCAGGGACAGGGCGCGGCGGAGAGCATTGCACGCGCGATCGCTCTGGCGAATGCCATCGGCGAAGCAGATGTCATTCTGTGCGGCCGAGGCGGCGGCTCGATGGAGGATTTGTGGGCATTCAACGAGGAAGTGACTGCCCGGGCGATTTTTGCCTCCGAGATTCCGGTGATTTCCGCGGTCGGTCACGAGCCGGATTTCACGATTGCGGACTTTGTTGCCGATCTTCGTGCGCCTACGCCGTCCGGCGCGGCGGAGCTTGCCGTGCCTGACAGAGCCGAGTGCGCGCTGAACTTACGCACACTGAATGCACGTCTGCACACGGCGGCGCACCGCAGGGCAGAACAGCAGAGAAAGCTGTTGGACGGTCTGCAGGAGCGGCTGTCGAACCGCACACCGATGAAATACATCGAGGAAAAACGCCTGCTGCTGACCCAGACCGAGGAACGCCTGTTTTCGGCGGTTCCGGTACGGCTGGAGACCGAGCACAACCGACTGAACGGACTGCGGCAGCGCCTGCTCACGGCAGGACAAAGCGGTCTGCACCGCTGTAAACTACGGTTCGCACAGACTGTGGCGACACTCGACGCAATGAGCCCGCTGCGCGTTCTGGGCCGCGGCTACGCGGTAGCGACCAAGGGTGTCAAGCACACGGTCGTAACCGATGCAGCGGCGCTCAAGCAGGGAGACACTCTGCATATTCAATTCGCAAAAGGTGCGGCGAACTGCCGCGTGACCGATATCGAGGAGGACAAGTAACATGGCGGAAAGAACATTTGAAAGCCAGATGGCACGTCTGGAAGAGATCGTGCGGCTGCTCGAGCGCGGTGAAGCGCCGCTGAACGAAAGCATGAAGCTGTTTGAGGAGGGCACTAAGCTGTCCGCGTCCCTCGGCAAGCTGCTGGACAAGGCTGAGCAGAAGGTCACCGTCATGCAGGAGAACATGCAGGGTGAACTCGTAGAGCAGCCGTTTGCGGCAGAGGAGGAAGCAAAATGACGTTTTCCGAGCAGTTAAAGGCAGATATTGCGCTCATTGAACCTGCACTGGAGAAATACCTCTCGCGGGAGACCGGCGAGGGTTACGACCGCATTTTCGAGGCTGCAAAGTACTCCGCGATGGCAGGCGGCAAGCGCCTGCGTCCGGTAATCGTGCTGGAATTCTGCCGCCTGTGCGGCGGCGATATCGAGAAGGCGCTGCCGTTCGCGTGTGCGCTTGAGATGATCCATACCTACTCGCTCATCCATGATGACCTTCCGTGCATGGACAACGATGACTTGCGCCGCGGCAGACCGACCTGCCACAAGGCTTTCGATGAAGCGACGGCAGTCCTCGCGGGTGACGGACTGCTGACGGCGGCTTTTGAGACGGCTTCGGCGGCAAAGGATGTTCCGGCGGAGACCATCGTGCGCTGTATTCGCATTCTGAGCGAAAACGCGGGCATGAACGGCATGATCGGCGGTCAGGTGCTCGATATGGGTGCCGAGCATCATAAAATCTCGCTCGATGAGCTGCGCCTGCTGCAGAAGCTCAAGACCGGGTGTCTGCTCCGCGCCGCGTGTGAACTCGGCTGTGCGGCCGCCGGTGCGACCGACGAGGACACTCTCGCTCGGGCACGCGCTTACGGCGAAAAGCTGGGTCTGGCGTTCCAGATTGAGGACGATATCCTCGATATCGAGGGAGATGCCGCAACACTCGGAAAATCCATCGGCAAGGACGCGGCTAGTGAGAAATCCACATTTCCATCGCTGCTCGGTCTGGAGGAATGCCGAGAGCTTGCGGCAAAGCTGACCGAGGAAGCAGTGAACGCGGTAAAACCGCTGGACGGTCATGCATTCCTTGTCGAACTGGCACGCAGCCTGACCGGCCGTACCAGGTAAGACGCACATTCACATAAAATTTACACACATTTCTTGAATATTTATGCGTTCTGTGTTAATATAACAGATAAGTGACGTAGTATCCTAGTCAGTTCATGCGATTCCCAAGACGGGCCTAAAAATCCGTAGACGGGCATATCGATGAAGTCTCTGGTGTTTGCTTCTTACGCCCAGTTTGGGGTGGATGCTGGAGGTTAAGGCTTGAGGGCGCGCTTCAATGGCATGAAGTACCGACCCTCTTGCCGTGGAGACCCGTGACTGTCGGATGCCTATAGCATTTCATAAGAGATTGATGGACGTCCAACGGCACGGGATGAAACCTGCAATGCGGTGCAGCGGAAGTTACAATGGATTGATCACCGACGTAAGGACCAAAGTGCTGTGTGCAGTGTAGCCTGCCTTGAGTGGCCATGGTGAATAAGGTATCCGCCTGCGGTTTCCCGGCCAGGAATGCCGCGGGAATTGACTTTTGAAACCATGTCTGCAAAAGAGGCTAAGAATCGTTTTGACTGTAGTGGAAATCACCTAGGCTATTCTAACGAGGCAGACCGTGGATTGCAGTGCGGACTCAGTGGCAATTCGGTCCCGAACATGGTAACATCTCGGCACGGACTTTAATGGGAAACCCCCTTGACGGCGACGCGAGGCAGTCCGCGGGGAAAACCAACCGAACCTCAAGCCGCAAGATTTACTCGGTCTGCCGTCACTTACCTTAATAAAGAACCCGCGAAAGCGGTTATAAAGGCAACACCGCTATGTGGTATTGTCTATACGCTTCGGCGGCGGAATTTGCGGTTTGCCGCAATTTTCTGCTATTATGGAATAAATCCGGGGCAAAAATCGGTGAAGGAGTTATCTTCAGTGGATACGACCGACAAACAAAAGAAAAAACCGCCGCAAAAGCCCAAGGCTGTTAATACCGCATGGGTCGGCTTGATCACCGTCATCAGCTTTGCGCTGAGCGTTGTCATGTCCTATATCTCGAACGAAGCATTGGCCAGTGCGGGCACGATTCTGTCCTTTGCGGTGCTGCTGCTCTTCATTGCGCTCGGCATTGTATTTGACATGATCGGCGTAGCATCCACCTCGGCGACCGAGAAGGAATTTCACTCGATGGCGGCCCACCGTGTGCGCGGCGCGCGCGAGGCGGTCTGGATGGTGCGAAACGCAGAGAAGGTTTCCAGCATCTGCAACGATGTGGTAGGCGATATCTGCGGCATTATCTCCGGTGCGACCGGAGCACTTATTGTTGCACATATCACCTCGGGCGTGAGTGCGGGACTCAAGGTTGTGGTATCTCTGCTGATTACCGGTCTGGTTTCGGCACTGACCATCGGCGGTAAGGCAGCCGGCAAGGGCATCGCGGTGATGTGCAGCAGCAAGGTGCTGGCGCTCTGCGGACGCGTGCTGTCCGTTCTGCCGCTCAAGCTGGATAACCGAAAGTAACGATATAAATACAGATAAATCTGCCTTTCCAAAGGTGGGGATATTGATGAAGCAGAAACGATACGGAATTTTAGACAATATAAGCAGTCCTGCCGATTTGCGCGGACTGTCGTACGACACACTCGGCGTGCTGTGCGCTGCGCTGCGCGAGTTCATTGTGGACTCGGTGTCGCAGACCGGCGGTCATCTGGCGTCCAATCTGGGCATTGTAGAGCTGGCTGTCGCACTTGAACGCGAGTTTGACTCCTCACGCGACCGCATCATCTACGATGTAGGTCATCAGTGCTATGTCCACAAGATCCTGACCGGTCGGCGCGACCGCTTTGACACGCTGCGGCAGTACGGCGGTCTGTGCGGCTTTATGAAGCCGGAGGAGAGCATCACCGACCCGTGCATCACGGGACATGCCTCGGATTCGGTTTCGGTGGCGCTCGGCATGGCGCATGCACGCACGCTTAAAAACCAGAAGTACCACGTTGTCGCGGTCATCGGGGACGGCGCGCTGACCGGCGGCATGGCATATGAGGCGCTGAGCAGCGCCGGCACCTCGCGGGAGCCGCTGCTCGTGGTGCTCAACGACAACAATATGTCGATCGCCAAGAATGTCGGCGGACTTAACCGCCATTTGTCTCGCCTGCGTGTCAGCCCGCAATATCTGCGTGCAAAAACCCGCATCAAGGAGCGACTCAGCCGCATTCCGGGCGGCGGAACAATCACGCGCGCAGTATCGCGCTTCAAGGCGAAGATCAAGCGGGCTGTCCTGCCGACCTCGCTGTTCGAGCAGATGGGCTTTACCTATCTCGGTCCGGTGGACGGTCATGACCTCAAGAGCGTGTGCGAGTTCCTGGCACTGGCGAAAAAAATGAAAAAACCGGTTCTGCTGCATGTTATGACACAGAAGGGCAGAGGCTATGCCCCGAGTGAGCAGTATCCGGAGAAATACCACGGCGTTTCCAAGTTCGACCGCGTAACAGGCGCACCGCTTGCCGCGAAGAAGGAGGATTTTTCTGCGTTCTTCGGCAAGGAGCTTTGCGCACTCGCTGAGAAGGACAACCGCATTTGTGCGATCACGGCAGCTATGCCGTCCGGCACGGGCCTGACCCGCTTTGCCGAGAAATTCCCGGAACGCTTTTTCGATGTAGGCATCGCCGAGGAGCACGCCATCGGTATGGCGGCCGGTATGGCGGCACAGGGACTGGTGCCGGTAGCGGCCATTTACTCGACCTTCCTGCAGCGTGCCTATGACCAGATCGTTCACGATATTGCAATCGAAGGTCTGCACGTTGTTCTGTGCGTGGACCGCGCGGGCATTGTCGGCGCGGACGGCGCAACGCATAACGGTGTGCTGGATATCGCGTTCCTGCGGTCTATCCCGGGTGTGAAGATTTTCTGTCCGTCCGACTTTGCGGAACTCCGAGTCATGCTGTCCCGTGCGATTTACAGGGAGACCGGACCGGTCGCTATCCGTTACCCGCGCGGCAGCGAAGGCGCGTACCGCAAGGAGCTGTCGGCGCAGCCGCTCGTGTGCGTACACGAGCAATCCGGCAGTGAGGTGACGATCGTCACACACGGCATTATGGTCAATCAGGCGATCGACGCCGCGGAAATCCTCATGCACGAGGGCATCCGCGCACAGGTTTACAAGGTAAATGAAATCGGCAGCGGACTGGAACAGGCGTATGCCGAGGTGAAGGAAAAGCTGGGCGGCTGGTGTGTCGTTGCGGAGGACGTTGTGCCGAACGGCAGCGTCGGCGAGTGGCTTGCCGCGCACCGCAGCGAGCGCACCGATCTGCTGAACACCGGCGACCGCTTTCTGCCGCACGGCGGCGTAAACGAGCTGTACCGTCACTGCGGCATTGATGCCGAGGGCATTGCGGCATATATCATGAAAAATCGGAATGGGAAGGAGAACGGCGTTGGCTAAGAAGAGACTGGACGTATTGCTGTTTGAAAAGGGCCTTTGCCCCTCACGGGAGCGCGCAAAGACTGCGATTATGGAGGGAATCGTCTACATTGCAGGCCAGAAGGCGGGCAAAGCAGGCGATATGGTTGACGAAAACGCCGAACTGGAGGTTCGCGGCAACGAGAACGCATTTGTGTCCCGCGGCGGCAAGAAGATCGAGAAGGCGCTCAACTACTTTAACATCGACCCGACCGATCTGGTCGTGATGGACGTTGGCGCATCGACCGGCGGCTTTACCGACTGCCTGCTGCGCCGCGGTGCGCGCAAGGTGTATTCCATTGACGTCGGCTATGGCCAGTTGGCGTGGAGTCTGCGGCAGGATCCGCGTGTCAAGTGCATGGAGCGCACCAATATCCGCTATGTAACGCCGGATATGCTGGAAGAAACGCCGTCGTTCTGCGTCATCGACGTGTCGTTTATTTCCCTCAAGCTGGTACTGCCGGTCGTTTCCCGCCTGCTGACCGAGGACGGCCATGTTGCCAACCTGATCAAGCCGCAGTTTGAGGCCGGAAAGGGCAAGGTCGGCAAAAAGGGCGTTGTCCGCGAGCCGGAGATCCATCTCGAGGTGCTGCAGAATTATGTGGAAAACGCGCACGCGGCAGGCTTTAAGGTGCTGGATGTGACGTTTTCTCCCATCAAGGGCCCAGAGGGCAACATCGAATTTCTCGGCTATCTGGCAAAACAGGGCGAGGAGCACATTCCGGATCTGGCAGACGTTGTCCGTCAGGCACATGAGGAGCTGGACGCAAAGGCATGATGAAGAACATTTTCATCTATCCCAATCTGCGCAAGGACAGCGCACGCGATATCCTGCAGCCGGTGTGCGATCAGCTGCGGCGTGACGGTGTGCGGCTTATGCTGCCCAAGCAGATGCGGGTCGTGCCGCCCATCATTGAGGACGCGGATTACATGAAAACCGAGGACGCCGTGCAGTTTGCGGATATGGCGGTCGTGCTTGGCGGAGACGGAACCATGCTCCGTCTGGCGAGAGAGGCGGCGCAGAATCAGCTGCCGCTGCTCGGCATCAACGTGGGTCATGTCGGGTTTATGACCGAGCTGGAACCGGCTGAGTTGCCCGAGATGGAAAAGCTGTTTACCGGTGAATTTTCACTGGACAGCCGCATGATGCTGCACGTTGCCGTGCAGCGCGGCGGGCGTATCGTGTACGAGAATGACGCGCTCAACGACATTGTTATCGCAAAGGGCACCGCGTTCCGCGTGGTGCGCGTTGGTATTTCGGCAGACAACGAGGAGGTCACCCGCTTTAACGGCGACGGCGTTATTGCAGCCACGCCGACCGGTTCGACCGCCTACGGTCTGTCGGCAGGCGGCCCGGTCATTGAGCCGAGCGCGGAGAACATCGCTGTTATTCCCATCTGTGCGCACGCACTGGCGGCAAAGTCGTTCGTGTTTGCGCCCGAGCGCAGCGTATCCATCACCGCAGCCTGTGAGGGCGGCAGTGAGGTGTTCATTTCGGCAGACGGCGGACAGGGCTTTGCCGTTCGGCCGGATGATCGGGTCATTATCACCCGTTCCGACCTGCAGACGCGGCTGATTCGTCTGAAAGGCAATAGTTTTTATCGAATTTTACAGCAGAAGCTGTGAGCGGCGCTGCTATGAGAGAGGAAAACGCGAACGATGAAGTTTCAACGACAGGCAAAAATCCTCGATCTCATCGACCGGTTTGAGATTGAAACGCAGGAGGATTTGACCGCACATCTGCGGGCACTTGGCTACAACACCACACAGGCGACCATTTCGCGCGATATCAAGGAGCTGCGGCTTATCAAGACGCTCTCCTCGGAGACCGGCAAGTACAAGTACACCTCCTCGAACGCCGGTGCGGCGGATAGCTTCACTACGCGTCTGCGCAACATTTTCCGTGAATGCGTCACGGATATTGATGCGGCGCAGAACATGGTCGTCATTAAAACACTGCCCGGTCTGGGACAGGCGGCGGCAATGGCGATTGATGCCATGCGCGCACCCGATGTGGTCGGCACGCTCGGCGGCGACGATACCGTATTTGCCGTTATGCGCGATAATGATAGCGCGCAAAAGTTCTGCAAACAGGCAAGAGATATTCTAAAGTAAGCGAGGGATAAAGCGGCAATGCTGCAATTACTCCACATTGAAAACATAGCGGTCATCGAACGCGCAGACATCGAACTCGATAAGGGTCTGACCGTGCTTTCCGGCGAGACGGGTGCAGGCAAGAGTATCGTTATTGACTCGATCGGTGCGCTGCTCGGCAAGCGCGTCAGCCGCGATTTGGTGCGCTCGGGTGCGCAGAAGGGCTTTGTCAGCGCGGTGTTCACCGATCTGCCGCGTGCTCTGCGCGAGCTGCTCGACGAGCTGGCGCTCTCCGGTGACGAGTCGGACACGCTGTACGTCCAGCGGCAGATTTCCGCGGACGGCAAGAGCACCTGCCGCGTGAATATGAAGCCGGCCAGTGCGGCTGTCCTGCGGCAGCTGGCGCCGTATCTGATCGACATTCACGGCCAGAATGACGGTCAGAAGCTGCTCGATGAAGCGCATCACATCGAATATCTGGACGGCTACGCAGGTTGCGCCGAGATACTCGAGCGATACCGCCCGAAATATCAGGCGCTGGTGACACTCCGGCGGGAGATTACCGCACTGGAGACCGGCGAGCAAGAACGCCTGCAGCGCATCGACATGCTGACCTTCCACAAGGAGGAAATCGAGCAGGCAGCACTTAAACCCGATGAAGATGAAGCGCTGGCGCAGCGCAAGGCGTATTTCGATCACGCGGGCAAGATCGCGGGCGCACTCGAGCAGGCGCGTATGGCGCTCTCGGGAGATGACGAAATTGCGGGCGCGTGTGAGCTGCTCGATCAGGCGGCAAGCGCCATCGAGAGCCTGCGCGAAGTGTCGGATGCCTTCGACGGCATGGCCGAGCAGGCAGAGGAAGTACGTCTGTTGGCGGCAGACCTGCGCGACAGCGTGGCAAGTCAGGGGGACAATCTGGACTTTTCTCCGGCAGAGCGTGAGATGGTCGAGCAGCGCTTGGATGAAATCTACCGTCTGAAGCAGAAATACGGCGGCACGATTCCGGAAATCCTCGCGTACCTTGAGAAGATAACCGCCGAGCTGGATACGCTCGAGAACGCGGACGACCGCAGGGAAGAACTGCGGGAGCAGTACCGCGGCATGCTCGCGGAGGCCAAGGGCATCGCCGCTGAACTCACCGAGCAGCGCCGCAAGGCCGCAAAGCAGCTGGAGAGCGAAATCGTGCGCGAGCTGAGTGAACTCGACATGGATAAGGTGAAAATGCGGGTTGCGGTCCGCACCGGCACCAAGCTGTCCGCGCACGGCTGCGACACCGTGACGTTTGAGATTTCAGTCAATCCGGGTGAGCCGGAAAAGCCGCTCTCCAAGGTGGCCTCCGGCGGCGAGCTGAGCCGAATTATGCTTGCGCTTAAAAACGTATTGACAGCAGGCGAAGATGTTGGTATGCTGATTTTTGACGAGATCGACACCGGCGTTTCCGGCCATGCGGCGCAGCAGATCGGCCGCAAGCTGTCTGCCATTGCGAAAAAGAAGCAGACACTGTGCGTTACCCATCTGCCGCAGATTGCCGCCATGGGCGACCATCACCTGCGCATTTCCAAATCCGTGCGGGACGGCCGCAGCTACACCGATGTCAGCCCGATGGACAGAGCACACCGCGTAGACGAAATTGCACGTCTGCTCTCCGGCGAGGAAATCTCGGATGCAGCACGCCGCAACGCAGAGGAACTGCTCGACGCGGCCGGACAGGGAGCGTGAACCCGTGGTAATCATAGACGAACGCAGAAAAGAGCGTGCTCCGTAACGGTATTCGGACTCTTTTAATCATAAAAATCAAACAAATTGAAATACAGGAGACAGAATAATGCAGCTTTACGACGAACTGAAAGCGCGCGGTCTGATCGCGCAGGTAACGAACGAAGAAGAGATCAGCGAGATGATCAACAACGGCAAGGCAACCTTCTACATCGGCTTCGATCCGACCGCGGACAGCCTGCATGTTGGCCACTTTATGGCGCTCTGCCTGATGAAGCGCATGCAGATGGCAGGCAACAAGCCGATTGCGCTGATCGGCGGCGGCACCGCTATGATCGGCGACCCGTCCGGCCGTACCGATATGCGCTCGATGATGACTGTCGAGACCATCCAGCACAACTGCGACTGCTTTAAGAAGCAGATGGAGCGCTTCATCGAATTCGGTGAGGGCAAGGCGCAGATGGTGAACAACGCCGACTGGCTGATGAACCTCAACTACATCGAGTTCATCCGCGACATCGGCTCGTGCTTCTCGGTCAACAACATGCTCCGCGCCGAGTGCTTCAAGCAGCGCATGGAGAAGGGCCTGAGCTTCCTCGAGTTCAACTACATGCCCATGCAGTCCTACGACTTCTACTACCTGTTCAAGAACTACGGCTGCAACATGCAGTTCGGCGGCAACGACCAGTGGAGCAACATGCTCGGCGGTACAGAGCTGATCCGCCGCAAGCTGGGCAAGGACGCGCACGCGATGACCATCACTCTGCTGCTCAACTCCGAGGGCAAGAAGATGGGCAAGACCGCTTCCGGCGCAGTTTGGCTCGATCCGAATAAGACTTCTCCTTACGATTTCTATCAGTACTGGCGCAATGTCGATGATGCAGACGTGCTCAAGTGCATCCGTATGCTGACCTTCCTGCCGCTTGAGGAGATCGAGGCGATGGATAACTGGGAAGGTGCACAGCTGAACAAGGCAAAGGAAATCCTCGCATACGAGCTGACCGCTCTGGTACACGGCAAGGAGGAGGCCGAAAAGGCACAGACCGCTGCCAAGGAGATCTTCGTTTCCGGCGGTGCGGCTGCCAACATGCCGACCACCACGCTGACCGACGCGGACTTTACCGACGGCCAGATCGGTGTGCTGACGCTTCTCGTCAAGTGCGGCCTCGCGTCCTCCAACGGTGAGGCGCGCAAGCTGGTGCAGGGCGGCGGCGTATCGCTCAACGGTGAGAAGGTCGCGGACTTCAAGCAGCAGCTGGCCAAGGACTTCTTTAACGAGGAGTGCATGATCAAGAAGGGCAAAAAGACCTTCCACAAGGCGGTTCTGGGCTAACGCCTGTCACGGAACTACATTTTCTGATAGACGCAAAGAAGCGGCGTGAACGTAGGGTTCACGCCGCTTTTTATATCTGGAATTTTAAGAAAGAAATTGCTCTGCCACCAGCATGACCAGCGGCAGCGTCGCCACGGACAGGATGGTGGACAGGCATACATACGACACCGCCTGCCGGTAATCCTGATCGAACTTCTGCGCGAAGATAGCTGTGCTGCTGGCAACCGGCGTTGCCGCTGCGATCAGCGTAATCAGCGTGATTTCGCCGCGTGCAAAGGGAAACAGCAGGAAGATGAGCACCGTCACCGCCGGAACGACAAGCAGACGCACAGCAGAGACAACGTACAGCCTTGCACTCGCAAACAGATCGCGCAGGCGTACTTTGGACAGGTAGAAACCGAGAATGATCATCGCCAGAGCAGTATTGGCGTCCGCAATGTAGCCGATCGTGCCGGTGACGACCGAGGGCAGTATCGGCTGAGTCACAAACAGGATAAGACCGATTACCATGGAAATGAAAACCGGGTTGACGAACACCATTTTCAGATTGATGGTTTCCTTTTTGCCTGATATAATAACAATACCGTACGTCCACTGTAGCAGATTGACAAGCGTGCTGTATGAGACAACGTAGAACGCCGCCTCCGCGCCGAATACAGCTGTGACAAGCGGAATGCCGATGAAGCCGGCGTTGCCGAACGCGACCGCAAAGTTTTCAATCCGGTGCCGGGTGCCGCAGGTGAGGTACGCCACTCCGATGGACGCGACAAACGCGATCACCGCGATAACAGCCGAAATGCCCATGGCACGCAGCTTGTCCACGCTGAACTCGGACATATAGCTGCGCAGGATGACGCACGGAATGACTGCGTACAGCAGCACGTTGGACAGATCACGGCTGCCCTGTTCGGTTATCATGCCGTGGCGGGAGAGGAGCAGACCGAGCATCATCAAAAGAAACATGATGATCGTCTGCTGAAGCAGAATTTGAGTAATCATAAGGGGAATTTTCCTGTACTTTCATAGAATGGAGGGGAATGCGATGGAATTATCCCAGCTTCGACAGTTTGCCGCCGTAGCAAAATACGAAAATATGACGCGCGCCGCCGAGAGCCTGAACGTGGCACAGCCCGCTGTATCCAAAACCATACGGAATCTGGAAAGCGAGCTGGGAGCCGAGTTATTCGAGCGAACGGGAAAGGGATTGCGCCGCACCGAGCAGGGAGATATCCTGCTGCGGTACGCACGGACGATACTGGAAGCCGAGCGCGACGCACGCGGCGAAATCGAGGAGAGCCTGCACCGGACAGGAGGTCTGTGCATCTGTGCGCTGTCGTGCGCGGAGCGTATCAGCGAGATACTCGCGGGTTTTTCCGCCGAGTACGGCAATCTGGATCTGCGCATCAGCAGTACGCCCGAGGGCAGCGATCTGCTGCTCGATTCCGCGGTATCGCGGGACGAGGTGCCTGCAGGCGCCGTCCTGCTGTATGATGAGGAGATGTGCGTGGCTGTGCCCGAGGGACACCGGTATGCCGATCGGGAAAGCGTATCGCTGACAGAACTTGCCGACGACCCGTTTATCGCGCTGAGCAATTCGCAGTCGTTCCGGCAGATTTCCGAGCATATTTTTCGATCAGCAGGTATGGAGATGCACGCCGCTATCGAGTGCGACAGCGCGGCCTTGCAGATCCGACTGCTGTCGTGCGGCATGGGTGTTGCACTGGTCGCGTCCGGCGAGTGGCGGCAGGTCTGCGAGGACGCAGGCGTGCGCCTGCTGCACATCAAGGACGCACAGTGCCGCCGGTATATCTATGTGCAGACGCTCGGACGGTTCCGCACGCAGAGCATTCGCGCGTTTACTGCGTATTTGGAGCGGTATTTTGCGCAGATGGCGTAAATCCGCGACAGGTCATGCGGCGTGTACCTCGAGAGGAACTTTTTCACCGAGTTCAAACTGATGCAGGCTTTCGAGCGAGCACTGAACCATATCGAACACCGCCTGATCGGTGAAGAACGCAACATGCGGGGTAACGATGGTGTTCTGGAAGGATTTCAGGATGATGTAATCGTGGTTGGTGACGCGGCTGTTGTAATTGTGATCGACGCGGATCACGTCATCCTCACCCTCAAAGCAGTCCACGCCGACCGAGCCTACACGGCCGGACTCAATGCCGTCGATCAGAGCACGGGTGTCGATCAGCGCGCCGCGTGCGCAATTGATGATGACAACACCCGGCTTCATCTGCTGAATAGCATCGGTGTTGATCATGTGGTAGGTGCTGTTGTTGAGGAAGGTGTGCAGTGTGATGACATCGGACTGCGCGTACAGCGACTCGAGCGAAACATACTCCACGCCCATCTGCTTCATTTCCTCGGACGGGTACGGGTCATGCGCGATAATGCGGCAGCCAAAGCCGGACAGATTGTGAATAACGGCTTTGCCGATACGACCGGTGCCGATGACGCCAACGGTCAGGTTCTGCATCTCCATGCCGCGCGCCGCACCGGATGCACCGAGCGAGTAGTCTGCGGTGTGCGAGCGGAACATGATGTAGCCGGCCTTGCGGATGCACATCAGCATGAGCATAACCGTGTAGTTGGAAACCGCATACGGCGAATATCCGGCGTGGGATACGCGGATGCCGAGACGCTCTGCAGCTTTCAGGTCTACATTATCGTAGCCGATGGTGCGCAGGGCCACATAGCGGACACCGTTTTCGGCCATCTTTTCCAGAATCGGCGCAGGCAGGTCGCAGGTGCAGGAAATGCCGTCGTAGCCGCGGGTCAGCGCAACATTATCGAGGGTCAGCGTGTCCTTCTGCAGCGTAAGGTCCATATCAAGCGACTGACTGAAGTGATCGAAAAACGCGCGTTCGTCCGGACGGGCGTTGAATGCCATAACTTTCATTTTTATTACTCCTTGATCCATTCGTGGGTGAGCTTGCCGAGAATTTCGATGCCCTTGACGATCTGCTCATCGGTCGGGGTAGAATAGTTGAGACGGAAGGCGTTGGATACCTGCTTTTCGTCTGCCAGGAACGCTGAGCCGGGCACGCAGAGTACACCGCGCTTAATCGCCTCGCGGACAAACGGCTGCGAATCCATGCCGTCCGGCAGGAAGGCCATGGCGAACAGGCCGCCTTCCGGCTGCGAGAACGTGACCGCCGGATGGAAGGTGCGGCGCATGGTATCGAGCATGAGATTGCACTTTGCGCGGTATACGTCACGCGCTTTGTCGAGGTGCGCGGCAAAATCGTACTTGGTCATGTACTCGTTGCAGACATATTGGAACAGCACGTTAGAGTGCACATCGGTGGTCTGCTTGGCGATGGTCAGCGGCATGGTGAGCGACTTGTTGAACACAAGGAAGCCCAGTCGGAACGCAGGAGCCATAACCTTGGAAAAGCTGCCTGCATACAGGACGCGGCCTTCGGTGTCCATCGACTTGATGGTTGGCACATCCTCGCCGGAGAAGCGCAGCTCGCCGTACGGGTTGTCCTCGAGGATGGCAATGTCGTATTTGCACGCCAGCTCATACACCTTTTTGCGCTTTTCAAGCGTAGTCGTGATGCCGGACGGGTTCTGGAAGGACGGGATCGTGTACAGCAGTTTGGTCTCGGGATGCGCCTTGAGAGCGGCCTCAAGCGCATCCGTATCCATGCCGTCCTGCTGCATCGGAATGCCGATCAGCTTGGCGCCATACGAACGGAATGTGTTCAGGCAGCCGACAAAGGCCGGGTCCTCGGTCAGAATGACATCGCCTTCGTTTACCAGAACTTTAGTGGTCAGGTCGGCGCACTGCTGACCGCCGGACAGGATGAACAGCTCATTGTTCTCGAAATCAAAACCCTGTGTGCGGGTGAGGTAGTCCTTCATCGTATCGCGCAGCGGCGTATAGCCCTCGGACAGACCGTACTGCAGAACAGAGACCGGTGCGTTCTTCATGACGTCTGCGATGATGTCCGCAATCTCGGGCACCGGGAAGGTCTCTGCGGACGGGTTGCCGCCGCCGAACGAGATCATATTCGGGTCCGCGCCCAGCTTGAACAGCTCGCGGATGGCCGAACCGTGTACGTCGGACATTCGGTTGGAAATTTCATACTGCATATCTATCGCTCCTGTTAAGATTTGGAATACAAGAAAACAAAAAGGTGCTGAAACCCCTTAGTCGGTAGGTTTCAGCGCCTTTGCTGATGGTTCTATTGTAAACCTGCACAAGAAATTTGTCCAATATCTGTTGTTTATGACGACATAACGGGAAAGAATACATGCTATGCCTTGAAGAATCACGCAAAACCTGCGATAATAGTAGGAGTTAGAATCACTCGAATATGAAAGCGAATTTTGCTATGAAACATATCTGTATTGGCATCCCGGCGCACGTTGATGCCGGAAAAACCACCCTGTCGGAAGCCATGCTGTATCAGGCGGGTGCGCTGAAAAAATTAGGCCGCGTGGACCATCAGGATGCGTTCCTCGACACGTTTGCGCTCGAGCGCGCGCGCGGCATCACAATTTTCTCTAAGCAGGCGGAGTTCTCTCTGCCGCACACCGAGGTGACACTGCTGGACACGCCCGGGCACGTTGACTTTTCGGCGGAGATGGAGCGCACACTGCAGGTGCTCGACTGTGCGGTGCTGGTCATCAGCGGCACGGACGGCGTGCAGGCGCATACGGAAACGCTGTGGCGGCTGCTGACGCGGCAGGGAATCCCGACGTTTCTGTTCATCAACAAGATGGATTTGGACGGCGCAGACCGAAATGCACTCCTGCAGGAGCTGAAATCGCGGCTGGACAGCGGCTGTGTGGACTTCACTTCGACGGACACAATGGCAGAGGAGCTTGCCGTGTGCGATGAAGGTCTGCTCGAGCAGTACCTCGAGTCAGGAATGGTGGACGACAGCCAGATTGCACAGCTGGTTGCGGAACGAAAAGCGTTCCCGTGCTACTTCGGCTCGGCGCTCAAACTGGACGGCGTGGACGCGCTGCTGGATGGTCTGGAACGCTATCTTCCTGCACCGCAGTACGGCGCGGACTTCGGTGCGCGTGTGTTCAAAATCGCGCGTGACGCACAGGGCAACCGCCTGTCATATCTCAAAATCACCGGCGGTGCGCTGTCCGTGCGCGAGCAGCTTTCGGGCGGCGAGGACGGCGGCTGGCAGGAAAAAGTGAGCGGCATCCGTATCTACTCGGGTGAAAAATTCCGCACGGCTGAGCGCGTCGAGAGCGGCATGGTCTGTGCGGTGACAGGACTCACGCACACGCGTCCGGGTATGGGTCTTGGCGCGGAAGCCGGTGCGCTGCCGCCGGTGCTCGAGCCGGTTCTCGGCTATCGCGTGTGCCTGCCGGAAGGGTGCGACGCACATGTCATGCTGCGCAACCTACGCCAGCTTGAGGAGGAGGACCCGCAGCTTCGGGTGGTGTGGAACGAACGATTAGGCGAAATCCATTTGCAGCTCATGGGCGAGGTACAGCTGGAAATCCTTACCAGCGTTATCGCGGAACGCTTCGGCGTGGATGTGACCTTTGACGAGGGCAGCATCGTCTACCGCGAGACCATCACCGAGCCGGTGATCGGCATCGGCCATTTCGAGCCGCTGCGGCATTACGCCGAGGTGCATCTGCTGCTTGAACCGGCAGAGCGCGGCAGCGGCATTCAGCTGTCAACGGCGTGTCCGACCGATGTGCTCGACCTGAACTGGCAGCGATTGATCCTCACGCATCTGGCGGAAAAAACGCACTTGGGCGTGTTGACCGGTGCACCCATCACGGATGTGAAGATAACCATCCTTGCAGGCCGCGCACACGTCAAGCACACGGAAGGCGGTGACTTCCGCGAGGCGACCTACCGCGCCGTCCGCAACGGCCTGATGCGCACGGAAAGCCTGCTGCTCGAGCCGTATTACGTCTTCCGGCTGGAGCTGCCGGACGAGTGCGTCGGACGCGCCATGACCGACATTCAGCGAATGAACGGCACGTTCGAGCCGCCCGAGCAGGGTGCTCACGGCTCGATTCTGACCGGAACGGCGCCGGTTTCCACCATGCGCAACTACTGGACCGAGGTTGCCGCGTACACCAAGGGACGCGGTCGACTGTCGTGCACACCGGACGGCTACGCACCCTGCCACAACGCGGAGGAAGTCATCTCGGCAGCCGCCTACGACCCGACCGCCGATGTGGAAAATACGCCGGATTCCGTGTTCTGTTCGCACGGTGCAGGCTATGTTGTCAAGTGGGATGAAGTGCCGGAGCACGCCCATGTGGATACCTCGCACATCCTCAAAGCCGAGGAGGACGAGCCGGAGCCTGCACAGCCTGTCCGTTCGTCCGGCGCGGGCGGCGGCGATGGCTTCGGCGGCGATGCAGAACTGCGGGCCTTGTTTGAACGCACCTACGGTCCAGTCAAAAATCGCGGCTTTGAAGCCTTCCAGCAGAGCCGTAAAAAGGCCGCGACGCTTGAGCAGCTGTACGTCACCCGCATTCGTGAGGACGATTATCTGCTCGTGGACGGCTACAACATCATCTTCTCGTGGGACGAGCTGCGCGACATTGCCGCCCGTGATGTCAACGCAGCCCGTGAAGCGCTCGTCAACGTGCTGAGCAATTATCAGGGTGTGCGCAGATGCCATCTTATTCTCGTGTTCGATGCCTATAAGGTCAAAGGCGGCACCGGCTCAATTGAGCAGCGCGGCGGCATCCATATTGTCTACACCAAGGAGGCCGAAACTGCGGATATGTACATTGAGCAGGCGTCCTACGACCTGTCGCGCAAGCACCGTGTTCGTGTGGCTACATCGGACGGTATGGAGCAGATGATCATTCTCGGACATGGCGCAGAGCGTATCTCCGCGACCGAGCTGTACTGGGAAGTAGAGCAGGCCAATGAGCATATTG
>ONZR01000265.1_pt1 | contig 25631 bp, 20 predicted proteins | sample 1671691 | NCBI WGS metagenome assembly ONZR01 (sample SAMN06348182, study PRJEB24527) | human gut metagenome | biome: human gut; feature: ankylosing spondylitis patient; material: feces | host: Homo sapiens | place: China | collected 2015-10 | reverse complement strand
GCCGCTTTCAGAAGTCATTCTTTCCGGCGGCCCTTGGCGCTCAAGTATAATACCATATCCCTGAGCTTCTGTCAACACTTTTTTGCATCTTTTTTGAGTTTTTTCTATATTTCTTGAATTTGTTTCATTTCCCCGGCCGGGTGTTTCTTTTTTAATCCCATAAACAGCACAAAGCCCCGCGCGCAAACGCAGGGCTTTGAAATACAAATGATCACAGTTCTCCCCGGCCAGACAGCGCCCGGTACAGGGTCGTCTCATCGGTATACTCCAGGCTGGCACCCACGGGCAGGCCATAGGCCAGGCGGGTGGTCTTGATGCCCAAGGGCTTGATGAGCTTTGCCAGATACATGGCCGTTGCCTCGCCCTCAACGGTGGGGTTCATAGCCATGATCACTTCCTTCACTTCACCGTCCCCCAGACGGGCCAGCAGTTCCTTGACCGTCAGCTGTTCAGCACCGATGCCGTCCATGGGGCTGATGAGACCGTGGAGTACATGGTACATGCCATGGTACTCCCGGGTGCGCTCAAATGCCTGCACGTCACGGGGCGTTTCCACCACACAGATGACAGAGCGGTCCCGCTTGGCACTGGCACAGATGGGGCAGAGCTCGGCTTCGGTATAATTCTGGCAGACACGGCAGCGGTGGAGCTTGGTGTGGGCGTTCTGGATCGCACCCGCCAGTGCGGCGGCATCCTGATCCGACATACTCAGTACCTGATAGGCCATCCGGGTCGCACCCTTCCGCCCAATGCCCGGGAACTTGCTGAATTCTTCGATCAGCTTTTCCAGCGGGGCTGCATTATAACCCATGGTGCTCCTCCACTTTGATCAAAGACCGGGAATGTTCAGGCCGCCGGTCAGTTTGCCCATTTCGGCCTCGGCAGTCTCATCCACCTGCTTGACGGTTGCATTGACGGCAGCAGCCACCAGGTCTTCCAGCATCTCGATATCATCGGGGTCCACGGCCTCAGGCTTAATGGTGATGCTTAGCACCTCGTGCTTGCCGTTCATCTTCACAGTGACCATCTCACCGGATGCACTGCCAGTGTACTCGGCAGCTTCCAGCTCTGCCTGCTTTGCCTTCATATCTTCCTGCATCTTCTGGGCCTGACGCATCAGGGAGTTCATATCGGGGCGGCCGAAGCCTGCGGGCATTCTTGCTTTCATGGTTGGTTCTCCTTTTCTTTATCGTTTTTTGCGTTCACTATCCTCAATCGACACCTCCAGCCCCAGCTGTTCCAGCTTGCGGAGGGATTCCTCGGCGTTGGCCGAAGCGCGATTGACTGTCTTGGATTCATAGGGGCCGATGGGCACTGCCACACCGGACACCTGTGCGATCAGCTTTTTGATGAGCTTCTGGCTTTCCTTGTTGGCGCGGATAAAATCCCGGAAGGTCTTTCCGCCATCGATAAGCACCCGGGTACCATCAAAGTAACCCTTGGATTTTTTCAGGTAGGTGTAGAGCATGGGATCCTGTTCCTGCAGGAGCTTGATGACCTCTGCCCATTGCGGGAAGGGATTGATTCCCTCTGCCGCCACCTTGCGGGGCTTGTTCAGCGCCGGGTCAGCCGTATATTCCGGCTTGGGCTCCGGCTGAGGCTGGGCCGCAGGCACTTCCTGCGCGGGAGCCGGAGGTGCTTCTCTCTGCGGCGGCGCAGCCGGGGCCGGCTCGTCCCAGGGGGGCGGGGCCTCCGAAGTCACCGGCGGTTCCTCCGGCAGGGGCGGCAGCTCTTCTTCCGCAGAAGCTGCTGCTTCTGCCTTGGGCGGTTCCACGGGCTGAGGTGCCGGTTCCGGCTCAGACTGCTGCATCGGTGCCGGTTCCACAGAAGGTTCCTGCACGGGAGCCGATGCCGCCGATGCACTTACAAAAGGTTTGACCGGTGCCGACGCAAACGGTCTGGGGGCCTCCTGTGCAGGGACCGCAGGCCGGGCGGCGGGCACAGCCTGTACCGCCACCTGCTGGGGCGGCTCCGAAAGGCTGAACAGGGCCAGTTCCAGCTCTATCCGCTGGTCACTGCCACGGGTCATGTGCTCCAGAGCGTTGCCCAGAGCCCGGATGGCCCGGATCGCCTCCCGCTGCCCCATCCGGGGGCCTTTTTCCAGATAGAGCTTCTCCTCTTCGGGGGACACACCCGAGAGCAGTGCCTGCCCGCCGGGCAGGGCCGCCAGCATCAGCGCACGGTAATGGGCAATGAGCTCCTCAGTCAGCCGCTTCACATCCACTGACTGCTGGCGCAGCTGAGCCAGCTGTGCCAGTGCCGCAGCGGCATCCTGCGCTTCCAGCGCATCCGAAATATGGAACAGATAGCTCCGGTCGGTCACACCTGCCATCCGGCGGACAACGTCCGCATCGATCTTTGCCGTGACACCGGCACAGGTATCCAGAATGGACAGCGCGTCTCGCATGGCACCATCGGCAAGGCGGGAGATGAGCTCTGCCCCCTCGCCGGACAACTCCAGCCCCTCCTGCCCGGCGATGTACTCCACACGCTGGGCGATATCCTCGGGGCCGATGCGGGTAAAATCGTACCGCTGGCACCGGGAAAGAATGGTGGCGGGGACCTTCTGGATCTCCGTGGTCGCCAGAATAAAGATGACGTGGGCGGGCGGCTCCTCCAGCGTTTTCAGCAGGGCGTTGAACGCTGCCGTGGAGAGCATGTGCACCTCGTCGATGATATATACCTTATAATGACAGGCGCTGGGGGTGTAAGCTGTTTCATCACGCAGATCACGGATATCGTCCACGCCGTTGTTGGAGGCCGCGTCCATCTCCACCACGTCCAGAATGCTGCCGTTGTCGATGCCTCTGCAGATTTCGCACTCACCGCAGGGGTCACCGTTCTGGGGATGCAGGCAGTTGACTGCCTTGGCAAAGATCTTGGCACAGCTGGTCTTGCCGGTGCCGCGCACGCCGGTAAACAGATAAGCGTGGCCCACACGGCCTGTGGCGATCTGGTTGCGCAGTGCGGTCACGATGCCGCGCTGGGCCACCACATCCTCAAACCGCTGGGGCCGCCACTTGCGGTACAGGGCTCGATACATCCGCTTCTCCCCTTTCAACAAAAAAGCCGGGCAGCGCTGACGGGGTTTGACCCCCGCCTTGCGTAACTCGGCATACGGATGCAGGCTGACTGAAACGCACGGGACACACCGCTTAAGGCTGCTTGGTTCCCCACCTGACCTGGTTCACAGCGGCCCCATCGTACAGGGCCCGCATCCGTATGCCGAACCACGCAGCAGGCGCTGTCCGGCATGGCACATTTTGTGCTTGATTATTATACCATTTTTTCAGCGGCATTGCAAGTAGTAAAAAATGCCCCGCTGCCGTAAATTTCGACAGCGGGGCACTCTATTTTACGTTATTGCCGAACCGGTTCAGACAGTGCGGCCAAAACCGGCACGCAGAGCATGACTGAGAGATCAGGACTGGCAGGCAGTGATCAGGCTCATCTTGTAGACCTCGTCAGCGTTGCAGCCACGGGACAGGTCGTTGATGGGTGCGTTCAGGCCCTGCAGAATGGGGCCGTAGGCAGCGTAGCCGCCCAGACGCTGAGCGATCTTATAGCCGATGTTGCCGGCCTCGATGCAGGGGAAGATGAAGGTGTTGGCCTGACCAGCCACCTTGCTGCCCTTGCACTTGACCTGTGCAACTTCGGGAGCAACGGCAGCGTCAAACTGCAGCTCGCCGTCCACAGCCAGCTCGGGGTCCATCTCCTGAGCCTTGATGGTAGCGTCATGGCTCAGAGCAACGGTGCCGCCCTTGCCGGAACCCTTGGTGGAGAAGCTCAGAACTGCGACCTTCGGATCGATGCCGAACAGCTTTGCGGTCTTGGCAGTCTCAACGGCCACCTCAGCCAGCTTTGCGGATGCAGCGATCTTGACCTCGCCGGTAGCCTTATCAACGGTATCGGTGTAATCAATGTTGACAGCGCAGTCGCCCATGGCAATGCGCTTCAGGCCCTCTTCGCCAAAGTCACGGTCCAGAATAAAGCAGGAGCTCACCAGGTGTGCGCCCTTCTTGGTCTTGACCAGCTGCAGAGCGGGGCGGATGGTATCAGCGGTGGAGTAAGTAGCGCCGCCCAGCAGGCAGTCAGCCTTGCCCATCTTGACCAGCATGGTGCCGAAGTAGTTGGACTTCTTCAGCATTGCGGTACACTCTTCAGCGGTCTGCTTGCCCTTGCGCAGCTCGACCATGGTGTTCACCATCTCGTCGAAACCTGCGTAGTTCTCAGGGTCAATGATCTCAGCAGCGGAAATATCAAAATTGCCTGCGGCAGCAGCGGCCTTGCACTCAGCCTCGTTGCCCACCATGACAACCTTCAGAACGCCCTCGGCCAGCAGCTTGCTGGCTGCCTCCAGGATGCGGGGGTCATTGCCCTCGGTAAAAACGATCGTCTTGGGGTTTGCCTTCAGCTGTGCTACCAGCGGTGCGAACATATCAGCCATTATTGATTACCTCCGAATTAACTATCCAATATTCACATCCGGGTGCCTGTTGGACACAAGGATGCCTTTCTCTTTTATTCTAGCACACCCGGCAAAAAGTTCAAGACAAAATTGGCTTTTTGTGCTATTATTTTAGGAGAAAACCATTTTTATTTGTGAAGAAATTATCATTCAGCTGCAAGGAGATCAAACCGCTATGGATTGGGATACATTAAAGGCCGAGTGCCTTGCCTGCCGCAGATGTGAGTTATGCACTGACCGCACCCATGTGGTGTTCGGGCAGGGTGTCCAGACTGCTGAGGTGCTGTTCGTGGGCGAAGGCCCGGGCCAGAGCGAGGACGAGCAGGGCCTGCCCTTTGTGGGCCACAGCGGCCAGCTGCTGGACAAATACCTGTTTGCCATCGATCTGGACCGGAGCAAAAACTGCTACATTGCCAACATCGTCAAGTGCCGCCCGCCCCAGAACCGCGACCCGCTGCCCACCGAGAGCGAGGCCTGTATGCCCTGGCTCCGGGAGCAGTTCAAGCTGCTGCAGCCAAAGATCGTGGTCTGCCTGGGCCGCATCGCCTCCCAGCGGATGATCCGCACCGATTTCTCCGTGACCAAGGAGCACGGCACCTTTGTGCAAAAGAACGGCGTGTGGTTTATGGGCACCTTCCACCCCGCCGCCCTGCTCCGGCAGGCGCAGAACAAACCCGCCGCCTTTGCGGATTTTGTGGCTCTGCGGGAGAAGATCCACGAGGTGTGCGGGCACACATATTAACAAGCTCACCCTCTCCGTCATTGCTGTCGCAATGCCACCTCTCCCGAAGGGAGAGGCCTTGGCAGAAAGATGAAGCTCACAAAAACTGCCAAGGGCTCCCACTTTGGGGGAGCTGGCGAGCGGAGCGAGACTGAGAGGGCAAGCCCGTTTCCAAGTATCATCTTCCTTCATTTTTGCATACCCTAAAGCAAAAGTGAGGTGTTCTGATATGAAAACGATCCAAAGCCGTTCCCCCGATTTCTTTCTGGGGGCCACCACACCGGCGGGCTTCAAGGGTTATTTTGAGCCGCTGCGCCGGGAGCCCGGGATGCAGATGCTTCTCATCAAAAGCGGGCCGGGATGCGGCAAATCCACCCTGATGAAGCATCTGGCCCAGGCCGCCGAGCAGCAGGGCCAGCGCATCGAAAAGATCCACTGTGCCAGCGACCCGGACAGTCTGGACGGGGTCATCTTCCTCGACCAAAAACGCGCCATCATCGATGCCACCGCGCCCCATGTGGTGGAGCCGGACGCGCCCGGGGCTGATGAGCTGGTGGTGAGCCTGTACCACACCATCGATGCCGGAAAGCTGGCTCCCCACCGGGACGAGGTCAAGGCCCTGTTTGCCCGGAATGCCGCCCTGCGGGGCCGGGCAGCCCGGTATATCGCATCGGCGGGCAGCCTGATGCTGGACAGCCGCCGGGCCGAGGCCTGCAGCGCCAACTTTGAAAAGGTGCGTCGCTACGTCAAGCGACTCTGCACCCGGCTGCTTCCCCGCACCGAGGGCACCGCCAGCGAGGAGCTGCGGCTGCTCTCAGCCATCACCCCCAAGGGGATGGTATTCTACCGGGGCACGGTGGAAGCGCTGGCCGACCGGTATGTGGTATTCCGGGATGATTACGGGGCGGTCTCCCGCCTGCTGCTGGAACTCATCCGGGCCGAAGCACTGGCCCGGGGCTACCATATCATCACCTGCCCCTGTGCCATGCACCCTGAAGATCAGATCGACCACATCTTCATCCCGGCCCTGCGGCTGGCTTTTTTGACCGACAACCTCTGGCATCCCATCCAGCTGCCCGGCGTGCAGGCCGTGCGCTGCACCCGCTTCGTGGACCGGGAGAATCTGTCCGGCTTCCGTGCCCGCCTGCGCTTCAACGACCGTGCCGCCTCCGAGCTCATCGACCAGGCTGTCGCCCTGATGGCTCAGGCCAAGAACTGCCATGATGAGCTGGAGACTTATTACCGGGCCGCCGTGGATTTTGACCAGGTGAATACTGTTGCAGCAAATTGTCAAAAGATCCTGGGTCTCGGGTAGGCCCTGCTCTGTACAACCTGACCGAAGCGCAGAATTTCAAGAGAAAGGAAGTGAACCCCATGCCAACCATCCGTCTCTCTGTCCGGGAGCTGGTGGAGTTCCTGCTCCGCACCGGCAGTATCGACAGCCGCTTTACCGGCTTTGACCGGGCCAACGAGGGCGCACGCATCCACCGCAGGCTCCAGAAGGCGGCGGGTGAAGGCTACGCCGCTGAGGTGTTCCTCACGGCAGAGCGGACGATGGAGGGGATCGGGTTCACCATCGAGGGCCGTGCCGACGGCATTTTTACCGATGAGGACGGCACGGTGGTCATCGACGAGATCAAGACCCCCGCCGCGTCCACCGATGCCATCACGGAGGACATGAACCCCTGCCACTGGGCACAGGGCATGGTCTACGGGGCCATCTGCGCCGAACAGCGGGAGCTGGAAGCACTGGATGTCCGGCTGACCTATTACCAGATCGACACCGATGAGATCATCCGCTATACCCGGCACTTCTCCGCCGCTGAGCTGGATGCGTTTCTCAACGACTTACTGCGGCAGTATCTTCCCTGGGCACGGCGGCAGCTGGACTGGGTGGAAGCCCGGAACCGGAGCCTTGGGGCCCTGCAATTTCCGTTTCCGGCCTACCGTCCCGGGCAGCGTGCCCTTGCCGGGGAGGTCTATCGCGCCTGTGCTGCGGGCAAGGCAGAGCAGAAGGGCGGTACCCGGCTGTTCTGCCAGGCACCCACCGGCATCGGCAAAACGATGAGCGCCCTCTTCCCTGCCCTGAAAGCCATGGGCGAGGGCAAGGGAGAAAAGATCTTCTACCTGACCGCCCGCAACACGACACAGGCCGCTGCCGAGGATGCACTGGCCCGTCTGCGGGCGGCAGACCCGGCGCTTTCCCTGCGCAGCGTGACCCTGACCGCCAAGGAGAAGGCCTGCCTGTGCAAGGATGCTGAGGGCCGTCCCGCCTGCCTGCCGGAAGCCTGTCCCTACGCCAACGGCTACTACGAGCGGCTGAAGGATGCGCTGGCCGACCTGCTGGACAGCGCCGTCCCCTATGACCGGGCCGCCCTGACCGAGACCGCCCGGCGGCACAGGGTCTGCCCTTTTGAGCTGGGGCTGGACCTGAGCGAGTGGTGCGATGTGGTCATCGGAGACTACAACTATCTGTTCGACCCCACCGTGCACCTGCGGCGCTTTTTCGATGCGGCGGGCGACTACATTTTTCTCATCGACGAGGCTCATAACCTGCCGGACCGGGCCAGAGCCATGTACTCGGCGCGGTTCTGCAAGAGCAGCCTGACCGATGCCAGACGGGCCATCGGCAAAGGAAAAAGCGCACTGAAAACCGCGTTGACAAAGGCAGACAGGGGCTTTCTGGAAGCACGGCGGGCGGTAACGAAGCTGGCCCCCCGCCGGGGTTCAGCGCCCATCGAACCGCCGGCAGAGGATTCCACCCAACAGACCAGCCTTCTGGACACCGAACCGGCAGAAGCCGTCTTCCCGCTGCCGGAGCCTTTGCTGGCGCGGGATGGCACGGTCTTTTTGCAAGAGCTGCCGAAGGAGCTGCTCCGACTGCTGTTCAGCCTGCAGGCCCCCCTGCAGGAATGGCTGGAGGCCAACCCGGAGGCCGATGCCCACGCCCAGCTGCTGGAGCTCTACTTTGCGGTGCAGGATATCACCCGGGCGGCAGAACGATACGACGCGCATTTTGTCACCCAGCTGACAGCCCGGGGCAGCGAGCTGGAATGGGAGCTGCTCTGCCTTGACCCTGCCCCCTTTGTGGATGCCAGCCTTGCCGCCGGGCGGGCTGCGGCACTGTTCAGCGCAACGCTCACCCCGCCGGGCTACTACCGCTCCGTGCTAGGCTGTCCCGATGCCCGGGCTGTGGCACTGGAAAGCCCATTTCCGCCCGAACATCTGGGGCTCTACTGCCTGCCCGGCATCTCCACCCGCTACCGGGATCGGGAGGCCAGCGTGCAGGCCGTCTCGGATGCACTGGCCGCACTGGCCCGGGCCAAGGTGGGCAACTATCTGGCCTTTTTCCCCAGCTATGCCTATCTGCGGCAGGTATATGAGGACTTCACCGCCCGTTACCCGGACATCGGGACGCTGGCCCAGGAGAGTGGTCTGGACGACGCGGCCCGGGCGGCCTTTCTGGAACAGTTCGGCCCAAGCCCCGCAAAAACACTGCTGGGCTTCGGGGTCATGGGCGGCATCTTCGGCGAGGGCGTGGATCTGGTGGGCGACCGGCTCATCGGGTGCGCCATCGTGGGGGTGGGCCTGCCTCAGGTAAACCCCCGGCAGGAGATCCTGCGCCGCTACTATGACGAGGCGGGCGGCACCGGTTTCGACTACGCTTACCGTTTCCCGGGCATGAACAAGGTGCTGCAGGCGGCTGGCCGGGTCATCCGCACGCAGGAGGACAGGGGCGTGGTGCTCCTGCTGGATGACCGCTTTGCCCGCGCCGAATACACCCGCCTGTTCCCCCGCCACTGGCACCAGCTCCAATACCTGCGCAGCACCACAGAGCTGGTGCAGCAGCTTGCCGCCTTCTGGGCGCTGAACCAATAGAAAAAAGCCTGTCAGCGCAAAAACCGACAGGCTTTTTTCTCATGCTCCGGACATTTTCCGGCTCTTACTTCTTTCTGGGCAGGGATCTGCGCAGTTCATCCCAGGCAGTCATCTCCACCAATGTGGTGGCGCGCAGGGCGGCAAACGCTTCATCCAGATACTGCATCTCGCTCACCGCGCGCATGGCGTGATCCGAAATACACCACTTCCCAACAACCGTCTGCGCCATCCAGTAGACCATCCGCTCGGTCTTTTTCCGCTGTTTGGTGCCCTCGCGGTAGCGGTCGGTGTTCTCCGCATCGTTCACGGGAACACCTGCCGCTTTCAGCATCTCACAGCACTCCCAGGCGGCATCCACGATCATCCTGCGCTGTTCCACTGTGGTGCGGGAAAGTTCCCCATCCACCGCATAGCAGGCATAGGCGCAGGGCAGGATAAAGGCGATGTGGCTCTTGAGCCACTCGTCCATATCACTGTAATAGGTCAGCTTGTAATGAGTCCCCTCAAAGGCAGCCTGCAGCCGCAGGCGAAACGCGCCGGACAGGAGTGCGGTTGCGCCGCCGACAGTCATTCCCATCCCCATGTGCACACTGACCAGCCGGTCATGCTCCCGGCGGCCCGCATTGTTCTGGAAGCCAAAGGCGATCTTATCCACCGGGCGCTGCATGGCCTGCAGCATCTCCTGCGCATAGGGCTCATTGCCCACAAAGATGAAGTACTGGCTCCTGTTCGCCTTGAGGATGGGCAGCACATCGGCCAGCTGCCCGGCCTGCACCGTGACAAACACAAGGTCATACACATCCTCGGGGGCCAGCACGTCTATTGTCTGCATCCGATCCACCGTTGTTTTCCGCTGGAGCATGTGGCGGATGGTCAGGCCCTTCTGGTCAATGACTGCCTTCCACTCGCCCCGGGCCAGCAGGGTGACCACATTTTTCTTGTTCTGTGCCAGACTGTGGGCCAGCTGACAGCCCTGAACGCCTGCGCCGTACACCAAGATCCTCATAACGAGATACCTCCTGTTTTGCATGATCAGCCCAGCCGGAAACACCGGGCTGTTACTTTTTCAGGAACGAGAAGAAGCCCTTTTTTTCATATGGCCTGGTCCGCACGCCGGTCACAGTGTAGCCCGTTTCGGCAATGGCAGCCTTCAGCACCTCCACATCCACCGGCTGCTCCGAGACGATGACCGTTTCGCCCTTGGTGTGGGAAGAAGTCACCTTGTTCACCCGGGCGGTCTTGCGCACCACATCATTGATGTGGCTCTCGCACATACCGCACATCATACCATCGACCCTCAGGATCGTTTCTACCATTGTTGTCCCCTCCATACTGTATCTGCGGGCACCCCTGTCAAACTGCACAAGTCCAGCCCGCTGTTTTCGTCATTTTGTTAGTTTTAGCTAACTCATTGCAGAAACAAAAAGGCTTCTGCCCCGCACAGCACTGCTCTGCGGAACTTTGCCGATCTGTTTTCAGTTTTATCATACCATACCGGTGGGCAAATTTCAAGCTGCCCGCAAAACCGGCCGGGGGACTTTTCAAAGGGTCAGTTCATGGAAAACAGCACTGCTTTCCAGCTCTTTCCATTGCATCGTGTTTTCTTCCAGGGTCATGTAGCTGTGGGGGCTGTCCTCTTTGGGGATGCTCACAGAACCCGGATTCAGGTAAAGATTTCCCTGCCCGAACTCTGTCCAGGCCGGAACATGGGTGTGCCCATGCAGCAGCACATCTCCCGGGGCCAGCGGCGGCAGATTTTTTACATGATAGATATGCCCGTGGGTCGCATAAATGAGCCGCTGCCCCACCGGAAGCACCGCATAATCGGCCAGCACGGGGAATTCCAGCACCATCTGGTCCACCTCTGCATCGCAGTTGCCCCGCACGCAGAGCAGCTTCTCCTTTTTCCCGTTCAGCAGGGGGATGACCTCCTTGGGGGCGTACTCTCGGGGCAGGTCGTTGCGGGGGCCGTGGTAGAGCAGGTCGCCCAACAGGAACAGCCGGTCGGCTCCCTCCCGCTCAAAGGCCTCCAGCATTTTGCGGCAGTAGTAGGCCGACCCGTGCAGGTCTGACGCGATCATCCATTTCATGGCAGATCCTCCTTTTGTGCGTTCTGTTCTTATTTTACCGCCGCCGCGCCCCTTGTCAAGGGCAAAGGGGCCACCGTAAAAAGTCATACTTTTATTTTAAAAAGTCCTTGACAAGTGGTCCTGTGATGTGGTATCTTTGAACCAATAAAATATCGTGTGGATTTTTACAGCATTCTGCAACTTTTCGCCACACAATGGTACAAAAGCCATTGTGTGGCTTTTGCTTTGCCTTCAAATCCAAATCTGACCCTCAGGAGCAATGAAAATGAACGATACTTTTATGAAAACCAGACCGGTGTTCCCGCTGCTGCTCTCCATGGCCCTGCCCAATGTCATCTCGATGCTGGTGAACAGCCTGTACAACATCGTGGACAGCCTCTTTGTGGCTCAGATCAGCGAGCAGGCCATGACGGCGCTTTCGCTGGTGTTTCCCATCCAGAACTTTGTCAATGCAGTGGCCATCGGCTTTGGCATCGGCATCAATGCCCAGATCGCGCTCTACCTCGGCGCAGGCGACCACGAAAACGCCAACCGGGCCGCCACCCATGGCATGATGTTTTCCCTGCTGCACGGCGTGCTGGGCATGGTCCTCTGCATTGCCATCATGCCCGGCTTCCTGCGCCGCTTCACTACCGATCCCGCTCTGGTGGACATGGGCGTGACCTACTCCACCATCGTGTTCCTGTTCTCGCTGGTCAACATGGCAGACCTCGCCTTTGAGAAGATCTTCCAGTCCGTGGGCCGGATGAACGTTGCCATGGTGGCGCTGATCACCGGCTGCGTGACCAACATCGCCCTCGACCCGGTCCTCATCTTCGGCCTTGGGCCGGTGCCCGCCCTGGGCATTGCCGGTGCGGCCCTTGCCACCGGCATCGGGCAGGCCGTTTCCCTTGTGGTCTACCTCTATGTCTACTGCACCACCGAAGTTGCCGTCCGCTTCTCCCGCCGCTGCCTGCGGCTCGATGCCGCCCTTGACGGCAAGCTCTATGCCATCGGCGTACCGGCCATCCTGAATCTGGCCCTGCCCAGCCTGCTGGTCACCTTCCTGAACGGCCTGCTGGCGGTCTACTCCCAGAGCTATGTGACGGTGCTGGGCATCTACTACAAACTCCAGACCTTCCTTTACCTGCCGGCCAACGGCATCGTGCAGGGGATGCGCCCACTGGTGGGCTACAACTACGGTGCCCGGGAGCATGGCCGTGTGTCCAGGCTCTACAACCTGACACTGGGCCTGAGCGCCGGGATCATGGCCATTGGCACCCTGCTCTGCCTGACCATTGCAGGCCCGCTGATGGGTCTGTTCACCTCTAACCCCGAGACTATCGCCATCGGCCAGACCGCCCTGCGGATCATCTGCCTGGGATTCATCGTCTCGGCAGTGTCTACCACCTCCTCCGGCGCACTGGAGGGTCTGGGCAAGGGCGTGCCCTCGCTGGTCATCTCCCTCTGCCGCTACATCATCTTCATCATGCCCATTGCGTGGGTGCTGTGCGGCCGCATGGGCCCCACCGGTGTCTGGCACGCCTTCTGGATCACAGAGGCCCTCTCTGCTGTGATCGCCTACGCGGTATATCACAAGGCAGTCCATCAGAAATAACCCTCTCTAACAAAAATTCCCGCTCGATGGAGCGGGAATTTTTTGTTATCATCTCTTCTTTTGTGGAGGGCTGCTCTCAGATCAGGCCCAGAGTTTTGAGCTCCCTTGCCACGCCGTCCTCCGTCACAGCCGGGCAGATGCGGTCGCAGAGCTTTTTCAGGTTGTCAGAGCCGTTGGCCATGCAAACGCTGATGCCTACCACATCGGTCATCTGCAGGTCATTGTCGCTGTCGCCAAAGCCGATGGTATCGGCCAGCGAACACCCCAGATCATCACAGATGGCCTTGATGCCGGTGCCCTTGTTGAACTTGCGGTTGATGAGCTCCCCGTTGACGATGGCTGACGGGGTATCCCCCAGCCGGGACTCGCAGAAGATGAACTGATCCTCATACAGCTGCTTTGCCTCAGCAAGGCAGGCCTCGTTGGGGGCGATGAACACCACTTTGTAAACCGGCTCCCCGTGGTATTCCTCAATGGGCCGGATGGTCAAGCCATACTCCATCGTTTTGCGCCAGCGCTCGGCCTCGCTGTTCAGCTGCCCCGGCTTGCGGGGGAACAAATGGGCGAACCGCTCGATCATCCTGATGCCGCCGTAAGTATCATCCCGGGCTTCCAGTGTACACTCAGCACAGGCACGCCCCAGCACCTCCCGCAGGCCCTCGACCTGCGCAGGCTCCATGGGAAGATCCACGAGAATTTTCCCATCACAGCCCACATAGCCGCCTGCAGAGCAGACAAAGCCATCGAAACCGTAGGCAAGCAGCGGTTTCGTCATGCGCAGGTTGCGGCCGGTGCACAGAAACACCTTGTGACCGTTGGCCCGGGCCTGCCGGATGGCCTCCACGGCACTGGCCGGAACGGTCATCTCACCGGGAGGCAGCAAAGTACCGTCAATATCCAGAAAAATCAGTTTTTGCTTCATAGTTTTCTCACTCTTTCACTGCCAGTTCATGGTAAAGCCGCGAATCAGCAGACCCACGGCCAGGATCGCCAGCAGTACCAGCAGAACGGTGCGGTTGGCCTGTTTCTGCTTCTGCCTGGCCCGGGCACGGCTGTTCCGGCTGCCGCCCTGCTTCCGGTTCTGGGGTCTGCTGCCGGAACTGCGGCCGCTCGTGTTCTGCTTTGTGCTGCGGCGGGAAGTGCTGCCGGAAGTCCCCTCTTTTTTCCTGCCCGCAGTGCTCTGGCCGGACTTTGCCGCGCGAGGGGCTTTCTCTTCCGGGGCCGCCGACGCAATGGGCTTTTTGGCCCCGCAGCGGCTCAGATAATCCTCAGCCAGCCGGTAATACTGACCCAGCTCACTGGTGCGCAGGGGCGCGCCTGCATAGCCTTCTTCCAGTGCTTCCACGGCCTCGTTGAAGAGGATCGCCGCCTGCGCAGCCGCCGTGCGGTCGGAGGCATGGGCCGCTTCATTGCGGGCAGTGCGCACCGCGTTGCAGGCCCGGCGGGCAGCAGCGGGGTGCTCCGTATTGCCCAGCAGATCCAGCTGGTGCGCAGCATCCTTTTCAGGATCCAGCAGCACCCGCATACACAGGGTGGTATCCAGCTGCTGCCAGCTGTTTCGGCCCGCCAGATCGGGCAGACGGTCATAATATTCGGGGCTCTCCTGCTGGCGGGTGCGGATGTGATCCAGCAGGGCTCCCAGGCTGTGCTCCCCGGGTTTGTTCTCCCAGTGCCAGCGCAGTAGCTTGCGGCTGATCTCATCGCAGGTAGTTTTGATCTCAAAAGCGGTTTGCAGTGCTTCGTCGGGCATAACGTTTCTCCTTCGTACAACCAAAAAACGGAGGAAGCGCAGCCTCCTCCGTCATTCATTTACATCATAAACTGATAATAGACGAAGCCCCACAGCGCAATGCCTGCGCAGACAATGGCGGTGATGGGCGGGACCCAGCGGACGAGGGTCTCGGCAATGCCGTCACGGCTCTCTTCCGCATCGTCCTCCTCATCGTACTGCTCCACCTCGGGTTCCGGCTGGCGGGCCGGGGCGGCACGGCGGGCAGCAGCAGGCATCACACGGGTGCCCTCGTCATCCGCAGCCGCTGCACCGCTGCCGGGGAACGCCGCGCGGGTGGCGGCATCCAGCACCCGGGTAGGCTCTGCTTCCGGAACAGGGGTGTGTTCCACCGGCGGTGCAAAGCTGGTCGGAGCGCCGACAGGCTCTGCCGGGCGGGCCGTCTGGACGACCCGGGTGGGCTCTGCCTGCACCGGCGCGCTGGCCACGATGCGGGTCGGCTCTTCCTGCGGAGCGGCGCTCGCCACGCGGGTGGCCTCCGCCGCCGGGGCCTGCTCTGCAGGGGCGGCCTTCTGGCCGGGCTGCAGCAGGGTGTTCAGGGCGTTCTGCAGCAGGATGCGGTCACAGCCGCACTCGGTGCAGTAGACCGTGTCCTCTTCCTTCGGGTGGAAGGAACCGCAGGCACAGTACCAGCCGTTCTCGAACACCTGCGGCATATACTTGAGGCCGGTGCGGTTCATCCGGCTTTCCAGTGCCTTTTCCAGCTCCGGACTCAGGCGGCGCGGGGCCGGCAGGCGAACGCGCTTGATGGCATCCAGATGCACGACCTTTTTGCCGCTGTATACATTCTTCAGGACCACATCCACGCTGGTGATGGCCTTCTGGGTCACGAACACGGCATCGTCCATGCCAAAGCTCTCACCGGGCTTGACCTCGATCTCGCGGTATTCAAAGGCATCCTCACACAGGATGATACCGTCCACACCCTTGCACTTGAAGTGGATCTCCAGCGCAGTCAGGGTGACCTTGGAGATGTTCTTGAAGGTCAGGCAGACTGCGTTCTCGCCGCTGAGTTCGCCCTTGAGCAGTTCCACACAGACGAACTGCACCGGGCTGCCCGGGGTATAATAGTTGGCCCGGGTGCGTGCGACCGGGTTAAAATTTTCCTCCACGACACTCGCTCCCTTCGATCATTCGTTTTCCTGCAGGGCATCCTGCGCCGGGTCGGGCATTTCCTCGCCCAGCACGGCCTGCTCCGCCTGTTCAGCGGGCTCTGCGCTCTCGGCAGGCTCTGCGGTCTCCACCGGGGCTGCCGGTGCGGCGGGTTCCTGTGCAGGCTCGTCACCGTCACGCGGGGGCAGCTTGCCGCCGGCCATCACAGTGTTGAACTCCTGCTCGTTCAGCTTTTCGCGTTCCATCAGAGCCTGTGCCAGCGCATGGAGCTGGTCGATGTGCTCCGTCAGGGTGCGGCGGCAGGTCTCGTAAGCCTCATCGATGATATCCCGCATCTCGCCGTCGATCTCGGCAGCGGTGCTCTCGCTGTAGCCCTTGCCCTGGGTGAAATCACGGCCCAGGAAGGTCTCCTCCTGCGAGGTGCCGTAGACCACAGGGCCCAGGCGCTCGGAGAAGCCGTACTTGGTGATCATCTGGCGGGCAATGTTGGTTGCCTGCTGCAGGTCGTTGGAGGCACCGGTGGAGATATCCTCCAGGATCAGCTGCTCGGCCACACGGCCACCCAGGCTGGAAACGATATCCTCGAACATCTCACCCTTGGTCACATAGCTGCGATCCTTTTCGGGCAGATACATGGTATAGCCGCCAGCCTGGCCGCGGGGGATGATGGTGATCTCGTGCACACGGGGATGGTGCTTGCAATAGAAGCCTGCCACGGCGTGGCCCGCCTCATGGTAGGCAGTCAGCTTCTTTTCCTCGGCAGTCACAACACGGCTCTTCTTCTCAGGGCCTGCCATGACCTTCATGGAAGCTTCCTCGATATCCTCCATGGTGATGGCCTTGCGGCTGCGGCGGGCAGCCAGCAGAGCGGCCTCGTTGACCAGGTTCTCCAGGTCAGCACCTGCAAAACCTGCGGTGCGCTGTGCGATGACCCTGAGGGAGACATCGGGAGCCAGAGGCTTATTCTTGGTGTGGACCTTGAGGATCTCCTCGCGGCCCTTGACATCGGGCAGGCCTACATAGACCTGACGGTCAAAGCGGCCCGGACGGAGCAGGGCCTTATCCAGAATGTCGGCACGGTTGGTGGCTGCCATCACGATGACACCATCGTTGGCCTCAAAGCCGTCCATCTCGACCAGCAGCTGGTTCAGGGTCTGCTCCCGCTCGTCGTGGCCGCCGCCCAGACCTGCGCCGCGCTGACGGCCCACGGCATCGATCTCATCGATGAAGATGATGCAGGGCATGGTCTTTTTGGCCTTATCAAACAGGTCACGCACACGGGACGCGCCGACACCGACATACATTTCCACGAAGTCGGAGCCGGAAATGGAGTAGAAGGGCACCCCTGCCTCACCGGCGCAGGCACGGGCCAGCAGGGTCTTACCGGTACCCGGAGGGCCCACCAGCAGAACGCCGTGGGGGATGCGGGCACCCAGCGTGTTGAACTTGTCGGGGCTCTTGAGGAACTCCACGACCTCCTTCAGCTCTTCCTTTTCCTCGTCCTCACCGGCAACGTCGGCAAAGGTCGCGGTCTTTTTGTTCTCATGCTCGTCCTTCACCTTGGCCTTGCCCACGTTCATAATACCGCCGCCGCCAGCGCCGCCGCGCATCATGGAGAAGAGCAGGAAGCCGGTGCAGCCCAGCATTCCCAGGTAGAACAGGATCTCCATCCAGGGGATGGACTCCTTCAGGGTGGTGTAATCGTACTCCATGGGCGCGGTCGGGTTGGCTGCGTCGTAGGAATCGATATACTGCTGGACGTTCTCGATAAACACATAGGCGTAGGGCAGCTTGTAGCGCACCGTCACCGTGCCGTCATCGTTTCTGGTCGCCCCCACGGAAGAGGTGGAGGAGGAGAACATATTGCTCAGCAGACCGCCGGAGGCCTGTGTGGCAGCGGTGGCACCTGTGGTTTCGGGCAGCTCCTGCTTGCCCTCCTTCAGCGTCAGGGTGATGATGCTGGTGTTGCGGTCCAGCGTAAAGGCTGTGACCTGATTGTTCTCAAAGTAGTGCACCACAGTTGAGTAGCTCATGGTGGAGCCGCCGGTACTGCTGTCGCTGGTGCCCAGCACCGACCAGATCATCAGAACACCGGCCAGTGCCAGCGCCAGGATCAGGGGATTAAAGCGAGGTCGTTTCGGTTGCAAAAGGGATCAACTCCAGTTCTAATTCGTTTTTATTATGCGTAGATTTCCGGTTTCAGCACACCCACATAAGGCAGGTTGCGGTATTTCTCGTCGTAGTCCAGACCATAGCCCACCACAAACTCGTCCGGCACCTGGAAGCCCTCGTAATCGGGCTGGATGTCGGCCTTGCGGCGGCTGGGCTTGTCGAGAATGGTGCAGATCTTCACGGAATTCGGGTTGCGCATCTTGAGCATGGGCACCAGCTTGGAAAGGGTGACACCGGTATCCAGAATGTCCTCCACGATCAGCACGTCCTTGCCGGAAAGGTCGCCGTCCAGATCCTTGATGATCTTGACCAGACCGCTGGTGGTGGTATTGCTGCCGCCGTAGCTGGACACGACCATAAAATCAATGCTGCAGGGGATGGTCACAGCCCGCATCAGGTCGGCCATAAAGACCACCGAACCCTTGAGGATGGAGACGAGGACAAGGTTTCTGCCCTCGTAATCCCTGCTGATCTGTGCACCCAGTTCGGCAACCTTGGCTTTCAGTGCTTCCTCACTGACCAGGATGTTCTTGATATCGTCATTCATGCTCATGAGTTGTTCCTCCATTTTCCAATTCCAACTGCAAGACCTGTACAGTCTCCTCGTCCGGGGCCAGCCCCTCGGCAAAGCCCTCCCCACAGACCCACAGGATCTCACTGCCCGCCGCCAGCAGCGGCAGGCCATCTCGTATTCCGGCAGGAATGCCTGCCTCATTCATCCATTTGCGCAGGGGCTTGCTCAGCCCCCGCCCCGCAGGCCGGAACCGGTCTCCCGGTTGACGGGTGCGCAGCGTAAGGGCAGAATATAACAAGGTTATTCTAGCATAATCCGCCCGATTTTTTAAGTCTTTTTTATGAACACCCTGTGTTTTTTCTCGAAAACCGCTTACAAAAAGCCGTGTTTTCAGGGTTTGGTCCCCGGGCAGGGCAAATTCCGCCCCATCGGCAGGGGCAAACGGCAGCGAAAACGCCGGGGCCGCAGCCGCTTCCGGCCGGCCCTCTTCCTGCCAGAGCATCCCGCTGCCTGCGCAGAAGCGGACCATATCGGTCAATTGCACCGCCCCGCTCCCCTGCTCCACCAGCTCTGCCAGCAGGCGGATGTATTTTTCCTCGGCATCCCGCACCGGGGCAACAAGGCTGTGGAGCGCCGCTTCCAGAATGATCGGGTCCGCGCCCTGCAGCGGCTCCAGCCGCCATGCTGCCTTGGCTTTCGGGACCTTGCGGGCAGTCTGGGCTGCATCCAGACGCGCGATGGAAAGCAGCTGTTCTGCCTGCCTGGCAAAGTAGGCATCCGCGCGGGCCGCCTTTTCACAGAAGCGGGCCAGATTTTCCTCTGCCGCATCGTTGACGCTGCGCAGGGCCGGAACGGCCCCATGGCGCAGGCGGTTGCGGGCGTAAGCATCGGAATCGTTCGTCTCGTCCGTCACCCAGCCCTGCTCAAAGGCGGCGCAGAGCGCTTCGGTCTCGGCCCGGGTCAGGCCCAACAGCGGGCGGCAGTAGCCGGGCCGCCTGGGCCGGATACCCCCTGCCCCGTGCAGCCCGGTGCCCCGGGCCAGCCGGAACAGCAGGGTCTCGGCCTGGTCAGTAGCAGTATGGGCCGTTGCAATGCAGTCTATCCCGCCTGCCAGCAGTTGGGCGAAGCAGGCATAGCGGAGTCTGCGGGCCCAGTCCTCCCCGGCATGGGGCGGCACAGCCATTCCCACATCTGCCGGTCGGAAAACTGTCAGCGGCACCCCCAGCCGGGCACACTCGGCCCGGACAAAAGCTTCGTCCCGGTCCGCAGCCTCACCCCGCAGGCCGTGGTTGACGTGGCAGGCCGTAAGGGGATACTCAAAAGCTTCCCTCAGTTCCAGCAGTACCCGCAGCAGCGCCATGCTGTCGGCTCCGCCCGAAACGGCAGCGCACAGGTGCAGAGCCCGGCCCGGCTCCGCAGGCGCAAACAGCTGCTCCTGCCGGGCAAAGCGTTCTACTTTTGCGATCAATTTTGATGTTTCGTCGTTCATCAGCGTTTGAAGTCCACATCCATAAAGCGGGTGTGTGCGCCATCCCAGCCCAGCGGCACCGTGCTGGTCTCGCCGTGGCGGTTCTTTGCCACGATGCACTCTGCGGTATCCGCATCCACCTCTGCCCCATCGGGGTTCTGGCTGGCGTAGTAGGAATCACGGTAAAGGAAAAGAACGCAGTCAGCATCCTGCTCGATAGAACCGGAGTCACGCAGGTCCGACAGCTGGGGCCGGTGAGAAGAGTTGTTGCCCTGCTTCTCCACCGCACGGGACAGCTGAGAAAGCGCGATAATGGGCACATTCATTTCCTTTGCCATGATCTTCAGGTTTCGGGTGATGGAGCTGATCTCCTGCACACGGTTCTCGCTGCGCTGGCCGGTGGTCATCAGCTGCAGGTAGTCGATGACGATCAGGCCCACATTGGGGCGGGTGGGGTCCTGATTGACCCGGCGGATCTTTGCCTTCATCTCGGTGATGGTGATGCCTGAGGTGTCGTCCATATAGATGGGGGCATCGTGGAGCTTTTCCGTTGCCAGTGCCAGATACTCCCAGTCCTCACTGCGAAGGGCACCGGTGCGGAAAGCCTGGCTGTCGATGCCAGCTTCCGCCGAAAGGATGCGGTTGGTCAGCTGCTCCTTGGTCATTTCCAGGCTGAAAATGGCCACCGGCACCTTTTGCTGCATGGCAACGCGGGTGGCAATGTTCAGCGCAAAACTGGTCTTGCCCATACCGGGGCGGGCGGCCAAAATGATGAGGTCGCCGCGGCCAAGGCCGGTCAGGACAGTATCCAGCAGGCGGAAGCCGGTGGGGATGCCCTTGTACTTGTCGGCATCCGGGCCGCTGATCTTCTGCAGGTTGGTCAGCGTCTCCACCATGCTGGAGGAAAGCGGGGTCAACGCGCTGGAATCCCGCCCGGAGCGGATCTCGTAGATGCGCTGCTCGGCGTTTTCCAGCAGCAGGTCAGCGTCCGGCTCGTCGCCCGCGTCCTGCAGAATGTCCTTGGCAACGCCCATCAGCTGGCGCACCAGGTACTTTTCCTGCACGATCTGGGCATAGGCCTTCACATTGGAGATGCTGGGCACCGTCTCGGCCAGACCGGTCAAGTAGACCTTTGCCTCGTCCGCACTGGGGAACACGCCATCGGAGATGACGGCATCCAGCAGGGTGACAAAGTCGATGGTCTGGTCCGCTGTGAACAGGCGCAGCATCTCGGAGTAGATCTGGGCATTCTGCCGGGTGTAGAACATCTCCGGCCGGATGATCTCCACCAGATCGGTCAGGGTCTCGGGCTTGAGCAGCACCGCGCCCAGCACGCTCTGCTCGGCCTGCATATTGTAGGGCAGATTGATGCCCACACTCTCCAGATTCAGTTCATTGGAATAATGTCGTTGTTCGTTGGGCATGGTTCATCCCCCTCCATACTGGGCCAGCTTCCAAAAACGCCAAAAACGCCCCCTGAAGGCAGGGGGCGCAGATGGCGTTTCAATCAGGCCTGTTCTACTTCCACCATGATCTTGAAGGAAGCCACGACACCGACATGCAGGCGCACCTTTGCGTTGAACACACCGGCATCCTTGATGTCCTTGGTCTCCAGCTCGATCTTCTTTTTATCAATGGGAGAACCGGCCAGCTGGGCCAGAGCCTCGGCAACTTCCTTGCCGGTGACCTTGCCGTGCAGGCGGCCGGATGCGCCGCCCTTGGCCTTGATGGTCACGGTCTTGCCCTCGATCTTTGCAGCCACAGCCTGTGCGGCGGCCACAGTTTCAGCCTCGTGGAAATCCGCAGCGGCCTCCTTGCCGCGTGCGATATTCACCGCAGAAGCATCGGCCACAGCGGCCAGCTTGCGCGGGAACAGAAAGTTGCGGGCGTAGCCGTCGGAGACCTCATGGATCTCATCCTTCTTGCCAATGCCCTTTACGTCCTGCTTCAGAATCACTTTCATGGTGTTATCCCTCACTTCTCACCGGGGAACCGGTGGATTTCTATGGCTAGTATACAGCAATTGCGCGTTTCCGTCAACGGTCGGGGGCTGCCGCATCTCCGGGAGCTTTCTCCCGCAAGTGAAACGGGCCATTCCATCGCCCGCCCTATTGCCGCTGCGCGGCAACAGGGTCCCACCCCAGCGGACACTTGCCGGAGAAACTCCCCTCGTGCGGCGATCAGCAGTTCACGCCAACTCTTTCCCCGCCGCATCCAATGCTGCTTCGATCACCTTATCCATATCATAATACTTGTACTCGCCCAACCGGCCGCCGAAAATGACGTTCGGCTCGACATCGGCCAACTGCTTGTAGCGGGCGTACAGGGCACCGTTCTTCTCGTCGTTGACGGGATAATAGGGCTCATCGCCCTGATGCCACTCGGTGCTGTACTCTCGGCTGATGACCGTTTTGGGCTGGGTGCCGAACGCAAAATGCTTGTGCTCGATGATGCGGGTGTACGGGGTCTCGGCATCGGTATAGTTCACCACCGCGTTGCCCTGGTAGTTGTCGGTGTCCAGCACCTCCGTCTCAAAGCGGACGCTGCGGTACTGCAGGGCCCCCAGCCGGTAGCCAAAGTAGGCATCCACCGGGCCGGTATAAACGACCTTGTCGGCCAGTGCGTTCAGGTTCTCCCGGTCGGCCAGATAATCCACATTCAGCCGCACCTCGATGCCCTCCAGCATCTTTTCCACCATGGCGGTATAGCCGCCATTGGGGATGCCCTGATACAGCGCGTTGAAGTAGTTGTTGTCGTAGGTAAAGCGGACCGGCAGGCGTTTGATGATGAAAGCCGGCAGTTCGGTGCAGGGGCGGCCCCACTGCTTGCCGGTGTAGCCTTTGATGAGCTTTTCGTAAATGTCCGTGCCCACCAGACTGATGGCCTGCTCCTCAAGATTTTTCGGGTCGGTGATGCCCGCTTCCCGCTTCTGCTCCTCGATCTTTGCCTTGGCCTCGGCGGGGGTCACCACACCCCACATCTTATTGAAGGTGTTCATATTGAAGGGCAGATTGTAGATCTCGCCGTGATAGTTGGCAACGGGGCTGTTGGTGTAGCGGTTGAATTCCGCGAACTGGTTCACATACTGCCACACTGCCTTGCTGCTGGTGTGGAAGATGTGGGCCCCATAGCGGTGGACCTGAATGCCCTCCACTTCCTCGGTGTAGATATTCCCGGCAACGTGGCTGCGCTTATCAATCACAAGGCATGTTTTGCCCGCCTTTTTTGCTTCCTGGGCAAACACCGCACCGTAAAGGCCTGCGCCCACGATGAGATAATCGTAATGGTTCATCCCTGCTTCTCCTTTTTTCTGGATTCAGGTTCATTTTTGGAGAGCGGCTTCTTCTGGCTCTCACGGTACTGGTCAATGGCGGTCTGGATGCGTGCCCGGGCTGCCTCGGGGGTGATATGCTTGAGCTGGGCCGCCGCCATGGTCTGGTGGCCGCCGCCGCCCAGACTTTCCATGATGACCTGAACATTGACCGCTCCCAGACTGCGGGCCGAAATATTCACGCCGTTCCCCACCTGCACGGCCACAAAGCTGGCCTCCACATTCTGGATGGTCAGCAGGTCGTTGGCAGCCTGCGCAATGGCCACACGGGCCTCGGGGGGCACCTCGCCGCTCACCGAAATGGCACAGCTGCGGTACATCTGGGCAGCCTCCACAAGGTCTGCCTTGGCGTTGTACTCCACCATGGTCACATCAAAGAGCTGGCGCACCCGCTCCGTCTCCGCACCGTAGCGGCGCAGAGCGGCGGCGGCTTCAAACGTGCGCACGCCGGTGTGCAGGGTGAAGTCCCGGGTATCCAGCATAATGCCCGAGAGCAGGCCCTCTGCCTCCACCCGGCTGGGTTTATCGTCCCGGTCGCCCACATACTGCAAAAGCTCCGTGACCAGCTCACTGGCCGAGGAGGAGTAGGGCTCGTGGCAGACAAGGTCTGCATGCTCGATGAAGCCCACGCCCTTGCGGTGGTGGTCGATGACAGCCACCTTGCCGCACCTTTCCAGGATCTCCCTGCTCTCCACAAGGCCCAGCTGGTATGTATCCACCACCACGCAGAGCGTTTTCTTGGAGATAATGGGCAACGCCGCCTTGGGGTCGATGAAATCATCCGCCTGGCCGGCCCGGCACAGGGCATCGATCAGGCTGCCCGCCAGCGTGGCATCCCGCCTGACGGCGATCACCGCCGGGACATCGCAGATCTTGCAGATGCGCAGCACGCCCTCGGCAGCGCCGATGGCATCCAGATCGCTCATCCGGTGGCCCATGATGACCACATGGTCCGCCTCCTTGACAAGCCTGACCAGCTGGTCGGCCACGATGCGGCTGCGCACCTTGCTGCGCTTTTCCACGCCGTGGCTCACGCCGCCGTAGAACGTAAAGCCGTCCGGTGTCATTTCAGCGGCCTGATCGCCGCCGCGGCCCTGCGCCATATCCAGCGCCTGCACGGCCATATCCTGGGCTTCCCGCAGGGTCTTGGCCCCGCGCCCGATGCCAATGGAGATGGACAGGTTCACGCTGGGGTCCAGGGCACGGATCTTATCCAGCACATCGTAGCCGCGCTGGGCATACTGCTCCAGATGGCGCTCTTCCACCACGGCGATATAGCGGCCGCTGGCAACGCGGCGCAGAAAGCCTGTGCCCCGGCCGATCATATCCTCCAGCACCCGGTTGATGCCCTCCAGCAGGCGGGCGCGCTCACTGTCCAGCATATCGCTGAACACATCATCGTAGCCGTCCACCAGGAACACCATGTAACCCGGGCGGCTGGCCTTATATTCCGTTTCGATCCTGCGCAGGGCAGTTTCCTCATTGAACACAAGCAGCGTCATGCTCTCGCTGCCGCCCGGCACGGTACTGCTGTGCACATTCCACACACCATCGGCCAGATTGAGCTGCTGCCCCTCCGGGGTGCGGGCCTGTGCGGTGTCCAGACCGGGCAGCAGTTTCTGTGCCCTGCCTGCAAGCCGGTCCTCGCCGCCCAGCAGTGCCGTGCGGAACCGGGTGTTATACCACAGCACCGTCTCACCCGAAAGCAGAGCTGCCGGCTGAGAGAGGGATTCCAGACTGTATTGGGTCCTGGAATTTTCAAAGCTGCCGCCAGCCACCCACTTGGCGGTCCAGCGCCGCAGCTGATACCGGAAAACGCAGATGCCGATGCCCCACAGCACCGCCAGCACTGCCAGCGCAGGCCAGCCTGCGGGCCGCTGCACCAGAAGCGCCAGTGTCAGCAGTGCACACAGCACTGCCAGCGCGGCGATCAGCATTTCCAACGTCCATCTCGGTTTTTGTTTCATGGGATCTTCTGCCTCCTGGTCTGCCTGCCCCGGCGGGGCGGCTTCCGGCTTATACCTCCATCAGAATGGGGAGGATCATCGGGCTGCGCTTGGTGCGGCGGTAGATATAGCTGCTCAGTGCCTCACGCACCCGGGTCTTGACGCTGTTCCAGTCGCGCACATGCTCTTCCACGCAGCGATCCAGCGCGTTTTCCACAATGCTCTGGGCCCCGTCCATCAGGCTCTCATTCTCGCGCACATAGACAAAGCCGCGGCTCACAAGGTCAGGCCCCGCCAGCACCTTACCGGTCTTGCTGTCCACGGTGGCCACAATGATGACCAGACCGTCCTCAGAGAGATGCTTGCGGTCACGCAGGACCACATTGCCCACATCGCCCACGCCCAGGCCGTCCACCATCACGGCACCGGCGGTGACAGGTTCGCCCAGCTTGATCTCGTCCCGGCTCAGGATGACGTTGGAGCCGTTCTCGGCAATGAGGATGTTGCTGGTTGGAATGCCCAGAGACGCGGCGGTCAGGGCAT
>ONZR01000263.1_pt1 | contig 25838 bp, 10 predicted proteins | sample 1671691 | NCBI WGS metagenome assembly ONZR01 (sample SAMN06348182, study PRJEB24527) | human gut metagenome | biome: human gut; feature: ankylosing spondylitis patient; material: feces | host: Homo sapiens | place: China | collected 2015-10 | reverse complement strand
AGTGAGGGATGAGTGATGGATATTGTAAACAAATCCGTCATCCATCACGCTTACACCGAATCACAACATTCTCTCTTTCAGCGATTTAGTATTTCGAAATCCGAAATCGTGAGGGATGTGATAGATATTTCGAAAAAAACTTTCCCCAATGCCACAAAGACATCAAGACTCCAAATCTTATCTGAAAGGTATAAGAAAGTTGATGACTTGTGGTCATGCCTAAAGGGTAAATATACATGCTCACATCAGGCGAGCAGATGTGTGTACGCACACGCCTAATTATAGAGTTAAAAAAACTAAAGAAAAGCAATTAATCGGGGGGGGGAATGGCATATCGAAAAAAATGATTAACTTTGCCGATATAAAAATGAAAAAGAAACTGAGTTGACGATATATCTAAACATAAAATATGGTATATCTAAGAACGGCATCGAATAATAAATGAAAGAAAAGAACGATTAGGAACATTTAAACATATAACAATTATGAAAAGAAGCAAGGGACTGCGCATGCTGCTCCTTTTGATTTCTACTCTTATGGCAACTTCGGCACAGGCACAAGACTGGCGACTGAAAACGAACCTGACATACTGGGCTACCACAACGCCTAACATTGCTGTAGAGACCAGGTTATCTAACCAATGGTCCCTGGAACTATCAACAGGATGGAATACATTTACGTATAGTGGAAACAAAAAACTGAAGCACATTGCGATACAACCGGAAATCAGATACTGGCTCAGATGCCCCTACATCGGACATTTCATAGGAGCCAACCTACTCTACTCGCATTACAATGCAGGTGGCGTACACTTCCCCTTCGGCTTTTTTCCAGAGCTAAAAAAGCATCGGTTCCAAGGTGACTTGGGTGCCATAGGACTGGTGTATGGTTACGACTGGTCGCTCGGCAAGAGCAACAGATGGAACCTGGAAACGGCACTGGGACTGGGAGTGGGATTCACCCGCTATACCAAATATAACTGTTATGGAAAATGCGGTACGGCTATCGAGAAAAAAAAACAAGACTTTCGTGATGCCAACCAAGTTGGCAGTTTCGCTGGTTTACAACATCGGTCCTACCGACCGCATGGACAACTGCCGTCAGAAGGAGCCTCAGGAGATTATTCTTCCGGAAGATAGCTGTACGCTCAACGAAATCCAGTTTATCCCAGCCCTATCGTTCGTAGAAGACAACACGGGCAAGGCGGGAGAGTTACAAAAGAACAATCCTGTACTTCAATACATTAAGAACTATCGTCCTTATACCAAGGACCTGGTTTTAAGTCAGGAAGAGGGAGCACTCTACATATTCTTCCCGAAGTCGAAGGCAAACATCACGCAGGAGTTCCGTAATAACAATAAGGTACTCGACCAGATTATCGACATCACCAAAGCCATCATGAAGGATACCACTTCTTCGGTGAAGATTATCCAGATAGTGGGTCTCGCATCCGTCGATGGTTCCGTGAAATTTAATGAACAGTTAGCTGGTAAGCGAGCAGAGGCATTGAAGGATTATATCCAGCAGCGCACCTTGCTTCCCGATTCGCTCTTCGAGTGCAATAATGGCGGAGAGGCTTGGGCTGAACTTCGCTATAGTATCAAGGAGAGCGACCTGAAATGCCGGGACGAACTGCTGAAGATTATCGACAGCGAGCCTGATGCCGACCGCAGGGAGCGTCGCATCAAGAGCATCGACCAAGGCAAGGCATGGGCAGAACTTCGTGATAAGATTCTGGGCAACCAGCGCAATTCCGGTTTCCTCCGCATCTACTACGATTACGTACCTGACGAGGCGGCGACCACCATCAACCTAGCCACCCAGTTGCTCAAGTCGGAGCGTTACCAGGAGGCATTGAAGGAGTTGCAAAAGGTAAAAGCCGACAAGCGAGCCGCCAATGCCCTCGGCATAGCCTACTACATGACGGGCAACCGAGAAGCCGCTCGCCGTTACTGGCAGCAGGCGATGGAGACTGGCGATGAGGAGGCGAAGAAGAACCTCATGCAATATGATAGAATTTTTAATTAACAAGATTATTTACATACTAAAAATCTGACTAAAGTTATGAAAAGATTTCAACTATTTAGCTTGGCAAGTGCAATGCTTCTTGCAAGCGCAGCAGGATTCACTTCCTGCTCTTCAGATTCAGAAGATCCTCTGGCAGGAGGATCAGGTGTGGCAGGACAGGTGGTGAAGACACAGTTCGTCATTAATATTCCTTATGCAGGAAATGAGAGTGGTGGAAATGCTAGAGTTTCGACACGTATGACTGCGGAAAATACCCAAAACAAAAACAACTTCTTGGGATTAAAGGATATTGAGATGTTTGCATTCGACAACGCTCCTAGTGTAACAAACCCAACTTCAACGAGAACTATTAATATCAGAACTGACGCACCAAGTTCCAATAATGATTATCGTCGCATCTATAGCGATATTGCTATCCCTGTAGGAACAAAGAATATGATTTTTTATGCTAAAGCTACAAGAACCAAAACTGTAGCATCGGGGCCTGCAAACAAGACTAATTTCGAAGCAGGTTCCTTGACAAATCCTTATGGAAATTTTACGGATGAAGCCAAGCCTAATTTAAAGGATCTCAACTTCAATTTGGAAGCTATCCGTAAGAATGACGACTTAGACACATATGGCCAAACCATATTGCAGACATTGAATGCTATAGCAAACACAACAGCTGAGGGAAAAAAGTGGTCTGAGATAGGAACAGATGAGTCAGCAGATAACGATGACAAGATTTTAAATTCTCTCTACATCCAGTTTATAAAATTGACTGCAGGTTCTACAAATTCAGTAAATAGCTTTATCAAGCACTTGAAGTATGCTATTGAAAGTCAGGGGGTACAGAATAAAATGGCAAAAGCTATTATCGCAAATTGCACTTCGATTTTGGGAAACTTCCCAAGAAATTTGTACTTGCCAGATGGAGTTGCCAAAGTAAAGTTCAATTCAACAAATAGCAGCTTTTCGTTTGAAACTGTTACTGCAGGAACAACAACGCCAGGAAGCAACTTAATCGACTATAAGACGGTCACCTACCCTTCAGAATTGGCATATTTTGTAAGTTCTCCGATCAAGACATCATCAAGCAACATATCAAAAGTCGGAGAATTACCAAATTATGATAATTGGTTAGCAGGTACAGTGACTTGGGAAGGATACAAAGATATTGTTCAAAACAACACTCTCTTTGTAGCTTTACAAAACCCTGTTCAATATGGTGTAGCATGTTTGAAGTCAAGTATTAAATGCGCAGAAACTTCGCTAGAAGACAATGCTATAGCAATAATTGGTTCCAAATCAAATAACTTCATAACCGTAAATGATAAGAGTTTTCCTGTAACAGGTATCTTGATAGGCGGTCAACCTAAAGGTGTTAAATGGGATTTTGAGCCAGCATCAACAAATCAGCCTGGTGATTTTAAATACACCATTTATGACAATGACATGAATGACGGTAGCAACTTTACTGCAAAAGCTGTAGGAACAGGAACGTTACCATACAACTATACATTGGTATTGGACAACAAGGATACGTCATCTGAAGGTGCAAAACAAAGCAATGTCAATGTTGTAATTGAATTAGAAAATAAGGCTGGAGACTTCTATGGAGTTGATGGTTTGATACCAAAAGACAGCAAATTCTATTTAGCTGGTACACTCGACTTAAGTAAAAATAACAAAACAGAAGATGGCACGACGCTAGACCACGTATTCATAAAGGATCATACAACGGTTGCCAACTTCACCATCAACGACTTGAAGAAGGCATATAACTGTATCCCTGATCTGCGTACATCAAAGATTAACGTAGGTCTTGCAGTAGATCTTACATGGCAGAAAGGTATTACATTCGATGTAGACCTTTAAGCCAGATGGAATAAAACGATAGCTTATCCCCCCACACGTTCCAAAAGGGCGTGCGGGGGAACTTTCTAGAAACACAAATGGGGCTTGACAGGCAAGCAAACTGAATCTCATCCCGTTTTGTGCCTCAGGAAGGTACGAAATTGCCCTAGCTGGGGCAACTTTCTGTCCTAACTACGGCAGTTAACTGCCATGCCTAGGCACTTTGCGAAATGAGCGGAATTCCACTCCGCTATCGCCTACACTTGCCTTCGGAAACAGGCTTTCGAAATCAGCGTGTCGCAGCATACGCAGAAATCTCGAAAACTATTGCACACTACACTCACATTACAACCTTATACACAGCTATTTGCTGAACTTCCGTGTAATGTGCAATAGAAAACGCAAATTATAATAATATTTGTAGAGGAAGATTGTCGAACATTAAGAATGCAAAAAGTACAATGAAAAAACGATATAACACTTTACTGGCATCCGTGATGACCATCAGCCTCATCACCAGTTTATCTTCATGCATTGATGAAGATATGAGCGACTGCGGCAAAGACTATAAGATACAATATAATCTGCAACTCAATACGCAGATCAACACCGTGATTGACGTGGATCTGAACCTCATCGAAGAACAGGAGATTGCAGCCCGGCTGAAACAGGCACTCAGCAAGGTTTTCACCGACCATGCCCACGACAACGACCTCTCCTTCTTCGTAGGCGAAGAACTCTCCCACCACGAGGCAAACAAGATGGGGGCCAACTCGGTATCCTACACCATCTATCTGCCACGCAACAACTATCAGAACCTCTCTCTCGCCAACACGGGATGCGCAGACAATGTGACAATCACCAACGCAAATTCCTGTAAATCACTCGCTTTGCAGCAAGAGGCTAAAGATACCATCAACAGCCACAACATCGGATTGTTCACTTCACGACTCACCATCGACGAGAACGATTTCGAACACGACCTGCAAACCACGCTCTATATGGCAAACAGCGCAGCTGTGGTGGTTGTCGACCAAAGCAAGGTACAGCCCACCGAACTCTGGGGATTTGTAGAAGGCATGGCAACCCAATTCCTGGTGAACGACAGTACCTATTCTTCCAGCCTCAACACAATAGTCATGGCGAAGAGAATCAACCAGGATTTCATCACCAACTCCATCCCAACCCACGATGCCCTCTACACAGTCAGCTTTCCGAGTTTCAAACCAGAATGGCACTACCACGTCATCGCCAAGGTGAACGATAAATACACCGAAACCATCTTCACAATGAACGAACCGCTGAAGGCCGGCAAGCTTAAGATAATCAAGACCCGACTGAAGGAAGATGGTTCGCTCTCTACCAGCAACACCGCAGTAGGCGTAAGCGTGAAACTAGACTGGAAGCCAGGCGGAAGCCACGACGTGGAGATTTAATTAAGTGAAGAGTGAAGAACGAAGAGTGAAGAATTCAACGGCTATAAAGATTTGATATATGAATCATATTACGAAATACATATTTGCGATACTATCGCTTATCATGCTGGCAGGATGCAGCGGAAGCGAGCAGAGCGAGGAGAGGCCAAAGGACACGTTGGCACCCATCTCGATCACCCTCTCCGTGCCTAACGACAAGTCAAGCACCCGCGTCGGAGACCCGGGAGAAGACACCCACGACATGGAGGACTGGGACCGGCTCACCATCATCGTTGCCTATAAGGAAAAGGCCCAAGGCGACGAAATACACGATGCAGCCCCCCAGAAAATGGTATATTACGATACCTATACCAAGGAAGAATTCGACAGAAAAGCCCTCGTCACCCATGCCACCTCAACCCTATCAGGACCTGAAGCCAACGGCTTTCGCACCTATACGATGTATCTGCCGCTAGGCACCTGTTGCGTTTATGGGGTTACCTACAGTAACGGAGAAGGACTGAATCTGGAGGAGATGTTAAACAAAATAGAACATAACGGGCAAGACCATAACTCAGATATCTATAACTTACAGATTACCAACGACTATGCCAAACCAAGCGGCGGCACTACGGACGTAGCCAAGTTTATCAGCGTAGCCACGGGCTATGCACTCAAGCTGGACCCAGAGACGCAAATTCTCACCAATGACAGTGATATAAAAGTAGAAAAAAACATCAATGCCGATATCAACACCAAACAATACTGGCGCATGGTACTGGGCAGACTGGCAGCCAAGATTGACATCCAATGGGATGCCAAGGGAGCCTATGAGAAAGATGAAGATGGTAAGCAAAAATTCACCGATGTGAAAGTACAAGGTTTTACTTATCACGGCGAACCAGAAGAAGCAGAATCAACCATTTCAGGATCAGGAAAAGGCAGACTCTTCCCTACCCTTTACTATCAAAAAGTAACTTCCAAGACTCCGGTAAGCGGACACACCTCCTTTGTAAATACATTGGAAATCAGCAAGCGAAACGGAAGAGTTTACCATTACACCTTCCCTGATGGCACTACGAAGCCACGCATCACCTTCGATATCAAGACGAAAAAAGATGGCACAACAGAGGAAAAATCCGACAAGGTGACTTTCGACTTGAAGAACCGGACAGAAAGTTTCAATCCTGCCCAATGGTACAAGATCAACGTAACCATCAAGGGAGCCAAAATCGGTAATGCGAGCAACATCATCATCGACAAATTCTAACATAATAAGAGAATATTCATCATGAGAAAACTCTATCCTACATACTGCAGACTTATCGCAACCCTCCTGTTGCTGGGTTGCTCCATCGCCTTGTCAGCACAAGGCAAGACCTATCATGTGAAAGCAGATTCCGAGATAACGACCTCCAGCAACGACGGTTCATCATGGGAGAATGCTATCACCCTGACAGAGGCGCTGAGCCGAGCCAAGGCTGGCGACGAAATCTGGGTGAAAGGCTACGAGGACATTACCGGTCACATCTACAAGGCACCGAAGGGAGGCTTCGTTCTCCCTTCGGGCGTTGCCATGTATGGAGGTTTCTATGGAGATGAGACCATCAAGAACGATCTCCCTACGGGCAGACATAAATATCAGATGAAGTATCAGACGGCTCTGGTGGGCGACATCGACACCAACGACAAGGCGAGCCAGCAGCTGATTATCTATCCAGAGAACACCACCCGCAACGACAATGCCACCCATGTGCTGACCCTCCAGATGGGCGTAACACAGGACAACACCAACGACGGCAACAAGCCAACCATAGTTTCCGGTTTCCTCATCGCAGCAGGTAATGCCAGTGGAGAGAACACTTCTGCAAATGGCAGAGGCGGCGGCATCTACGTGGTGAACAACAGCAACGACGGCAATGCCCAAAGCCGCTTTTTCCGTATTTCGCAATGCAACTTTGCGAACAACTACGGCATGCGCGGCGGTGCTATCTATGTGGATAAGTCCTGCACCAACCAGCAGTCTGCCATCAGCTACTGCAGCATTTTTAATAATGTGGCAGGCAAGCGAGGCTCCAGCGAAAACGAAGGTGGCGGTATGTGGATAGACGGAACAGCCACCGTCTACAACTGCAACATCAACAACAATACGAACGGCGGCATCCGACTTTCGAGCACATCGAAAATCGTCAACTGTTCTGTAATTGCCAACACCGTATCAGCCGCAGACCTCACCACAGACGGGGCATCAAACAGCAATGGCGGCGGAGCGGTTTACAACACCGTGCTCTGGCATTCCACTGCACTCAGCAAGCAAGACAGCCGTCCTGCCTTCTATTCCTGTGCTTTCCCGGAAGTAAAAGTTACCCATACCGATACCAATACCGACGCCAACGGGAACGTAAGGATCAGCAACGAGAACCACGGCATTGAGCCAGCCCCTTGGTTCAAGCAGAGTGCCGTAACCCAGGGTTACGACTTCTCATTCAGCAGTAACCTGAAGCAATTATACAGCACCGCCTTCACATTCGAGGAAACCTCTGCCCTTCTGAACAAGGGAAAACTAGAATACTACACCAACAACGTAGTTAAAGCAAACCTGGAAACTACCTCTACCGACATCATGGGCAGAACACGCTACCAGACAAGCACCATCGACATCGGCGCCTACGAGTATGCCCGAATGAAGCCAGGACGCATCAGATACGTGAAGCCAGAGAAAGAGGGAAAGGGCGACGGATCAACATGGAATGATGCCACGGACGATATCCAGTGGGCCATCAACGATTTGGCAGAAAAGGCACCAGGCGAGAAAGGCGAAGTCTGGGTAGCAGCCGGAACCTATGAAGTAAAAGAGCGCATCCTTACCGATGCATCATCCCCGGTATCCCTGCTGATGAAGAATGGCATCAGCGTTTATGGTGCGTTTAATGGAACTGAGGAAAAACGCTCCAAGCGCATCGAGGAATCCAAGGATTTAAAGCCATGGGGCTGGAAACAGGAATCCATCATCAGAGGTTCGGGATTCAAGGGAAGCGACGATGCCATCTGGAACAATAGTGATGAAGCCTGGAACATACAGAACAGCGAATCCTATCATGTGGTATGGTTTGCTCCTCTGCCTGAAGGAGAAGCCTTTACGGACGAAGTATATCTGGAAGGCTTCACCATTGAGGGAGGTACATATAAGGGAACGGGCGCTACCCAATACGCCCCAGGCTGTGGTGCGGGCGTTTATATCAACGACCCATCAGCCCGAATGCGCTACTGCACCGTGAGATTCTGCAACTCGGACATGAAAGAAAGCGGAAACATCAAGCCTCGTGGCGGCGGCATCTACTGCAAAAACGGACAAACGGAAGGTAACCTTGTATACGACTGCTCGGCTTATCAGGGCGGAGGCATCTATATAGACGAAGCCGGCTTCATCACCCGAAGCATGGTAACCAACTGTTCTGCCTATCAGGGATCGGGCGTTTATCTGAAAGGCAGCACCACAGACCCAGAGAAAGCCTATTATCAGATTCTTGCCACCTCTGTAATCAGCAACAATACCAGTACCCGAAATGGGGCTGTGTATCTGGACGGTCATGGACTGGTAATCAACAATACCATCGTCAACAACTACACCAACAACACCTCGGATGCTGCCGACGAGAGGTCATCCTATACGGGTGGTGTGTATATTGCCCAGAAGGGTCTGCTTGCCAATAACGTCATCTGGAACAACTCGCTGCTCCAGCACACATCAAGCACCAGTAACTCAGCATCGATGGCACAGATTTATGCAGCCAATCCATCAGAAAAGACCGTACAGTTCTACAACAACGCCATCTCAGATGTAAATGCAGCCAAATGGACCAGAACCTATCAAAGCGGAACCATCTCCATCAACACGTATTACTCGGGCAAGGGATTCGTGATGGGCAAGGAGGCACCTTACAACACGGTGGAAGCCTTCAACGAGAACCGTGGCGTTCTTACAGACATGAAGACGGTGAACTATTACTGGGAAACATTGAAAGGCACCCGACTGCGCAACGTGGGCATCAGCTATGCCCTCCTGCCATCTTCCTACCTGTATCAGCCAAAAATAGACCTGAGCGGAAAGGCTATCAGTTCGGTTCCGTCAGCAGGTGCCTATATGGCTGACAACCACGACCTTGTATTTGAAAAGAATGACAATAAGAAACGCCTGCGCATCTACTTTGACCGTTCACGAGAACTGGTGGACGGAACAGGAGAGTCGTGGGAAAAGAGCTATACCTCATCATCTGTAGATGAAATTCTCGGTTATCTTGCCGACATCAAGGATGAAGACAAGGTAAAGGTGGTTACTGCGGGCAATACTACACCAGAGGATTTCACTATTGAGAAGAACAGCGGATGGGAGTTTGAAATCTGCGGTCGTGAGGGTATCTTCGAACCGAAGATTGCCTACACGTTCGAGGAAACAGACGCCAGGTCATGCACCTTTAACATTCAACCTTGCGTACTTCCTGTAACCGTATATGGCGGTTATCCGGAGTATTCGGAGAACCCGAATCCGAAAGATGAAGACCGTGACCCTATCAAATACCGCACCGAGCTGAACGGAAACCTGAACGGTTCAGAACTCAACGAGGGTCTCTACCATCTGGTCCGCATCGAAGCAGGTGCCAACATCACCATCGACGGCTATGCCTTTACCCATGCATACGCTGCCGGTACTGCCTACATGCCTTATGGTGGCGGCGTACTGATAGGAAGCATGGACCAGAGCAGTGAACCAACCATCGTGAAGCTGAAGAATTGCATCTTTGAGAACAACACGGCGGCAGATGGCGGTGCTATCGCTACCATGCCGGATGCCGTGAACATAACATTGGAGCTGGAGAACTGCATCATCAACAACAATACAAGCAAGGATCCGCATAATCCAAGTCCTTCGGAGCTGCCTTCCATCATCTATCTGAACAAGAGTCAAGGCAGCAACAACTCTCTCACACTCAACCATGTAAGCATCATCAACAATGAGGGAATAGCGCCAGATAACGACCTTGTGAAGGCTACCTCGTATGCTGTAGGAAACAAACTGAACATCAACGGCACATGGGAAGGTTCGGAATGCAAGAACAGCATGGATATCAACACTCTGGGAAAAGACGGAGCCCTGAACTTCAGCAACCCGACCAATGAAGTGGGCGCCAAGATGAGCGGCAACGTTTATTACGGAGGCTATTCATCCTTCCGCCCGCTGACCAGTTCTTTACAAGCTGGCCGCATCATCAACAGTGCCCAAGAAAGCAATGCAACCACAACAGCCAAGGACATCAACAGCGTCCAAGAAAGAAATGCAACCACAACAGCCAAGGACATCACCGGTGAAGACCGCAACCTAGGTGGTGTTCCTGACCTGGGTGCATACGAAGCTCTCCTACCAAAAGCAGGAAAGATTATCTACGTGCGTTCGTACAACCAGAATTATGATAGCAGCAGCGATGCCAACAATGATGACCAGGACGGCAACCCAGACTTTAATCTTCTGAATGAATCAGATACCGAATATGACGGAAGCAGCTGGGACAAGGCTATCATCGGCAACGCCATGTGTGATAATACAAAGGGTAGAACGGGCAATGACTTCTATGTAACAGACAATGGAAGCTTGCTCAATACAACCATCGAAAACGAGGAGTATAGTCTGGCTAACGGCAAGTATCGTTCCAATACTGACTCTTATGGTAATTTCTGGACTAACTCAGGAAATCAGGACAAGCAGTATCTCTCTGGCTGGGGATCATATAATAAAATCACCAACAACAGAGACGAACGATACATCAGCGGTCTACAATATGCTGTGGAAAGAGCAGCTGAGTTGAATAAAATAAAAGAAGACAGCGTTGTGGTGTGGGTAGGTGCAGGTATCTATACCGACTACAAAGGATTCGTTATCAGAGACAACGTGAAGGTTTATGGTGGTTTCCCATACGAAGGTTATCCTGGAGAAGACGACCGTCATCCGCTGCTGTCACAATACGTGCCGGCACGCAAGGAATACGAAAAGCTGGACAAGACCAAGTATGAAACCATTCTACAGATCAGAAAGGAATCGCCTGTATACTTCAAAAACGGAGATAAGGAAATGTGGTATCAGGAGAAAAATCCTACTGATGGCTCTAATTATGACTTTACAAAAACGTTGATAAACAGCGGGAAAACAGAGCGCCATTATGTACTGTATCAGCCAGACGTATGCCTTCCTACCTGGTCGCCATCGGGTGATGGAAACGCCTCACGTACAGATGGTAATGCCGTACGCTATAAAGGAACTTTAAAAGACGATAACTACATGGATTACGAGCATGCCAAATGGGATGGTTTCTCCGTACGTCATGGTTACATCATCAACTATCCTGGTGCCAACCGTGACGGAGGAGCAGGTGTGCGTGTATTCCGAGGTGTAGAACTGGAAAATCTCATCATCGTCAACAACTTCAACCATGGCAGTCGCGTACGTGGTGGCGGTTTGTATATGGACGGCGAGAACAGTAAGATTTCGAACAGTTACCTGCTGAGAAACCTGAGTTATGCCAACAGCAGTGAAAGTTATGGAGGCGGAGCCTATATGATTCAAGGCACCGGCTACAACCTTGTGGTGGCAAACAACCGTTGTTATAACGGAACCTGTCGTGGCGGAGGTATCTTCCTGGAGAGTGCCAAGTTCTACAACAATACCATCGCCTACAATATGGCGACAAACGGAACCGGCATCTATCACTGGCAGGATGCCAATACCGGAGTTAGCTCACAGCTCTCACTCTACAACTGTATCATCTATGATAATTACGACAACAGCAAGCAGATTACAGATCAGGTAAACTCAGCTGCATCGGGCAAGATGAATCCATCCCACAACTGCTACATGAACAGTGGTAACATCAACAACAAATTCCAGGAAAGCGATGGAAATTTCACTGGCACAAATTTGGCTTTCCCATTTGAGGACAAGAGCTACGAAAATGGAAAAGACGGAGTTTTCCGCTTCCGCAATGCCCGATTAAAGAATAACTTCCGCCTGAACGAGGCTAATGGTTTAGCAGGTAACAAGTGTCTGAATGGTGGAACCACAAATGTAGGAAATGGAATCATCCTTCCGGAAACCGATATGGACTATACCAACCGAATCAAGGACTGCGCCATAGATATCGGTGCCTATGAGGCTGATAATACTACCAATATCGCACCACAGGAAAAGACAAACAGCGCAGGTATTGTAGATTACATTTATTATGTAACCCAAAACGGATGGGGAAACCGAAGTGGAGACAGTCCGGAAAACGCAGCCTGTGCAGACAAGCTGCAGGATGTGCTGACTGCTGCGGGCAAGAAATTTAATTCAACAAGTCAGAGCAAGGTGTATGTAAAAGTAGCAGGCTATCAGGCTGATGAAACCGGAAAGCGCTTTACTTATCATGCCAATACGCTGGCAGACCCTAGCGATCCGCAGAGCTACACCTTCCTGATTCCTAACGGAGTATGCCTGATGGGTGGCTACTATGAGGGTGACCAGGAAGGAGGAAAGCCGAAAGCTGGAACCTACAATTGGGATGATGACAAACGCGACTGTATCAGCACATACCAGACGGTATTAAGTGCGAAGACCGAAGTAAAAGAAGGTTCTGCCGTTAACCAGGAGGTGAACGGCTACCACACCGTGTGCTTCGGCAAATGGCCTACGGGCGACTATGACGATTACAATACCTCTGCCCTGACAGAGAATACCATCATAGATGGCTGTCGTCTGATTGACGGTAACGCAAGCGACAAGTCGGGTTTCAAGAGTATGGGTGGTGCAGCCATTGTGCCAAGAAAGGCACATGTACGCAACTGCGAGATTTCCGACTGCCAGGCAACTCAAGGCGGTGCTCTCATGCTGCTGAAGGGTAGCATCGTAAGCGGTAGTGTCATCGTAAGAAACAAGGCACAGAAAGGTGGTGCCATCTATGCACTTCGTTCCAACGACAAGAACGAAGACACCAAGAAATACCATGCCTACGTCATCTCATGCACCATCGCCAAAAACGAGGCGACCATTGGTGGCGGAATCTACCAGGAGGAGAACTCCCTGATTGGCGGAAACTCCGTGATATGGGGAAATACGGCACAGACCGACAACAACATCAGCGGTGATGTGAACTATCAGTCTCACGACTTTCTGCAGGGACTGGGAGCATATACGGAAAAATTCTACCCATACAACTATTGTTTCGTAGAAAAGATGGCGTTGCCTGCCAACAGAATGAACACGGAGATGACCAGCGATCTTGACAGTTACTTCAACGACAACAAAATCTTCAAGCCTCGCGCCTATTCACCATTGATTGGCAACGGAGCTGAGGAAAAATACGTCAATGCATGGAAGAATTATGGTATCAGCAGCTACGACATTACCGGTAAGGAAAGAAACATGACCAAGCAACAGACAGCAGGTGCATACACATCTGATCTGCCTGCGTTTGATAATACCAAGCTTCTGAAGCGCCTGTTCGTTTCTCAGACAGGTGGTGAGAAAGTAACAGAAGAAGAGAAGGCAAAGTATTATGGCCGCTCCTTCCTGACTCCTTTCAACAGTCTCGAAGCGGCCCTCGACTACATCAATGAGGCACGAGAAAAGAAAGTGGCGAATGAAAATACCCACTTCGAGATTCTGATGACAGGTGGAACCTACAAGCCGAGCAAGATGCGACAGAATAAAGACCTTTCGCCAGAGCAAAACACGATAGACCGCCGCTTGCAGAGTTTCACCATCCCTGTGAACGTAGATATCTTCGGCAGTTTCTCGAAAGATGACCTGTATTCTTCTACTCCTGTTGTTCCTGGTACAGAAAACAAAACTGGAGATGAGTTTACAAGCTTTGGAGGTAAGACTTTGACTCCAGATGGAGACATCAAAGACATCTTGGCTAACCGCAACAAGAACTACATGACCGACAACAACAAGAACGGATTGATAGAGCCATGGGAGTTCCAGAATCCTACGATTCTTTCCGGTGACATCAAGGCATCGGAAAAGGAACGTAATGTGTATCATGTAGTCTACAGCAATGCGGGCACCACAGGTACTTCGGCAACATTGAACAATGATGTCGTATTAGACGGTATTACCATCATGAATGGTGAGACCATGACAAAACTGAAGACTGAAGAAGGAGGAACTAACGAAGTTGCCGAGATTGGTCGTGGAGGCGCTATCTACACCAACCGCGTGAACTATACATTGAACCGTTGCCGACTGATCAAAAACTCCGGTCTGCATGGCGGAGCTGTCTATGTAAACAATGCAAGTCTGGACATTATCGGCAGTACAATCAGCGGTAACAGTAACGTATCAGAAAAGGCAAGTCAGGATGAAGTCACCGAACCTGGTAAGGGTGGAGCCATCTATCTCTATCTCACAGAATCAGAGAATGGAAACCTGCATATCGTCAACTCGCTCTTAGCCAACAATGATGTAACTTGTGGCAGATATACGGGCACACAAAATTCACAAGGCGGTGCCATCTACATCCGTAGAGCAGACGATGCCGACAACATGTCTGAGGACTATCAGGATGCCTACATTGTAAACAGCCTCATCGTGAACAACAAGGCAAAGCAAGATGGAGCCATCCATGTGGAGAACGAAGTGACAAGCGGTACGATTACACCTATATTATATAATACCGCCATTTGGGGTAATGAATCAACTGTAACTGAGGGTGACAAAGTTCTCCTCAAGAGAGAACACATGCGCAACTGCGCCTGGGATGAATTACCAGCTTCTTCTGCAAAGGATGGTAACATCAAGCTGAACAAGGCGAACATTGCATCGGACGGTCCACGCTTCACAGCGCCTACAACGACAAAGGGTTACGAAGGTTATACACAGGATGCCAAGTGGAATCCACAGGCTATCTCTGTGCTTACGGATGCTGGAGATGGAAAGAAAAAAGCAGACGATGCAAACAAGGAAAACGAGGAAGGTAAGTATTTTGATTGGTGGAATAAGCACGAGAAGCGTCTGAAAGCTTATGGTTATCGATCTGAGTATATCCGTTCTGCCAACAGCAGCAAGGAATACAACAGATACGTTGGTCCGAAAGACGAGAATGGTAATGTAGCCGAAAAGCCTATCGACATCGGTATGTATGAATTCCAGTATGTATTCAAGTTTACTGACTTTGAAAAGGTTTATATCGGTACGGAAGAGAAAGGAAATGGCGATGGTAGCAGTTGGGATAACCAAAGCACCGACCTTCGTGGTGCCATCATTGCCATGGCTAACCCTTCTGGCAACGTATCTACAGGTACTACAACCAACAACAACAGAAAGGTGTTTGTACGCGGAGGTACCTATTATTCGCCAACCTACATTAGCGGCGACGCCTTCTCTCTCATTGTAAACAATGCCGAGAAGGCTGAGTTTATAACATCGATTGAACTTGTGGGTGGTTGTACGGGCTCGAAGAATACTGACGGAACAGAGGTGCAAGACTTTAGCAAACCTTCGGTACTCATTGAGAACCCAGCCAAGGCGGGCAAAACCACAAACTTGCTTAATATCGTAACGAATGGTAAGCCGATAACTATTTCCGGTTTCACATTCCAGAACCAGAGTGGTGTGGGAGTAAATGCGAAGATCAATAATGATCAAGCCGGAACGGGAAAAGAAATGAGGCTCCATCATTGTGCCTTTAGAGAGAATAATGGAACCGGAATGGTAGTAAACAACCAAAAAGGATATGGCATAAACATGTGGAATGTACTGTTTGCAGATGGAAAAAGAAATGGTCTTACTATCTACGGTTCCCAATCAGCAGACATAACAAACGCCACGTTTGTCTGCAATAAAGACACAGCTGTTAGTGGAACAGACAACGTGTATAATTCTGTCGTCTGGAAGAATAGTACTCAAGACCTGAAACCAGGCAACAAAAATGTCGTGATTGCTAATTCTATCAAGAATGGAGATGTGCTAAATGGTCCGAACTTCGTTGATCCAAATAAAGGTGACTATAGAATTCGACCTAGCCTCATGTTACTCGATAAAGGAAGCAACGACAAATATCAGCTAAATGCTGATATAAACTCAGAAAAGGACTTAGGTAATACAGCCCGTCTGATTGGCGACAACATAGATATCGGTGCATACGAGTGCGACACGAAGTTGCGGGATATTATCTATGTAAAAGAAGGTTCTGCTGTTGCAGGTACAGGTGAAAGCTGGGATAGTCCAACCAATGACCTGCAAGGCGCCATTAACCTGGCTGAGCTTTATGCCAACAAGAATGAAGGTAAATATGGCTACGTCTTCGTAGATAGAAATCTGAAGGCTGATAACGTGAATATCAGCATGCCAGGCGTCAAGATGTTTGGTTCGATGCGCGAAGAAAAAAGTTCTAAAACAGAACCAGAAGCTATCGTAAAGGATCTCCTTACTCAGAGAAAAGGAATCATTGAGTCTGCCAGTCAGTCTACCATCAATGGACTGACACTCAACAGCGGAACTACAGATACCAGAATGTGTCTTGTGGATGGTTTCAAGGTTTCGGGCAACGTCAGTCTCCAAGGCAACAGCATGCTCTCTACCTCTATTCTCGATGCGAATGCAAAGGTATCTGGCGATGCAAGTGGTTTGCTCTACAACAGTCTGGCATTAGGAAGCGTGGAGAATGTGAACTCTGTCAATGTAACTGCTTCTGGCACATTACCATCATCGACGGGTAGTGCAGCCAACAGATCATCTGTAACCACCAATAATAAATATGTGAAAGATGATTATTGGAAGTACCAGCTTGACGAGACAGACAATGCCAACATCAACGCTAACACAGACGCAAGCAAAACCCAAGGATGCATCGACATGGTGATGCACAACCATGACCTTGCCGGCAACCAACGCATCAGAGACAACGTAGACAACGGATGTTTCGAGACTTGGTATCTGACTGGTAATGACGTTGCAGTTGCTGACGAAGCAGATTACCCTCATGGTAAATCCGTGGTCTATGTCATGACAGAAGACAAGGAACTGAAACTCGACAACACATTCTATATAGAGACGAATCCGTTCAGCCCAGGCTTCCTGCTCTTGAAGCACCACGCTGGTTTAAGAGGCAACAACAGTTATGTAAACCTCACCAACTTTGCCGTGGAAAGAAACCTGAAGGCAAGAACCAACTTCTTCTCCATGCCATTCAAGGCTACCAATATGGAGGTTGAGGGCACAAATAATCCTGCTGATGGTAGTGTTACTGCCTACTACTATAATGCTGCTACTCGTGCCAAATACGACTATAAGTTCGACCAAAGCAAGAGTAAAGCATGGGTACGAGGCGTAGACAACCAGCGAAACTTCACCGCAGGTTTCAGAATGGATGCTAATGGCGACAAGACCGTTCGCTTCTATGGAATCAGTTACACAGAGAAAGATGGCAGAACTAACAGGGGTCTGCTGGATAAGATTACTCTGGTGCAGAACAACAACCAGCAGCCATGGTCGAGCAGCAATGGCGGCGGCTTGAAGTTCACCCACAAGGAGAACATGGGCTGGAATCTTTTCGGTTCGCCTTATCTCTGCGCCATGAACTATAGTGATATGGAATATGGCAGAGTCATCTACCAATGCGAAGAAAACGGCAGCTACAAGGCTATCAATACCTATGATTTAACCACGGGTGTTTCAACGGATGGCTACATCCCGGCAATGGATGCCGTGTTTACGCAGACTGCCACTCTGGATAATTCAGAAAGCGTGATAGTAAGACATTCGGAAGCAAGGGCAACAACAGCCTATCAAGCAACCCGAGCCCTCGACATCGCCATCACACAGAGCAACAGAAACAGCCGAGCCGGCAACAGCGCTCCTGTAGATGACCAGCTCCAGTTGAACGCAGTTCTGGCACAGGAGGCGAAATCAGACTTCGACCTGGGAAGCGACGGCGTGAAATGGATGACCAGCCAGAATGCTCAGATCTATGCTACCCGCAACGGCGGACGCTACTCGCTCCTCTCTGCCATCAGCATTGAAGCAGAACAGAGCATCGGCATCAGTCTGCCAGAAACAGGTGAATACACCATCAGCATCCCAGAAGAATGCGATGCCAGCGAATACGAAACCGTATGGCTGAAGGACAAGGAAACCGGAAAGGCTATCGACCTGAAGGAAGGCGATTACCGATTCCATGCAAGCCAGGCAGGCGAGCAGAACCATCGCTTCACCATCAGTTTCAACCGCATGGATGCTGACATGAAGTCAGACATCAGCATCCAGGCTATCGGATTCAGAACCATCGTCCTCAAGGGACTCCAGCCGAACGACCTCATCAGCGTGTATGCTGCCGATGGCGTTCTCGCCCTCCAGAAGAAGGCAAAGTCTGAGAAGGAACAGGTTCGCACAGCCATCCAGGGCAACGTAATCGTAGAAGTGACACGAAGCGGCAAACAGATGGCAGTGAGAAAGATTGCCCTGAAATAAAAGATAGAAAGCCGTAAAAGAACGGAATAAATGTTAATAAAGCGCAGAGATAATCGCTAGTTTCAATAATTGGCATTATCTTTGCGCTTTGTATTTGCACAACAATTAGAAAATAAAACTATGACAGAAAAGGAAATGTACAATCTGATTAATAATCAGAATGAACAGCAAAGCAACGGCTTTGCTGTCAATGAGAAGGAGCGTGGATTAAGCGGCGTGTTCTCCGCACTGATGCGCAAGGTTTATACATGGATGACCCTAGCTCTCGTTATTACGGGTGTTACTGCATACGGCGTGGCTGCCAGCCCAACCCTGATGATGACGCTGATGACTAGCCGAGGCCTGCTCTTCGGACTGGTAATCGCTGAACTCGCCCTGGTATTCATTATCACAGGTGCCCTGAACCGCCTGTCGTTAAGCACGGCTACCCTGCTCTTCATCGTCTACTCGGTATTGAACGGAGCGATGCTCTCTTCCATCTTCGTGGTCTATACGATGACAAGCATTGCCAAGGTGTTCTTCATCACAGCCGGAACCTTCGGAGCCATGGCTGTATATGGTTACACCACCAAGAAGGACTTGACCTCGATGGGCAAGATCCTCTTCATGGCTTTGATTGGTTTGATTATCGCCACCGTAGTAAACATGTTCCTGAAGAGTTCTGGATTTGATTACATCCTGAGTTATGTGGGTGTTGCTATCTTCACCGGTCTCACAGCGTGGGATACCCAGAAGATTAAGCACATGCTCCAGACACAGTACGACATGAGCGAAGGTGCTCAGAAGTTGGCACTCATCGGAGCCCTGACTTTGTATCTCGACTTCATCAACCTGTTCCTCTATCTGCTTCGCATCTTCGGAAGCAACAAGGAATAAGATTTCAGTTATCTGATTTCTGAAGTTAAAATCAGAATATAGGAATCAGCAGTTTTTCTTAGTATATAAAAAAAGCAGAGGTTGGCTTGCCCTCCACGGGTTAGCCAACCTCTTTATGTGTTCTATCAAAAGCAAATGATAAGTAAACCTAATCTAGAAAATTCTGATGCAAAGATAAGCTTTTTCTCCGAAAGTCAGGCTTCATTTGGTAAAAAAAAGACGCCATTTGAACAAAAAGTATCTTTTTTATTGCCTGTTACCAAAACTCATTTCGTAAAAAACATGCATTCATTTCGTAAATTCTGTTGGTTTACAATCATTTACAGAGCATTTCTAAATTCATTAGGCGAACAGCCATAAGCAGAAGAAAAGACTCTTCTAAAGGTGGAAAGGGAATTAAATCCCGACTTCTCTGAAATCTCCAGGATGGAAGATTCTGAGTTTCGAAGCAGATTTTCCGCATAACGGAGGCGGTAATTGTTCACGAAATCATAGAACGTGCTTCCATTCTCCTGGTTGAAATACCTGCTGAGATAAGTGCGGTTGGTGCCCACCATGTGTGCCACATCCGAGAGCTTGAGTCGCGGATTGAGATAGATTTTCTCCACTTCAAAGAGACGCTGCACCTCGGTGGCGAGACCTTGCTTTTCCTCTTCACTCTCTTGCGGAGCAGCTTCTGCATGCGCTGCCTCCACATCTTTCAGTTCATCAATCACCGACTCATGTCGATTCCCAAAGTAACAGATGAACATCCAGATAGCCAGGGAGCAGACCATATAAAGATTGTCGAAGCCTCCGTCGATGACAAAGCAGCTCAAGGTCCAGATAATCAGGATGAGGAAGAAACTGCCCAGGATGGCAAGGAGCCAGGAAAGGTTGATGTTCTCCTGATAGGAGAAACGCTCCTTGAGCTGGCGATGATACCTGCGGATGAGGAAGAAGAGTACAACGAAGGTGGTGACGCCATAAATGGCACCCCATACCGAGAGAATATAAAAATAGATGTTGGCACCCGAGATGAGAAACAAGAGCGGAAGCAGCACAAAAGGCAACTCCAGCACCACCGCCTTGGTCCAGGTGGTCCATCCCGGTTTTACCAGTTCCATCAGCACAAAGCTATAGAACGGAATGATAAACATATCGACAGCGGAGGTGAAATACCATCCCTCCGTACTGCCGAAACCCTTGTAGTAGAAGAGCACGAGGTCTTTCAGGCACTGTGCATCCGCTATCAACATCAAAAGCATGATGAGGCGGAAGAGCCGTTCACTGCCCTTACGCCAAAACATCCATGCCATCATGGAAAAGAACATCATGCTCATTCCATAAATAAAACTCGTTACAGCATCCATATACTTATCTGTTAATTGATCTAGTTGCCAGGCTTACGCCTACAGTATTACTTTCTATGATTCTATTATTTCAATTCAAAAAGCAGTTGCCCTCCACTCACTATCTGCTGGTGAGAGAGGCGATAACCATTCAGTGGTTTTCCGTTAAGAGAGGTAGACTGGATGAGGTAGCTGCCTGCATCCTTTCTTCGGGCAGACAAGATGAACTTCTTTCCGTTTTCCAGATTCAGCGTCACCTTGTCGAAACCTGGCGTACCTATATAATAATAAGGTGTGCCAGGACAAACCGGGTAGAAACCCAGGGAGGAGAATACATACCATGCCGACATCTGACCCGCATCATCATTGCCCGACAAACCGCCCGGGGTATCATTATACTCCGTCTGCAGGATGTGGTGCACCCATTGCTGGGTCTTCTCCGGAGCTCCGGCAGCATCATAAAGATAGGCTATCTGATGGCAAGGTTCGTTGCCATGCCAGTACCATCCCTTGTCGAACATCCTGTCCAGGCGGTAGATGACCTTATCTTCTGCCTTCTTCTCCTTCTTATCCATCGGTTTGCTATGGCGGATTACCTCAAACAAGCCTTCCGGATTCTGGGGCACATACCAGGTATAATGACAGGCAGCACCCTCGGTGATGAAGCTCTGGCGATGAACCAGGTCTTTATTGTTCAGCCATTTTCCACTCTCATATCTGCCATCCGCCCAACCCGAGACGGGGTTGATGACATTGCGCCAATTCTCGGAACGGCGCATCAGTTCGTTGTAATCTTCCTGATATTTCTGTCGCTGCGAAGCATCCCTGCAGGAATCCATCAGCGCCTTCGCCATCTGCGCCACGGCAAAATCATCGTAGGCATACTCCAGGGTGCGTGAAGTCTGCTCGTTTGTATGATAAGCTTCCTCCACCATATCCTCCAGAGGAATGTAGCCATTATTGATATACGACTGGATGGCACGGCGTCCCTTTCCATCCTGATACTCCTTATATATATAAGGTGTAGAGAAAGCATTCATCCGCATTCCCTCGTAAGCCTTCTGCGCATCGAAGTTGCGGATGCCCTTGACGTAGGCATCGGCAAGGGCGGCACTGGCATGGTCGCCTATCATCGCAGCCGTATAACTGTTCCAGCATGGGAAAGCAGGAAGCCAGCCACGATTCTGATACATCCTGACCAGCGACTGCATCATCTCGCCCGAACGCTTCGGGGTGATGAGCGTATAGAGCGGCAATTCGGCACGATAGATGTCCCACATGGAGAAATCATCATATCTGATTTCATCACCCACATCACTCACCTCGTGAGGGAGGAAGGAACAGCGATACAGGGCACCATAGAACTGGTTGACCTTTGCCTGGTCGTGATGCTCCACATCGATGGTATGCAGACGGTCGCACCACAAATCGGCAGCAAACTGCATCATGCTATAGAAATCCAAGCCGCCATAGTTGTAGTTCTCGGCATTGAGATTTGCCAGGGCTTTCTCACGGGAGGTGAAGGAAGTGCCCGACATCCACTCCATTGCCTTGCCCGCCTTTCCACGGAAAGTGAGCCAGGCGCCGATGCGTGGCTTATCCTGCATCTTCAAGCCCTTGCTAATTCTGTTGTCACCTTCGAACACTCCGTAATCCACCAGGTCTCTGGCATCGTAAGCCAGCACGAAGTGACCGCTGAAACCAGCCGACTCGCCCCATCCCTGGTAAATGCGATGCACCGGATTATAGCCATACACCACATGATTGAGGGTATCAATCTCGATGTAGCCCTGCCCTTCATCACTATTCGGATTGATGACCAGATGCACCAGCTGGTCCTTTTCGGGAGTGACACGGAGGATGGAGGTATGGCTCAATGCCGTCATCTCAGCCTTGAGATGCTCCTTCTTCAGGTTCACCGCATAGTAATGAGGATGCGAAACCTCATCGGCATGACTGAAAGGAGTAGCGCGCTGCCCGGGCTGGAGCCTCAGCTCATCGCCCAGGGCGGCAACGGTAAAAGAACCGTAATCCTGCATGCAGCCACCCACTATCCAATGGCTGCAGCGGAAACCCTGCAAAAGGGAGTCCTTATAATAATAAGGTGCGATGCATTTCTGTTCGGTATCCTGGGTCTGCGGAGTCCAGAAGTTCTGCCCGTTCGGAACGAGTACGGCAGGCAGGGTCTGTCCATGCTCCTCACTGCCCTTGCCAAACAGGCCAGCACTCTGGGTATTGGCCTGCGCCGTGCCCACCATCGTATTGATGGCATTCAGCTGGCGGATGTGCTCCAGGTTGTGGATGCGTTCGTGCATCTGCTTCTTCCACTGGTTCCAAGGATAGTAGCACGTGCCATACTCCACCTGCGAAAGGATATTGATCTTGATGTCCTTTTCGTTGAGCATGAACTTCACCAAGACGGAATCCTGGGCATTCTTATAAAAAATCATCTGCAGATTCGCTGCCATCGGAACCACCCTATCCATCTTATCTACATCGTCGCCCAAAACCACCTGTTCCTCATCATCCTTGGCACTTGGAGGAAGATGGGCGGTATTGAAGAGGAGCGAAAGCAGGCGATAGAGTGCCGTATCGTGACCGAAACGGAGGGTTGCCGACGACTGGCGAGCACGCAGGGCGGCATCAGCCTCAGCCTCGATGTTCTGCCAGAGCGGAATGGCACAGCGTGCAGGAATCGACTCATTTGTAGGTTCGTTGCCATTGACGATGGTCATGCGACGGTTGTTTGCCTCATAGATGGCTTGGAACTCCTCGTCCGTGAAGAGGGCATTCAAGGCTTCTTCAATATCGATAGGATAAACCGGGAAATTCAAGCCCACATCCTGGATGGATGAAGTGATGGCATGCATCTCGACCATCAGTTTCATCGGTTCATCAATCTTCGAGATGTCTTTGAAGAGTTGACGGAGAAATCTGTCGGGAGAAATCAGAGGTTCCACCTTGGTTCTGCTTGCCAGCGCCTTGATTTCGGGAGAAACGTGGGCTATCCATGCCATATCAGCAGAATCGGTCTTCACATCCAGGTTCAACTGGGGCTGGAGGAGCTGTAGTTCCGAAGTAAAGGCTTGCATGCTCCTGGCACAACGGTCGGAGATGCTGGAACGCGCCTTCACCTGATTGCCGGCAGCAAAGATTTGCGGAAAGTGGGCAAACATGCGTCGGGCGATGCCCTGATGCTGAAGTGCACCGAGCCGGGTGAGCTTTCCACCATTTCCCCTGGCATTCTCCCACATCCTCGTCAGCATTCCCTTCACCTGCAGTCCGAGCGGAGTAAGATTACTCTCATCCTCGAAATGCCTGCATATCCATACATAACGGTCGTCATGCGCCATCCATCGGGAACCGTGGCGACCGTAATGACTGACATAAAAAGGAGTAAATCCGGCAGGAATAAGACCCGACGAAGGAATCAGGGAATCCTTGAAAGCATGCTTCTGGGAATCTGGCAAAGCGCCTTTCAAGGAATCAAGCACACAACAAGAGTCTGTCCCGAAAGTTCCAGTCTGCGCTGACGGACCTCCGGGATAGGCGTAATAAATCCCCCCCATCTGATGGCGGGTCTGTGCTTGCATGGAAAGGATGCAACCTAACCATATATATAATAATGTAACTATTCTGTTCATTGCAGTTTACTTACTCATTGCATCAATGAGGATTACTTTGCAAATATAAGCAAAAAAATCAATATCTGCAATTTTTCTACAAAGAAAATACACTTTGATGAAAAAGTTTCTATATTTCTCTTTCTTTATCTAGGAGAAACTGCAAGAAGGAAACAGGGCAAAAGCGCAGCTAATGCATAAATATACTGCATAAAACATGCATAAAACAAAACTTTTGAAACATTTTATCGCTTAAAATGCATTTTTCCTAATATTTATTTGGTAGTTTCGCATATTTTATGTAATTTTGCAACCACAAACGAATAAAAATACAACGTATGAAGGTAAAAAATAGCAGATTGGAAACATTGAAGATGCTCATCTCTAGTCAAGAGTTGAGTTCGCAGGATCAACTCTTGCAAGCGCTCGCCCAGGAAGGATTTGAGATAACGCAAGCCACATTGAGCCGCGACCTCAAGCTACTGAAGGTAGCCAAGGCAGCTTCATCCAGCGGCAAATACACATACGTACTTCCGAACGATGCACTCTACAAGCGGGTATCCAACCATGTCCCGATCAGCAACATGGCAATGGGAACAGGATTCCTCTCCATCAACTTCTCGGGCAACATGGTGGTTATCAGAACCAGACCGGGATATGCCAGCAGCATTGCCTACAACATTGACAACAGCGACATCACCCAGATTCTGGGAACCATCGCAGGAGATGACACCATCTTCCTCGTCAAAAAAAAGGGAATTACAGAAGAAGAGATCATCAATGCACTTTCGGTGGTTATTCCTGAACTCAGTCTGCACGACTGATTCAACCCATAAATAAGAAATAGAAACAAGAACATTATTAAATATTTAAGAGAAAATGGAAGAAGTTAAAGTAATGGTGGCTGACGAAAGTCACATCAAATACATCGACACCATTCTGACTACAATCGCAGAAGCAGCAAAGAAACGTGGTTCAGGTATCGCCAAGCGTTCACCTGAGTATGTGGCTACCAAGATGCGCGAAGCCAAGGCTGTCATCGCACTCCAGGGCGATAAGTTCGCAGGTTTCAGCTACATCGAAACATGGGGCAACAAGCACTATGTCACCACTTCAGGTTTGATCGTTCACCCAGACTTCCGTGGTATGGGATTGGCTAAGCGTATCAAGAATCTGACCTTTACGCTCGCCCGACAGCGATGGCCTCATGCCAAGATTTTCTCTTTGA
>ONZR01000261.1_pt1 | contig 25941 bp, 25 predicted proteins | sample 1671691 | NCBI WGS metagenome assembly ONZR01 (sample SAMN06348182, study PRJEB24527) | human gut metagenome | biome: human gut; feature: ankylosing spondylitis patient; material: feces | host: Homo sapiens | place: China | collected 2015-10 | reverse complement strand
TCAATGAGTTGGATACATACGCAGAGGTAAAGGGACTCGATACCAAGGCAATCATCGATGGCGTAGGTCTTGACCCACGAATCGGCACCCATTACAACAACCCAAGCTTCGGCTATGGTGGTTATTGTTTGCCAAAGGATACCAAGCAGCTCCTGGCAAACTATGCTGGTGTTCCAGAGAATCTGATAGAGGCAATCGTAGAGAGCAACCGTACCCGTAAGGACTATATCGCTGATGCCGTACTCCAGAAGGCTAGCTATTATAACGAGAATAGTTCTTTTGATGCTAGCAAAGAGCACAGCTGCGTGATTGGTGTCTATCGTCTGACCATGAAGTCAAACAGTGACAACTTCCGCCAGTCAGCCATTCAGGGCATCATGAAGCGTATCAAGGCAAAGGGTGCAGAGGTGATTATCTATGAGCCAACATTGGAAGATGGAAGTACATTCTTTGGTAGCAAGGTTGTAAATGATATGAATGTTTTCAAGAAGCAGAGCCAGGCAATTATCGCCAACCGCTATGATGTTTGTCTGGATGATGTAAAGGACAAGGTATACACTAGAGATATTTTTAGAAGAGATTAAGATTATGGTAAGTTATAATATAGATTTAACAGGTAAGACAATCCTTGTTACAGGTGCGGCTGGATTCATTGGCAGCAACTTGGTAAAGCGTTTATTTAGAGGTTTTAAGAATATCAAGGTTATTGGTATTGATAGCATTACCGATTATTATGATGTCAATATCAAGTATGAACGTTTGAAAGAAATAGAAGCAATTGGAGGTGATTGGACGTTTGTTCATGACTCTATTGCCAATAAGGAGGCTATCGAGAAAATCTTCTCTGGTAACAAGATTTCTGTGGTTGTAAATCTGGCAGCTCAGGCAGGTGTTCGCTATAGCATCACGAATCCTGATGCTTATATCCAGAGCAACCTCATTGGCTTCTATAATATCCTTGAGGCTTGCCGTCATCACGAGGTAGAGCATTTGGTATATGCAAGTTCTAGCAGTGTGTATGGTAGCAATAAGAAGGTTCCATATTCTACAGATGACAAGGTGGATAATCCTGTAAGTCTATATGCAGCTACCAAGAAGAGCAATGAGCTGATGGCTCATGCGTATTCTAAACTCTATAATATTCCAAGTACGGGCTTGAGATTCTTCACCGTGTATGGTCCTGCAGGTCGCCCTGATATGGCATACTTTGGATTTACCAACAAGCTGGTGAAGGGCGAAACCATCAAGATTTTCAACTATGGTAACTGCAAGCGTGACTTTACTTTCGTGGACGATATAGTAGAAGGTGTAGTCCGCATTATGCAACACGCTCCAGAGAAGCAGAATGGTGAGGACGGACTTCCTATACCTCCATACAAGGTATATAACATCGGCAACAACTCTCCCGAAAACCTTCTTGACTTCGTAACCATCCTCCAAGAAGAGCTTGTACGTGCAGGAGTCTTACCTAAAGACTATGACTTTGAGGCACATAAGGAATTAGTTCCAATGCAACCAGGTGATGTACCAGTAACATTTGCTGATACGACCCCATTGGAACAAGACTTTGGCTTCAAGCCAAATACAAGCTTGAGAGAAGGATTGAGACGCTTTGCCGGATGGTATGCAAAGTATTATAAAACAGATAAATAATAAAGATTAATATTATAAAATTATGAGTATTTTTGCAGGTAAAACCCTTATGATTACCGGTGGAACAGGTTCCTTCGGTAATGCAGTGTTGAATCGTTTTCTTCGTACCGACATCGGTGAGATTCGTATTTTCTCACGCGATGAGAAGAAGCAGGATGACATGCGCCATGAATATCAGGCTAAGTATCCTGATGTGGCTAATAAGATAAAGTTCTTTATTGGTGACGTGCGCAATTTGCAGTCATGTCGCAACGCAATGCCTGGAGTAGACTATATCTTCCATGCAGCAGCATTGAAGCAGGTTCCTTCATGCGAGTTCTTCCCAATGGAAGCTGTTAAGACCAACGTTATTGGTACAGACAATGTGCTTACTGCCGCTATTGAGGCTGGCGTAGGTGCTGTTATTTGCCTCTCTACCGATAAGGCTGCTTATCCTATCAACGCTATGGGTATCACCAAGGCTATTGAGGAGAAGATTGCTGTGGCAAAGAGCCGCTATTCAGGCAAGACAAAGATCTGCTGCACACGCTATGGTAACGTAATGTGTTCTCGTGGTTCTGTTATTCCTCTCTGGATTGAACAGATTCGTGGTGGCAACCCAATCACATTGACAGAACCTAAGATGACTCGTTTCATCATGTCATTGGCAGAGGCTGTTGACCTGGTTCTCTTTGCATTCGAGAATGGACATAATGGTGATATCCTCGTTCAGAAGGCACCTGCTTGTACCATCCAGACTCAGGCGGAGGCTGTTTGTGAACTCTTCGGTGGCAAGAAGGAAGATATCAAGGTAATCGGTATCCGTCATGGTGAGAAGATGTACGAGACCTTGTTGACCAAAGAGGAGTGTGCCAAGGCTGTAGATATGGGTAACTTCTACCGTGTTCCTGCTGATAACCGTGATTTGAATTATGATAAGTTCTTCCGTGAGGGTGATGCCAAGTGTGTAACCATCGAGGAATTCAATTCAGATAATACCTATCGCCTGAACTTGGAGGAAACCAAGGACAAGATTGCTTCTCTGGAGTATATCCAGCATGAGCTTTCTGGTGAGGGTAACTTCGTTCAGTAATCAAGATAACTTATGAAGATTCTTGTAACAGGTGCAAAAGGCTTTGTTGGTAAAAACCTTTGTGCCGCATTGAATAATATCAAGGATGGAAAAGACAAGACTCGTCCTTCATTGGTAATCGATGAAGTATATGAGTATGATCTCGATTCTACCTTAGTGGAGTTGGACTCCTGGTGTAAGGATTGTGATTTCGTATTCAACCTGGCTGGTGTCAATCGTCCAAAGGATAACTCCGAGTTTATGAAGGGTAACTTTGGTTTTGCCTCTACACTCCTTGATACATTAAAGAAGTATAAGAATACCTGTCCTGTCATGCTCTCCAGTTCACAGCAGGCTTCCCAGACCGGACGCTTCGGCAATAGTGAGTATGGTAGAAGTAAGAAAGCAGGTGAGGACTTATTCCTGGATTATCAGAGTGAGACTGGTGCCAGGGTTCTGGTATATCGTTTCCCGAATCTCTTTGGTAAATGGTGCCGTCCGAACTACAATTCAGCTGTTGCAACATTCTGTAACAACATCGCTAACGATTTACCAATTCAGGTAAATGATCCTTCTGTAGAACTGGAATTGCTTTATATTGATGACCTCGTAGCCGAGATGCTTGATGCATTGGAGGAGAAGGAGCATCATTGTGAGTTCGAAGGTTTGGAAGTCGTTGCCGGTCCTTTGGGTAAGTACTGTTATTGTCCCATCACGCACAAGGCAACCCTGGGAGAAATCGTTGATTTGATTCATCAGTTTGCAGATCAGCCAAAGACCTTGATGATTCCTGAGATACCAAATGGCAGTTTCGCCAAGAAACTCTATTCCACCTATCTCAGTTATCTTCCAAAGGAAAAAGCAATCTTCGACTTGAAGATGAACGTAGATCAGCGTGGTTCCTTCACCGAGTTGGTTCATACCTTGAACTGCGGACAGGTGAGTATCAATATCTCTAAGCCGGGTATTACCAAGGGGCAGCATTGGCACAACACCAAGTGGGAACAGTTCATCGTTGTTTCAGGTCATGGTTTGATTCAGCTCCGCAAGGAAGGTACAGATGAGGTGCTCAACTATGAGGTGAGTGGCGATAAGATTCAGAGCGTTATCATGCTTCCGGGATATACACACAACATCATCAATCTTTCTGAAACAGAAGATTTGGTCACCGTGATGTATTGCAATGAAGTCTTTGATAGCAGCAAGCCTGATACATTTTTTGATCCAGTAGAAAAAAAATAATATGGAAAAGCAACCAAAATTTGATTATTCAGATATTAAGTGGCAGGAGAATGGTAAGTTGAAGCTTGTCATCGTAGTAGGTACTCGCCCAGAGATTATCCGTCTTGCTGCCGTTATCAACAAGTGCCGCAAGTATTTTGATGTAATTCTTGCACATACCGGTCAGAACTATGATTATAACCTCAATGGTATCTTCTTCAAGGATTTGAAGCTTGCAGAACCAGAGGTTTATATGGATGCTGTGGGTGATGATTTGGGAGCTACATGTGGTAACATCATCAATTGCTCTTACAAGCTCTTTGCTCAGACGAAGCCAGATGGAGTACTCGTATTGGGTGATACCAATTCATGCTTGAGCGTGATTGGAGCCAAGCGCCTTCATATCCCAATCTTCCACATGGAAGCTGGTAACCGATGCAAGGACGAGTGTCTTCCAGAGGAGACCAACCGCCGTATCGTGGATATCATCAGCGATGTGAATATGGCATATTCTGAGCATGCCCGTCGTTATCTGGCAGACTGCGGCTTGCCTAAGGAGCGTACCTATGTAACTGGTTCTCCAATGGCAGAGGTTCTTCATCAGAATCTGGATGAGATAGAGGCAAGCGACATCCATGAGCGTTTGGGCTTGAAGAAGGGACATTACATCCTGTTGAGCGCTCATCGTGAGGAGAATATCGATACAGAGAAGAACTTTACTTCTCTCTTCACTGCAATCAACAAGATGGCAGAAAAGTATGATATGCCTATTCTCTACAGTTGCCATCCACGTAGCCGCAACCGACTGGTTTCATCTGGCTTCAAATTGGATGAGCGAGTAATCCAGCATGAACCACTTGGCTTCCACGATTACAACTGTCTTCAGATGAATGCCTTTGCTGTAGTGTCAGATAGTGGAACCCTGCCAGAGGAGTCTTCTTTCTTCACCAGCGTAGGTCATCCATTCCCAGCTATCTGCATCCGCACTTCAACCGAGCGTCCGGAGGCAATTGATAAAGGTGATTTCATCATTGCAGGTATCGATGAGAAGAGTCTTCTTCAGGCTGTAGATACAGCTGTAGAACTCAACAAGGATGGCCAGCTTGGCATCCCTGTACCAGATTATGTAGAGGAGAATGTTTCTACCAAGGTAGTAAAGATTATCCAAAGCTATGTTGGTATTGTGAACAAAATGGTTTGGCGTAAAGATTGATAGAAAAGGTTAGCGTGCGCACAGGTGGACGATAGTCGAAGTTAGATACTTCCGCATGCTTCAAAGCTAAGTGAATTTGCAGATATGATTAATATTTTTTTTTAATTGCCATAAGATGTGGTTGGTAAATATAATAAACATTTAATCAATACGAAAGAAAACAACTGATGTCAAATTTATCAATAAACAACAATACGAGAATAGCTAAGAACACATTACTTCTTTACTTCCGTATGCTATTTACCATGGCAGTGTCTTTGTATACAAGTCGTGTGGTTTTAAATACATTGGGAGTAGAGGATTTTGGTGTATATAATGTTGTAGGCGGCATTGTTTCAATGCTAAGCTTTTTTAATTCGTCGATGGCTACAAGTACGCAAAGGTTCTTGAACTATGAAATGGGACAGAATAATAGTAAGGGGCTTAGAAACGTGTTTGTGAATGCTGTTAATGCCCATTATCTTATCGGTTTTATAACAGTTATAGGTCTTGAAACTGTCGGGTTATGGTTTGTATATAATAAACTGAATATACCTCAAGGTCAGTTTGATGCAGCATTATGGGTATTCCATTGCTCTGTATTGTCTCTTTTTATCAGCATCATAAGTACACCTTATAATGCGGCTATCATAGCCAATGAACGAATGGGAATATACGCTTACTATTCCATATTTGAGGTGGTGCTTAAACTGCTTATTGTTTATCTGCTTGTTGTTATTCCATATAATAAACTAACTGTATATGGATTACTAACGTTAGCTGTAAGTATTTTAATGCAAGTCTTATATTGTATATACTGCATTAGAAACTTTTCTGAATGTAGATACAAGTGGAGTTGGAATATGCAGCTGATGAAGAAGATGTTTTTCTTTTCTGGTTGGATGCTGTTTGGATGTATAAGCGATATGCTTAGCAAACAAGGAGTGAATGTGCTTATTAATATATTTTTTGGACCTGTGTTCAATGCAGCACGTGCAATAGCAGTACAGGTTCAAGCTGCTGTTAATAATTTCGTTACAAACTTTATGACAGCAGTACGTCCACAGATAATAAAGAGTTATTCGGCAGGAGAATTTCAGCACATGTATAGACTCGTGTTCTCATCATCTAAACTTTCGTTTTATTTGCTATTTGTACTGACAACTCCAGTTCTTATATACACTGAATTTATATTGCAATTATGGCTGAAGATAGTCCCGGAGTATTGTGTACTCTTTACACGACTTGTTCTTATAGAATTGTTGATTAGTTCGGCTTATGTTCCAATTGCGCAAATAAATCAAGCGTCAGGAAAAATTCGGAATTACCAAATGGCAATATCTGTAATATTCTTGACAAGTTTTATTTTGACATATGTATTGTATAAAAAAGGTATGCCGGTATACAGTACTTTTATACTTTCTGTTGCTTTGGCGATTGTAGGTTTATTTGTGAGAGTGATTATTCTAAAGCATGACAATGCTTTTCCTGCTTCAACCTATCTGTTTAAAGTGATGTTGCCTTTAATACCTGTTGCAGGATTATCGCTTGTAATACCTGTATTGATATACAAATATACAGAAACAACATTTATGACTTTCTTGTTCAACTCCTTTATGGGTTTTATATCATCAATAGTGGTGATATGGATATTTGGACTTGACAAGGTAGAAAAAAGTTTCATAACAGAAAAAATTAATAGTAGAATTCATAAAAAATAAATCAGATGATAAAGATTGGAAAACCCCAGATTAAAAGTGATGTACAAACAGCTACATTATTTGCTAATATAACAATTGATGGCAATTGTAAAGAAGTGTGGTTCAAGGTTGACAAGAAATTCGAAGACTATCTTTGTTATGAACGTGGCGATGCTTATGTGATAGCAGTGCTTAACTATGCAATGCGCAATCATCATGATATTGTAAGCGAAGCCCCACTGTCAGAGGATTTATATTATAATATAGACAAGTATTTGGTTGATGCGATTGCTCAATACAATAAAGATTTCTATCGTCCACAAATAACAGCAGAGGTAGCTTCCGACCGATTACCTTGTGCTGGAGCTGTTGCTACGGGTATTTCATGTGGAGTAGATTCACTGCATGCTCTTGCCAATCAAACAGCAATGAAGTACAAAAAGCACAATATCACTCATTTGACATTCAATAATGTTGGAAGTCATGGAGAGGGTGAGCACGCGGAGAAACTTTATCAAGCAAGATTGGAACGTCCAAAAGCCTTTGCAAAAGAATATGGCTTTGAATTTGTGGCAAGTGATTCAAACTTACAGAATGTAGTATTGCAGAGTCATTTCAAGTCACATACATACTCTAGTATGTTTGCAGTATATTGTTTACAGAAACTATATTCTGTTTATTATTATGCCTCTGGTGGATATAAATACAGTGAGTTTACGTTAATAGACAAACCTACAATATGCTGTGGTAGTTATGAAATACTCTCACTACCTTTATTCTCAACTCATAATTTGCGAGTTTATTCAGAAGGAGAAAACATGTCACGAATGACAAAACTTAAGACAGTGGTTAATTATGCTCCTTCTTATAAATACTTAAATGTATGTTTGGAGGATGGTGATAATTGTGGAAAATGTGAGAAATGTGTACGTACATTGTTGGGTATAGACGCATTGGGAGCACTTAATAAGTATGCAGAAGTGTTTGATATAGATTATTACCGTAAGCACAAAAAATGGTATTTACAGCAAATGCTTATACAAATGGCTCACAATAAACACGATTACTTTGAAATGTATCCATATTTCAAAAGTGAAATCACTCTTGATATGCGTATAAAAGTTCTTCCTTATACAATAGAGAATACTATAAGGAAACTTCTACCAAGAGATTCATGGTTATTTAATGTTTTAAAATCCATCAAACATAAGATATAGAAATATGCAAAGAAACCTATATTTTGACACCCTACGTGGAATCGCTATTATAATGGTTGTTGCAATTCATACATTCATAGCTTGTGAATTTGACAACTATCAATCTATATGCTTTATAAGTATGCGAGAAATCTTTAATGTGGCAGTACCTCTGTTTTTAGCTATTTCTGGTTTCTTTATTGGGCGAAAAAACTTTGATAACAATAGCCAAATCTTTAATTTTTGGAAAAAGCAGATACCTAAGGTTTATATACCAACTCTTTTTTGGTCTATTCCTTATTTAGCATTAGCGGTATTTCACCAACAACCATTGTTTAAAAATCTTTTAGTATTTATCTTCTGTGGTTATAGTATATATTATTTCATTGCACTTATCATTCAATGTTATTTATTACTTCCATTTATACAAAAGAAAATGCTAAATTATGCAATGGGGGGGTAATTCTTAGTTTGTCATTTATTTGTGTTGCAGTAATATCTTATACTAGCATTACAAGACTTCCATTGATTGTATTTGCTGGTCCGGTAATTGTATGGTTAATATTCTTTTGGATAGGAGTATTTTTTTCAAGAAGAGAAAGAGACTATAAAATAGGGTGGATATTCATTGGTGTATTAATAAGTTTTGTTTTGATGCTCATTGAAACTAAATTTAGACATGAAGCTACCGGTGGTGGTTATGGTATAAAACCATCATCGTTTTTATTTTCATTTTTGATGATACTCCTACTTCTATCCAAACGAATGGAACAGAAATATGTGAAAGACAATATAATAAATAAAGTGTTGACAGTAGTAGGAGATTATTCTTTTCCAATATACCTAATTCATTGCTTTGTAATAACAATAGTATTTCATTTTGTTACTATATCTAATTGGATAGCACGATGGACTATCGTTGTAGCAATAACAATGTTGTTTATTTATATAGTTCGAAAAGTGTTACCTATTAAATGCTTAAAAATAATAGGATTTTAGAAATGATTAATATTAAAAACAAACAGGATTGTTGCGGATGTTCAGCTTGTTCCCAACGTTGCCCAAAACATTGTATTTCTATGCAAATGGACAATGAAGGTTTTCTTTATCCACACGTAGATAGTAGTAAATGTATAGATTGTCATCTATGTGAAAAAGTATGTCCTTGTCTTAATCAGGAAGAATCTCAGCAGCCTTTATCGTGTTATGCTGCTAAAAATAAGGATGAGGAAATACGAAAACAAAGCAGTAGCGGTGGCATATTTACAGCTTTAGCCGAAAAAGTGCTTGTTAACAAAGGTGTCGTATTTGGTGCATGTTTTGATAATAACTGGCAGGTTATTCATACTTATATAGAAAAAAAACAAGATATTGCTATTTTCAGAGGATCAAAATATGTTCAGAGTCAGATAGGGGAAACTTTCAAACAAGCTGAGTCTTTCTTAAAAGAAGGTCAAATTGTCTTATTCTCTGGTACACCTTGTCAGATATCCGGACTAAATCATTATTTGCGTAAGCAATATGATAATCTGCTAACTGTTGAGGTTGTTTGTCATGGTGTACCAAGTCCTAAAATTTGGAGAGAATATCTTAGAACATTAAACATTGTAAAAATTGGTTCAATATCCCATAAAGACAAATCAACAGGATGGAGAGGTTATTCGTTCACAGTTAAGAATACTGCAGAAAAAGTGGTATTTACAGAGCGAGCATATGACAACAAATATATGATGGCATTCAATCGCAATCTAACTCTTCGTCCCTCTTGTTTTTCTTGTCCAGCTAAAGCTGGTAAAAGTAAAGCTGATATTACTCTCGCTGATTTTTGGGGAATAGAGAATATAATCCCTAAAATGGATGATAATAAAGGTACAAGCTTTATTTGCGGTAATACACAAAAAGGTAAAATATATATAAAAGAGCTCAATATTCAATTGAAACAAGTTGACTATCAAAAAACGATTCAATATAATTCTTGCATTTTAAAGAGCACGATTGAACCTACAGATCGTCTAAGGTTTTGGGGCGAATATAAAAAACGAGGAATAAAAGTCCTTCTTTTATTAAAAAAACAGAAACCAAATATTATAAAACGAATTATTAAACGTTTGTTAAAATGAAAATAGGAATACTTACATTCCATTGGGCTACCAATTATGGGGCTGTGCTACAATGTTATGCATTACAGTGTTATCTGGAATCTAGAGGACATAATGTAAAAGTCATTAATTATAAGCCTGGGCTTTATGATGAGACTTTTTACAAGTTTCTGCGGTATCGCAAGTTTTTGCATTTGAAAGAATTTATTTGTAAACAAAAAAAAGAAAAAAGTTTGGAACGCTTTCGGTGCGAACATTTAAAAATGACAGAACGAATATATGCGTGTTCTGCTATATCTAGTATTGCATCACGTTTTGATATAATAATCTCTGGAAGTGATCAAGTAGTCAATCCTTACTTCTTGATGTCAGGAGAGGGATATCAAAGTATTGCGCCAACTTATTTTTTAGGATTTCCATTTAAAGGTATTCGCATAGGCTATGCATTAAGTTTTGGTTGTGTTAAATATCCTGATGAAGCTTTGAAAGTAGCCTCTCAATATATAGATAGTTTTAATAGTATTGGTGTTCGTGAGGTTTCTGGTTTGGATATAGTTAAATCTATGGGAAGGAAGGATGCTGTTATTGTTCCTGATCCAACTTTGTTGCAGCCGTCTTCTTTTTACCATGTTTTAGCAAATGAATTTGTATCAAATAGACATGAAGAATATGTTTATAGTTTTTTTATCCGAAATATAGAAGAACGTAAAAGGGTTATCAATAAAGTATTAAATAGCAAAAATATAATATGGAACACTGCAGATGGAGAGTATTCCATTGAAAGTTGGTTACATAAGATTAAGCATGCTGAATTTGTGGTAACGGATTCTTTTCATTGTGTAGTAATGTGTCTTAAGTTTCAAACACCATTTGCTGTTGTTACAGACATAAAAGGTAATAAAGGAATGAATGATAGATTATATACACTTTTGACTCCTTTAGGGCTGAAGGAACGTATTGTTTTTAAAGAGTCGATTTCTTATGAAACTTTATTTTGTTCTATAGATTGGGAGTTTGTTAATAGAGGTTTGGAGAAAGTTGCTATGCAAGGTTGTGAATTTTTAAATATGAATTTATAGAGTAATGAAACGAATACTATTTATGCATCAGGCATCTACTATAGGTGGAGGTAGTTATTGCTTATTAAATATTCTCCGTGAGATTGATAAAAGTAACATAGAACCAGTAGCCTGTCTTGCTTCAGATGGACCATTACGTATGGAAATAGAAAAACTAGGAATAGAAGTTGTAATTTTCACCAAAATGGCTGCTGTTCCATATAATCGTAGTTTGTGGTCTTATAGTTCAGTAAGAGCATATTGGAAAGTTAAACAATCGATTTCATCTTTTAAACTGTTACTGAATGATAAGAAAATTGATGTTGTTTATCTCAATAATATGATGATATATCAATATCTAAAGCCTGCTAAGGAATGTGGTTGTAAAACTATCCTTCATTGCCGTGAACATTGGCCTTTGGACGAACACATTATTCAACTTAAATGGGCTCAAAATGAAGTTTATCAATATGCAGATGAATTAATTGCAATTAATCACTATAGCGCATCTATCTTTTCAAAGAAAAAAGCTACAATAGTATATGATTGGATTGATATGGATTCAAGATACGAATATCGGCCTATGAGTGATATTTTGGGAGAGGAAGCTTCTGGTAAGAAGGTGTATCTTTATACAGGTGGTGTTCAAAAGATAAAAGGTGCAGTAGAGGTCTTATCGGCTTTTATAAATATAATAACAGATAAAAATGCAAGATTACTTGTAGTAGGAATTAATCCAAACGGAGATATTAGTTGGTATAAGCAATTACTTTCTAAGATTGGTATTAAGAGTTATTATTATCGAGTCAAGGAATTAATAAAAACAGACTCACGCATTAAATGCATACCAGCAACTTATATGCTCTCACATATAATTCAACAATGTTATTGCAATCTTAGTTATTTTACTATTCCACATGCAAATCTGGCTCTTGCTGAGGCCCAAATTATGGGTTGTCCTTCTATTGCTGCAGATAATGAGGAAGCTCGCGAGTATTCTCTTAATGGTCAGTTGAGTCTTCTTTTTGCAGCTAATGACTGGGATGCTTTTAGTAACGCTATAAAAGAAATGGATTACAGACATTCTGAGTTTGTAGAAAATTCATATAAATATGCAACAGAGATTAAATGTAAATTCTCTAAAGAGACGAATGTTAAAAATATTAATAAAGTAATATATAACCTATTTGAATTATGATAATTTTATATATTGGTATATTACTGATTATATACAGTATGTTCAGTGGCGAATTGACAAGAAATTATAAGCCTACAATAGGATTTATGTTCATTTTTTTAATAATGGCGTTCCAGAGTAATGTTGAAGGTGATTATATGTCATATATGGAGGATTTTGAAATGGGGTACAGTACAACAATGGACACTGAACCTCTTTGGGTGTTGCTTCAGATGCCTTTTTATTTATTAGGATGGAAATATTTTATATTTTTCATGGTTTTATTTCAGGTATGGGTAGTATGTAGAATCTCTAAATTGTATGCTTCAAATCATTATCAATATTTAGGGTCTATATTGTTCTTCTTTACGTTTGGAATGATGCTAATTCAGATGAAGGCTCTTCGCCAAGGACTTGCTGTTGAAATTTGTCTACTTCCTTTTGTAATGAAATATGATAGTAAAAATGGACTATTGAATCGTATTTTGCATTGTTATGGACCAGTGGTTATTGCTTACCTAATACATAATAGTGCAATAGTAGGATTGTTACCTGCAACAGCTTTATTTATGATGTATCAAAAAAGTTGGTTTCAAAAAACAAAGGAATCATATAAGGGAGAATGGTTTATTCCAACAATTATTACTATTGTTTTTTATGTTCTCTATTTATCCAAGCAAAGCGTGTTTTCGGGATTATTTACAGAACTTGCAACCATAATAACAATGAATGACATGCGCCTTGGAGGATATTTACTTTCTGATCAAAAAAACGGACTTTTTGATGTTTCATGGCTAATTGTCTTGTATGATGCTATCATGGTATTTTTATCAACATGGTATTATCGTTATGTAAACGGGAAAAGACGTATTTTAACTCTTATGGCAATAATTTCATTTTTTGCAGATATGCTCTTCTTTGGCATGGGATCGCTTCCTCGTATAGGTTATTTCTTTGTCGTAGCAAATGTGATAGTTATTCCGTGTTTGGCTTCTTTAATAAGCAAACGTTTTGGAAAGCAATATGCTCTTCTGTTTGTATTTTTATGCATAGGATATTCCGTAAAAACATCTTTGCCATTTTTTACAGAGATGAATGATGGAGGATTCGGTACTTATAAATTCATATTTATGTAGAATAACAAAAACATATTAAAATGAAAGTATTATATATTATGCCATGGTTTACTCGTCCATCAGCAATGAGTAAACATTGTAAAATTTTTCTTAGTAATGCGATATCTTTAGGGATAAATCCTATAGTTGTGTCTCTCAACGGGAAAGATGATTTTAAAGAAAATCATGATTATCTTCCAATTAAGGATTATTCCAATAAGTATGTTGCTGCTCTTTTTCGTAGACTTTTTCCAGATATTGTAAACGTGCCTGATGTTTATAACTATGGAACTGTTCAGATGGGAGTGAAAACTATTTTGAAAAAGATAAATTTTGAAGAAATAGAATACATCCATACTGTTAGTTTCCCATGCTCTTCACATTTAATGGGTTATGAGTTAGCAAAGAAGACTGGCAAACCTTGGATTGCACAATTCTATGACCCATGGACTGACAACCCATATAGAAAAATAGAGACAACTTTTTCTAGAAAAAAAGATGCTGCAATGGAGCGACTTATAGCAGAAAATGCATCAGGAATAATTCATACCAATGATGTTATTAAAGATATTTGGCGTGGGCGATATGGTGAAAGGGTAGCTCAGAAGATGTTTGTACAGCCTATGAGTTATGAAAATGATGTATATTCAAATGTCGGAAACATTCCTAAAAGAACAGATAAACCAAAAGTTACAATATCGTATATTGGAAAATTGTTTTTTGACCGTAATCTTGATGATATTATCAATGCAATAAAAATACTTAGAGATAAAGGTGTTGATGTACAAAATAGAATCACGTTAAAAGTCATTGGAGAAGCAACCTCACACGATATTGCAAATATAAAGAATTCTGGTCTCGAAAAAGTAGTGGAAGTAGTAGGCTATCTACCGCAAAATCAATTAAAACAGTATTATATTGATTCTGATGCGTTCCTCGTTATTGATTCACCGCAAAGCAAGAATGTGTTTTTCCCATCCAAACTTCTTGATTATTTCTTGTATAAACGATTAATAATAGGTATTACTCCTGAAGTTGGTGTTACAAGCGAATTAATCAAAAAATCTTCTAATATAAAGTTTGAGAATGGACACTGTGTCGCTTTAGCAGATTATCTGCTCAAATTGATAAATGACCATTCTTTGTTGGATTCTTTCGACAAGGATTTCTATGAGAACTTTTCACCTATGTCGTTACAGAAAACTTATAAGTCTATAATTAATTATATATGTCAGCAATAAAACGTTTTATTAAGAGTAATGATAAGCTTTTTCATGGTTTAAAGAGTGGATTACTATATGTTAGATACGTAAAATCTATTGTACAGCCACAAAGGTATGCTGGACTGTCAAAGATTAAAGCTTCTTTGGAATATGTAATTGGAGAAAAAGGCTATCATTGCTGGTTTGGTTATTATGATAAATCTCCAATGAATATCTCCAATCAATACGTTGCATATACAAAGGTTTCATTAGCAGCAAAGCCAGGTGATGTTGCTGATGTATGTATATATGATATAAAATCAAAAGAATCCAAAGTTGTAGGTAAAACAACGACTTGGAATTGGCAGCAAGGATGTATGCCCCAATGGGTAAGTGAAACATTATTGCGATATAATGCTTTTGATAACGTTTCAAAACAGTATGTAACTATGATTGTAGATGTGGAGAGTGGATTGGAAAGGTGTTATAATCGTGCATGCTATGCTGCAAATATAGACCATTCTGCTTTCCTTTCCTTAAACTTTTATCGTTTAGATAAATTAGCTAAAGGCTATGGCTATCCTTTTAAAACAGATGCTATGGAGTATGAGAAGGATGGCATTTGGGAAACAACTGTTCTTGACAATAAAACTACGTTATTGTTGTCCTTGGCAAGGATTATTGAATATAACAAACACTATGATGATGATTGTCTGCATTATATTAATCATGTGACTTATTGTCCTGATAAAAATCTGATAATGTTCATACATCGTTGGCAGAAAACGGGAACTGAATTCACTTCAAGATTGTTAATTTATAATAGGGCAACAGATAAGTTGGATACTTTGCTCGATAATGGACATGTTTCACATTATTGTTGGAAATCAGATGATGTTCTGATGATTTATGCTACGAATACAAGAGGTGAAAAGGGGTATATGACAGTAAATCTCACTACCAAAGAAACTGGTCTTATTGAAGGCCTACCAAAAGAAGATGGTCACCCTACATATTCAAAAGATGGAAGGACAATATTGACTGATACTTATCCGGATAATCACCGTGACCAATATTTGTTCCTTTTTGATGAAGAAATACATGAACTAAGAATACTTGATAAATTGTATTCTCCTTTCAAGTATTTTAATGATGAACGTTGTGATTTGCATCCAAGGTGGAATTATGATTGTTCTTGTGTTATGGTAGATAATACAAATTTGGGAAGAAGAACAATAAAAGTTTATAAGCTCTAATACAATTCTTTAATATTTAATAGATATAGATAATGAAAATATCAGTTGTAATGGCAAGTAGAAATCCAGATGCAAAAAAACTTGCTGATGCGATAGGGTCTGTTTTAAACCAGAGTTATAAAGACTTTGAGCTAATAATAGTTGACGATGGATCTGATGAAAGTATTTCTCCTATCGTTAGCACTATTACAGGGGATAAACGTGTCCGAGTATTTAGAATAGAACCTTCTGGGCTTGGGGCTGCACTCAACTATGGCATTAAGCAATCTATGGCAAAATATATTGCTCGTTTAGATGATGATGATTTAATGTCCAAAGATAGACTTCAGAAACAAAAAGATTTTTTGGATTCTCACCCAAATGTTTCTTGTCTCGGAACTCAACATTATGATATAGTTGGAACTCGTTATTGTAAGCATAGACATTATCCAGAACATCATAAGAAAATGGTTGAAGAAATGTTGATAAAAATGCGTTTCCCAATGGCACATACTGCGTTAATGTTTAGACGTGAAGCCTTTGACAAAATAGGTGGCTATCGTATTGCAGGTGGAGGACAGGATGCTGACTTGATAATTCAGATGAGCACTGTTGGTGAGCTTGCTAATCTAAATGAATATTTGACATACTATAATATGTCTGCTACAGGTCTTGGTACAATAAATCCAAATAAGAATAAGGCATATCTATTTGCATTTGAAGAAATACTGAAACAAAATGTATATCCTCAATATAAAATGGCCATTTGTCAGATAATTGATAATTTAAAAAAACAAATTGCTAAAGGGCAAAAAATAGTATTGAAAAATATCATAATTCGAAAGATACTTGCTTTGCGTGTCATTTTGTGTGGAAAGACTTTCCATTATGAGAATTTATAATTGGAAAAATACTTCAATACATATCATTAGTGTCCAATTTTTGTTGGGCACTAATGAAGTGAAATATCAAAGAATAAGACTTAAAAAATAATTGAGAAATGAAAATATTTAACATACATTTAGAATTTAATAGCATTAATTTGTATAAAGCTATAGATTCAAGAATTGCTGATAAAAAAGCGGGTTATGTATGTGTATGCGACTCTTCTGTTCTTACTCGTACATTTAAGGAACCTGAGTATCGAAAAATTATAAATGGAGCGTTTGTTAATTCGTGTGATGGCAGCTCTATCTGTACTTTGGCGAATAAATTGTATGGACCAGGATTGGTTTCTGTAAATGGTCCTGAAATTTTCGCCAAATATATTAAGCTTTCTTATAAGCAGGTAATTATAGGTAACACTGATGGTATTGTTCAAATGGTACGTAATAAAATTCATCAAGATGGTGAAGATGATTCATATATTACTCACCTTCAGGTTCCATTCTGTACAGTTGATAAATTTGATTATAAAGCCATTGCAGAAAAGATAAATCAAGAAGGATATGATATAATTTGGGTTTCACTTGGTAATCCTAAGCAGGAAATTTTCATGAGCAAACTTCTTCCTTATTTGAACAAGGGTGTAATGTTTGGTATCGGTGCAGCGCTTAACTTTTGGGTTGGTGATTTAGCTTTGCCTAAGTTTCACATAGGTCCAATGCGTTTCATTTGGCTTACAAGAATATTTCAAGATCCAATTCGGCAAATAAAGATGAATTGGCCGATTATCAAAACTTTGCCAAAAATATATTTCCAAGAAAAACAACGAAAGAACAAAAAGAAGCAATTTGGTATGATTTTATGGTGAAATACATTGTACTTTCAATCTGCTGTGTTTGTATTTTTTTATCATATTTTTTGTTTCATATGCACCTTTTCTAGGATGAATAATGCTGTGTTGCTTTTACTGTATATATGAGTCATAGCTTATCTAGAATGGTGTCACTAATACAGATATAACAAATCATATCTTATGGCAATGAGAGTTTCAAAACTATTGCGGGAAGCAAATATTGGCTTTTCTACCTTTTGCGCGATTCTGAAAGCAATGGATATGGATGAACCCTATATTGAATTGAGTTCCAAGATACCGGATGACGTTGCGAATTTTATTTTGAATCTGCGAAATGAAGATTTAGACTTCATCAAGTTGATTGAAAAAGATGCGGAAAAGAATATATCAGATTGTCAACCTAAATCGAGACCTCCTTTGAACATATTAGGAAAGATTGATTTAGATGAACACAACAATCCAAGGCATCTAGAAAGAAAGCTTAAACTGTCAACTACCGACTATACAAATGCGATAGAAAACGATACAACAGTAGAACAGCCTCTATATAAAGAAGACAACAAAATGTTTTGGATAGAGGAATTAATTCTGATAACACCACAAGGGAAAGCGTCACGTTTACCGATTGCTTCTTTTAATTCTCCGAGACAAGTACCTCTTTATTCAGTCTTGATAGGTTGTAATGGTGTAGGTAAGAGTTCCATGCTGAAAGAAATGGTGGATTTCTTTGTTGACCTCCATGCTTATATTCATGATGTAAAACCAAAAATGTCTTCTGCAAATAAGGCGAGACTCAAGGGGGTTAGGTATCATATAGATGGTGCCTGTTGTGAAGTAATAAGATTAGGTAGAACTTTTCTTGCAAAGATTGACAACAGGTTATTGGCATCGAAGAATCTGCGTCTCCCTTCCATTGTTGCATGTAATTTTGGTGCTTTCGATAAGTTTCCTGTTCAAAAGGTAAATGGCTCGGCTCTGACCAGATATGATGTGCCATACTATAAATATGTTGGGGCTCATGTCAATGGAAATATGATTTCGTCATCAGCTATTGTTTTTCGACTGTTGTTTTCTTTGAAGGAAAATAGAGATGATAGGCAACGACAAAATTTGTCTTCTATTTTGGATTTCATAGGATATGATCACATCATATCTTTGAATTATTCGGTCGTTTTAAAGTCCAAGAAGGATGGGGGTGTACGAGATGCTATTCTTAAACGAGTACAACAAGACAGAGAGTATATTAAACTTTCTGAAGAGCAAAAGAACAATATCGTTAAAGAACTCTATGATTTCTACAAGAAAAAGGAGTTTGCACAGAAGGTTCAATTTTGCTATGAAATAGACATCGATAAAAAATCATTGGTAACAGATGATGAATTGGAGCATATCTATAAGTTGAAGCAATACGATTTGGTTCATACAGCGGGCGTTGTTTTTTATAAACAAGGAGTACAAATAGCTTCTGAAGAAATGAGTTCCGGTGAGTTTGCTATGCTTTCTATGGTACTGAGTATTTCTACAGCAGCGAGTGATTCTCACACCTTGATTCTCATAGATGAGCCTGAACTTAGTCTTCATCCCAACTGGCAAATGACTTTTATAGATAACCTCGATAGGGCGTTACGAGATCAGGTGTGCCATCTGCTGATAGCCACACACAGTCATATGCTTGTATCAGATTTGCCGATGAACCGTTCTTCTGTTTCTCAGTGGGAAAAAGATAAAAATGGTAATCTTGTAGCTAATCAAATAGCGGGAAATACATATGGTTGGTCTGCTGAGGAAGTACTTCTTAAAGTATTCAAGACTGCTACCGATAGAAACCGATATTTCGGTGAACGTATTGCTAAACTTTTGGAACAGATGGGGAATGATACGATTAGTACGGAGGCTGTGGCTGATGAATTGAATGAATTGCAGGAAATTTCACAGCATCTAAGTGATGTGGATCCGATGAAAATGGTTTTAAACACAATAATTGAAGCATATCAATAATGAATAATGAACTTGAAGATTACATCGTACAAGATCCTTATCATCCTACAGAAAAAGAAAAGTTAGCTATAGAGGAATTGACAAACAAAGGTCTTGTTCCTGGAGATTGGAATTCCCAAAAAGCTGGTATAACTGAGTTTAAGGATCATATACGTGAATATATGTACTATGAGCAGAATTTCAGGTGTGCATATTGTCGGATAGAGTTACCTATAGCATGTTGTTACGGGCAACGTGAACATATCGTTCCGAAAACCCCACACCCGAAATGGATGTTCGAGCCTCGCAATTTGTGTTTTGCTTGTGATGTATGTAATAATTTTAAGTTGGATGAAGAGGTATTAAAAAAGCCTCATGCTGTTGCTTATCCCACAGACAGTAAGGCTTTTATGATTATTAATCCCTTTCTTGATAAATATTCGGACCATATTGAACTAAAGGAGGGTATCATATATGTAGGAAAAACAAAGAAAGGACAATTTACAATTGATACCTGTCATCTCTACAGACCAGAACTGGCTCTAGAACGGGCAAAGAAGAGAATGGAGACAGAAAAACCAGAAACAATTCGAACTCAGTTGCTGGCATTATTATCAATATTACCCATATCGGACGAGGGAAGAAACAAAACCTTGGAGAATTTTGAGAAGATTGTAGAAAAATATAAAAAGGAACATAAAGCCTAAAATGATTAGTGCTTGTGCTTTGGAAAAGTAATTAAAAAGTATTTTATGTATAGACATTTTTTTAAAAGATTGATAGACATCGTGCTCTCAGCTTTGGGCATGATTGTTTTGTCGCCAATCTATTTGCTGCTTATGTTATATGTGGCGATATTTATGGGATTGCCAGTCTTGTTTGGACAGGAACGTATTGGTAAAGGGGAGAAGCCTTTCAAACTATATAAGTTCCGTTCTATGACCAACAAGAAAGACAAGGATGGTAATTTGTTGCCGGAAAGTGACAGATTGACTAAGGCTGGTATTTTACTAAGAAACTCTTCTCTGGATGAGTTACCTGAGTTGTGGGCTATTTTTGTTGGAAAGATGTCAATAGTTGGTCCTCGTCCTATGCCAACCTATTATGGACCTTACTTTCTGCCAGAAGAAAGAAAGCGCCATACAGTAAGAGGTGGTCTTATTCCTCCAGATTCTTTAAGTGGTAAGGCTGTGACCAGCTATGAGGAACAGTTTGAATATGAGTGCTATTATGCTGATCATATCTCATTGTGGTTGGACATCAAGGTGATATTTACTACATTCAAGATACTCTTCAAGCGTGTTGAAGAAGATTATGGAACTTGTGAACGTCCACACTTGAATGTGTATCGTAAAGATATGTTGAAATAATAAAATTGATATATTATGATTCAGACAATTAATGAACTTATAAAGAAGAATGGTACTCCTTTCTATCTCTTTGATGAGGAGGGGTTTGTGAACAACTATAGAAAACTGGAGGCAACTTTCAAGGCTGTATATCCAAACTATCAGATTTCTTATTCTTATAAGACCAACTATACTCCATTTGTATGTCAGCTTGTGAAGAGCTTGGGTGGATTTGCCGAAGTGGTGTCTGATATGGAATATACGCTTGCCAAGAAGTTGGGTTACGCTAATAATCAGATTGTTTATAACGGACCTTCTAAGGGGGAAGAAATGTACGAACATCTTGAGAACCATGGCATCTTGAATCTTGATTCTTTGGATGAGGCTAAGCGTGTTGTTTCATACTGTTTGGCTCATGCCGATAAACAATATACTGTAGGTATTCGCATCAATATGGATTTGGGTGCAGCCAACTTCATTAGCCGTTTTGGTCTGGAACCTGGCAGCAAGGATATGGTGGAAGTTGTTAGATTGATCAAAGATACACCTAACTTGAAACTGATAGGTTTGCATTGCCATATCAGTCGTTGCCGTGGTGTAGAGGCTTGGGCTGAACGAGCTAAGATAATGCTGGATATGGCTGATAAGTATGTGGATGGTGTACCTGAGTATATCAGTCTAGGTAGTGGTATGTTTGCTGATATGGCAGATTATCTGAAGAATCAGTTTGGTGGTTCTAGTGTTCCTACATACGAGGATTATTGCAAGGCTACGATTTTGCCTTTTGCAGAGCATTATAAGGATGTGGAAAAGAAGCCTATGCTTTTCACAGAACCTGGAACTACCGTTGTTGCCCGTTACTTGAGTTTCGTTAGCAGGGTTTTAAGTATCAAGCAGATTCGTGGAAGATGGATTGCTAATATGGATGGTGACTATCATAATCTGGGTGAAATTTGCACCATGAAGAAATTGCCTACTCATGTGATTGCAGGAGGCAAGGAACAGAAGCATTATGATAATATCGACATCATGGGCTTTACCTGTCTGGAACAGGATGTAATGGTTCCTGCATGGGATGGTGAACTCGCTGAAGGCGATGTGATGGTGTTCGATAACTGTGGTGGTTATTCCATCGTATCAAAGCCTCAGTTCATTAAACCTCAGAGTGCTATGTTTGCTAAGCGTATCAATGGCGATGTACAGATGATCATGCGTGCAGAGACATTTGATGATGTGTTCGGAAAGTTTAGTTTTGACTTTTAAACGTTGAAGAAATGAAAGATATTACTGTTTTGAGCTCTGCATGTGGAGCCTTCTTTATGCCTGGTTTCTTCCGTTGTCTGAAGGAAAACCATGAGCGTAATATTAGAATAGTAGGTTGCGACTTGAGCGATGATGCTGTGACAAACAGATTGTTTGTTGATAAGTATTATCAGGTACCAAGATATACTGACAGCACTTATGTGGATGTATTACTGGATATCTGCAAGAAAGAGCAGGTTGATGTGTTCTTCCCTCATATTTCCATGGAACTTCCATATATCCTGGACAGAATGCAGGATTTCGAGAAAGCCGGGGTGAAAGTTGCCATCTCTGATAAGGATACTTTGGCAACAGCTAACTGTAAGTATCATCTTTATGAGTTTATGAAAGAGAAAGGACTTACTGTACCTCAATATTTCCTTGTTGATTCTTCTGAAACCTTGCGTAAGAGAATTGGAGAATTGGGCTTCCCTAAGCGTCCTGTCTGTGTAAAAATGACCGAGAACAGTGGTAGCCGTGGTGTTCGTATCGTTCGTGCAGACTTATCTAAGAGCGATCTTTTCATGCATGACAAGCCATCTTCTATGAATGTTACATTGGATGAAATGTGCGAGATATTGGATGGCTGCAATCCGATGCCAACCATTATGGCAATGGAGTTTCTGCCAGGTGTTGAATATACGGTTGATTTGCTTGCCGACCATGGCAAGACTTTGTATATAGCAGGTAGAAGAAATACTACCAGCTCTATGAGTATTGCTCAGACATCTGTTGTAGAGAAGAAGGATAGTGCTTATCAGCTCTGTGAGGATATTGTGCGTGAGTTAAATCTTGATGGAAATATCGGTTTCGACTTTATGCTTGATGAGAACGATACCCCTTGGCTTACCGATCTGAATCCTCGTGTAACAGCTACTATCATTCTTTATGCTGGTGCAGGTATGAATTTCCCTTATTTGCGTGTCAAGCAGCTTTTGGGAGAGGAATTGCCTAAAATTGAGTTGAAGTATGGAACCAAGCTGGTTCGTAAATACTGGGATGTGCTGTTTGATGAGAATGGCATAATTAAAATTTAAAAGATTTCGTATGAAAAAGATATTGATTACCGGTGCCAACAGTTATGTTGGCACCAGCGTAGAGAAATGGTTGTTGAAGACTCCTGGGGAGTTTGAGGTAGATACTGTGGATACTATGAATGAGGCTTGGAAGAAGGCTGATTTTACGAAGTATGATGCGGTGTTCCACGTAGCTGGTATTGCACATGTGGATCCTAAGCCAGAGATGGCTCCTTTATATTATAAGGTGAACCGTGATTTGACGGTAGAGATTGCCAAGTGGGCTAAGGAGGCTGGCGTGAAGCAATTTGTGTTTATGAGCAGCGAGATTGTTTATCATGTAAGTAGATCTATGAGTCCACATATCATAACAAAAGATACCAAGCCAAATCCGAATGACTTCTATGGAGATTCCAAGCTTCAGGCAGAAAATGGATTGAACGAACTGGTATGTGATACCTTTAAGGTTGCCAACCTTCGTCCGCCTATGATTTATGGTCCAAAATGTAAGGGTAACTTCTTGCGTCTGGGATGGCTTGCTACGAAGGTTCCTGTATTCCCATGCTGGCACAACAAGCGTAGTATGCTTTATGTATATAATCTCGCTGAGTTTGTGAAGCAGATTATCAACTGTGAACTTTCTGGTACTTTCTATCCTCAAAATCGTGAGTTGAGTGATACCGTGGAGATTGTCCGCTTCTTTGCCAAGAAGTATCATCATAAGGTATGGATTAGCAAATTGTTTAATCCTGCAGTGTTGATAGGCTCTTGGTTCCTGCCTCAGGTTCCTAAGATGTTTGCTGATTCTTATTATGAGCCAAGCATGACAAAATATGATTTCGATTATCAAGTGTTCAGTCTGGAGGAGTCAATGAAGGACTTGGAAATAACTGAGGATAATAGAAGAATGAAGTAGATGCCATATCTCTAGGTTATGGATATAGATATATTCGAAAAATACTCTTCTCTCTTTGATCCCGGTATTCCTGATTATATCTTTTTCCTTTCTTTTTGGGCAATGAGCCTGATTATTGCAATCCTGCTCATCGTAAAAAAGGGAATTGATATCAAGAGAATGGTGATGGGGACGTTGCTCATTGAATGCATCTTTATCATTTATTGCTCTACTGTGATATATCGGGATACCTTCCCGGAGCCTCAATACAACTTCATGCCATTCTGGAGCTATCAGGCTATCAAGGATGGCGATGACATGTATATCGTAGAGAACTTTCTCAATGTCATTCTGTTTATCCCCGTAGGTTTTCTGGCTTGTGGATTCAGAAGGATGAACAGATGGTGGAGGGTGGCTCTCCTGGGATGTCTCATCTCCTGTTCCATAGAGGGTTTGCAGCTTTGGTTGCAAAGAGGACTCTGCGAACTGGATGATGTGTTCCATAATACCTTGGGTGCTATCGTGGGATATGGATTCTATCGGGTAATGGCTTCGGAATTGAGACGGAGTATGAAGAATAATAACAATAAACAAAACTAAGAAAAATATGAAATACTTATTAGTTGTAGCTCATCCTGATGATGAGGTGTTGGGTGCTGGTGCATCTATGTGGAAATGGTCGCATGAAGGCGACGAAGTAGAGGTAGCTATCATGTGTACTGAGGCGAAGGCTAGAGCTTTCCGTCCTTCTGATGCCGAGTTGGAGGGTGATACCAATGAGAGTACTGCCTTTCTGGGTGTGAAGAAGAAGTATGAGGCTACTTTCCCTAATATCGAGATGAATACGGTTCCTCACTTGAAGCTGGTACAGTTTATCGAGAGTGCCATCCGTGAGAGTGAGCCTGACATCGTGATTACGCATCATCCTGCCGATACCAACAATGACCACCTGATGACTTCCATGGCTTGTCAGGAGGCTGTTCGCCTCTTCCAGCGTCAGCCAACCGTAAAGCCATTGAAGGAGTTCTGGTATATGGAGGTTCCTAGCTGTACAGAGTGGGCTATCAACGATGCCATGAATCTCTTCCGTCCTAACTGCTATGTTGAGGTAGGCAAAGAGGGTGCTGAGGCGAAATGCAAGGCATTGGCGATGTATAGAGGTGTAATGCGTCCGTATCCACATCCAAGAAGCAATGAGTATCTCATGGGCTTAGCTGCCGTAAGAGGTAGCCAGTGGGGATGCAATTATGCTGAGGCTTTTCAGGTAGTATTGAGGAGATATTAGAAGATTTTGTTTCTTACAGGAAATATGCTAGAAATAAACAAAGATTTCTTGGATTCTCTTTTTGCCAAGGCAAAGGAGAATCCTCGCTTGCGCCAGAACTATGATCTTCGTACAAGTGCAGAGGATCAAAGCCAGAGAATGCTCAATGCTCTGCTGCCTGGTACTGAAGTGGCGATACATCGTCATCCGAATTCATCAGAGAGTGTCATCTGTCTTTGTGGTAGAATGGATGAAGTGATATACGAGGAGGTGGTATCGTATCAACAGGATGGTGGGGATACCATAAGAAAGGTCTCTTATCAAGAGATTGAGAGAATTCATCTTAATCCAAAGAATGGGGTGTATGCCTGCCAAGTGCCTAAAGGGGCATGGCATACGGTAGAGGTATATGAACCTAGCGTTATCTTTGAAGCGAAAGATGGGGCGTATGGGGAGGATGGGAGTGAAATTCTTCGAACCACCTAGTTCCTCCTTCCAAGG
>ONZR01000222.1_pt1 | contig 29405 bp, 24 predicted proteins | sample 1671691 | NCBI WGS metagenome assembly ONZR01 (sample SAMN06348182, study PRJEB24527) | human gut metagenome | biome: human gut; feature: ankylosing spondylitis patient; material: feces | host: Homo sapiens | place: China | collected 2015-10 | reverse complement strand
GGTTTCCTTGTGCGGACGAGGGTTCGATTCCCTCCAGCTCCACCCTATAAGCAAAAAGCAGCTGAAAATCAGCTGCTTTTTTTGTTTTTATTGCATAACGGATTGTCAAAGAACTGGGCATGGCTTCTATATGCTGACCCATTTTGTGACATAAATAATCTCCTTTCTTACCAATTCAACACCCAACTTGCATTGGAGTATTTTCCTATAATCTCTGCGTCCTTGATGACATGAAGCTGGCGGACATACTTGTTTCTCTTGCTGGTATCTATAGCTTTACCTTCCTTGTCATGGCTATTGAATTCCAACAGGACTGCTGAAGATGCAGATTTGTCAATCGGCCCAAAACCTTCAGAAGGTACATCGTCGAGTGTACAGTTCAGCAACACACACTCCGCATCAGGATAATTCCTTCCTTTATTATCAGGCAGACGGGCTATTACGGCATCCTTGCTCAATCCTCTGAAAGTGCAATCATTGAAGATGTTACCATGGTTATCCCTGGTATTTCTAATCCACATGAAAGCACCATAGCTGGAAAGGGTGCAGTGATTGAAGTAGGATGGACCTCTTCCCAGAACCGTATCCCCTCCTCCATCTATGATGCAGTTGAGCCAGTAGGCTGATCCATTCACCTGAAGTGCATCGCCATCACCGATGATATGTACATTTTCTGCCAGGTTTCGCTCCCCATTTAGAAGAAAGCCCTCTGCCTGTCCCTTGCAATCAGTCTTGAATGTGATATCTTTGAAAATCATGTCGGCACAGTTGTCTGCTGCAACTGCTGCACGGCGTGAAGGGAAGGTTCCTTTCAACTCATTGGTTTTGATATCAACAGGATGAGGATTGAAAACCTCGTTATTAGGGTAATGTACTACCACTCCATCCATGGACTCTCCCTGGATGGTAACAAATCGTTTGTTGCGGAAATACACCAGTTCCTCATAATCTCCATTCTTGACGAAAACCGTTTTCCTGCAAGCTTCTGTTGGCAATGAGTCTGGTATCCAATCCATGGCACCTTGCAGGGTTGAGAAATCTCCGCTTCCATCTGCAGCCACCACCACCTGATTCAAATCCGCAGAAGGTGCGTTCTTCTTGGTGGTGAACTTCCAAGATGTCTTGCCCTTCCAACCTTCAATCACACCGTTGCTTATCTTTACTTCATACTCATGGCCGTAATCCAACATGTTGTTATGCAGATAAATGGTGGCCTTGCTGCCATGACAGATAACAGGATAGAAGTGGAAAGCATCAGAGAAGCCGCCTATGATGGTCTTCTGGTATTTGCGCTTATCTTCCTTGGCCGCACCCGACGGAGTGCCCGGACGGGTATTGCGATTGGTGATGTGCCCTACCTTATATATATAGGGTACTGGAGTATAGATGGCATGGGGATTCTTGGGCTGTCCTTCCACAGGACCTGCCTGAATACTCATGTCGATTCTGTCAACCACCTTGCGGGTAGTCTTATCAGTAACTGTGATAACACCCTTGCTGCCGGCTTTCACCGTCTTGTCAAACTCAATGACCAGATGTGTATCAACGTTGATGTCCTGGGCTTTCTCATGTGGATAAAAACTGATTGGAGATTGTGCCATCAGGTTCATACCAACAAAGAAACCTACCGTTAAAAAAAAGATTCGTTTCATATTTAAAAGTCTTTAATATTGTTTTTTGTACCAGTCTAATACATCACCTTGCTGACCTGCCATTTCATACCAAAAAACACCGATGCCTTGCGCATAGCAGACACCCATGTTGTTCATCGCCATCAAATCTCCTTCAAGAGCTTGCTGACGATACTTGTTCGTCGTTTCACGTTCCTTTTTCATTTCTGTAATCTCAACTTGGGTGCAAAGGTACAACTTTTATTTTGATTTTTTGCATCGTGAAGAGCTAAAAAAGAAAAGGCAGCAGCAAGCATCTTCACAAACACCTACAACTGCCATCTCTACATGAAGTGCCAGGAATGATTTGTTTACGATTTATTTTTGCTTTCACAATTCTTTAAAACCGCTGATTATCAACACGTTTGGGATGAAGGCCGTTTATAAGCAGAAAGTATGATAGTACTAATAGGAGTAGCTGACATTTCCAACAAGAAGTATTGATATCCCTATCAGGAGAAACAGATACTATCTAGCATCGGCTGACCCGGGTCATCCATATAGATGACACGAGTCAGCTATATGGATGACTCTAGTCAGCTATATAGATTACCGGTATCAATCGATACGAGAAGAATATTCCCCGTCCTTCTTTACCTGCCAGCTACTCCCACTCATCATTATCTTCCACCCTCCTTCGCCTATCAACCATTTTTCCTCTTCATTATTCTCCTTTCACACTTAATCCACTATGATACAAAGAGTTAATATGAGTGTGAAAGCATTTTGAAATAGACATGGAAATCGTCTCGAAGGATTCTGATTTCTCTATTAATCTTACTTACTGACATACCTGTCTTTCTTGCTAATTCGGGAATAGTCATCTTGTTGTTATCTAACACAGACGATAAAATAACCTTCTGTATATCAGATAGGTTTTTCATGTCACCTTTCATATCACCTTTCATGTCACCTTTCAGGATTGGTCCTCCTAGACAATCCGGATTACATGGTATGTCTATCAAGAAAAACGTTCGCTCTTCATCAGTCTTGTATAGTTGTCATCTTTGGGTTGGAAGATATGAGCTTATAGATTGCTCTTTTAGCCTTCACGAACACTTTCCTTTGTTTGACTACTTTGGTAGTCTCTTTCATGTCATTAGCGAACTCTCTCGCTCCATTGGCGAACTGCTTTCCGGAGTTGGCGAACTCTTTTTCAGAGTTGGCGAACTGTACTTTTGAGTTAGCGATTTCTTTTTTGTTGTTAGAAATATAGTTGAGATTCCATAATATTACATGGAATTCTCCGGAATTAGATTTGAATTCTGGTGCTTTATAGCCCATGAACTTTTCAAAATGCTTATATTCTTTGATGATTTTCTTCATACCTTATAAAATCAGCGTCTTGTTTGATGCAGAATTCTAAATAATTGGAGGTAAAAATGAAATAAGCTTCATGTGCTATCGAAACAGGCTTCATGTGCGATTGAAATAGGCTTCATTCGCCATCGAAGCCTATTTCATTTGGAACAGAAGGAAGCCAACTCAGTAGTCTAGGTTATTTCTGTCAATACTTATAACCAAATTTTGCATACTGGCAAACTTGGAATCTAGCAACAAAATAGGGAATTTTGAGCATATCAAATTCCCTATTTTATGCTTCTAATTAAACGAATACCCTATAGTTGTACGACTATAAAGTTGTAGTCGTACGACTATATAGGCTATGGTCGTACAATTGTAGAGTTATAGTTGTACAACTATAGGGGTTATAGTCGTACAACTATAGAATTCCTATTTTAGTGCTATTAACCAATAAAGCCATAATTTCCTGATTATTAACATATTACCATTTTATTCCATATTTTCAATATTCACAAAGAAATAAGAATCGTTTGAAAATACGAGAATCTCAGCAAGGGAAATGTATAAAAATAAAACGACCCGCACATTTGAGCATCGTTGAGAGGCTTGGCGGGTTCTAGCGGGTACAAAGGTACGAAGATTATTCGAAACCAGCAAACTTTTGGAGGAGAAATTTTAATTTCGCATGCTAAAAAGTATAAAGCATTTACAAATTAAGCAACTCCGCCCCCATGCGGTAATTCTTTGGCGATAATCCGGTATGCTTCTTGAAGAAGGTGCCGAAGGATGAGGCATTAGGAAAACTTAACTCGCAGGCTATCTGCAGAATCGTCATGTTCGTATTCTTCATCAGATAAATGCTGCGACGGATGATCACCTTGAAAATCAACTGCTGAACCGTCTTGCCACATCACGACTCCACCCATTCTGCGCAGTTTCTGTGATGTAATAAGCTCGTTCGGCAATGTCTTTTACTTTCGATAGAAGCGAAATGTGATGATACCAAGTAATTTGTGCAAGTGGAACTTGCACAAAGCCTTTGTCATCTTCTTTAAATTGGTCAAGTGCCACTTGACCAATTGGAATATTTTCCATTTTTGCAAGCGGCACTTGCAAAAATGGAAAATCTGGATACGCTTCAGCGAAACGTCTCATACTTTTGAGATTACTCAAAGAGTATCCTCTATCATTAGGGAACTTTTGGGATAAATCAACAGATAATTTTGATATGATATTTGCTCCCCAGCCTAATTGTCTCTGCTGTGCTAAAATTCGTTTGCCCAAAGTCCAATATAACGCCAATGTGTCAGCATTGACATTAATTGCGGTACGTAGTTTTGCTACCTCTATAAGATGCTCTATGTCTTTGCGCCATTCTGCATAACCATCAGGCAGCAAATCGGTATTTGCGTTCATAATTTCATTCATACCTTTATTCCTTTCCTACATTTCTATTAAAGCTAAGACTTCCGAGTTGTTTCATAATCTCCTCTTCCAAACGATGACTTTCTGTGAATTGTTGTGTAAGCGTAGTTTTATAATCGCTCATTCGCTTATTGAACTCTTCTTCCGTAATATCCACATAGTCTATCTTGATATCAAAATACTGTCCGGCAGAGAGGCTATATCCCTTCTCTTTGATTTCATCGTAGGTCACATTGACAGAGAAGTCATCCACAGCTTCCTTATTTTGAAAAGTGCTGACTATCTGGTCAATCTCCTCGTCACGAAGACGAACCTTTTTCAAGCCATTGCTATCTTTGTATTCCTCACCAAGTTTGCTGGCATCAATCAATACCACTTTATCACTCTTCTTTGAATCATCGAAGAAGAGTACAGAAACATTGGTTCCTGTGTTGGCAAAGACATTACTTGGCATGGATACGCAGCCATAAACTATCTTGTTGTCAACGATATGTTTTAGGATTTTGTTCTCAATGCCACTCTTGGCGGTGATGAATCCTGTTGGAATAACAATGGTTCCCTTGCCTGAGTTTTTCTTCAAAGAATTGATAACATGCTGGATGAAACAGGTATAGATTGGATACCAAACCATTGAGCAACAGGTTGAGCTTGAGCATCTTGTTGCTTCGTTGAGAAATATCTTGGGCAAAAATAGTACAGCGGTCTCCCCGTTTTATTTTTTTGCATTGCTCATTGAATTTCTTGACATAGCTCAATACATGGGGGCTACTCGCCCCCAAACCCCTCGGTGTTTTCAGGTATAGATTATTAAGCCTGAAATCCCTCAGATTTTTGCACTTCTATTGAGAACTTGCCCAAGAAAACATTTGGCTTGGCGAAGGACTTAATCCGCAGATAGAGATTTTCTTATTTGCAATCTAGTTCACCTTAACACCCTTTAACCAATTCGTTTAAACTTGTTTCCGGGTGCAAAGGTAAAAGACCTGTACGGTTGAAATTACACTATACGCCCTGGGCTAGGAGCTTTTGAGCTTTCAGCCCGTTTCAACCGTACAATTCGAAAATCTTTCTTCTCTAATTGGTCAGCAACTTGCTGACTAATTTCTGTATATGGTAGGTACATGCAATAAAAATTCTTCATATATAGAAGATTCTTCGGAGAGAAGAATGTTGCCAAAGTTTTAAACACAGATACTGGTATGTATAAAAATAAAACGACCCGCACATTTGAGCATCGTTGAGAGGCTTGGCGGGTACTAGTGCTGCAAAGGTACGAAGATTATTCGAAACCAACAAATTTTTAGAGAGATTTTTATCTCTTTCTTCCCCCAATAACTTTTTCATTCTCTAATTCTGCAAGTAACACTTGCAGAATTAGAAAGTCTAGATATTCGTTGGCATCGTACCCTCTAACTTTTCTGGATAGAATTTCTCCAAATTATATTCTGATATTGCTATTGGCTAGCTACCTGATTCCAAGGCAAAGCATGAATTGTTATACATTATATAAGTACCGATTCCATTGATATATGAACTCAGTTATTTGTCATTGTAATGTCCTTCTAGCTCAATAATGGACACAAGAATTTCTTCATCAAGTATGTCATAGATAATCCTGTCCTGGGCAGTAATATGTCTAGAATACGTGATGTCGTTTCCACCTTTCAAAGGTTCTGGATGTCCTTTACCTGTTCTAGGGTGCTCAGAAAGTTCTGGAATCAACTTCTCTAGTTTTTTGAATAGAGGTAGATTTGATTTCTTCCATTTCTTAATGACCTTCTGTGCATCCTTAGAGAATTCTATTCGATATATCATAAAGCTTCCATCCATGCGATTGCTTCTTGTGCTGTGTCAAAGCACAGAGTTTCTCCGTTTTTATGTTCTTCTCTCGCCTTGTCAAGCTTCGCCTGCAAATCGGGAGTAATCACATTTTCCTCCATGGTCTTGTTCTTACTCATAAAATCCATAAGAATGGATTCTACATAATTGTTAAGGCTACGATTGGTAGCCTTAGCACACTCCTTGAGCTCCTCAAGAAGCTCTGCTGGTAACCTAAATGAAGTAGGTACACGTAATGTTGATGTGCTCATATCCTTTGTTTTAAATTGTTATTTTGGGGCAAAGATAATAAAAAATAATGAGAACCGGAGTGAATCTTTGGTTTTTAACACTGATAAGTGCGATTATTAACACATTACCATTTTCTTCCATATTTTCAATATTCACAAAGAAATAAGAACCGATACCTTGAAGCAATGAACAATGACACGAAGAAAGCCATGGCGTTATACCGCTATAACTTAAAAACATCGAAATTATTTGTACTATTTTGTTCTATTCAACGAACGAAATGAGGAAAAGCAGCTTCTCCTAATTCTGGCGCATATTCAAAACCTTCGTAACTGAAGCCTGCCAGTTCCTCTGGAGTAAGAAGCTGATTATTCAGGATATATCTCACCATGGCTCCACGGCAAGATTTAGCCCATACAGCCTGCATCTTCAATCTGCCGTCTTTCTGGCGGACATAAAAGAGTGGCTGAATGACCTTTATCTCCTTACATACTCTCTTCCAATCAAACAGATGTTCATATTCCTCTGTTGAGAGATGGATGAGAATGCCATCATCAGCTTTCACACTATCGATGAGAACATCCGTCAGTTTGTCTTTCCAGAACTGATTGACAGGCTTGTCGTTTGTGGCTTCAAGCGATACGCAATGCTCCATACGATAAGGTACGATACCATCCATTGGTCGAAGTAAACCATAGAGAAAACAGGTAATCCAGAGATGCTTCTGGGCATACTCTAATGAGTCGTCACTTAAAGAGCTGGCACGCAAATGTTTATAGGCCTGACCATTGTAAGCCAGGATGGCAGGCATCTTTTCTGCTGCCATAAAATTATAATAGCGTTTCCAGTTTTCAGTTGCAATCTTGCTGCTGCAATCCAGTTGCCTAGCCAATTCCTCTACATTCATCCTTGCCATTTCTTCGGCCAAGACATTGGCAACTGATTGGAAGAGTGGCACGGAGACAGGCTTCCTGTCTGCCTTATCAAACATGATTTTTGCATTTGCCAATAATATCTGCATAATAATCTATCTTTTATTTTTTGAACATCAATAACCAGTAGTTGTAGGTTTAATTGTGCATGCAAAGTTAAGAAAAAAAAACAATATTCAATGGCAAATAACCAAGAAAAATCCCATGAACTTATATTTTTTTTAAAAAAGAACATTATATTGCACCTTTTCTTGCGTAATCTAGAAATATTTATTACCTTTGCAGGAAAAGAACAATATAATACACTACTCAATCGTATCTGACTGAATAAAAACAACATAAAATATTGATCTTCAAATAAGAAAATAAAAAAAGACAAAAAAAATAAAGAAATGAACATCAAGTCAATAGGCAGTAAAATTAAGGGAAATCCTACGATGGTAGAAGGTACGGTGTATTCCATGCTCATCATCTGTAGCATTTCCCATTTCCTGAACGATATGATTCAGTCGATTATCCCTTCCATCTATCCGATTGTGAAGGATAAGTTCGACTTCTCGTTTGCACAGATAGGCATCATCACGCTGGTTTTCCAGATGACATCTTCTATTCTGCAACCTTTCACAGGACTTTATGCCGATAAGCATCCCCGTCCCTATGCCCTCTCCATCGGCATGTGCTTCACATTGGTGGGCCTGCTCCTGCTGGCTTTCGCCGAGAATTATTTCCTGATTCTCCTGGCAGTGAGCGTTGTCGGCCTGGGTTCTTCAGTGTTTCATCCCACAGCATCGAGAGTGGCCCAGATGGCATCGGGAGGCAAGAAGAGTCTGGCACAGTCCATCTTCCAGGTGGGTGGCAATGGAGGATCTGCAATAGGACCTTTGCTTGCAGCCATCATCATCCTGCCTTTCGGCCAGCATGCCATCTCCTGGTTTGCCCTTGCAGCGCTGCTTGCCGCTATCATCATGGTAAGATTGGGAGTCTGGTATAAGGCACGACTGGCTTACGTGGTGAACCATCCCCAGAAACAGCCCCTTCTTAATACCCATATCTCTAAAAGGGTGAAGTATTGGGCTCTGTTCATCCTCATCATGCTCGTGTTCTCCAAGTATTTCTATACGGCATGCATTACGAGTTACTTCACCTTCTTCCTGATGGATAAGTTCGGCGTATCGGTACAGACCTCGCAGCTGTGCCTCTTCGTATTCCTTGCCGCCTTTGCCATAGGTACGGTGGCAGGAGGAATGCTGGGTGACAAGTTTGGCAGAAAGTATGTCATCTGGTTCTCCATTCTGGGAGCAGCACCTTTTACCATCGCCATGCCTTTCGTCAACTTCACGTGGACCATCATCTGTACCTTCCTTTCCGGCTTGATCATCGCCTCTGCATTCTCTTCCATCGTGGTATATGCCACCGACCTGATGCCAGATAAAGTGGGATTGATAGCAGGCATTTTCTTCGGACTGATGTTCGGACTGGGAGGACTGGGTTCAGCTTTCTTCGGATGGCTAGCCGACAAGACCAGTATTGAGTTCATCTTCCAGGTGAGTGCCTTCCTGCCATTGCTCGGCATCATAGCAGGATTCTTGCCGAATACCCAGAAGAGAAACGTTGAAGAAACTGATGAAAACGCAAAGTTTAAGTTTTAAAAAATATTAAGGAAAGAAGTGGCGATAGTTACATAAAAAGCCGCCACAACTTGCCTGCTGCCAGCAGCGTGAGTCTTGCTCTCAAGACCCTGATCAATAGGGAATTCATCTACAAGTACAATGGCAGCTATATCATATACGACCGCTTCTTCGGGATGTGGTTGAGGACTTTGACCATCAGTTCATTGAAACAGAGAATACGAAGATTATTCGAACCTACTCCGCCCCCATGCGGTAATTCTTTGGCGATAAACCGGTATGCTTCTTGAAGAAGGTGCCGAAGGACGAGGCATTAGGGAAGCTTAACTCGCAGGCTATCTGCTGAATCGTCATGTTCGTATTCTTCATCAGATAAATGCTGCGACGGATAATCGCCTTGAAAATCAACTGCTGAACCGTCTTGCCACACACCGACTTCACTATCACCGAAAGATACTTCGGGGTGAGACAAAGCTGGTCGGCATAAAACGCCACACCACGCTCTCGCATGAAATTCGCATCTATCAGCTTCACCAACTCCTCAAACGTCTCTATCTTGCGATCCATCTCCTTTCTCGGCGTGGTAAGCGAGGCAGAGAATATGCTGCAAAGACGATAGGTCACCGCCATGAGAAGCAACTTCTGCTCATGATCACTATACGTATCCTTCTTCTCCTTCTGATCCAAGACAAAAAGCATCCGGGCATAAGATGTCAGCATCTCCTCGTAACCCGTCTGCGCCACGGTGCACGCCTTGGGATAAAGCGTGGAATAAAGACGCATGCTCATCACCGTATTGCCCAACATGTGACGAATCTGCTCCACACGATAGAAAAGCAAGGTAAAGCGGAAATCGGAAGAGGTTTCCTGAACATGAAAAAGAATTTCAGGAGAAAGGAAAATAGTCTCTCCCATAGACGCAGCAAAGGATGCCCCGTTTACCAGGAAACGGAACATCCCTTGATGACAAACTACTATTCCGACATAATCAGAATAGAAAGGCTGCATCAGAAAATGAGGAAATTCTCTTGCCTCACATATTATAATATTATCTGTTATCTCCATTATTTCAAATTTGCTTGAATTGCGAAGATAACAAAAATATCAATTTCCTCTGATAATTGCCTTGATTATTTATGATATTTTAGCAGAATCCTACCTCCTTCCCAAGTTTTTCTCATTCACATTCTTCAGCAGATACTCACGGGTAAGCTCCTTGATGTTGCGCTTGCGCCAAGGTATCACGAGCATCAGTCCGGCACATACCAGACAGCCATAAAAGGTCCAGCCTGCCATCTCCTTGATGGATACCAGCGTAGCCTGAACCTGTACCTTTCCCTTCACACTCATGGCAGCCATGTTCTGCGCCTCGGTTACACTCTTACCCTGATACTGCATGCCCATCACCGTCTGGTCGTAAGTTTTTGCCGTCTCCAAGCTGGTACGGTCGTAATCCTGTGCAAAGCGGGTTACGTAATACTGCTGGCGATGCTGAAGCACATTGGTGTAGAGTGCCGAACCGATGCAAGGGGCGATGACCATACGAACGGTGAGCATGATGCAGACCCAGGTGGACATGAAGCGGTAAGGCATGCGCTGATTGGCTATCGTAGAGATGAGCGAATAGAGCAACATCATTCCCGTAGAACGGATGATGATAGGCCATTTCATGCGCTCATACATGCCGTCGTTCTGCACCTCGAAGTACATAAAGAGGGCGTAGCCTCCGATAAAGAGGAAGCCCAGACAGTACATCCACTTCAGATGAACATTCTTGGCTCTGGCGATGACCGCGAAAATCAAGCCCACGGTATATCCCACCATCACCCAGTTGCCCAGGGTGGCATTCTGCCAGTTGTCTATCTTCATTCCCACATTGGTGAACACATTCACGAACATGGCACTGGAGTTGCAGACCATCAGGAGGAAGAACAGCATGATGCCATAATTGATAACCCTGAGCTGGAACACCTCCATGATAAAATAAGGTGAACGACGGGTCTTCTCCAGATAGATGAACAGGGCGGTGAAGATGAGACAGACCACCGTAGAATAACGGATGGTAGGATCATCAAACCAGTCCAGCGTCTTGCCGAACACCATTACATAGGCAAACGAGCAGAGCATGATGCTGAACACCGTGACATTGCCAAACTTCGACATCGTGATCGGGAACTTCGGCATCGGATACTTATGATAAGGCATGGTGAAGAACACGATAATGATGCCCGCCAGCATGAATGCCATCATGAAATGATACACATACTGCCACTCGTAAGCATAGGCAAGCCAAGCCGTGAGCCAGGTGCCCAACTGTCCGATAATCATGAAGAAGAGATAGATGACCGGCTGGGACACCATTTTTTCTGAATCCACCGCATCCCAAGCCTCCTCGGTGGTAGGCTCGCAACCCGGCGTGATATTCTTCGTTGCCTCAATACCGAAACCATACCGGATGAGTACAAAGAGATGCGCCATCAGAAGCGTCTGGCGAACAAAACCCATCAGCAGACTGCACAGTCCGAGGATGAACAGCGAATCGGTCTGGGCGCAGACAAAACTGAGCAAAAAGAGAATGGAGAATCCCACGATACACATCATCTTCTCTCTCCGGATGCACACCAGTTCGTAGAAGAACGGCGAGAAAGCCGCCATTCCTATCGACGTGCAGAAGCCCGCAAAGGCGATGTATTCCGACTGGATGCCCAGTCCGCTCATCATCTCTCCGCTGTTGGCGGAATAGACACCACTCATCGTAATCATCGGCACGAAGAGGATGATCATGAAGATGATGCCAAGCGGTTTCGGCACCCAGTCATAGAACGGATAATTCTTATATTCTTCTTCCATATATTACTTCATTTCCTTCTAGCTACTTTTTATTTCTCTCCGCCTTCACTATCACCATCATACCTGCTGCCAGGCGGGCATTGTCTTCCTTGCTGAGGTTAGTGAAGTCGATTCTTACAGGCACACGCTGCTGAATCTTCACGAAGTTGCCGGCTGAGTTATCGGTAGGAACGAGAGAATACTTGGAACCGGTAGCACCGGAGATAGCGGTAACGGTGCCCTCAAACTCCTTGTTGCTGATGGCATCCACCGTCATGCGTACCTTCTGACCTACATAGAGATTCTCTACCTGAGTTTCCTTATAGTTGGCGATGACCCACTTCTGGGCATTAGGAAGGATATAGGTGATGGTGGTTCCGGCGCTTACCATCTGTCCCTCTTCCAGGGTGCGGCGACCCAACTTACCATCGCATGGAGCTACCACCACGCAATAAGAGAGGTTCAGCTTCGCCATCTCCACAGCAGCCTCAGCCCGCTGGATGGCAGCAGCCACATTCTGCTTGCGGGTAACCACCTCGTTCACGCCCTTATAGGCAGCAGCCTGCTGTCGCTTTACCGACTCCAGTTTCTTCTTGGTTGCCGCATATTCCACTTCGAGCTGCTCCAGCTGAATAGGTGTAGCCGCCTTCTTCTCTACCAGGTTGCGATAGCGCTCGCAATCTTTGGCGAGTTTGGCAAGGCGCACCTCTATCTCGTCGATGGATGCCGAATAGACGGTAGCCGATGTCTGGGTGGTCTGCTGGGTAGCATCAATCACATTGGCTCCAGCCTTGGCATCCTTCAGTGCCGCCTCAGCCTCCATCAGACGGATGCGATACTCACGGTCGTCGAGGATAAGAAGGGTATCACCCTTATGAACCTCCTCGTGTTCCTTGAAGCAAACTTTAGCGATATAGCCCGATGCACGGAGGTTGACAGGAGAGATATACTGCTCTACCTGGGCATCGTTGCTGGTTTCGTTGGCATTATAATCCAGGAAGAGGCAGACAATCTTCCAGAGTCCGAAGGCGAGGATGGCTACGCCGATGAGGCTGGCGATAATCTGGCGAATGCGCTGCTTCTTCAATTTCTTCTGCATTTCCTCGTGAGAAGTCTGAGTTGCGGCATTATCTTCGTGAGAAGCCTGAGTTGCGGCAGCATTTTCCTCACGAGCGGTTTCTATCTTGTTGTTTTCGTTCTGTTCCATTGTTATATTCTGATTGATTATTACTTGATGATTCCTTTGCTATTTTACCTGATCCAACTGTCCGGTGAGTTTCAGGAGCGAGAGATTCGCCACCTTATATTTATAATAGGCGGTGAGATAATTGTTCATTGCCTCGCTCATGCGCATCTCATCCTGGAGAACGGCGGTCATCGTTCCTACACCTTCTTTATACTGATCGGCAGTTACGCTATATACATCCTGCGCCAGGGTGTAGTTGTCAAACTGCTTCTTGTAGTTGCGCTGACTGTTGTTCACCTCGCTCACGGCGTTCATATAGTTTGCCTGCATGCCTTTCAAGGCATCCTCGTATCCGATGCGGGCATTCTCCTCCTCCATCTTGGCACGTCTTATCTTGGAACGCTTCTCGAAGCCATCGAAGACTGGCACTCTCAGCTGGATGCCGATGCCATTGGAACCATACCAGTGGTTGGATTCGCCCGAATGAATCCAATGCTCTATCTTATCAGTAAAGGCTGAATACATCAGACTTCCGGTAAGACTCACAGAAGGCAAATAGCCATCCTTGGCAAGCTTGGTCTGCTTCTGGGCAAGTTCCTTTCTCTTCTCCAGGAGCTGGAGTTCGTAGAGATGAGTGTTCAATCCGTTGGCATTTACCGTTTCTATCTCTCCGGGATTTACTTCACTTACCTTGATTTGCTTATCCGCAGGATAATCTATCACATACTTAAGCATGGTATATTGCTGATCGAGCATGGCAATGGCATTGTCGCGCTGCACGGTGAGATTCTCGATGTTGAGTTTCACACGCTTCACATCTACCTCAAGACTCATCTGGTTGTCGTAGAAAGCCTGGGTGATGCCATAGAGTTCTTCCAGGCGCTTGATGTTGTCATTCACCAGACGAATCTGTTCGGCCGTATTCTGCGCCATGTAATACATCTTGGCAGTCTGCACGATGAGGTCTTCGCGCGCCTTCTCGTAAGAGAGCTGGTTGAGATGGTCTGCAATCTTGGCAATATCGATGGCAGTATTCACCATCTGGTTGTAGAGCGGCATCTGGAGCTGCAAGCCTGCCGAAGCATTATACTGCAGGGTTTTGGTTACATTGTAAGGTTTGCCGTAGGCAGAACCATCCGTCACGGAAACGGGAGGGGTGAAGTTGTCGTTCAACTGTGCCACGGCATTAATCTGCGGCAACAGCTTCGCCTGGTTCTCGCTGATGGAATACTTTCCCTTTGCAATCTCGTTCCTGCTTTTCTGCAGCGACAGGTTGTTATCCACTGCCATCTGCAGGCACTGGCTCAGCGACAGAGTTTCCTGCGCCATCATAGCAGAAAAAGCCCCGAGAGCCAGACAAAAACACAATATCTTTTTCTTGTTCATCTTTAATATGTTTCTTATGATATAAAATACAATTTAATTCTGGTGCAAAGGTACTGATTTTCTGCAAATAATCACTATTCACAAAATATCACAAAATGTTCAAAATTGCCGTTTCTTTTAGTGGCGGAGTTCTTAGAAACAAAAAAGCGATTGCTATCCCCTTTGCGGAAAAGCAATCGCCTTCATTATTTCATATAATTTTTATCTTACTTCCAAGGATTCTCGGTTGGATAAGGCAGGCTAGCTGGCTGGTTGTAAGCGATATCCTTGATGCCAAGATACTTGAATACCTCGAACAGGGTCTTGCCTACGTGAGAGAAAGCTACTGCACCATGGTGTGGATAGCCCTTCTGAACCAAGACGTGGCGATAGAAGCGGCCCATCTCATTGATGGCGAAGATACCGATACCACCGAATGAACGGGTAGGAACATCGAGTACCTCACCCTCTGCAATATAAGAACGGAGGTTACCCTCTGAATCGCACTGCAGACGATAGAATGTGATATCTGATGCAGCGATGTCACCCTCCAAAGTACCACGGGTGAAGTCTGGTGTGCCACCATTCTCCAACAAGCGGTTCTGGATCAACTGATACTTGATCTTACGGCTAGAGCACATCTTGCACTGTGGAGTGTTACCGCAGTGGAAGCCCATGAAGGTATCAGTCAACTTATAGTCGTACTTGCCCTGGATATCCTCATCATAGATGTACTTAGGAACAGAGTTGTTGATATCGAGCAATGTAACGGTATCGTCAGAAGCACACATACCGATGTACTCAGAGAGCGCACCATAGATATCTACCTCGCAAGCTACAGGAATGCCGCGGCTAACGAGACGGCTGTTTACATAGCAAGGCTCGAAACCAAACTGGCTTGGGAATGCAGGCCAGCACTTGTCTGCGAATGCTACATACTGGCGAGAACCCTTGTGAGCCTCTGCCCAGTCGAGCAATGTCAACTCAAACTGTGCCATTCTGCGGCTGAGGTCAGGATAGTAGCATCCCTCGCCCATCTCCTTGGCCATATCAGCGCAAACCGCATCGATACGTGGATCGTTCGCGTGCTCCTTATAAGCTACGAGGAGGTCGAGCTCTGAGTTCTCCTCAATCTCTACACCCAGTTCGTACAAGCCCTTGATTGGAGCGTTGCAAGCGAAGAAGTCCTGTGGACGTGGACCGAAAGTGATAATCTTCAAGCCCTTCAAACCGAGGATGACGCGAGCTACTGGTACGAAGTCCTGAATCATCTTAGCTACTTCTGCAGCTGTGCCTACAGGATACTCAGGGATGTAACCCTTCAGGTGGCGCATGCCGAGATTGTAAGAGCAGTTGAGCATACCGCAGTATGCATCACCACGACCATTGATCATGTCGCCGTCTCCCTCAGCGGCAGCTACGAACATAACAGGACCGTCGAAATTCTTTGCAATCAAAGTCTCAGGAGTCTCTGGACCGAAGTTACCGAGGAAAACAACCAAGGCGTTGCAGCCCTGCTCCTTTACCTCGCTCACAGCCTTGAGCATATCTTTTTCGTTCTCAACTGTAGTCTGGCAGTTGAAGATCTCACCTTTGTACTCTTTTACGATGTTCTCACGGCGCTGTGTAGAAAGCGCGATTGGAAAACAGTCACGGCTAACGGCAATGATGCCGAGCTTTACTTGTGGAATGTTGTTGCTTACCATAATTATTATGTTTTATATTAAGTTTTTGTATAATTGCTTATGAACTGCTTGTTTTTACTGAGCGCAAAGTTACTAATTATTTTTATTCCTGCAAACGTTTTTTGCGTTTTTTTGTGGTGAAAAAAGTTAAAAAAGGGGGGAAAACGTCTAAATGTAACATCTGATAAAGTTCCTGAAACATTTCATGCACCCGATATGATGCCTTATAACAAATAAAAACATAAAGATTGATGGTTTTTCAAATTATTATTGTACCTTTGCACCGACAAAAACAGATAAACGATTATGAATAAAGTCAAGACTATCTTTGCCTGGATATGGCATAAGTTTCGCGCCAGTTGGACTTGGTACAAGAGTTTGTACCAGGGAAGGGCTTGGTACACCAAGACGGTTGTCGCCTTGGCTAGTTGTATCGTAGCCTTTATCCTATACTTGGGTGCAGTAGATATCAACTTTCTGTGGCTCTTCGGTAAGTCACCTGGTTATTTTTCGGGTATTCTGAACCCGCAGACTTCGGAGGCTTCCCTGATTTACAGTGCCGATGGCAAGCTCATCGGTAAGTATTTCAACGAGAATCGTACTCCTGTGGAATACGAAGACGTGAACCCTGCCTTCTTCAAGGCACTGGTAGACACCGAGGATGAGCGCTTCTACAAGCACATCGGTATCGACCCTATCGGTGTATTCGCTGCTGCCAAAGATGCACTGCTGCATCATAGCGGGCGTGGTGCCTCAACCATCACCCAGCAGTTGGCAAAGAACATGTTCCGTGTCCGTTCGCAATACTCCACCGGTCTGCTCGGCAAGGTGCCTGTGCTGCGACTGCTCATCATCAAGAGCAAGGAGTGGATCATCGCCGTGAAACTGGAGACGGTTTTCTCCAAGAAGGAAATCATCACCATGTATGCCAACACCGTGGATTTCGGTAGTAACTCTTACGGTATCAAGACTGCCGCCAAGACTTACTTCAATACTACGCCAAAGGAGATGACTACCGACCAGGCTGCCATACTCGTGGGTATGCTGAAGGCTACCACCTATTATAATCCACGCACCAATCCGGAAAACAGTCTGGCTCGCCGCAACACCGTATTATATAATATGGTGACACATGGCGACCTGACCCGTGCCGAATACGACCAGCTGAAGACGGAGCCTATCAAGCTCGACTTCAAGGTAGAGGAAAACTACGACGGACAGGCGAAGTACTTCCGTGAGGCTGTGGCCAACTACCTGAAAGACTGGTGCAAGGACGAGGGTTACGACCTCTACACCAGCGGCTTGAAGATATATACCACCATCGATACCCGCATGCAGAAGTATGCCGAGGATGCTGCCCGCAAGCAGATGAAGCAGGTGCAGCAGAACTTCAATAACCACTGGAGCATCCGCCGCACGCAGGCAGGCAAAGGCAAATGGCTGGGTCAGGAACCTTGGCAGGACGAGAACCACCAGGTGATTCCTAACTTTATCCAGGGCATCGCCGAGCGCCAGCCATTCTACAAGGCATTGCTGGCACGCTTCCCTAACGATCCAGATTCCGTGAACTATTATTATAAGGAGTGGGTTCACCCAGTGAAGGTGTTCGATTACGATAAGGGAAGCATTACCATCAACATGACTTCAGAGGATAGTATCAAGTATATGACCACCTTCATGCACAGCGCTTTCGTGGCTATGGAGCCACAGACGGGAGCCGTAAAGGCATGGGTGGGCGACATTGATTTCGACCACTGGAAGTATGACAAGGTAACAGCCGAGCGCCAGCCGGGTTCTACCTTCAAGCTCTTTGTCTATACCGAGGCGATGAACCAGGGACTCACTCCTTGCGACAAGCGCCGCGACGAATATATCTCGATGGAGGTTTATGACAAGAAGAAGCACGAGATGACCACCTGGAGACCATCCAATGCCAGCGGTTCGTTCTCGGGCGACAGCATCCCGCTGAAGAGTGCCTTTGCCAAGAGTATCAACTCCGTGGCTGTGCGCCTGGGTCAGGAGATGGGCATCAAGCGCATCATCGAGACCGCCAAGAAGATGGGTATCGACAGTCCGCTGGATGACACACCAGCCCTTGCCTTGGGTTCCAGCGATGTAAACCTGCTGGAGATGGCCTGTGCCTACAGTACCATTGCAAACAATGGTAAGCACCACGACCCGGTATTGGTTACCAAGATTGTGGACCACGACGGCAAGGTGGTATATGAAGGTCCTTCTACAGAGGAGCAGGTAATTCCTTACAAGAGTGCCTTCCTGATGCAGCAGTTGCTGCAGGGCGGTATGAAGGAGCCGGGCGGTACATCGCAGAGCCTTTGGGGCTATGTGGGCAACTACCGTGACACCGAATTTGGCGGAAAGACGGGTACGACCAACAACCACTCAGATGCCTGGTTCATGTGTGTAAGTCCTAAACTGGTGGTTGGTGCCTGGGTAGGTGGCGAATACCGCTGTCTGCACTTCCGCACCGGAGCCTTGGGACAGGGTGCCAGAACAGCATTGCCAATATGCGGTTACTTCCTGCAATCCGTATTTGGCGACCCAGCCTTCAAGGAGTACCACGCCAAGTTTGACAAGCCACAGGATGCCGACATCACACGAGATATGTATATCTGCGCAAGCTATGCGCCAAAACCTAAGGTAGATACCACTCGTGTAGACAGCACCGCCTTCAACGAGGAAATCATCCTCGATGAGAATGGCAACCCTGTTATCAAGGAAGTTCCAGTGAACAAGACCGAGGGAGCAACCCCTACCCCAAGTTCCGGAACAACAGAAGAAAAGAAAGAGAAGAAGAAGGCTAAGCCAACAGAGCAGCCTATCAACTTCGATGATCTCTAATTTTTTAATATGATTGATCTCGACAATGCGGAGTTGCAGAACGCACTCCAAATCATACAGTTTACCCGTCGTTCGCTTTTCCTCACCGGAAAGGCGGGGACGGGTAAATCTACTTTTCTGCGGTACATCGCAGCCAATACCAAGAAGAAACACATCGTTCTGGCACCTACAGGCATCGCAGCCATCAATGCCGGCGGAAGCACCCTGCACAGTTTCTTCAAGCTGCCCTTCCACCCCCTGCTGCCCAACGACAGTATGTATTCCGTGCGCAACATCCGGAATACATTGAAGTATAATTCCGAGAAAATCAAGATTATCCGTGAAGTGGAACTCATCATCATCGATGAGATCAGTATGGTGCGTGCCGACATCATCGATTTCATCGACAAGGTGCTGCGTGTGTATTGCCGCAACATGAGGGAGCCGTTCGGAGGAAAGCAGCTTCTGCTTGTGGGTGACATCTACCAGTTGGAACCTGTGGTAAGGGAGGATGACCGCAGACTGCTGAATCCTTTCTATCGCAGCAGCTTCTTCTTCGATGCCAAGATATTCCAGCAGTTCCAGCTCGTGAGCATCGAACTCACCAAGGTGTATCGTCAGAGCGACCCCGTATTCATCAGTATTCTCGACCATATCCGAACCAGTCAGGCGCAGACGAAAGACCTGCAGCTGCTCAACCAGCGGGTGGGTGCCCAACTCGACGAGAGTGATTCCAAGCTTGCCATCACCCTCTCTACCCGCCGCGACACCGTGGATTTCATCAACGAGAACCAGCTCAAGCTCCTACCGGGCGAGCCAACCCTCTTCCGTGGCAACATCCAGGGCGAGTTTCCGGAAAGCAGTCTGCCTACCCCTATCGAACTCTATCTGAAGACGGGAGCGCAGATTATCTTCATCAAGAACGATATTGAGCACCAGTGGGTAAACGGCACACTGGGCACCATCATCGGTTTTGATGATGAGGATGACGCCAAGATATATGTACGCACGGAGACGGGACTGGACGTGATGGTGGAGCCTGCAGCCTGGAGCAACATGCGCTATCATTTCAACGAGGTGGAGAAGAAGATTGAGGAGGAGGAGATTGGCAGATACGAGCAATACCCTATCCGACTTGCCTGGGCGATTACCGTTCACAAGAGTCAGGGCTTGACTTTCAACCAGGTGAAGATTGATTTTACGGGTGGCGTCTTTGCGGGTGGTCAAACCTACGTGGCTTTGTCGAGATGCACCAGTCTGGAGGGAATCAGTTTGCAGGAGCCTATCCGTCCAAGCGAGATCTTCGTCCGCAACGAGGTGAAGCAGTTTGCCCGCCAGTATAACAACCAGAATACCATCAACACGGCGTTGACGCAGAGCAAGGCCGACAGGCAGTATCACGATGCCGTAAAAGCGTATGACAAGGGTGACATGCAAGCCGCCTTGGATAATTTCTTCCTAGCCATCCACAGCCGTTACGACATAGAGCATCCGCTTGCCAAGCGATTCATCCGCAAGAAGCTGAACAAGGTGAATGAGTTGCAGGCAGAGAACGAACGGTTGAGAGAAGTAATCAAGCAGAAGGATGAAGAAAAGAAGAAGCAAGAGAAATTCCTGAAGCGCCTTGCCACGGAGTATGTCATCATGGGTAAGGAGTGTGAAAAGGAGGGAATGAAAGAAGCGGCGATTACTAATTACAAGAAGGCGCTGACGCTTTATCCGAGCCATCCGGAGGCAAAGAGAAGGCTGAAGCGTCTGAAGGACTAGTTAGCCCTTTGCAGCTTTTATCATAGAGTCTTTTTTATTTTCCCTTAAGGCTAGAAATATTTTCCCTTAAGGCTAGAAATATTTAGCCTTAAGGGAAAATATTTTTTTCCTTAAGACTAAATAATAATACTTCATTTATCATTATAATGTCCTTCTACGTAGTTTTTATAGTAAATACACCTTGAAAATAACTAAAATAGCAGTAAATGATTAAAAACAGCCCCCAGCCTACTTTCTCAAGCGGGCTGGGGGCTTATACGTTCATGGGATTTTGCCGTGCGGCGGATTCCATGATTGTATTTATAATGCTATAAAAAACAGCACTCCGCTTCACAGCGTCGGGCTGACGATTCATAAATAAAAGTAAAAGTTCTAGGGGGCTCACGCCCGCTGAAACAATTTAAACTATATATTTTTTATACGATATTATATTGTTGCGGCAAAGGCGCCCCGGCGGGCGACATAAATTCCGCCGAGGCGCAGCATACGCGTGCGCAAACACATGTAATCTTCTTCCGATCTTACCCCGAGGGCGAATCTAGTGCCCTCGGGATGGGCATTTATTACGTTGCTAAGTTATTTTTCCTTTGCGGCGGATGATGCATAGGGCTGTCTTCCGTATGCTGGTAACAGCCTGGTTGCTGGGGATTGCAAATCCCCAGAGCATAAAGAGGTTAGGACATTTTTTGACGGCGGATAACATATCCGCCGGAACGCCTAACGGAGGACGGGCATATCCGGCGCTAAGGAAGCCATGATATCAGAGCAGCACCATGACCTGCATGTCCCGTTTCTGATACGCCCGAAGGTGACAGGAAGGATTGATTACCGGCAATTGTTTCACTATTAACAAGAAGTTTTTTATTGACATAACCACTGCCACCGCCACCCGGACTATTGGTTTTACTACCCGGTTCTTGGGGTGAATAGCCACCATACAGGCCGCCGCCGCCACCACCGTTACCTTCTCCACCGTTTTGAGTTTTTTTAGTACCATTGCGACCAGTCTGACCTTGACCAAAGTCAAAACCATTGCTTTGAGTTGCTGCATCAAATGTTTGGCCAGCATAATTGGTAGGTCTACCTCCTTCAGTGCCTCCACCAAACAGGCCAGGAGATGTGGGCTTATATTGAGCTCCACCCTGACCTCCTGCTACCATTAATAAACGATTTTGTTTGTATGCAGTTGCTAATTTTTTTAAAACTCCGTCTACCAGGCAAATGTGAGTAGCACCACTGCCACCGTCACCACGTTTAAGTGGTTGACCCTTGTCATTTACTACCGCCGTACCTCCATTTCCGCCACCATTATAGCCGCCAATTCCTATTTGCTCCCTATCACCTTCAGTTCCTTTACCACCTACACAGATATAGAGAACCTGATTTTTTGGTGCCTGATAATCTCCCTGGGATTTACCTCCTTGACTTTCTCCTGCTCCCCAGCATTCCAAGGTATATGTTCCATCTACAGGAACCTTAAAAGACTCTGTCGAACCCTTGAATGAGAAAAGACGAGCAAGATAATAGAAATCAGCGTCTGAAGTGATATCCTTTGCTACTACTTGATTTTTATCCACATTGAATGAATATGACTTAAGACTTCCCCATGCTGTACGTGGTTTATTTGTCTCATCTACTGCCTTAAAAGTGGCTGCCACATTCGGTTTTACTATTTGTACGTATCGCTTATCTGTTGTTTGAGCCATAAAAGGAATATTACCATTGAATTCTGAAGAAGCTTCAACTGACTGCTTAGCTGTAGCATCAGTATATTCTGAAGCAGCAGGCTCTGTAGTAACACGTCCCTCTAGCTCTGTATGATAGTATGTAAAATTATTGGTCGTGAATGTACGTTTCTTAGGAACCTCTTTTGACTTGAGATTCAAGACTGCCAATCCCATGCTATGAGCCATATTGAATGTAAGCGTAGAGGCATCATTATCAATAACGCCTTCACCTACTTGAAGATCCTGACTCAGAAGAACATCTTCTTTTTTCTGTTCTTTTACAGGGTTCCAGTTTGTTATCATATCCTTAAAGAACTCATCTGCTTTATCTTTCGTTTCATCAACAGTAGGAGCAGTTGCATTATATGGATAGTATGCGAAATACTTGTAACCCTTCAGCTTCAAGAACTTCGTGTCGTTGTTCTCAGGCATCCATTTTCCATCTTGATTACGAGTCAGCTTCAGATTCGCTTCCTCTATGGTATTATTGGAATTCACCACATAAAGACCGATGGACTCGCCTTCATTAAAATCAGTCTTTGGATATGAATATTTTACCTGCTCAGTATCTTTCCATGAATCGGGGAATTTAACCTCGGCTTTCTCCAAGTGATTGATGGCACTCGCTGAAAGCTTGTAGGTGACGGAGGTTCCTGGCAACCAGGTCTGATTACTCAAATCAAAGGTGAATGTCTGATCACCTTTACCCTTTATATCTAATACGAAAGTTAACTGGGCTTTTGTTCCCTGCAAATCCTGCGGAATCATCATCAGGATATTTTTGTCTTCGTTTGAAGTGAGCGCATAACTTTCTCCAACTTTGATATCCTTATCCTCAAGCAGGAAGGTGTAGCTACCTGTTTTCTTATTTCCATTTGCTTCTGTTTCAAATGTCCAGGTTTGAGAAGGAGTCTGTGGGGTGCCTTCTGTGGCTATCAATTCGCAGGTTCCTACATTCGGAATACCGCTTAATTTGATGCTCTTGAGCTTTGAACCATCAGTAGCTTCTGTCTTGAAGATTTCTGTCAAATCCTTACTGATAGCGAAGTTCACGGCAGTAAGGGCATGAGAGAACTTCAGCTCTACTGCCTTATCATCTGAGGATACGCTGCGTGAATCGGCATTGGTAGCTACAATAATATCGGGCTGAGCAGGAATCTCTGTTTCACCGCTTTTTGCCGTATATTTAATCTTTGTTTTTACTTTTTCTGCATCTGTAGTGACGCTCCACATCCCATCAGTGGTATTATTAAAAGGAGCGTAGGCATGGAAAAAGACGAGGGCATCAAATGGCCATCTGCTATTTGTCTTGTCCTCGATTTCCCAAATATCTTCGTTGTTTTTAGAGGCTTTTTGGTTTGCAAATAAGGCTGTGTTTGTACCATTATCCTTATAAATAGCAGTTACGCCAAAGCTATTATTATAATAGGTATTATCCAGGTTTGTGCCCTCCTGCATAGCGCCACGGGTTGTTGCAGCAGCCTGCTGTAAGTCTGCTGTTTCCTGCACTACCGAATGGAGATAGAGGGGTTTTCCGAAAGGAGTTGGCACGACGATGGGACCCTTCTCGGTGGCAGCAGCTATGGCAGCACGGGAAGAGGAAGCGGGAGACATGGGTTTCCAGCTGTTGTCGAGCGTTGCATGAAACGTGATTTTATCTTTTGACAGATTGGCTTGCTGCAGTGATTCGCTTTCTGAACATGACGTAAAGGATGCGAGTACACTGAGTGCCAATAAACTGCTTTTATAAGTTTTCTTCATCATAATGGTTTCTTTCTATTGTTTTACGCCAATGGGGGTTAAAGGAATTGGAGAATTCCGAGGCTCCATAAGAGGGGGAAATTCTCCAATTCGATTGTGAATATGATATATAATAATTACATCTGAATGTCTGTAGTACTGCCATCAGCCCAAGTACTAACCTCTACAGTGAACTTGATAGGCTTACCGAAGATATTCTCACCTGGAAGAGGGTCCTTATCACCAGGAGTTACGACACCACCACCATCTGGGTTAGGCTTTACAGGATCTACCTTACCGCAACCTTCTGACAAGTTGAGTGTGTAGATATACTTCTTACCCATCTCCCAATTAGCTGTTGCAGAACCTTTGACTGTTGGTACAGGTACTGCTACCCAACCATAATACTCTTCTCCTTCAGACTTTGCAGGGTAAATGTAGGCACCGTTTGTATATCGTACATTAACCAAAAGTGCAATATAAGTACCATTATTATATGCAACACCTTCTTTTTGCACAGCACCATCCCATGGCTTAACTACCTGAGGGACAATCATTGCGCCATGATTCTCTGGAGTCAGGAATGCATGCGTATGTCCATCTGTACCATTAAGCATAATTGGCTGTGTAAACTTCAATTCATATGTTTTCTCACCAGTTGTTGCATTTTCATCCCATTTACCAATCTTGCTAGAGGTATCAAATGAATAACTTCCCTTATCAGCAGCATGTACAACACGGAGACCTGCAATATGATATGTGATTCGCTTGTTACCATTATGAACCTTAAACTGAAGCTGAGAAAGAACATGCTGCAGGGTTAATTGAGATGCCGTACCATTCATATGATCATCAGCCTTAGCTGTATTAGAACCAATGACCAAATCTTTTTGATCAGAAATATTCTCAGGAATAGCGACATTTGTGAAGCTAACATTGTCCTTTTGGATGTCAAGAGTTCCATGTCATTTATCTATAGCAGGTGAAATGGCAACAAACTTATATCTCTTACCAGCCTGCCAATACCATGCTGACTCTGGAAGGAAACCAGGAACCGTTCCTGGGGCTACCTTCTCCTTATCAAATTGTACACCTGAGAAATAAGTCACATTATCAGTAAGGTTATAACCAGTAACCCACATTGATTCGAGGTTTTCAGTTGTAGTCTCAGCACCACGGCTGTTCAAGCCAACCGAAGTACGGAAAGAAATTGCAGAGCTCTTCGCAACATCTGTGGTCTCCTCAGAAGAGCAAGATGACAGGGCGATGGCGGCTGCGGCCATCATGTAAAACGCTTTTTTCATAATTAATACTTTTAAAAAATTAATACTATGTTTTTTATTTCATTAATGATAGAATAAAACTACATATTAATATCTATGTAAATCTCATTCCATTTGCTTACGCTCGGCTGAAGACCGCCACCTTCCTCTTCTGGATCAGGAGTAGGTTTCGGCAAGGGTAACTTGTCGATTTCAATCTTGATGTGGGTTTCGTCCTTCTGCTCAGGGTCATGAATCTGATCGGTAACATCCTCCTCGTAATACCAGTTACTGTTGTCGGTGAGCTGGGCATAAACCATCAGCTTATGCTTGACAGGCTCAACAGGACAATGTCCAAAGAGACTGAAACTGCCGGTTACAGTAGATTGGGCTGCATTCACCCTGACATTGAACGGGATAGTAACCTTCTCTTGCGACAACTCACTGATTCCAGCAAACCATCCACCAGACATACCTGAAACACTGGCACTCATCGTCTTCACCGCTTTGAGATTCTCTACATTCTTGATTTCTACCGAGCAACGGCTGACACGAGCCTTTGGCTTCATTGTAATAGTTGTCTTATCACCACTACCCTTTATAATGACACGATTAGCATGACAACACCAGAGCATTTCGGGCTCCTGCATCACACGCTCATTTTCTGCATCATTAGCTCGTGGCGGAGACTGGTTCATTGCTGACAGAAAGCCTTGCAAAACGACCGTTTCTGCCGAAGTCACCTCAAAGGTTTTGCAAACCTCAACATTTTTGAATCGGTGAGTTTCCTTGTCGCTGTTCAGACAGATGGCATCATAGACGCCAGGTGCCACAGAGATACAACCTCCCTTGCGACCTACAAAATCATATCGCTGCGGTGCTCCGCCGTTTTCCGGATAGAGATAGAGACTCATGGTGGAAGGGTTGGCGTCGGGGGCTTCGCTCCAGTCGAAGGTTACCTCTACGTTCTGGCGATGCGGATAGTCGTAGCAGAGATCCTTGTGCTCGCACGAGGTGAGGAATTCTATCAGGAGGATGAGAAATGCCATGCATGCCAGTAGCTTGAGGAAGAGATACCACATCTGTTTATGATAATAGCCTTTTGTCATTTCTTACCTCCTTTCTTATTATTGGTGTTTCCTTTGCCGAGCAGCCATACCAGGGAGATTTCTGCCTGGGTTGGGCCTAGCCACTTTTGCTTCTTGGTTTCCTGGTAGACGTAGCATCCATCCCTCGGCACGTAGGTTTTGTAATTGGAATGGAGGTAGCCTATTCCCAGGGCGAAGTCGAGGTTGAGGCGGTTGGCTATCGGTTGGGAGTAGCCGTATTTGATGCCTGCGGCATAGGTGGCCTTGCTCTGGTAGCCCTTGGCTCCGAACTCGAAATCGTAGGTGAGGAAATCGCCGTAGATGCCGAGGTGGTGGCCCTGCAGGGGCTTGGACTTGGAGAGGGTTCCGAAATACTTTCGGATTTCCAGGTCGCCGCCGTAGATGCGCCAGTAGCGATGCTTGGCGTCTTTGCTCCACCAGGCGAGCATGCCGCCTGCGCCTAGGGTCCAGCCGCTGCCGATGCTTGCTTCCAAGGCTAGATTCGGAACCAGGAGGGCATCATAGAGGAGGTTGGATTTCAGGGCGAAATAGGAGGCGACTGGGGGCGCCTGGGATTCGGGATGGACCTGCGATGGAATCGCAGGGAACGGGGGCGAGGAAGGAGACTGGGAGGCTTGCTGCTGGGAGGCGGACTCGGGGCGGGCTTGCTCCAGGCTGGCTTCGGCTGCTGAAGGGGTGCTTTCGGCTGCCAGGGTTTTAACCTCGCATACTACTACGGCTCCTGTTCGGAGGGTGTAGAAGTGGTTGTCGAGCATGTATTTCCATGCCTTGCCGCCATCCAGGTTTTGCAGCTGGCGCTTTCTTCCATCCACCACCTTTCCGTTGCGGGTTATCCATTCGGGGGTGTGGCGGATGATTTGGAGAGCCTTGTTTCGCCATGGAGTCTTTTCCTTGGCTATCAGGGCAGCCAGGCCTTGCCAGTCTTCTCCGGCTGAGGAAACGGTAAAGATACTGTCGGGCAGCACCAATGTTTCCTTCAGGTAGTCGCGCAGGCGTTCACCTCGGCGCTTCGCCACTCTCTTGTTGAGTGCCGAATTACCTTCGGGCGATGCCGCAGAAAGGATTCTGATGTGTTGCAGTTGTACGCACGGATTGCCTTTGATGGTCTGGATTCCCTGAGTCAGTGCCTTCATGTTGGCGGCATTGTCTCTATAGGAGAGTTCCAGCAGGGAGTAGCCTGGGCGGAAATATATCGTGGTCCGCAGGCTGTCCTGAATGGAAGCGGCGTATGCGTTCGCCAACAGGGTTGTCGGCATCAACACAACCATAACTATTTTCTTTACCATATAATACCATTTTTTATACTATCACTCATTCAAGGTCAGTGGCAGGCTGTTCTTAGAACCTGTTGCCATCTCCGCATTTCTGTCGTTTTTTGCATTATACCATATAGTTGAATGATTTATAAATTAATACTTGAGTTTCTTTCCTGTCTTCTTTATAAAAAGATAGACTTTGTTTATTGAGCTTTGAATTCCAAAATCAAATTTGCTTCATATTCGTTTTAACGGTACAGCACGTTTACTGCCGAAACAGTTATTCGTTAACTGTACCAAAAGCCAACTTTTACTGCGATACAGTTATTCGTTAACTTTATCTTTTGCCACAAAAGAGACTGATAACTGACCGATATTTATTGTATAAACACCCAAACTTTAACTAAAAAGCACTTTTTTGAACATATTTGAGGAAAAGTTGACACATTTTAGTTAATAAAGTGTTAAACACGTTTTGAAATGATTGTCATTTCAGAAATCTTCCTACCTTTGCACCCGATAAAGTTAACGAATAACAGTATCACTAAATTCACGTTTTCCAGTACTTTTTCTCTTTTTTATTTGGCGGTTTGGAATTATCTCTATACCTTTGTCTTCTTAATAAACAATAAAAGCAAAAAGTTAAACTATCAATTATTCAAGAGACATGGCTATGAGTTTTTTCGGACTAAAGAATCGTTTCGCATGTATTGCAGGTTTTATAATGAATGACAAGAAGGGAATCAAACTCATTGATTTTGCCAGAAAATATGCCTTGGATAGATTGAAACCGGGACAGAAAACGTATCAGGGAAGATGCGGAAGCGTGCTTACCATGGTGAAGCACCTGGAGAATTTTCAAGAGAAATACAAGAAGGAGAAATCCGGGGCAGACCAGATGCTGCTGAAAGACGTGGATGTGGAATTCTGCAAGCAGTTTATCGACTATCTCTACCATGCCAACGACTTGCATCATGATATGAAGAAAAACAAGAAACTATCGGAAAGCACCATCAAGCAGAAGGTTCTGAACCTGAAATCCGTGCTGCAGGAAGCTGTAAAACTGGGCTATCTGAAGGAGAATCCATTCCATCTTCTCCCCTCCTCTTATCATATAAAACCCGTTCAGAAAGAAAAGGCTACGCTTTCTGATGAGGAAATGAAGAAACTGGTGGCAGCACCTTGCCAGAAGCCTCTGGTGAAGGAAGCCTATTGCCTGAGCTGCTTTACAGGACTTAGAGAAAGCGACATCTTCACCCTGTCTTCCGACGACATCATGGAGGAAGATGGGGTTTATTATATCCATAAAAAGATGAAGAAGACGCAGCGCATAATCCACATCCCGCTATCGAAGGAATCGGTGGAAATACTGCGAAGCATCAGAAAAAAACAAATGATAGATTCAGATACAAAAGAGGAAAATGATACAAAAGAAGGAAATGAGGGAGAACCCTTCTGCTATTTCTCCCGTCTTTCGCAGCATCATCTGAATGAACATCTAAAAGAATGGCTTGCTGATAACCAAATTACCAGCAAGCCAATCACGTTTCATGTAAGGAGTCACAGTAAATTCTTTTATTTATTGAATATCAGCGAGTTGAGTATTTTAAA
>ONZR01000221.1_pt1 | contig 29421 bp, 24 predicted proteins | sample 1671691 | NCBI WGS metagenome assembly ONZR01 (sample SAMN06348182, study PRJEB24527) | human gut metagenome | biome: human gut; feature: ankylosing spondylitis patient; material: feces | host: Homo sapiens | place: China | collected 2015-10 | reverse complement strand
CGGAAGAAGCCAAGCTTGCTTTTGAGCGTTACGGCGTAGATGCAGTGATGATTGGCCGCGCCACTTTTGGAAGGCCATGGATTTTCAAGGAAATCCGTGATTATCTGGACAATACGGGTGCTGCCCCATTAACCGTGGATGAGAAGATTGACCTCTTGGAGGAGCAGCTTCGCATCAACGTGGAACGCATCGACGAGTACAGAGGCATTCTCCACACCCGTCGCCACCTAGCCGCCTCCCCTATCTTCAAAGGCATTCCCGATTTCCGCCAGACGAGAATCGCCATGCTGAGAGCCACGACCGTGGAGGAATTGAAAGAGATATTGAAAGAATGCCGAGAGAGAATCAAGGCAATAGAATAATAAAGTATATAAGTAAAGGGAGATTCCAACGATGATGGTTGGAATCTCCCTTTTAATATCATTAGACCTATATTGTTTTTCAAACATTTCTCATTTTATTTGTCTACTGGACAATAAAGAAATGGATGTTATCTGGCTCTGGTATGTGGTTATAATTAGGCTCGAAATATTCTACTTTTTTAACCTTAAACTTTATTTCTGTTCCCACGTCTACTTGACCTGACCATTCATCAACATTAAACCACTTTACACTCGCAGACATGAATAAAGACCAACGACGAGAAGCCTCATACTTATCTGAATCAGGGATTTTAAAGTAAACCTTTCCATCTTTAACCTCTATAACATTTCCTACATAAATTTCATCTAATCCCCAATTAAATGTAAGGTACTGTCCATCTTTGTCATTTCTCACTTCAATTCCATCGTCGGAATCCTTATGGCATCCCACAATAGAAAACAAGCCAAAGACTATCATTATTACAAATAATATTTTCTTATACATAGCTTTTATTTTTAACCAACATTCTAAAATTAACTGCCAACCTGTAACAAAGTTAACAGGTTAACAGTTAACAGCTGTTTTTTCTATACTTCCCCCTTTAAAACAGGGGGCTTTACTTCTTCAATATAGAAGCACCTTCGAGCAAGGCGAGCGCCTTGTTCTCGTTCTCCTCCATGATTTCGCGCTCACCCGGACCTTTGTCGTTAATTCCGCAGAGGTGCAGGATGCCGTGGATGATGACACGGTGAAGCTCATCATCGTAGGTCTTGCCAAACTGCTCGGCATTGGTACGAACCGTATCGAGCGAAATCACGATATCGCCGTTAATCACATCATCCTCATCATAATCGAAGGTGATGACATCGGTATAGTAATCATGACCCAGATACTCGTTGTTCACTTCGAGAATCTTCTCGTCATCTACAAACATATAGCCTATCTCTCCCACCTTGCGGCCATGAGAGGCAGCCACCTTGCGAATCCAGGCACTGGTGTCGCGCTTCTTGATCTTTGGCATTTTCACGCCATCTACATTGTATGTTATCATACGCTTCTTCCTCCTATTTTTATTTTATTTTTGGTAAAAATTCATCTACTTCTCTTCCGAAGAACCTCAATTCCCTCACCAGCGTTGAGCTGATGCTGCTGTATCTTGGGTCGGAAAACAGCAGGATGGTTTCTACGCCGCCCAACTGCTTATTGATGTCAGCCTGCTCTCGCTCGTACTCGAAATCCTTGGCTGAACGAACGCCGCGAACCAGGAACTTGGCTCCCAGGCGATGCGCCAGGTCGATGGTGAGGTCATCATAGGCAACCACCTCCAGGCGATAACCCTTGGATGCATCCTCCGCATCTACCAGCTCAGCACATTCCTTCGGGAAAACCTTTCTGATATCTTCTACACGCTTCGAGATTTCCTCGCTGGCGTGCTTCAGCTTGCTCATCGCCACTGCTATCACGAGCTTGTCGAACATGGGCAAGGCACGCTCGGCGATGTTCTGATGTCCTATCGTAAATGGGTCGAATGTACCCGTAAATATCCCTATTCTCATCAATCTCTAATCATTAATCACTAATAACTACTCATTATTCAAACAGGTCGCCCTGCATGATGTTGCTGCCATACGGATTCCTGCCCAGATGCTCATAGGCAAGCTTGGTGGCCATACGTCCACGAGGCGTGCGCTTGATGAAGCCTTCCATGATGAGGAATGGCTCGTAAACCTCCTCTACGGTGCCGCCATCTTCGCCGATAGCCGTGGCAATGGTGCTTACGCCCACCGGACCTCCACGGAACTTGTCGATGATGGTGGTGAGAATCTTGTTGTCTATCTCGTCCAAGCCATACTGGTCGATGTTCAGTGCCTTGAGCGCCATCTGGGCAATCTCGTAAGTGATGGTTCCGTTGCCCTTCACCTGGGCGAAATCACGCACTCTTCGCAATAATGAGTTGGCAATACGAGGGGTTCCACGCGAACGGCGGGAGATTTCTACTGCCGCCTCATCTTCTATCGGCACCTGCAGGAGCATCGCACTTCGCTTGATAATCTTCTGAAGCGTCTCAGGGTCGTAGTATTCCAGATGCAGATTGATTCCGAAACGGGCACGGAGCGGAGCCGTGAGAAGACCGCTGCGGGTGGTGGCTCCCACGAGGGTAAACGGATTCAAATCTATCTGGATGCTTCGTGCCGAAGGCCCCTTGTCTATCATGATGTCGATGCGGTAATCCTCCATCGCCGAATAGAGATACTCCTCTACCACTGGCGAAAGGCGGTGGATTTCATCGATGAAGAGCACATCGTTAGGCTCCAAGGAGGTAAGGATTCCTGCCAGGTCGCCCGGCTTATCGAGCACAGGGCCTGATGTAATCTTGAAGCCCACACCCAGTTCGTTGGCGATGATGTTACTCAGGGTGGTCTTACCCAGTCCCGGAGGACCATGCAAGAGGGTATGGTCGAGCGGTTCGCCACGATACTTGGCAGCCTCTACGAAGACTTCGAGATTATCCACCACGCCATTCTGTCCGCTGAAGTCGGAGAACTTCAGTGGGCGCAGTGCTTTCTCGAATTCCTTTTCGGCAGGCGAAACCGTCTGTTGTCTTATATCAAAATCTTCGTTCATTCTATGACTATTATCGATAATATGGGTGCAAAGTTACACATTTGTTGCGGAATTAAAGAAGAAAAGCCGAATTATTTTGCCCATGATTTTGCACAACCCCAAAAGATTCGTGCAGATTTGCAAGCGTTACCCTATAAAAATGTTATAATTTATCATTTTCTTGCAGAATAATTTGTTTATCCGATAGAAAAGACGTACTTTTGCACTCGATATTGAAAGCGAGGAAAGAAATAAATAAGAGAGAAATATCAGGATTTTAAAAGAAATAGAATTATGCTTAAGTTATTTCAAGGGCTCAGCAAGCTGCTGGCCAATTACACATCTATCTTCGTGATAGGTGTTGCAGTGTTCACATTCTTCTTCCCACATACCTTCGACTGGGTGCGCGGAACTACTCAAACCGTCATTCTCGGCATCATCATGCTCACCATGGGCTTGACCCTGACCACCAACGACTTCAAGATTCTGGCTCAGCGCCCGCTGGATGTCTTCATCGGAGCCTGTGCCCAGTTTATCATCATGCCTGGCGTGGCTTACACCCTGGTTCATGTGTGGCATCTTGACCCAGCCCTGGCACTCGGAATCCTGCTGGTAGGTTGCTGTCCGGGCGGCGTATCGAGCAACATCATGAGTTATCTGTGTCATGGCGATGTAGCTTTCTCCGTAGGAATGACCTGCGCCTCTACCATTCTTGCACCGGTGATGACTCCGCTGCTGATGAAGATTACGGCAGGCGAGATTATCCATGTAGATGCTGTGGGAATGTTCATCAACATTCTGATAGTCACGATTATTCCTGTGGCCATCGGCTGCGCCTTGAATTATATCTATGGCAAGAAGGATTGCTTCCCTACCATCCAGAGTCTGATGCCGGGCATCAGCGTAACCTGTCTGGCGATTATCGTGGGAGGTGTAATTTCTACGGTTCACGATGATTTGGTAGCTCGTGGCTTATCGCTTTTCCTCTGGACTTTTGCCGTGGTTTTCTGCCACAACACCCTGGGTTATCTTCTGGGCTGGCTTGCCGGAAAACTGGCGGGCTTCAATACTGCCAAGAAGCGTACCATCAGTATTGAGGTGGGAATGCAGAATGCCGGCCTTGCCACGGTTCTTGCTGGCAATTTCTTTGCTGCCCAGCCTCTCGCCGTATTGCCTTGCGCCATCAGCTGTGCCTGGCACAGTATTTCGGGCACCATCCTTGCAGGAATCTATCTGAAATGGGATCGCATGCATGAGAAGAAGTAAATGAATCCGGAAAAAGATAAATGCACAATAAAAGGTCGTGAAGTTCTATCAGAAACCTCACGACCTTTTCTTATATCATTACCTCACGGGTTAACAGGTTAACAGTTAACAGCCGTTTTTTCTATAGTTACTTCCCTGTGGTCAGCAGCTTCACGGCACGCTGAACAATCTCGTTGGTCTCGTTCCAAACCTGGAAGTATTGGCTCATATCCCAAATATCTCTTGCCACAAGTGCCTTCAGCTGCACGGCCAGATATTTCTTCGTCTGAACCAATTCAGCCTCATCCTTCGGCTCTATCTTCTCCTTCTTGCCCTCGGCGATAATCGCATCGATGAGCGAAGAAGGAACCTCGTAAGTTGCCAGGAACTTATTGAAATCCTTATACTGGCTCTTCAATTCCTTGCGGTGCGCATCGATGAACTTCAGGCTCTGGTTGATGACGATGCTCTTGGCTGCCAACTGGCGATGCATCTTGGTGTATTTCGTTGTGTCCAACGGCACGAAATAATCGGGCATGATTCCGCCACCACCATAAACCACACGATGCTTGCGCAATGTATAATACTTCAAGCTGTCAGAAAGATGGATGCTGTCCTGATTGGTGAACTCGCCGTGCTTGTATCGCTTGTCGAGATCCATCGCATAATCCAGTCTATCACCTTTCTTATATGGCTTCTGGATGCATCTGCCGCTAGGCGTATAGTAATGGGCGATGGTGAGGCGAATCTCGCTGCCATCATCGAAGGTGAGCGGACGCTGCACCAATCCCTTGCCGAAGGTTCTGCGACCAACCACTACGCCACGGTCCTGATCCTGGATGGCTCCGGAAACAATCTCAGCGGCAGAAGCAGTAAACTCGTTGGTGAGCACCACCACCTTGCCCTTGCGCCATCTGCCGTTCGCCTGCGCCTTGTACTCCTGGCGTGGAGCCGCACGACCGCTGGTATAAACGATGAGATCGCCCTTTTCCAGAAACTCGTTGGCTATCTGAGCCGCCGTCTGAAGATAGCCGCCACCATTATCCTCCAGGTCGAAAATCAAGTCTTTCATACCCTTCTTCTTCAGCGAATCCATCGCCATGGTCACCTCCTTATGACTGGTCAGACCGAAGCTTCCCAATCGGATGTAACCGATGCCCGGACGAATCATGTAAGCCGCATCCATCGTGGTTACAGGAATCTTGTCGCGCTTCACCTTGAAGGTGAGCTTGTCCTTGATGCCACGGCGCACGATGGTAAGATTCACCGTGGTTCCCTTAGGACCGCGGAGGCGCTTCATGATTTCCTCCTTGCTCATCTTCACGCCCGAAATGGCGGTATCGTTTACGGCAACGATGCGGTCGCCGGCAATGATGCCCACCTTCTCAGATGGTCCGTTGGTAACCGGCTGGATAACGAGCAGGGAGTCATCTACCATATTAAACTGAACGCCGATGCCGTCGAAACTTCCGTTCAGCGGTTCGTTCATCGCCTTGGTTTCCTTGGCTGTGGTGTAGGAAGAATGAGGGTCGAGCTTTTCGAGCATGCCTCTGATGGCATCCTCCACGAGCTTGCTCTCATCCACACTATCCACATAGAGGTTGGTGATGGCGATTTCCGCCCTGCCCAACTTCTCTATCGGGCTATTCTTGCCCATCTTGATACGCAGCTGGGCACTGGCAGAAGTTACTGCCAGGAATGCCAGGAACGCAAATAAAATTATCTTCTTCATTTTCTTAAACTTCGTTCTTCACTCTTCACTTAATCCAGCGGTGCTGAGTCTTCCTCCGGAATATCCTCTTCAATCACCAGGTTGTCGATGATGAAATTCTGACGTTCCATCGTATTCTTACCCATGTAGTACTCCAGGAGCTTCTGCACCTGGTCGGTCTTGTGCAGGGTTACCTGCTCCAATCGCATATCCGGACCGATGAAATGGGCAAACTCTTCTGGCGAAATCTCTCCCAATCCCTTGAATCGGGTGATTTCCGGGTCAGGACCCAGCGCCTTGATGGCCTGCTGGCGCTCCTCATCGCTGTAGCAGTAATGCGTAATGAAGTCGCCCTTCTTCTCCTTAGGTCCCAGTTTGGCATCGGCATCCGCTATCGCCTGCTTGTTCTTGATTTTGGTTCGCTTGTTGCGCACTCGGAACAATGGAGTCTGAAGCACATACACGTGGCCCTTCTTGATGAGGTCAGGGAAGAACTGCAGGAAGAAGGTAATGATGAGCAATCGGATGTGCATTCCATCCACATCGGCATCGGTAGCCACAATCACCTTATTATATCTCAATCCGTCCAATCCGTCCTCGATGTCGAGGGCAGCCTGGAGCAGATTGAATTCCTCGTTCTCGTAAACCACCTTCTTGGTCAGGCCATAGCAGTTTAACGGCTTGCCTCGCAGCGAGAATACCGCCTGGGTGTTCACGTCGCGGCTCTTGGTAATGCTTCCGCTGGCAGAATCACCCTCGGTGATGAAGATGGAGCTTGCCTCCTTCAGCTCGTTCTTGGCATCGCTGAAGTGGATGCGGCAATCGCGCAGCTTGCGGTTGTGGAGGTTCGCCTTCTTGGCACGCTCACGCGCCAGTTTGGTAACGCCCGCCATCGCCTTGCGCTCACGCTCGCTCTCCTTGATTTTATTCTCCAGAATCTCAGCCACGTCCTTGTGGATATGCAGATAGTTATCCACCTCTTTCTTCAGGAAATCGCCCACATACTTGTTGATGGTTTCGCCGCCATTCGGAGTCATCGTGGTGCTACCCAACTTAATCTTCGTCTGACTCTCGAACACCGGTTCCTCTACGTTCAGGGCGATGGCAGCCACCAATCCGTTTCTGATGTCGCCATACTCATACTTGCCAAAGAACTCCTTGATGGTCTTGGCTATATGCTCCTTAAAGGCACTCTGATGGGTTCCGCCCTGGGTGGTGTGCTGGCCGTTTACGAAGGAATAGTATTCCTCGCCATACTGGTTGGTATGGGTAAAGGCTATCTCGATGTCTTCGCCCTTCATGTGGATAATCTCATAGAGGCCCTCGTTGGTCATATTATCCGTAAGGAGATCCTTCAAACCGTGACGGCTGAGGATGCGGCGGCCATTGTGCATGATGGTAAGACCGGTGTTCAGATAAGTATAGTTGCGGAGCATGGTTTCCACGATGTCGTCGTGGAAGGAATAGTTCTTGAAGAGGGTGTTATCAGGCTCAAAATAGATGAAAGTACCATTCTCATCTTCAGTATCTTCGGTAACATCGCTCTGCAGAATACCTTTCTCAAACTTCAGATGGCGCACCTTGCCGTCGCGGAACGACTTTACCTCGAAATGAGAGCTGAGGGCGTTCACCGCCTTCACACCCACTCCGTTCAAGCCCACACTCTTCTTGAACGCCTTGCTATCATACTTACCTCCGGTGTTCAGCACGCTCACCGCCTCAACGAGCTTTCCCTGCGGAATGCCTCGGCCGTAGTCGCGCACGCTGACACGCAGATGGTCTTCGATGTCGATTTCGATGCGGGAACCGGCGTTCATCTTGAATTCGTCGATGGAGTTATCCACCACCTCCTTCAGGAGCACATAAATACCATCCTCCGGCAAGTTACCGTCGCCCAAACGACCGATGTACATACCCGGACGGGTTCGCACATGCTCCATATCGCTCAGATGTCGGATGTTGTCGTCGGTATAAGCCACCGGCTGCTGCTCCTGCTGTTGCTGCTCCTGCGGGGCATTCAATTCGTTATTATCTTCTGACATAGAATCCTCCTAGTTATAAAATTTAGGAGGAGTTAAGGAGCTATGATTCAAAACCATCTGTCTTAACTCCCTAACTCCTTGACTCCTTGTTTGTTTAATTATCTTATTGATTACTATTCAATAATCTTCTTGATTACTATTTGATAATCTTCTTGTAGCATTTTCTGCGCTTGTGCATCACTGGGGTCAAAGCTCCCCACTGTCCCTGCACGCCCGCATTGGTTTCCAGCTCTACCTGGGTTTCACCCCATTCAATGCCGTACTTCTGGTACCAAGGAATCAGGTCGGCAAAGAGAAGCGCATTGGCTCCCTTAGCACGATATTCAGGGAGAATACCGATGAGGAGGAGGTCAACGATGTTGGTCTTGTGCATCTTGATGGCTCTCAGCACGTGGAACCAGCCGAAAGGCAGCAATCTGCCACGGTGGCACTTGCGCAGGGCATGAGCCAACGACGGCATGGTGATTCCCACACCGATGAGCTTATGCTCTCCGTCCGTCCAATCCTCGATGCAGGTGATGAGGTTGAAGTCGAGGAAACCGAGATACGACTTGATAAGCTGGTCTATCTGCTTCTGCGAGAGTTCGGAATATCCATAGAGATCCTTGTAGGTATCGTTGATGAGATCAAAGATTTTCTGACCCATTCCGCCCTGGAAAACATCCTTCTTGGTAAGCTTGCGCACATGCAGATTATAGCGTTTCTCAATCATCATCGCAATCTTGGCGTACTTCTCAGGCACCTCATCCGGCACCATAATCTTGAACTCCACGTATTTGTTGTCCACCTCGAAACCCTCCAGGGCCTCGATGTGCTCTGGATAGTAAGCGTAATTGTAGATAGTAGGCATGGTGCCGAGCTGGTCGAATCCCCAGACGAGCATACCCTCAGGGTCCATATCGGTAAATCCAAGCGGACCTACCACATCCTCCATGCCTTTCTCGCGGCCATATTTCTCAACGGCATCCAGAAGAGCCTTCGAAACCTCACGGTCGTCGATGAAGTCAATCCATCCGAAGCGGACGGATTTCTTTCCCCACTTGTTGTTTGCCTTATGGTTGATGATAGCAGCAACGCGACCTGCCAGCTTTCCATCCTTATAGGCAAGATAATACTCTGCCTCGCAGAACTCGAACGCAGCGTTCTTGTCCTTGCTCAGGGTATTCATTTCGTCGCTGAAAAGATTAGGCACATCATATTCGTTGCCTTCGTAGAGGTCGTAGTGGAAGTCGATGAACGTCTTCAAATCCTTCTTGCTTTCGACCTTTTTAATTTCTATTAATGACATGATTTCAAACTAGTTTGCAATATTATAGGATGCAAAAATAGCAATATTTCGCCAAACGACCAAATATTGCTATCTTTATTTTCAGTTTTTTAGATATTTAGCACATTGAAAGACAAAGGTGTACCTCTATTTTTGTGTGAGAAGCTCCAAGATACACCTTTACAGTCATATAGTTTTTTTGCTTCTTACTAGAAGAATACCACTCTTTTCGTAATCTTTTTCATATTTTGTTAAATTGAAAATTTTATATTATGCAATATTAAAATGCAAATAACTATAATTGTTATTATTACAAATGGGAGGGCAAAAAGTAAAGCGGGGATAAAATCCCATGCCACGATGTACCAATATGAGTTCATTGGGGCCATAATGGAAATGCCTCCAAGACACATGCATGTAAATGTGTTTACAGGCTCTTTTTCCGGATGAATCCTTTGCCCACAATGAGTACAGCTTACATAATAAGATGTACCATGCCAAAAGTATTTGCTTACAATACTAAATGGTATTTGACCTCCACATGTAGGACATTTCGCTTGACAAATCTTTCTGTGCCAATTCTTAAAATCCATATTCTTCATTTTTTTAGTTTTTGATTCTGGGTGCAAAATTACTGTTTTTTTTCAATAGAAATGTTTGGTGATTGTTAGATTTATGTTAGATTTTTAAATAATATGGATGAAAAATGTGGCATTTAAATATAAAATGTGTAATTTTGCACTTAGAAATATCTAAAAGAAATGAAACAGAAGAAGAATAAATATGTAATAATAGCTATCGTTGGATTATCCGCAGCGTTTATGATGCAAATGCTGTGGATAGTTGGTGGCTTCCAGTATACTATATCTAAAATAAAATCAGATGTGAATGAAAAACTGGAGCAGGCGTTATTCACCGAGGCTGAACAGAGGGCTTGTTTGTATCTGAAAAGTATAGCTGTATCTCCTTCTAATTCCGATAAGCCAGATATAACATATTTTGAAACAGAGCTCAATAAGGAAACAAAATCTAACATATCTTTACCTAAACTGAAAGCTATTTTAGATAAAAGTTTACCATCTGATTACTCCATTATATTATATAATAATGGTAAGGAGCATTATTATGGTGGTGATAATAGAGCTATTCAACTATCTGTAAAGTCTGCCGTTTTCTATACTAGAACGGACCAATCGCAAGCTATTCAGATTGGGTTAACCAATCCTTATTCTATTTTTTTTGAGGAATTAGGTCTTTTGGCACTTGCTTCTTTCCTGATGCTAACCATAACTTTACTATGTATATTCAAGCAAGTTGGTATTATCCGCTGGCAGCAGAACAATGCCAAGATGAAGAAGATAATGACCTATTCCATGATTCATGACATCAAGACTCCGCTCTCTACGATTCGCTTGGGATTGGGAGCCTTGGATCATGAGCGGATAGCCAATGACTCTGAGAAAAGAACCAAGTATCTACAAGTAATCAGCACGGAGACACAGCATGCTTATAGCTTGATAAATAGGATATTAACCATATCCAAGTCGCAGGTTGGAAAACTGGAACTCAGGAAAGTACAGGTAGACATGACAAGCATGCTCTCAAAAATGGAAGAAAACTTCAGGGTGAACAGATTGAAGAATGTATCCTTTGAGAATCATATTAATTGTCAATATGCTTTTGCCGACGAGGAGTATCTTAAGGAAATATTCTATAACTTGATAGACAACTCTATCAAGTATTCTGATGGGGATGTCACGATTCGTATTTCTACAGATAAGGTAGATAAGGGCGTATCCATCCGAGTCAGGGATAATGGTATCGGAATCAGCAAAGCTGACCAAAAGGTGATTTTCGATAAGTATGAGCGTGCGTCAGCCGCCAAGCGCACCTTCAAGAAAAATGGTGCGCCTGGTTTCGGACTGGGATTAACCTATGTGTTCCAAGTGATAGATGCTCATGAAGGCATGATAGGAGTAGAGAGTGAACTGGGCAGATATACCGAATTCTCTATATTCCTACCCGACCAGAAGACGGATAGCCTCGATGCTAACGAGAGGGTCTGATTTCAAGACCTTTCTGAGTTTTGTGATAATAGCTGATGCTGCCTTCTTAACATAACGATAACATTCCTTAATTGCTGCTAGTTGCAATTTTCTTGTTCAGATTGGAAGGGTCATAAAATTGAAGCTTCTTCATCTCTACTTGTATTGTTGGTGATAGAGACGGCAATCTATTTTCTGAAATAAAGCCTTCTATTGATTGAGCTGCTTCCTGGGGTTGCAGTTTTTTGCCTGCCTCTTTCTTCTTATCATCTACATATTCTTGTTCTGTAATAAATAGTTCTGTTACAACATGAATGAGCTGTTTACGAGAATCCTTCTTGTGCCAATAGTTGTAGCTTTGATCCGTTTTCTGACTGAGCAAATTCTTGAAAGAATAGTAATTCTCATCGCTTAATCTATAAGCTTCCATGAAATAATCACTTTTCATTTCTTGCGTAAAGCCAAAAATGTTATGCGTTAGCTTGTCGTATGTTGGTATCATATTCATTTCTATCATACAGCTTTTGTTGATAGAATCAGTTGTCACTCTACCTAGTATTTGGCTTGCCTTTTTGATATAGCCAACATTAGCCGAATCTTGAATAGCATACTTCTTACGGCATTCCTCTATGAATGTCTTTCCTTCTGGCCAAGGTCGAAATGTAGCTTGGTCGCTAAGCATAAAGGCTCTTTTCTTATCCTTGCTGATAAGCTCTTCATTTCTAAGATGTCTGCTACTATACATTCTTATATCTACTTTTTCATTCTTTAGGTTGATATAGTATTCCACAATGCCATCCACATAATATTTGAGTACAGAGTCATTGTGCTGATAGCTACGATAATATCCTTTAAGTCTCACAAACTTGGGACGCTGGCTACTAATCGTAACATCCTGAAGTTTTATTTGCCCTAATGCTTGGAGGGGTAAAAAGAGTAATAAAAAATACAAATATTTCATATTTATGAAGTTTAATTATAGTATAGGATGGGAATCAGAGCCTAGAACTTTTATGTTTATTTTAGCAAATTCCCATAAATGTTTCGATACTCTTCTTCTGTTAATTGTTTCATTGTTTTTACGTTTTATGTAAATCTGGGTGCAAAAGTACTGGTTTTTCTGTAATAGAAATGTTAGGCAATTGTTAGATTTATGTTAGATTTTTATTAATATGGCTAAAAATGTGGTATTTTAAGATAAAATGTGTAATTTTGCAGGCATGAAAACAAAGAATTATATATATATTTCTATAATAGGTGTCTTATTCATAATAGTTTTGCAAACTATATGGGTGTGTAAGACATATCTATATGCCGAAGCACGAGTAAGTGAGAAAATAGATGAAATTTTAGTGAAGTCTATGTTTCAAGAGGTATATAGTAGGTTTAAGTATGTACCTACAGGAACACAGATAGCAGGTGCTCCTGATACTTCTTACCCTAAGTTTCATGGCATAGAATATGTAGAAGAAGGTGTTTTTAAGGCTTCACACAAAGGTGTTGACTTTTCTTTTCTAAGCAAATGCATTAGTGACAATTTAAAGATAGAAGGTTGGAACTATAGTTTTGCTATATATCAGATTTGTGGTAATAAGTTAAAACTTTTGAAAGAAACAGGAAAGAAGCCTTATGTTGTATATAACGAAATTTCATCACATGATGTACCTATTAGAATTGATGGCTCTAAGAGAATACAAATCACATTGTTTAATCCAACTGATTTATTGTTTGAACAATTAGGTTTAGTTTTAATAAGTAGTCTTTTGGCTGGTATTTTGATTTCATTGTGCATTGCAAAATTGCTTGGAGTTATCCGCTGGCAGCAGAATAATGCAAAAATGAAGAAGATAATGACCTATTCCATGATTCATGACATCAAGACTCCGCTCTCTACGATTCGCTTGGGATTGGGAGCCTTGGATCATGAGCGGATAGCCAATGACTCTGAGAAAAGAACCAAGTATCTACAAGTAATCAGCACGGAGACACAGCATGCTTATAGCTTGATAAATAGGATATTAACCATATCCAAGTCGCAGGTTGGAAAACTGGAACTCAGGAAAGTACAGGTAGACATGACAAGCATGCTCTCAAAAATGGAAGAAAACTTCAGGGTGAACAGATTGAAGAATGTATCCTTTGAGAATCATATTAATTGTCAATATGCTTTTGCCGACGAGGAGTATCTTAAGGAAATATTCTATAACTTGATAGACAACTCTATCAAGTATTCTGATGGGGATGTCACGATTCGTATTTCTACAGATAAGGTAGATAAGGGCGTATCCATCCGAGTAAGGGATAATGGTATCGGAATCAGCAAGGCTGACCAAAAGGTGATTTTCGATAAGTATGAGCGTGCGTCTGCAGCCAAGCGCACCTTCAAGAAAAAAGGTGCGCCTGGTTTCGGACTGGGATTGACCTATGTGTTCCAAGTGATAGATGCTCATGAAGGCATGATTGGAGTAGAGAGTGAACTGGGCAAATATACCGAATTCTCTATATTCCTACCCGACCAGAAGACGAGTTCTGGAGGAGGCGATGAAGAGCTAGCAACTCTCTGCCAGCTTGAAACCGATGCCTCGGATAGTCTCGATGCTGACGAGAGGGTCTGATTTCAAGACCTTTCTGAGTTTTGTGATAACAGTATCAAGACAGCGGGAAATGAAAAAGTCTTTCTCCGCAGTATTCCAGATACGCTCTTGTATGGCTTCACGTTTCACTATCTCATTCTTGTTTTTGGCAAGAATTTCCAGTATCTTGGCATCTCTGGCTGTCAAGGTATAGCTGATGTTGCCTTCTTCATCCTTGATGCAGGCATGTTCTGGGTCCAATATATGCTTTCCAATCTTGATGCAAGAAGACACATTTCTGCTCTTCTGCCCATTCTTCAGGCGAAGAAGGCTCTGGATATGCGCATCAAGTTCTTCGGGAACAAAGGGCTTTTTGATGTAATTGTTAGCACCTGCAGCATATCCCTCCTCTAGTTTTTTAGGAGAAGTGAGATTGGTGGTGAAGAGAATGAGCGTATCGCCATCCGTCTCTCTGATGTGTTTTACCATCTCTATGCCGTTCATAATAGGCATGTCTATATCCGAGATGATAACATCTGGCGTGAATTCCTCCCAAGCCTTGATACCATCTTTTCCATTGCTGGCTGTCATTACCTCATAACCTCCAACTATATCTTCCAACGTGCTTTTTTCAATAAAAGCTAGGTTCGTATCATCTTCAACTAATAGCAACTTTATCATGTCGTTAATGTTTATCTATTTTTTGTTTGCAAAGATACATCTTTTTCTGAAAATATTGCGATTATCTTCTCTTATTAACATAACGATAACATTCCTTAATTGCTGCTAGTTGCAATATCTTCCAAGAACATCAAAAAGGTTACTTCACCAGATGCTTCTTAATCCACTCCATCTGCTTGCGATTGGTGTCGGTGGTTGTCCAATGCTCGTTGATTGGTGTAAGCAGCGATTCCTTCTCGCATTTCAGGGTATTCCACACAGCGTAGCTGGTGGTTGGCGGACAGGTATTGTCGTTGTATCCCCAGGTGAGATAAGTTGGCGCCTTCACCTTCCGGGCAAAGTTCACCACATCGTAATAAGCCATCGTGTTGAGACAGTCCTTGTTCTTCAAGATCTCATGATATTTATTGAAGTGAGGATATCCGCCCGTTCTTCCCTTCTCAACGTATGCAGCCATATCGCTGAGCGCCGGATGATTGGCCACACACTGGGTTACTCTGCTATCCAAGCCTGCTGCGACAATCGCCAAGGCACCGCCCTGACTGCCGCCCTGCACAGCCACATTCTTTCCGTCCCACTCTGGTAGAGAGGTCAGGAAGTCGATGCAGCGCACTAATCCCTGATAAACATGCTTCATATAATAGCGGTTCTTATCTTCCAATCCATTGGCAAGATAACCGCCGTTTGCATCGTTGAATCCCTTGCTTATCTCCTGGAAGGTTTCGGCAGAAAGACGTGGGTCGAGGCCATGGATTTCTATCTCGAAGCGGATGAATCCGTTCTCAGCATAATACTTGTTGCGCAGGGGTTCCTTGATGGTCTTGATGCCGGCTTCCCGGAGGGGTGAGAACCACGGGATGGCTTCCCTGGCTGGCATTCTTGGGATAGAAGAGATAGCCATACATCGCATGTCCCATCTTATCTATCTGAAGTTTTACGAGATAGCAATCTATCTTATCTGTACAATATTCCTTGGCGAGTTCCTTGGTGTAACTCAAGGGAACATTCTTCAGTTCATCCTTCGCCTTCTGCCAGAAACTGTCGAAATCCTTAGGTTCCTGGGTATAAGGCTGAATCTTATCCACCGAGAATCCCACTTTTACATGATGCTGATAGGTTTTGCCATCGAGCTTATAGAATAATCTCAAATCTCGGAAGCCCGGAGTCTTTCGGGTTCCCATATTCACGATGGCGCGCCCGTTCTTCAGCCTGAAGCTTCCCTGCTTGTCAGCCTTCAGCATGTCATCGCCAATTTCATAGTTCACCTCGCCGTCACGAGGTATTCCATACTTGTAGAAACTTATTTCCACCTTAGCCTGCTCCCCGGTGCGATAGAGCCAGTCAGCATGATCGGGCACGGTAAGCCAAAGATAATCACAGCGATAGGGATAGTTCTCCGCCATCGCATTCACTCCGCCCATCATGTTCATCGCCAGGAAGAACAGGAGCGACAGATAGATAGTTTTTAATTTGTTCATTGCTGTATAGTTTGCTTTATTTTTTATAATTGATGGTATGTTTTATTTGCCTTTTCTCGCAGACTTTGAATTCGACTTGGCAGGCTTAGACTTCGATTTATCAGATTCCGATTTCGACTTGCCGGACTTGGACTTGGCAGGCTTCAAACCACATTCTTTAAAGAACAAGGCATCAGCATCACGCTCATCGTCCTCCTCATCATCCAGCCAATCCCCATCATCCGACCAATTATCAAAACCAAACAAATCATCATTAAAATCATTGGCTTCGCCTTCCGCAAACTCATTCAAAACTTCCTTAAACTCAGCAAACATAATGATTCTATCAGTTGTTCCCTTGGTAAGCAACTTGGTTACACCCTTGATGCCATCCTCGATTTCCACTGGCGGCATACGATAATTCTTGTAGATGTTCTTGATCATAGGCAGCAATTCCACCGCCTTGATTTGAGCAAGAGATTTCACTATCCAATCCATTGCCATGGCTGGCATTGTGAAATCGATACATGATTTCAGCACATCCGTAACCCATGTCAGAACCTGTAGGCGATAGGAAGGATTCTCCACAGCCATCTGTACCACGGCATTGAAAACCGTAGGATAAACTTCAGGCATAAATCCATCCGTATTCATCATTTCCTTCAGTTCCTCAAGATGCCCCACGCCTACGTGAGCCAATATCAGAGTGGTGACTTCTTCGTACCCACTGTAATAGAACTCATAGAAACTTTGATTTTGCTTCAAGGTTTCGAGGATTACGTCGAAAAGACCTGTTAGCTTGAAATCATCAACAAGCTGGAAACCTGCTATAATAGGCAAGCCACTGGTCTCCACGTCTTCATCGAAATCGTGAGTCAATCCATCGGCAAGAATGAACATAAAGAAATTGCGCATTGCATCTTCCTGTTCCTGCTGCGAGAGGGAAACCATCGCCTTATGAACCACTTCATACGCCGCAAGAATTTCGCTTGGCATGAAGGCTTTTAATAAGTGCTGAAGATATTCTGCCAAAGGCTTTACTTGCTGGGTATAGTCAGGGCGCTGATAAGTATAAACCGACTCCTGCATCTCACCCAGACTTCTACCCGACGATGCAAAATTTTCGAGATCAGCCATCAGCATCATCTTCTCTTCGGGCGACATTCCGTTCAGCATTTCGGTTAGTGCATCCAAAACAGGATTGCCGCTACTTTTTCCTTTTTTCTTTTTTGCCATTATTTTTTTTGTTTTTTATTTTATGAGTTCATTTTGATTTTTAATAACTCGGCATTATACCATGCCTTGGCTCTTGCATCAAACTCCTTGCGAGCCGCACTGCCAGGCTCACCATATTTCTCTCGAAGATGATCTTCGAAAGTACGTAGTTTAGCTAATTTTTCTTCGTTAAACTTAACCATAAGCCCTTTCGTTTATTTCTGTATTCCATGCTGCAAAAATAAGAAAAATATTAGTTACTTCCAAATATTCTGGAAGGAATTTGTTACTTTCTTGCTCTTTTAGTATAATAATATGTGTTGATGCAGGCAAGCGACTTCTCAAAAAAGAGAAAAGTGGTTATTTCCACAAAGGAAACAACCACTTATTCTTATATTATTCCTGTTCTTATACTCTAACTTCTACTTCACCATTTCTTTTTTCACGCTTCCATCGCTATACTTCACGATGTTCAAGCCCTTGGTTGGAGCAGTCAAGCGTTGGCCATTGGCAGAATAGCGAGAGATTTCCTTGGCATCAGAAATCATAACCGCACCAGTAATACCTGCATCAACTTCTGCAACTACAATATGCTTGGTTATCTGCGGAGAAGTCTCCCAATGTTCATCTCCATACTGGAATGTTGTTATGTCAGTTTCTCCTACAGCTTTGCAATAAAGATAAAACTTACCGTCCTCTTTTTTAACATCAACCACCTGATTGTCATAGTTCACATACCACATTTCCCTGCCTGTATTTACACTCGCAGTTAACTCAACCTTATCACCTACATGGAGATTGGACAAGTCTTGTTCCCAAGTTACTTCCTGTTTACCAGGTTTCACTTCATAATGATAGGTCATTTCGACAGTAAACTCCTTTTCTCCCTTGAATGTACCGACAAGGCGTACAGAATCTTCACCAACTTCACTGTTCAAGACATAATCTTTTGTCAAAGAAACCAATTCATAGCCAGGGATATTGCTCGTAAATGTTACTGTAGGAGCCTCTCCTGTATAATAAATAGTTTCTTTGTCAGCTTTTATCATTGATAACAGTTGCCCTCGATTTATTCCCCAACCTCGTTTTCTGTAACTTTTTGTATTTGGAACATAAAACATACAATCCTTTCCTACTTCAAAAGAACCTTTTGGAGCATTCTTCGCTACACAAATTACTTGCTTCAAAGAAGAAGAGCCAACCCAAATACCAATATCAGTAACATTAGCTGGTATAAACAAAGACTGAAGACCAGTCTCATAGAAAGCACATTTTCCGGCAGTTTCCAACGATTCAGGCAAATCCAAAGCTTTCAAATTTGTACATCCTCTAAATGCCGCTTCACCAATTCGTTTGACGGACTTTCCAAATTTTACGTTTACCAATGTCTTTACACCAAAGAACAACATTCCTGGCACATATTCCACCTTATCGCCAAATATGACATTTTCAACAGGTGCTTGACAACTTTCATACTGATGATACAAATCTTCCTTTACTTCCTTATGATTAATTGCATTCCATTCTAAAGTCTTCAATTTCGAACAACCCGTGAACAGATAATCAAAGTTCATACATTGTAATCCTTCACCAACAACAACCTTTTCCAGATTGTCACAATAACTAATGGCTATGCGACCAATTGTTTTCACGCTATTAGGAATAACAAATTGCTTTATTCCATCACATTCGCCAAAAGCACTTTCACCAATACTCTCAACCGACTCCGGCAACTTGATTTCCGCTAATCCTGTACATTGATAAAGGAAATAATTAGGAATAACCCGCACTTTATCACCAATTGATATCTTATAAAGTGACTTAGAGAATCTGCACCTATCATTATTGACAGAATCCGCATTCCAAACTACTTCTCCTAGAGAAGAACAACCATCAAATACATTCTCGCCTATACGGTCCATGCTATGAGGAATCGTTACTTTTACAAGTAGCTTATTATTTTGAAAAGCGGAAGCAGTAATACTTTTTGTTCCTTCAGGGAATTCAAACGAAATAGGTTCAGCAGTTTGCGTATCTTGTCTATACTGATAGGCTGCATGGTCAAGATATATCATTTTATCTAATTCCTGAGCTCCTAACCAAGAGGTTCCCCTAAAAGCATTTGCACCAACATACTCTATTGTACCAGAAGTTTTTACTGTCGCAAGACTTCCACGACCTGCAAAAATATAAGCAGGAACGGATTTCACCTTATCACCAAAATATACTTCTCTAATAGGGCAATAGCCAAACACTTCATAGTTAGAATAACTTACAACATCTGCATCACAATCAATAGCATTCCAATTGATTTTCTCTATTTTGGTATTAGTAAAAGAATTCGCTGCCAAAAACTTCATGTTTGCAGGAACGGTAAGTTCTGTAATACCAGAACAACCACAAAAAGTAGCACCATAATCGCTATAATTTGTCCATGCATCACCAATCTGCTCCATAGACTCCGGCAATTCAAGTTTCTTCAATCCTGTACAACCAAAGAACACTCTATTACCTAAACGCTTCACACCTTCACCAAAAGCAACATCCTCCAGATTGTCATATTCGTAAAAGGCATAGTTACCAACAAACGCAACGCCTCCTTCTATTACAACTCTTTTGATTTTACTCTTCCAAGGATTCCATGAAGGCAACGTTGCATTAGTATTAGTTGGATTGGTAAAATTATTCATTTCGCCTTCTCCACCAATCGTGAGCACACCTTGGTCATCTAAACTCCAATTCACCCCTGTTCCACACACACCTTGTGCCACATTATCTGCCAAGGATGGGATAACAGCCAGAAATAAGGCAACGACTATCAGTTGCAATCTTGCGTTAAAATTTCCCATATTAATTGTTTCTTAGAAAATTTGACTTTGCCACGAATCCTCATTTGGCGAGAAAACACACAATTAACTGACGGCAAAATAAAAAGCGTAGGATTCTACCTGTTACCCATCAAGAACAAGCGTCAAGTAAACGCCTTTATATTATGTCGCGATACCAAGCCCCACCCGCTATCCTTCTCAGCACAAAAGCCCCTTAAAAAGACTCTCCGTGCATCGATACGGCGTGAGCGAGAGTGGAATCGCTTGCAAAGGTAATGAAAAAATTGATTACTCGTATCTTTTTCATGGATTATTTTTAGCAGTTAGGATAAAAAACTGATGTTTGGGCGCACAAAGAAGACTTATTGCGCCCCCACACACCATTCTCTTCGTTTTGAAACTTGAATTCCAAATTAACTTTTCAAAATACTTCGTTGATTTTGGCAACAAGTTCCTCTGGCTTGAAGTCTTCCATCTTAGAAAAAGCAAACCATTTCTTTCCTAAGTCTTTGATGGAGGCACCCACATGATAAACCGTATCATCTATACAAAGAAAGCGATCGTGGGAACGACGGAAAACAGAGATTTCTATCGGAGGATATTGGCTATTATGGCGATCAACATCAAGACGAAGCTGGCGTCTTATCTGCTGAGTATAAATGATGGCAGAAACTGTATCCTCCCTCTTATCCAATAAAGTCAAAACCGATTCATCCACATAATTATCTATGAGGATGATACGTTGCTTAGCACTCTTTACGAGTTCTGACACAAAAGAATAAGCATCATAGATTTGGTTATCAAAGAAGATTCCTTGCTTCGGTTTATGCATACCTTCGTCCAGGCGACGGAAAATTTCGTCTATGCGATGGTCTTGTACTTCTTGATGAGCAAGAATCTTCGCCTGAACCTTATTAGACTCCAACTGATTAAATTCGATGGTTTCCAATCGTTGGAAAACCGCCGCATTGTTGACCATAAAATGGCGCATAGATACGAATGCTCGCATAATGCGGATGTTTGCTTCAACAGCAGTCGATGACTTCAAAACTCCACTAAGCATGGCAACTCCTTGCTCTGTGAAAGCATAAGGCAGTTTTCTTACACCGCCCCAACTTGAAGTCGCAAATTGCGACTTCAAGTTATCAAATTCATTTGGGGTCAATTGAAACATAAAGTCTTCAGGGAAACGCTCTATATTACGTTTTACCTGCTCATTCAATCTTCTTGTTTCTACTCCATACAGCTCAGCCAAGTCACGGTCAAGCATCACTTGTTGTCCTCTGATAACTCGTATCAGAGACTCCACTTTATTTTCTACAGGCAATTGCTGATTACCTGATTTAGCTACACTATCGTCCTTTGCCATATTCTTTAATCCAATTAAATTAGAAGATTTCGGCAAAGGTACAACAAAAATCGGAAATAAACAAGCGAACTTGCTTTTTATGTATTCAACAGGTACATTTTTTGCACATACTGACTATGAAACTCTGCAGGGCGGACGCATAAATATGCGTCCACCCTGCAGACAACTACACACCCTGTGGCAGCACACCTCACCTATTTTTTTCTCTATCAAGCTGTTGCTGATATATTTTTCTTTTCAGACCTTTACATTTTACACATTTTCGAGGTTTGTCGAGTAAGTGGAGGGAATTTTTTTGTTCAAGATACCCTCAATAGGCATCTTGAACAAACAAATATCCATCCCGATAGTTTTAAGCGCTGGCGGAAAACTAGCATTCTCCAAGGAATCACAATAAGAAAAAGCTCGATCATCTATTCTCTCCAACACTGGCGAGAAGTGCGAAGTGTCGGATGAAGCGAGAGATGGTTCATCAAATGAGTAGTGAAATTATGAGGGTGGAGTCGATTACAGAAGACAATATGGAGTCAAATTGCTCCATGACCCGAAAATATTCCTCCAAAAGGAGTGAGTTTCTCAGATTTAATTTGTATCTTTGCCATGTCATATCAGAGTTTTGCTTGTTTTCTTTTCGCAACACTAAGATAAGTGAAAATTCTGACATAGCAAAATCCGGAGTAACTTTCTGTTGCTCAGGCGCTTAAAAAGTTTAACTAATAATAGTGTTGCGGAATTAATGAAATAACCAGAAATGAGATTGAAAAGACATCTACTGACAGCCGCTCTGGCACTCTTTTGCCTATCGGCAGCTAACGCCCAACTGCTAAGAACAATAGTGGAGCAAGGAGAAATTGAAGGTGTGGAACATGAAGGATTCGCTCTATACAAGGGAATCCCATACGCAGAAGCACCAGTGGGCAACCTCAGATGGAAAGCCCCAGTGAGCAAGAAGCCTTGGAAGGGAGTATTCAAAGCAGATAAATGGGGAGACCGTCCACCACAGCCCATCGACCCTAACCAAAATGGTGGAGAGCTGGGCATGAGCGAGGACTGCCTATACCTCAGTGTGGAAACGCCAGCCAAGAGTAAGAATGACAAACTCCCTGTATTTGTGATGATTCATGGAGGAGCCTTTCTTACTGGCTCCTACAGTGGAACCCAGGAAAGCTTTGTCAAGGAAGGCATCATCTATTGCAGCATAGAATACCGCTTGGGAGCCTTGGGATTCATGGCACATCCAGAGCTGAGTAAGGAATCAGGCAAGAACATATCTGGTAACTATGGCATCCTTGACCAAGTGATGGCCTTAAAATGGATTCACGACAATATCGCTGCCTTCGGCGGAGACCCTGACAAGATTACCATTGCAGGAGAATCTGCCGGTGGTATCTCGGTAAGTATACTATGCGCCTCTCCCCTTGCCAAGGGACTCTTCCGAGGAGCCATCAGCGAAAGTGGTAGCTCCTTCTGGCCTGTGGGTGAAAGCAGAAATGGTAAAACTGCCATGCTCACCACCAAAGCGGCAGAAGCAGGCGGACTTATCCTTCAAAAGAGACTCAAGGCTAAAAACTTGAAGCAGCTAAGAAAAGTTCCGGCTATGGACATCGTGAAGAATACCGACTTTGAGTCCTTCTGGCCGAACGTTGACGGCTACTCCATCACCGATGACCAGTATAAGCTCTATGAAAAGGGAAACTACAATGATGTAAATGTCATCATAGGAACCAACAGCGACGAAGGAAGTATGTTTAGCCGCCCTGTCAGTGTAAGTGACTATGAGAAAAGAATCCATGAGATATATGGAAGCTGGGCAGACCAGGTTCTCAGTCTCTATCCTGCCAAGACAGAGGAAGAAACCTACTTCGCTCAATCCGACATTTTCCGTGATGGCTCCTTTGCATGGGGAACGTATGCCTGGGCTAACCTGCAGAGCAAGACCGGCAAGGGCAAGGTGTATATGTATTACTTTGACCAAGACTCAGAGAACACCATCGTGAAAAGCCGCAAGGGAGGAGCCAGCCATGTGGCAGAGATGCCATTCATCTATGGCTATAAGTTTGGCTCTGGAAAGATGACCGAGACGGAGCAGCACATGGAACAAATCATGTCACGCTACTGGATCAACTTTACCAAGACTGGCAATCCAAATGGGGATAGCCTTCCTTTCTGGACTACCTACCAGGAAGGTAAACCAACGGTGATGATTATGAAGGAAGGACTGCATTTGGGTCCTGTTCAAAATCAAAAGCAAATGGACTTCTTCGAGAAGTTCTTCAAGGAAAAAAGAAAATAATACGTCAAGTTCCAAGTGGCATTTCTCCCACTTGGAACTTTTTCATTAAAGAGATATCAGGGCACCTGCATAAACCTGTGTTTAGGTATAGATGGTAGTATATCTAAACAGGTACTTTACTCTTCACTCTTCACCTTTTCGCCTGAAACCTCTCACAACCCACTCTTCACCTTGAAGAAAGGCTGGTTTTTATACAAGTTATCGTGCAAAACTTGTTTATTTTACAAATAATCGATGATATTTCTTTGGATTATTCTTATTTGTCATTAAAATCATATATCTTTGCACGATGAAAGAATGCTATATTTTTGCAAAGAATAAGCAAAATAGCAGCAATGAAAATAGACAATAAGGATCCATGAGAAGTTATAAACCATATATCATCAAACTGTGCACCGTTTTCCTCTGCTTTTGGGGCTGGATACTTACCTGCTCTGCCCAGAAGGTAGAGACAAACGATTATTTCTATGTGCTCAATACCCAACAGGGGCTTTCTGATAACCGTGTTCTACAGATGATGCAGTTGGCAGATGGCAGATTGGCTGTGAGAACTCCCAAGGACATCAATCTCTATGATGGAAGGCGTTTCTCACGGATTCCCCTTCCTGCAGAAAAGGCAGAAAGCATCACGAAATACAAGGGGCAGACGCATCTTTATGCCGATAGCCAGGACAGGTTATGGGTAAAGGAATACCAGAAGATATTCTGTATTCTGCTAGCAGAGGGCAGACTTCTGGAACATCCCTTTGACGATTTGTCAGGAATTGGGAAAGAGGATAAGATGAAAATGATGCGAAACGGACCGACTCGGAAGGCTATTCAGGATCTGTTTGTAGATAGCAGGAAGAATGTCTGGGTTGTGATGGATGATTCGCTGCTCAATACGCAGGATGGCAATCTGATCTATTTGAAGAAGGAATGGGGATGTCTGCAGGATCTGGATACCGATGGCAAACAGGTTTATGCCTTCATGGATTCGGGAATCGTGGCGGTTTTTCAGAAAGATAAACTGGCCTATACCATTTCTGCCTATTCTGCAGCCGAGGCTCAGCATTATCGGAACACCTCACTCACCGTTCAGACACCGAGCGGACAGTTTTACCAGATTAGAACCGGACATGATGAAAAGAACAAGACGGATGCTTCCATCTTCCTGCATTTTAATCCGGAAACCCGTAAGTATTCCAGGATCTTCGCATGCGATTACATCTTGCATACATTGAATATGTCATCAGACAATCAGGCTCTGATCAGCTGCCAGCATGGTTATCTGATGTTCGACTTCAAGTTAGGAACTACTCCACGCGAGGTAAAGGACTTGTCTCTACCTGATGGAAAATCGCTCACCACGGGCATCAATACGGTTTATCGGGATAAGGAAGGAGCCATCTGGCTGGGAACCTATCATGATGGTCTGATTTATGTTTCACCCATGTTGGGCCTCTTCTTTACAATAGATCAACCCTGGTGGAAGTCGGGATGGGCGATAGCTGGCTTTGTGGTTTTCCTCGTGATTCTGGTGGGCATCATCACTCTTTATCTTCGTAGAGGGAAGAAAACAAATATAATAAATGCTGATTCCGCAAAAGATAACAATCCTTCCTTGCCAGAGGATAGCCTGCTACCGGAAACAGCCGAAGTCATTAATCGGGAGCCCGAGCTGATACTTCAGGTGCGTGCTCTGATAGAGCAGCATCTTGGAGATGGCGAATATGGCGTGGAACAACTGGCACAGGATCTCTGTATGGAGCGGACAGGACTTTATAAAAAGCTGACGGCTCTGACCCATACCACTCCTGTGGCATTTATCCGCAGCATTCGCCTTCATCATGCAGCAGTCTTGCTTCAGGAAGGTAAGCAGAGTGTGAACGAAATTGCCGAGCTAACGGGATTCAGCTCGCCCAGCTATTTCACCAAGTGTTTTAAGAAGGAATTTGGCGTTTTGCCTTCCGAATATAGATAAATGATGCCGGAAAAGCCCCATTTCAGGGCTATTCCGGCATTTTTCAACAAATGTGCCACTCGATTCTTCATTTGTTTTATCCCTTTTCCACCATTTAGCATTACCTTTGCAACCGAAATACAATCTGATGTATTTGTAACTGTACAAATCATAAACCCTCTAATATAATAAACAAGAGTATGCTAAAGAATTTATCTCTCATTGCCCTTTTGGGCATCGCAGCCGTTGGCGTTCCAAGTGAACTCTGCGCCAAGAGCGTAAAGGTGGCAGGCACTCAGAAAGGTGCGGTTACCAAGTCTATCACCCGTCAGGTAGCTCAGCAGAATGTAACCATCGAATTCTATTCTCCATCCATCGTCCGCATCTTGAAATCAGATGCCGGACTTGCTGCTCCCGTTCAGAAGAAAAGCTATTCTGTCATCTTGAAGCCTCAGCAGCTGAAGGATGTTCAGATACAGGAAAATGGAGATGTTGTAAATATTAAATCTAAATTCATTTGCGTCGAACTGAACCAGCAGACTGGCGAAATCCGCTTCCTTTCGAAGGATGGAAAGCTGCTGCTTACCGATACGAAGACCCGTCTGGAAGCCCGCAAGGATGAAGCCAACAAGGGCAAGTACCGCATTGAGCAGAACTTCCGTCTTGCCGACAACGAGGCCATCTATGGTCTGGGACAGCTGCGTGATGTTCATATGAATCAGCGTGGCCGTCAGAACATCGTACTCTGGAACAATAACACTTATATCGCCATCCCTTATTTCACCAGCGAGAAAGGCTATGGTCTTTACTGGGACAATGCGGGAAAAACCTATTTCAATGATATCATAGCATCTAAGGATGATGATAGTCAGTCTTCCCGTACTTCCTTCACCAGTGAAGTAGGAACCTGTGCCGACTACTATTTCATGTACAAGGATGGTACACAGGATGGAGTCATCGCCAGCATCCGGGAACTGACCGGACAGGCCACGATGTTCCCGAAATGGGCGATGGGCTTCTGGCAATGCCGTGAGCGCTATAAGACCAGCGATGAACTGGCGGGCGTATTGGACAAGTATCGCGAACTGAAGATTCCTACTGATGCCATCGTGCAGGACTGGCAGTATTGGGGATGCGACTCCAACTGGAATGCGATGAAATTCCAGAACCCATACTATATAAATAAGGTAGGCGACCCAGCCTTTGCCAAGTATCTTCCTACAGATATGAAGCAGATGAAGGCACAGGGAGAACCCCGCCTGAAGAGTCCGGAAGAGATGGTGAAGTATGTTCACAAGAACGATGCCCATCTGATGATTTCCATCTGGGCTAGTTTCGGTCCTTGGACAGAGCAGTATCGTGAACTGAAGAAGATGAATGCCCTCCTTCCTTTCGATACCTGGCCAAGAAACAGTGGCGTGATGCCATACGATGTCTTCAATCCGAAGGCTCGCAACCTCTACTGGAAGTATCTTACTCATCTCTACCAGATGGGTTTTGATGCCTGGTGGACCGATTCTACGGAGCCAGACCATTTTGAGAAGCCGGGCGATGAAAACTATCAGACCTTCGATGGTTCATGGTTGGGTGTGAAGAACGCCTTCCCATTATTGCATAACAAGAGCATCTACGAGCATCAGAGAGCGATGAAGGGCAACGAAAAGCGTTCGCTCCAGATGACCCGTAGCGGCAGTTTCGGCATTCAGCATTATGGCACCATCTGCTGGAGCGGTGACGTAGTGGCTTCCTGGAACGAGATGAAGAATCAGATTCCATCGGGCTTGAACTTCTCCCTCTGTGGTATCCCATTCTGGAACACCGACCTGGGAGGTTTCTTCTATTGGGAGTTTGAACAGAATCCAAAGAATCCAGCCATTCAGGAATTGCAGACCCGCTGGATGCAGTGGGGAACCTTCATGCCATTGATGCGCAACCACTGTTCTTCGCCGATGGTAAGCGAACTGTATGAATTCGGAAAGCAGGGCGACTGGGCTTATGATGCTATGATTAAGGCCATCAAGCTGCGCTATCGCCTTTTGCCTTATATCTACAGTACGGCTGGCGACTGTGTACAGAATAGCGGAAGCATGATGCGTGCCCTGGTAATGGATTATGCGGCAGACAAGAAGGCTTCTCGCCTGAACGATGAGTATCTCTTCGGCCGCAACATCCTGGTGAAGCCGGTAACCGATCCTTTATACACCTGGAAGGATAAGGAGAAGAAGGGCCATACCATCTATCCTGATGTAAGGAAGGCAGCTGCGCCTGTGAATGTTTACTTGCCAAAGGGTAATAAATGGTATGATTTCTGGAGCAATGCCCAGTATGAGGGCGGTCAGGATATCCAGCGCCTTTGTCCTATCGACATCATGCCTGTATTCATCAAGGCTGGTACCATCCTGCCATTCGGTCCTGAAGTTCAGTATAGTTCAGAGAAACCTTGGGATGAGCTGGAAATCCGTGTTTATCCAGGTGCAGACGGCTCGTTTACACTCTATGAGGACGAGGGCGACAACTACAACTATGAGAAGGGAAAATTCTCTGAAATCCAGTTTGTATGGAATGAAGCAGACAGAACCCTGAACATCGCGCCACGTAAGGGCAGTTATAAGGGAATGCTCCAGCATCGCAGATTCCACATCGTGCTGGTGGGTGCTGATAGCGGAATAGGCGATCAGCCTATGCAGGCAAGCAAGAGCGTGGAATATGACGGAAAGGCCGTCAAGATACAGCTGTAAAGTTGAATACAGCTGTAAATTTGAAAATGGAAAATACAAAGCACCATTGGCTATGAATGTATAACCAATGGTGCTTCAAGAATCGTTATAGAATTTTAGTTTCAAAGAAATTCTTAATCCTGTATATACCTATATCATGCTTATAGCGTCCGAACTAATGATGTGATATTTCAATTAATTCTGCTTCGGTAATGATAACAGTTCCAACAAAGTCTCGTCTTCACTTGTTATATTCATCGCCAGGATAAACAGAAGCGATAGATAGATCGTTTTTAATATGTTCATTGCTGTACTGTTTGCTTTATGTTTGTAATTGATGATATGTTTTATTTGCCTTTTCTCGCAGACTTTGAATTCGACTAAGCAGGCTTGGACTTGATTTGTTACTTCTTTACTTTTTGGTATAAGAATTAATTTAGTATAGACATCATAGATTTGGTTATCAAAGAAAGACGTTTAACGGGTTCAACAACCTAGGACATTAAGTGCCGGGAGACTGTTTCTAGAAGATTCCCACTAGGCTCGACAGAGCTGCTGAGCCTAGTCAGCAGGTCTGCCCACTGCAGTCAGCAAGTCTGCTGAGCCTAGTGGCAACACCCTTTAACCGTACAACTATAAACCCTTTAGCTGTACGACTATAACCTCTTTAATCGTACGACTATACACCCTTTGGTTGTACGACTATACACCCTTTGGTTGTACGACTATAACCCCTTTAATCGTACAACTACACAACCATTGATTGTACACCTCGCCTATTTTGCTCTCTATCAAGCTGTTGCTGATATATTTTTCTTTTCAAACCTTTATAATTTACACATTTTCGAGGTTTTCTAAGCTTTCTCCGTTATTACCAGCACATGGCTTTCGTCGCTCAATGTGGTGGCAAAAATATAAGTTTCGCCGCCATCCTTCAGTTTCAATCGCTTGCGCAATTCTGCTACGGAAAGAGGGAAGTTGCGGGTAGCGATGTTCGCCTTGGTGATTCCTGACAGATGACGCTTCAACTCCTTTTTATTAAAGGAGGATACGGCGATGATGCGGAAAC
>ONZR01000218.1_pt1 | contig 29710 bp, 40 predicted proteins | sample 1671691 | NCBI WGS metagenome assembly ONZR01 (sample SAMN06348182, study PRJEB24527) | human gut metagenome | biome: human gut; feature: ankylosing spondylitis patient; material: feces | host: Homo sapiens | place: China | collected 2015-10 | reverse complement strand
AATCCACGAGGATTTTCGGCTCACAAGCCACTGACTTTAGTCAGTGGTGGTTGACTCTATTTGCTGATAAATAGCAAGTAGGGCTAGCCTGAAGGGCGCGCGTCAAAGCTAACGCATTGGCGCGCGTCCCTTGGGAGTGATGCAGAAATGAGGAAAGCAATTGATACGATATGCGGTACAATTTGCATTTACCACTCTGAATTCGAAAAAAGAGAGAAACTCGTTCTGAGTTTTGAAAAAATAATAAAAATTGAAATTTGAGCCTGTTGACAGGTGGAAAATTACAAAGGAGATGTACTTTTGAAAAAGACATTGAAGGATTATTGCAGAAATCACAAGACAAACTACGGATTTGACAATCCAGTTGCACGTGAGGCCAGCTGCCTTGGCCATCTGGAAAGCTGGGTTGAACAGGCAGTGAAGGAATACGAGAATTCTAGTCAGATAACCGCCGACACAAAGCTCTGGATCAACACCAATCTTGAGCGCATGCAGGGGTTCCTGGACCAACTGGAGGAACGGTAATGAATGACATGAATAAGTACGGGTGTCTGTTGTCTTTGGTGTTTCTTGTTTGGTGCATGCTGATGTTTCTGATATGCAACTGGTTGGTGAGGTGAGACGATGGGATTGAAGTTTGGAAAAGCGGTTACGATGATTGTGGAAAGATATGGCTGGAGTGCATTTGACAACTTGAATGCAATTAATGATCCGGATCTTTGCAAGGCTGTTGAAATGGTTCGGAAGGTAAGGAAGAAAAAGGACGATATACATGCGAATAAAACTGGTGCAGATTTGCACCGTGCACGTCCGCCACGCGAAAAAATCGAGAAAATGGTTGATAAGGGAATGACTTATGCCGAGATTGGAGAGGCAATAGGCTCCACTCCCCAAGCGGCAAGCAAGACTGTCAGGAAATATGGGTTGTCAGAAAGATACTGGCTTGTGCATGGCATGTACAATCTCATCAAATCAGATCCCTATCGCAAGTTAGTTGAACAGAAGAAAGATGAGCTGAAATCCTTGATTAATCACGGAGCCACCGATGCCACCATAGGTGCGGAATTAGGAATGACCGTCAGTCGAGTTAAATACTGGATTAAGGAATGGAATCTAGGGCGTAGGAAGAATATATCTTGAAAATGCTTTGAGAATCCGCGTGTAAAACAAAAATGACTCCACAGGGGAGCCACTCTCTAAACAACAACTAATATATTATAGCAAAGGGAGTGGCGTAGTGGAAGATTTACTGTTGGAGATCGATAACATCGACTATAAAGCAACTGCCAACAATGTTAAGAATTTCTTGGAGAATAAGTTGCCCTGCATTTTGCGATTGGCAAATTCCAGTCCGGCAAGCCTGGCATCACCGGTTATTTCCGACATGCCGGTTAATCGAGGCGGTGGCAATCACAGTGAAGAGAAGATGGTCAAGTACGTTGCTGCCAGAGCAATCATCGATGGGGTATCACGAGCGATTGCGCATTGTTCCCAGACGTCATCCCACATCCTCAAGGCACGATACGTGCAAGGTCTTCAGAACTGGCAAATAATTGAGACTATGTACTGTGAACGCGCAACGTACTATAAGCTGCGAGACAAGGCATACAACGAGTTCGCCGACTGTTTGGAACTGCAGCAGGGGTGTCCGGATCTGCATGTATACAAATAGAACAATTATAAAATGTTATTAAGAAGCAAGGCAACAAGCCTTGTTTTTTTATATTTTTAACAAAAAATGCTTGAAAATCATTGACGATACACCTTAAAAGGTGTATCATATAATTGTAAGGAGGTGAGATAGTGAGACAGAAGCGTTCTAGGAAATATCTTCCCAAACACAAAAAGGCCTCGAATGTGAGACCTTTAGACATAATCAATGTTTCCATTGCAATCGTTGCATTGATTATTAAAATCCTGGAATGGCTTAGCAAGTAAGCCGGAAAGGAAGGGGCAGGGCCGGAAATGGCCGAGCCTCTCTTTCCCGTAGTATATCATAAGATTGGAGGGATTGGAACATGGTAACCAGGAAAAGGCTGCAGATAATAACTATAGTCTGTTGGGTTGTTGTAATTATCATCGAATTGCTTGAGCTGTTGGGAATCAGGCCGTAGAAAAGGATAAGGAACTTTCAATGAATAAGCAGGAAAAGAAATACTACACATCAGCTGCTGTGGCAATTGTGTTAGCAGTGATACTATGGGTGTTTAAGACAATCGTGATTGAAAATTAGACGATTACCGGACAAATGCGAGACTAACATCATACACTTTGCAGACATCTCAAGTAGTATGATGATAGTATCGAAGGTTCGGCAGTCGGGAACAGGAGTGACTGTTATGTCAGAATTGTCAGATGCAAAGAAGAAAGCAAACAAAAAGTGGAACGAAAAGAACAAGGAGAAGTCAAGAAAGTATCAGTACAGATCTATGGCAAAGTCGTATGTCAGAAACTATGCTGACGAAAAGGACCTGCTTGATCTTAAACAGATGATAGAGGATAAGCTTGATGGTAAATTACAGTGATATATCTCAACTGGTAAGAGATGTTACGGAGCTTGTCAGAAAGTCCAGGGACGCTGAACTCATTGCGAAGGCAACCGAAATGGCCAAGGCAATCAACGAGCTTGTTGTTGAGAATATTGAACTTGAAAACAGACTCAATGAAAAATTGAATCTCAGAGAACGCGGCCATATCAGTGATGATGGAAGAATGTACTGGGTAGAAGGGGAACACGTTCCGTATTGTAGTTATTGTTTTGAAGTTGACGGAATTTTGAAACATATGATTCCAAGTGATTACGGTTGGGTTTGCGAAAGAAATCATACGAGGTGATTAAATTGGAAGCTACTGAATCAAGAGCTCTGGAAGCATTGAACAAGCTCATCAAATATAACAGGGATGTAAATCATAACTTATACGTTGACAGGGATTTGTTGGACATAACAATCAAGATTAACGAGCTTGTTGTTGACAACAGCAGAATGAGAGAACAACTAAGGAAATTGGATGAATGAATTCAGGAGGTCAGTCTTAACGGCTGGCCTTTTTTGCAGCAGAGAAAGGAAGAAAATTTTGAAAGACACTGTATTTAGACGAGTGGTAATCAACCGCGAAGATAATAAAGTTGTTGTCGGCGCCACAGATGGAATGACAGGCGATGAGGTGTTTGAACTCGTTGCAGAAGGGCTTAGAGCATTAAAGCAGCGGTATGAGGTTGATTCCAAAACAATGCTTGTATATCTTGAAAGTGTGATTGACGATGGGTAGATACAGACGTTGTCGTTATACTGGTTGTCATGCGATGGTAGCATACCCTGATCATTACTGTAACGAGCATAGTCAGTATGAAGCAGAATATCTAGCCAGGAGGAAACAGTGGGGCGTCAGAAATGAGATGCGTGCCAAAAGACATAACCGGGAGTACAACCGGACAACGCGTGTGAGGGATGATGTCAAGGCAGAGCAGAATAAATTCTATCATACAAGACAATGGAGTTCATTGAGACACTATGTACTCGAACGAGATCATTATGTATGTGGATACTGTGGAGCATTCAATGCAGGAATCGTTGATCATATCGTGCCGATTGAGTATGACAAGAGCATGATGACTGATACAGACAACCTTACAGCATGCTGCAGAAACTGTCATATGACCAAGAGCAGATGGGAACGGGACTATTACGGTACTGGTTCGCAGAATGAATTGAAGCAGGTCGGCAAGGTGACGGATTTGAAGTTGTTACGGGAGTTGCTGAAAAGCCGTGAGAGGATTTCTAAGCATTCCTAATCACTGCGAGTATGATTCCACTCAATCTGTTTTATTTGTTAATCCCCCCGCCCTCGTGCGACGTGAGAAGAGCTACACACAGTGCCCACGTCTTACGTCGCGCGAATTTTTTGAAATTTTTAAAAAGGGGGGCTATCCCGGAGAAAGAGAGGTGAAAGTTGTGGCAACTAAGCCATATTATCTGCAGAATGACGGCAAAGTTTCCAGAACTCCGCCTAGTTATCTGGGGGTTCTGGCCAAGGAATGCTGGCGCAAGATTGTGCCGTTCCTCGAAGCAACCGGACGTGTTGAAAGAGTAGATACCAGTTTGGTTGAGCAGTATTGCACACAGTACGAGATTTACAGGGTTGCCTATGAGGATATCAAGGAAAATGGCATTCAAACACCAATGTACAAGACGTTACAGGACCAGATGGGCGAAATTATCGGTAAGGATTTCACCGGGTACAAGAAGAATCCGGCGGTTATGACGCTCAAGGACGCCAATAATCAGCTTACAATGGTCGGCGGACAACTGGGACTGTCGCCTAAGGCCAGACAGGAACTAATGTCCATTGCGACAAAGAGTGACGCTAAATCAGCAACGGATGCACTCAAGGAATTCCTGTAATAGGGGGTGGTGAAATGAACAAAATCGATATGACACAGTCTCATGACGTCATTGGCGAATACAGGAAAAACAATTTTGACGCTGAGCGTCGCAAGTACACTGATGAAGGCACTAAGTACGCATTTGACGTTCTTGACGGGAAGATTGTAACCGGATATCTGATTAAGCTTGCTGCATTCCGCCATCTGCGAGACCTTCAGCGTCAGGGACAAGCTGATTTTCCTTATGAATACAGTCCAAGCCATGCGTCTAAACTGCTGAAGTTTGCGTCAATCTGTCCTAATGTTGATACAGAAGAGCCGACCAAGTTGATGCACTGGCAGGAATTCATCTTTTCAATGCTGTTCGGATGGCGTAACAAGGAAGGGGGCAAGAGGTTCACGCGGGCAATTGTTTCCGTGGCACGTGGCCAGGGCAAGACGTATTTGATGGCGATTCTGATGTGTTACTCATACCTGATTGAGAGCATCGGGCTGTTCAATCAGGACTATCTGGTGGCGTCGATCAACTTCAAGCAGACAAATAAGTTGTACGGTTATATCAAATCCATGCTGAGGAAGATAACTAAAACGGAGCCGTTCAAATCGCTGGCTGAAGAAACTGAGCTGTCCACTCAGTCAGACCAGACCGTGCAGAAAAAGACAAATAATGTTCTACGCGCAATATCGTTTGAATCAGGACAGTTTGACTCATACCACTTTACTACAGCTATCGTTGACGAAATTGGCGAAATAAAGTCGCGTGAAAAGGTCTCAAAAATCATTTCAGGCCAAGTCAAAATCAAGAACAAGCAATTTATTCAGATTTCCACTTCATATCCGGACCCGTCCGTTCCGTTTCATGATGATCAGAAAATGCTGCAGCAGGCAATGGAACAGGACTGGAACCGTGAAGCCGACAGTTATCTTGGCCTGATCTGGGCACAGGATGATTTGGATGAGACGTTCAAGGAAGGAACCTGGGTCAAGTCCAACCCGCTTCTGTATCTTCCTGATCAACATGATGTGCTGTTGTCCGGCTTGAGAGACAAACGCGACAGTGACATGCTGTCCGGCACCATCTCGGATTTTCAGAACAAAAACCTTAATCTTTGGCTTCAAGAAGCAGCAAACAGTTTCTTAAAACTCAGCGACATCGAAAATGCAGTCATTGACAAATTCGACTATGACGGAATGGACGCGTACTTAGGATTTGACTACTCCATGTCGTCCGACAACACCGCTCTGGCCTTCGTCATTCCTTACGCTGACAAGACGGGGCGAAAGTGGCATGTCATTCAGCACTCGTTCATACCATGGCAAAGGGCAGGATCTATCGAAGCAAAGGAGAAACAGGACGGTATTGCCTACAGGGAACTTGCTAAGAAGGGATACTGTACAATCACGGCTCATGAACAGGGGCTTATCAGCACTGAGCAGGTCTTTAACTGGCTCGTTGATTTTGTTTCCGAGCACCGGTTGAAGGTTGTGTTCTTCGGCTATGATGCGATGGGTGTCAATGAATTTATCAAACGTCTGGAGTATAACACCAGTTATCCGCTACAGGCAGTACGTCAGAGAACAGGTGAACTGAAGGACCCGACGAAGTTTCTGCAGAAACTGTTTGTTGAAGGATCACTGACCCGTTTTGATGACAAAATCATGGAGAAAGCACTGATAAATGCACAACTGTACGAAGACAAGGTCGGAATACAGGTCGACAAGGCGAAGGCAACGCTCAAGATTGACGTTGTTGACGCAATCATAGACGCAATGTACCAGGCGATGTATCACTTCGAGGATTTCGGTATAGCAAACGACAAGAGCAATCAAGTTGACTTGATGACAGAACAGGACGTTCTCGACTGGTTCAACAGTGAGGACAGTGACACTATCTAAGGGGGTGGTAATCATCATTCTTAAGCTTATCTGGAAGGCGATTGACGTCATTTTCTACGTGGCGGCAATCGTCTTTTTCGTATGGGGCTTTTTTCGACTGAATGCAACTGCGGGAATCTTTGCCACAGGTTTTGCATGCATTATTCTAGGACTTTTGAGTGAGGCTGTTGCCGGCAAAGGGGGTGATTAACAATGCCGATTTTCAATCTGATGTCCGTTCCCGATTCAGATGAGTATACAGTAACGGATTTCTTGAGATGCAAAACAGAGAGCGTATACGTTTCAGCACGTGAAGCACTGCATAATTCCGATGTCTTCGCAATCGTCAACCTCATTTCGGGAGACCTAGCAACATCTAGAATACGTGCGTCAGCATCTAGAATGCAGGGTATGATTGACAATCCAACTACAATGTCCAATGGCCATCTGTTCTGGAAGTCTGTTTTCCTGCAGCTACTACTAGGAGGAGAAGCCTATGTATACCGATGGCGCAACAGAAACGGGGTTGACTTGAGGTGGGAGTATCTCAGACCGTCACAGGTTGACGTTTTCGAACTGGATGACGGCTCTTCGCTTGTCTATAACGTCACGTTTGACGAGCCGGGAATCGGAATTGTCAACTCGATTCCCCAGTCTGACATGCTGCACTTCCGGCTTATCAGCAGAAACGGCGGCAAGACTGGCATTTCTCCGCTTGCATCGCTGTCTTCGGAGATGGCAATCAAGAAGGCCAACACGAATCTGACATTGACTGCGCTTAAACAGGCAATAGTATCGCCAGGCATTCTGACCATCAAGAAGGGCGGCCTGCTTAATGAGAAACAGAAAGCCGCTCGGTCAAGGCGTTTTATGGCACAGCAGGAGTCATCTAATTATGGTCCCGTTGTGCTTGATGACCTTGAAGACTACAAGCCGCTTGAAATCAAGTCCGATGTGTCGGCACTGCTCAATCAGACTGACTGGACGGCTAATCAGATTGCCAAGGTATACGGGATACCGGACAGTTATCTGAACGGACAGGGTGATCAGCAGTCATCCCTTGACCAAATCAAGGGAATGTACACGAACGCTCTTAACCGCTACATGGGGACGATTCTCGGAGAGTTGAACAACAAGCTGAACTGTCGGTTCACTGCTGATTTGCGCCCTGCTGTTGATCCGTTGGGTGATGGCTATGCAACAAAGATTTCCGAGATGGTCAAGACCAACGCCATTGACGGCAACCAGGCACGATACATTCTGCAGAAATCCGGCTACTTCCCGGAAGACATGCCTGAATACTCGGGAATCTTGAAGGGGGGTGAAGACAATGACAGTAATTGAAGTCAAGGCGGATATTGTTGATAACGATACAGGTAAGTTCTATGACTGGATAGGATGGGATGCGGTATATCCGGGCAAGGTCGCCACTCTGCTTGACGGTGCTGATGAAGTTGAGGTCAACATCAATTCGAACGGTGGTGATGTGTTTGCCGCGTCAGAGATTTACACGCTACTGTCACAGCATTCGGGCAGGGTTACGGTTAACATTCAGGGTCTTGCCGCATCAGCTGCGTCAGTCATCGCAATGGCCGGCGATGTAGTGCATATCAGTCCTACGGCGCAGATCATGATCCACAAAGCGTGGACGATTGCTGACGGCAACGCTGATGATATGGCTCATACGTCAGAATTTCTTGAAGGAATTGATGATTCAATAATGAATGCATATGTTGCCAAGACAGGGCTCGACAAGTCGGAATTGTCAAACATGATGGCCAAGGAGACGTGGCTTACTGCAAACCAGGCGGTCGACTACGGTTTTGCTGATGACGTCATGGACTTTGGCAGGCCAAGAGAGCCCGTACTTAACTCTATCGGTTATCCACAGGTCAGCCGAGCCGTTGTGGACAGATGGAAGAAGGCCATGGCAAGCGCAGAAGCCTATGAAAAGCAGAAAAAAACTGCTGAAAATAGAGACGCGGAAATTGTTGGAAAGAAGGAGCTGCAGGCCAAGATTGACCTGCTTTTTTAGTAGAAAGGAAGTAAAGCAATGCACGTAATGAACGTTAACGAATTGAAGATGGCCTTTGATGAAGCCGGCGCAAAGGTACAGGAGCTCGAAGATAAGCGCGCCGACCTCATTCTTGACCTGAAGAAGGATGCAGATTCGCATTCTGCAGACGAGCTCAAGGCCGTCAAGGATGAATTGTCAAAGGCTGTTGTAGTTCGGGACGCGGCAGAAGAGGCATATGCCGACGCCCGAGCGGAACAGGTCGCAAACATGAAGGCAGAGGACAGGGAGCCGCTGACTGCCGATGAGAAAACACTCAAGAACAAGTTCGTATCAGATTTCAAGGATATGGTTACAGGCGTAAAGGTGTTCAATAAGGTTGATCCCACTATTGATACGTCCGGTTCAGCTGCAGGATTGACGATTCCGGAGGACGTGCAGACGACTATCCACGCTCTGGTCCGCCAGTATGATGCACTCCAGAACTACGTCAACGTTGAGAATGTCGGTACGGCCACAGGTTCCCGTGTCTACGAAAAGTGGTCTGACGTTACACCGCTTGCCTCTATTGATACGGAAGATGCGAAGATTGGCGACAATGACGATCCAAAGCTCACAATGGTCAAGTATGCCATTAAGCGCTATGCCGGCATTACTACGGCCACAAACACGCTGCTTGCAGACACGGCAGAGAACATTCTCGCCTGGCTGACCGGCTGGATTGCCAAGAAGGTTGTCGTAACACGTAATCAGGCTATTCTCACCAAGATTGCTGTTTTCGAGAAGAAGCCGACACTGGCCAAGTGGGATGACATCATTGACCTTGAAAGCTCTGTTGACCCTGCCATCAAGGCAACATCGGTCTTCATGACCAACTCTTCCGGTATGAATGCCTTGCGCAAAGTCAAGAATGCAATGGGTGACTATCTTATGCAGCGTGACGTCACTGAACCGGGCAAATACACAATTGACGGCTACCGTGTGATTGAAATTGCAGACCGCTGGCTTGCCGATAATACTGGATCACACCCGCTCTACTTCGGTGATCTCAAGCAGGCGGTCACACTCTTTGACCGTCAGGCTATGTCTCTTATGACAACTAATATCGGTGGTGGAGCGTTCGAAACGGATACGACCAAGATTCGTGTCATTGACCGCTTTGATGTCGCCTCAACTGATGCCGAAGCGTTTGTTCCGGGGTCATTCAAGGCAATTGCTGACCAAAGCGCCAACTTTGCTGCTTCTGCAAGCAAGTAGAAGGTGATTTAGATGGCGGTTAGCTTAGAGACATTGAAGGATTCACTGCGAGTTGATGATACTGTTGATGATGAATTGCTGACCGGCTATCTTGATGCCGCTTCGTCATTCATCATGAATGCTGTTGGGGCCGATGACGCAAGCTATTACGATAACAACGGGCGGTTTGACACGGCCGTTCTTGCGCTTGCGTCAACGTACTACATGTATCGCATGACAGCATTTACAGGCTCGGTTACTACAATCAACGCAACTATGAATTCGCTTATAGGACAGATGCGCGGGGAGGTGGCGGCACTTGAAGAATCTCAATCCAAGCCGGATGAGGGGTAAGGCCGCATTTGGGCATATGGGAGCAACCGACAGGAAAAATCCCAACACAGGACGTCCGATTCAGGGGTTTGTTCCCGACTTCTCCGTGTGGTATGGAGAGTATTCCCTGTCAATGGCCGACAGTATTGCATATCACGGCATTGACCAAAGCATAGCGATGGTCATCTTCGTTCGTCACAACCATATCTTGAGCGACAAGTTCAAGGTACAGATCAGCGGCGAAGTTTATGACATTGTGAACATCAAGGAAGATGACGGTATTCCACCGGTCGGATTTGACTTGATTACGCTAAAGAAGGTGGATAAGAATGGGTAACTCAAACGGTATTAACTCAATCGGTCACGAAGAGTCATTTGAAGGAGTGCTTACCAGATTGGCCGAAGGGCTGACACTGGAGGACAGAAAACGTGCCAATAAGGCCGGTGCTGACATCTTTGCCGCAGAACTTAAGGCGAAGACACCTCGCTCTGACAGGATATACCATGACGGGACACCCCATATTCAAGATGCGGTGCTCGTCATTACAGAGTCGAGTGGCCGTGTTGACGTCGGCTACTCGGATGAGTCAAAGCGTGGATATATTGCACGTTTCCAGAATGATGGCTGGATAGCGACTGACCGCAACGGATACAGTCACAAACACGTTCCGGGTAAGCATTTCTGGGAGGCGGCCGAGGTTGCCTCAAAGGACAGAATACAGGAAGCTATCAGGCAATCTCTGGAAGATGCCTTGGCAAGGAAGGTGAGTGGCAAATGACACCTGCCGCATATGTTTATGGAATTCTTGCTGATAACATTGATTCAATTCCAGGTCTTAAGTCAGATGATATTTTCACGTTCGACGTGGACGATTCTGCAGGTTCTGATGTGATTGTGCTGATTACAGAAGAACCGGGAATGGGTGATGATTATGGCAACGACAATATTCTATATGCTAATAAACGGATACAGATTGATTTCTACTATCCTAAAGATTATGAAGAAGACATGAACGCATTGGAACAGAGCTTGAAGAAGGTACTTAGAGACAACGGAGTGTACTGTTACTCCGATGCGGGACATGTCTTGAGCCTGGATAGCAGGAACATTACTAACACACTTAAGTTCAACATTAAAATGGAGGTCTGAAAATGGCTGTAGTAGGTTTATATACAACTTATGTAGGAATCAAGGGCGAAGACGGGAATGTCATCGTCGGCGTGGACAAGGGCGGAGTTTCTGAAACCGGTGTCTACGAAATTGATACATCGAAGAAGAACGGTAACCTTGGTGCAACGACTGCCAACATCACGGGTCTTTCGGGCACGGTTACAAAGGTTTACGGCAATGACGCTCTTGTGGATGTAAGTAATCCACCGTCTGCACCGTCCGTAGCACTGACATACAATCAGATCAACGTTGCGGTCAAGCAGGCACTGCTTGGTCGCAAGCTTTCGAATGGCGGTTATGTCGATACTGATGATACCGTAGAGAGTGCTCTTATCGTTGAGTCTCACGACGAAATCGAAAACAAGGCAATCTATTTCGCCTTTCCTCGTGGTGTTTTCAACGAAACTCAGCAGAATGTTCAGTCCAACACTGACACGGCTCAGACTAGAGAAACTGAGCAGATGACATTTACTGCACTTGCTTCTCCCGCGCTTGGCAACAAGACATACAAGATTTACTATGAAGGCGCAAAGGATTTCAGCATGAAGAAGATGTTTGACGAGGTTTTCGGCTCTGCACAGACATTCATCAAAGCTGATACTCAGCATTCGGCACCGCAAGTTTCAGAATCACACTAGTTGATCAGACAGAGACGAGAAATGTGAGACGAATTACAGAAAGGATGTTTAATAAATGGCAAAGGTAGTAAAGATTGATGGCACCGTTCTCGGCTTCCCTGAAAAGAACTGGAAACTGATTGACTCAAACGCAAACGTGAAGAAGTTTATCAGGAATTTTACCGAATGGAATGACAATTTACTTGAGCTGGATGAAAATCCAATCTCATTAATGAACTTCATTGTCGATAAGGTTCCGGACATTCTGGAAGACATGCTGGAGCTTAGCAAGACGGAGCGGAAGAAGCTTGATGAGGCTTCGTTCTCCGACCAGTACGATGTGTTTCGTGAGATGGCACGTCAGTTTCTGGGCATTGACATGGGGTCGCTCAATGATGACGGTGATGAGGTGACTGAAGACCCAAAAAAGCAAGAAGAAGAATGAATCTTCAGTTAAGGCAGCTAAGCGATGATATTGACTACATGGCTAAGCAGCTGCTTACTGAAAACGGTGTTTTACCGGAAGATTACTATAATTCTTCTTATTCTGACATGCAGACGGCACTGGTTTCACGACCACGTGAAGAGCGTGTGGTTGATGCCGGCGAGTTTGCAAGATCTTTGATGAAAGGGGGAAGCTAAATGCCTAAAATCGAAGGTTATACATTTTCAATCGACCTTGATGACCGCGGTGTTGGTCGTAAGTTACAAACAATCAAGCAGGAAGCTTATGCACTGAAGAATGCAATGCGCACCAACTTTGAAGAGATTCGAGCAGGCGAGGGTGTAATGGCAGCATACGCCAATAAGGTTACGGATGCCGAGAATGCAATCAAGGCACAGAATGTGCTTATTGAACGTTTAAGAAAAGAACAGTCGGGGCTTAATACTGACACCGATAAAGGTCAGAAGGCGTGGCTTAGATACGAAAACCAGATCAATGCTGCCAAAAGGGCAATTAACAGTTTGACTGCCCAGCAGGAAAAGGCACGCCAGATTAGTTCTCAGGAGAATCAGCTTCAACTTCAGGCAATACGAAATCTTGAAACGCTGACTAAGAGGACTGACGAAGTCCGCAACGCAACGTCGAGAGTGACGGACATTACCACCTCATATGCTCATGCTCTTGAAACCGAGGGACGGACAAATGAAGCCGCCAGAGCAAAGCTGAAGGGGTTGGAAAGCGTTCGGAAATCACTTGAAATTCAGTTGAAACAGGAAAAATTGCTTCTTCAGGAAACGGCAAAGGTTTCCGGTGAAACCTCAAGTGCATACCAGTCACAGAAGGCAAAGGTCGAGGACCTCACTCTCAGCTACAGACAGAATGAAGCTGAGATCAGGAATCAGATAAAGGTCACGAAAATGTGGCCGGAGCATGCCAGCTTTTCACTTGAAAAAGTAAAGAACAAATTCACCAAAATCACTCCGATAGCATTGGCTGCAGTAAGCTCCGTCACTGCAGCAACATCGAGTGTTATCAGCAAGCTTGAAGAAGGTTCGGAGAAGGCGTCCGAACTCAGCAGTCAGTACAATGTCATCAAGAATAACCTGGTGACGGGCGGTGAAAGCGTCGTTGAAGCAACCAGGGCGGTTGCAATCATGCAGTCTGACGGAGAGAAATACTCACTGAAATATGGGAAGTCTCAAAAAGATATCGCTGACGCTTATCTGGAACTTGTCAAGCGCGGCTATACAAGCAAACAGGCAATTGGTGCAATGAACACCGAACTTCAAGGTTCCATTGCTTCGGGGGATGATTTCTCCGATGTAGTTGAAGTTGCATCTCAGACGCTTGAAGGATTCGGTATGACCGTTGACAAGAACGGAAAACAGCTCAGTTCTACTAGGGAGATGACGGTGCAGACCAAGAAGGCCGTCAACACCTTGGCCTATTCTGCTGACGTTACGTCAACATCGTTCCAGTCTCTGGGCATCGGGATGTCTTATGTATCGGCTACAGCTCATCAGGCGGGATTCAGTTTGTCTGAAACGGCAAGTGCCATGGGTGTTTTGAGTAATAATGGTTTGGAAGCAGACAAGGCTTTGGTAAAACTGGCCGCTTAGCGAGAAATTGCTTTGAAAAACAACTTTGTTAATTCGGGGAAGACTAAATCATGATATAATAATCTCAAGAGGATAAATGTTTTACGGAGGTGATAGCATGTATTATAAAAAGCACAAAGGCGAGCTTAAATCAGACTTAATTGCTCTTTTTGTTACACTTGCAATTTCATTTGTAGCTACCATAGTCTTGGGAAACCACGGAGTAGATATCTCGGGAATTTTAGACGTCATCGGTTTTTTAACACTTGTTATCGCATTCTTTTACTGGATGTTCAAGAGCGTTATCTACTTATTGCGCTGTATATTCGGTGGCAAATGACATGTTGATCCCGAGCCAAGCCCGTCAGAAACGGCGGGAAGGTGTAACGACTAGAAAAAGTAAGCTAAAAATCAAGCGAGTCTCTGAAGGCTCGCTTTTTTCATGCGGAAATTTCCACGAAGGCAAAGCTCCCGCAAGGGATGAAGATATAGTCTGAACTGCATGGAAACATGCAGAAGCAGGGGATAAAGAGCCTCTGCGGTAACAAATGGGTACAGGTCTGCGCAAAGTTATTAACTCACTGGTGTCTGCCGTTAAGGCAATCGGCAAGAAGAACTCAGTGCTTGACAATCTTGGAATCAAGAAGGAAGAGATGGTTGATGCTAACGGGAATCTCAAATCCATGACGGACATAATGGGAGTGTTGCAGAAGCACACCGAGTCAATGGATAAGACTCAAAAGAACGCTGTTTTCAACAGTCTGTTCGGCACGACAGGTCAACAGGCGGGCATGATTCTTGCCGAGAATTCTCAACGGTTGGGCGAACTTACTCAGAAGACACAGGAAGCAGCTGACAAGGGCAAGTACGTACAGACACTGTCGGAAAAGAACTCGAAAACCGCTCAGGCCAACAATGAAAAGTTCAAGAAGGCATGGGAAGATCTTGAAATCAAATTCGGTGCAGAATTACTGCCGTATATGACTGAGGCAACAAGGAAATTAGGAGATTTATTCGGTCAGAAGGATTTTCAGAAAGATGTCAAAATCATGGCCGAAGGCGTGGGTTTTGCTTCCAAGTTATTTCTAAAGTTTACAACGGCATTGATAGAAAACAGAAGAGCTGTACTGAAAGCTGGAGTTGCAATTGCAGGATTATTGGTAGTTGATAAAGTTATTAATTTCACTTTGAAATTAAAGGAACTGGCAACCGTATTTGGTAGATTTGGATCTAAGGTTGCGGAAGAACAGGCAGAAGTAAAGGCGCTCACTCTTGAGTATCAATCTCTTGCCGAGGCGAAGACACTCGCAAGTAATTCCTATACTAGTGTCGGAAGTTCTGCAGCAGGTGCTGAGAAAAAGATGTCTAAACCAGCTCAAAGTGCGAAAATAGCTGAAGAAGTCGAAGAAGGCATTGCGACATCCGGTGTGGTGGAAAAGGGAATATCAAAGAGCACGCAGGCTGCTTCTCGAAGTATTAAGCTGGCGACATATCTTTCAGAATTTGGGGCAAAGATAGTTCCACTTATAGGCGTTGGATTTAACGTTATAGGTGATGGGAACGCATTTTATAGTGCTCTCAAAAAAGGTTCCGAAAGTCAGAAGGCAGCAACGGGAATCAAGTTGGCGGGAACCTTGATTGGAACAGGCGTAGGAGCGGCCTTCGGTGGCCCGTTTGGAGCAATGTTAGGAAGTCAGATAGGTGGGATTATTGGCAGCACGTCCATAGCGCAGAAAATCGTCAAGGGACTCAACAATGCAGTTAAGAAAGCTGCAAAGGAGCAGCAGAAACAGATTGCTGAAACTGGTTATGTCACTATGTATGACGGAACCACGGTCAAGGTGGGCAAGGTCAAGGTTGAAAAGAGCTCACTTACCAAAGCGCAGAAGAGCGTATCTGATGATATCCGGAAGTCAATGGACAAGGCGGACCTGTCGGTAATCAAGATGTCGGTTCAGTCTGATGACAAGAGTCTGAACAAAGCCAAGGCTACGCTTGAAGATTTCTATGCCTCTGTCGCTCGTACTGCTGAAAGGCAGTCGCAAAAGAGGGCGGATGCTGAAAAACGTGCAGTCGAGCAGATGTACAAGCAGCACCAGATCAGCAAAAAACAGTATGAAGAGTACATTAAGGGAATCGATGATGCCGACAAGAAGCGACAGTCCAGTCAGAAGAAGACATATGACAGTCTTATAAAGGCAACAAACAAGTATAACGAAGACCTTAAAACGGCCACTGCCAACGTGCAGGGCAACGTAAACAGGATTACGTACACCTATAACAAGAAACGCGAGAAACTGGCAAAGGATGAAGCTGAAACTATCAAAGGGGTCAGGGAATCCGGTTATGTACAGATAAAGGGCAGAACTTACACTGGTGAGGAAGCCGTAAGAAAGGTACAGGAGCAGTTCAAGGCAAAACGGGAGAAGCTTGCCCGGTCTGAGAAGAAGGAACAGGCTGAAATTGCCAGGAATACGGCCAATGAAAAGAAAAAAATTACTGAAAAGTACAATAAGGAGCGATTGAGCAAGCTGCAGTCATTGTCTAAGTCGATTGCTAAGGAAATGGGTACAAGTTCCAGGCAGCAGAAGGAAATTCTCGATAAACTACGCAAGGACAAGGGCAGAATAAGCGATAACGAAGCACGGGATCTGATTAATAAATCGGCCCGCGAAACTAAAAAGCTAATTGAGCATGCTGAGAAAACGCGCAAGGAAACTGTTGCCAAGGCGCAGCAGACCTACAAAGGCAAAGTGGAACAGTACAGGAGAATGAACAAGGACATTCCAGGCTACACCAAGGATATGATGAACAAGGATATCGCCAATGCCAAATCGGAGCGTGACACTACTGTCAGCGTTGCTAATGAGGCAAAGAACAAGATTGTCGGAAGCGCCAAGGCCAAGCACAATCAAGTTGTAGATGAAGCCAGAAAGCAGAACAAGTCTGTAAGTCAGAATATTGTAGCTGAAGGTAACAACGGCATCAAATCATATAATGCCTGGGGTGCTGCTGTTCACAACACTCTGAAGTTCCTGTCTGATGCATGGTCATCTGTCGTACACGCATTCGGTGGGTCGTACAAGGGAAATGTCGGCTCATACAGACCGGCGGCAAGAATCAGTTCTTATGCCAACGGTGGTGTTGCACGTGCCGGCCTTGCCCTGGTTGGAGAAGCCGGTCCCGAGCTGGTCTATACGCCCTGGAGCAAGTCCGCCAGAATCGTCGGAAGACACGGAGCTGAAGTTGCGCCGCTCAATCAAGGCGAACAGGTGCTGAATGCACGTGACACAGCAAGAGTGATGGCCGGCAGTTATTCCGGCACTCTTCCGGGCTATGCCACGGGTACGTTCTCACTGTCCGGCTTTATCGGAAGCATTAAGGACAAGGCACTGGACATTGCCGACAGCGTGCTTGACGTCTTGAAGAAACCGGTTAAATGGATTGCCAGAGGATTCAGTCATTGGCCAAGTGTTCAGGCGTTCAGTTTCACTCACACAACATTGATGGATCAGACAAGGAACATGGCCAAAAAGTCACTGATAAATCCGGTAACACAGGCCTTCAAGAAGCTGCTGAAGAGTTATGATGACAGTGGCACAAATCCAAGCGGGTCTGGTGTAAAGAGATGGGAACCCTATGTCAAGAAGGCGCTGGCTAAGTTGGGGCTCTCCACAAGCAGGGCCATGGTAAGCAAGGTGCTCAGACAAATCAATACGGAATCCGGCGGCAATCCGCATGCTAAACAGCCCGGAGCAGACCCTGACGGAGACGGTTCGGGTCCGGCACTCGGTCTCATGCAGACAAAGCGAAGCACGTTCAATGCATACGCTCTTGCCGGACACAAGGATATCTGGAATGGCTATGACAACATGCTTGCCGGACTGAACTATGCTCGCACGAGATACGGCGCAAGTCTTTCGGCTCTTGGCAAGGGACATGGCTATGCCAACGGCGGCCTGGTCTCCACTCACGGAGTGTATGAGATGGCTGAGCAAAACCTTCCGGAAATGGTCATTCCACTGGATTTGTCAAAACGGTCAAGAGCATATCAGCTCATGCAGAAATCATTGGACTATTTTGCCCGCACCGACAATCATCAAGGAGTATCCAAATCCGATGTTGAGTCTGAGAAGTCAAACAACAGACTTGAACAGACTTTGAGCGCAATGCTGACCATGCTGTCTAAGATATTCGGTGCCAGCGAAGAACAGATTGAAGTGCTGCGCATTCTCAGTTCGGGCAATGCTGACAGGCAACTGGCAGATATCGGGCAGAAGCTTGACGCCATTGCCAACAAACAGTTGAGAGTCGACGGCTCCAGTTTTGCCCGCAGCTATGAACAGTACGGATCAGTTGAAAGGAATAGAAGAGATACGATGCTAGGAAGGGGGATGTCGATTGACACAAGAATCTAGACCATATGGTTTCGAATTTGCCGGTCACCACTCGAGCGATTTCGAGCTGGTAGTGCTGGCAGAAAAGACAGTGACAATGCCGTCCAAGCGCAAGTCTCAGCTGCAGTTGCCGTACCGTACGGGATATATCGATTTGAGCGACTTGTACGGCCTCAACACGTACGATGAACGGACAGTGACGTTTCCCTGCCGTCTGCCATACGGCCAGGAGAACCTGTCATTGATGAATCAGAAACTGACGGAACTGATGAACTGGTTGATGAAGCCTACTGGAAAGACACTGCTCAAGGATGATGCCATGCCGGGCTATGCTTTCATGGCCGAAGTTCAGACCGCTCCGACAATCGAAGAAGGTTGGAATTTTTGCAAGGTGACGGTCGTATTCCAGTGTTATGCTTATCGTCTCAAGCGTTGCTATGACGATGTATGGGACACGTTCTACTTCAGCCTTGACGCCGCCTCCAATATCGAGGTTGACGTCAAAGGGCATGAGAGCGTTCTGTTGATAAATACAGGTCATAACCGGGTTCGATTGACTGTGACCTGCTCCACGGCCATGTCTGCGTCAGTCAATGACCACGTTTTTGCGCTTAAAGCCGGGGACAATGTCAATCCTTACTTGGAGCTGATGCCCGGCGAAAATGTCGTTAACATCGAAGGCACTGGTAAGGTTAAGTTTAAATGGACGGAGGAAGTGCCATGACAAAAGGGTTTAGAATTACGATTCGTGAAGGTTGGAACGGGGCGGAGAAGGTGCTTAACTCGGATATCTTCCCGCATTATCGGCTCGTTTCGGCTGTTTTGTCTAAAAGCACTTCATCTTATGACACGTTCACCTTCACGATTGACCCGACACATGCTTTGTATACTGAAATCGATCCTTACAAGTGTTTTGTAAAAATAACTCGTCCGGACAAGAATGCGACTCTTTTCGAAGGGCGAGTTTTAACGTATACGGATAGCATGGATAGTTCGGGTACGGTTGAAAAGCAGGCTACGTGTGAGGGCTTGGAAGGGTTCCTGCACGACAGCGTACAACCGTGGAGGGAGTTCCGTAACACGACGCCAAAGGACTTTCTGCAGTCTCTCATAACCGAGCACAATAAGCAGGTCGAGTCCTACAAGCAGATAACGCTCGGGACGGTCACGGTGACAAATTCAACGGATAACGTGTATCGATATGCTGATGATACCAAAGATACGTATGATAACATACAAGACAAGCTCATCAGTCGCTTGGGTGGAGAAATGAGGATCAGGAATGCGGACGGCAAGCTAATGCTTGACTACGAGCCGGAAATCTCCTCCGATTGTCCGCAGAGGATCGAGCTTGCACATAACATGGTGTCAAGTTCACGGACTGTTGATCCAAGTGAGATTGTTACTGTTCTTAAGCCGCTCGGCGCAACTCAAGAACGTCAGAACAACGATGGCAGTACCGACGTTTCAAGCCCGCACTTAACAATTGCCAGTGTTAATGGAGGCAACGATTATCTGCGTGACGATCAGCTGATCAGTCAATTCGGAATCCATGTCAAAACTGAAACATGGGAAGACGTAACAACGCCACAGGCTCTGCTCGCAAAGGGCAGGGCTTTTCTTGACGCGCAGAAGGCGATTAAATATCAACTTCAAGCCGGGTATATCGATTTGTCTTTCCTCGAAGAAACTATTGGGATGATCGAATGCGGGAGTTATGTCAGCATTGTAAATCAACTAGAGGGACTGTATGCAACGGAGAGAATCGTTGCCATGTCGCTTGATTTATTGGATGTGGCAAACTCAACGTTAACGCTGAGCGATAATCCGATTGATTTGGATACGTATCGATCGCAGAAACGGTCAGAAACCGACGCGCAGAAGGCGCTGATAAACAGATTGATAGTACGTCAATCAAAGAGCAACAAGGAAATTGCTGATCTGTCCAAGCAGAATCAACAATTGTCCGACAATTACAGCAAGCTGTCAAGCGATTATGCCAAACTGTCTGAACGAGTTAAACAGCTTGAAAACAGCGGTGGCAATACCCCGGCTTGGACGTCTGGTAGCAAATTTATTGATTTGTCATCAAACAACGGCAGTCAGAATCAGGCATGGTATGACAACTTGTATCAATCAGGTGTCAAAGGTCTGATGATCAAGCTGACTGAAGGGTCGGAAGCGGGAAGTGCGTATCTCAATCCATTGTTTGACGAACAGAAGAGCCGTGGCATAGCAGCCGGTATGAAATTCATAGGAGCGTACCACTATCTGCTGGCAGTGTCCGTCGCCGACGCACAGGAGGAAGCACAATGGTTCCTGGGCAAGCTAAAAGCTAAGGGAATACCGACCAGCGCTGTGGTTTCGTGTGACGTCGAAGATGGGTCGCTTACTAAGGACAAGGCCGCGTTGACTGCTGAGGTGGATGCCTTTTACAAGGTGCTGACCGATGCCGGCTATACGAATACATGCGACTATTCGAGTGCGTCATGGTTCAGTAGTCGTTTTGACAGTCATGCCAAATACAAGTGGGTCGCCAGCTGGGGTGCATCGTCCAAGCCGACAATAGCTGACGCATGGCAGTACACTAACAAATACAATGGTGCCATCCTGGACTGCAGCTACAGTTACAATCAAATTTTTGTTTAAGGGAGGGATAGAATGACAGTCGATTATAGAGATCCAACGCATATCATGCCCACGGATAGTCCTGTTGATCAATCCAAGGTATCTGAGGCAAATAAAACGTTGGCCAAGTGGCTGCGTCAGAAAATGTATGGTGTTGACGTGAGAGAATCGTTGGCCAGGCTCGCAGAACAGACGTCTGCCGACGTGTATGATGACAGGCAGGCAGTTCTGGATTACAAAAATCACGCCAACAACGAGGAGCAAGAGCTGCGCAATTTGGCCAACAAGCTCTCTCAGGAGTTCAATAGCATTCTGAATTCCAAAACTGACAATGCCGAAGTCATTAACGCACGTATCGATGTATCCGGTGCAGTCTACGAGACGCTTAAATCGAGACTGGATTCAATGCAGCTCAATCTCAACACGTTCTACCAAGCAGGACAGGTAGACCCGCAACTGCATATCTTGTGCGTCAAAGACATCGCCACTGATAGCGAGAATGTCAGGGCCTCGCCCATGGTGCAGATTACAGGAGGGACCAGTCCTGATGGTGATTTGACGGTGACGTCGTCTACACGGCTAAAAATTGACAAGGTAAAGGATGTGTAAATCGTGGCTAAAATCAAAAAAATGATGGAGTTGGAAGAAAACGGCGATGAGCAACAGTTCTTCCCGCAAACACACGCTGATGCCGTACTGGATTTGCACGAGTATTTAAAAAAATACGTGATACCAGGAGCGGTCAACGGCAAGGACGGCAGAGACGGTACGAACGGGTTAAGCGCATATGACATCGCTGTTATCCAGGGGTTTAAGGGCACGGCGACCGATTGGCTTCATTCTCTTAAGGGAGACAAGGGCGATAAAGGAGACAGAGGCGAAGTTGGAGCAACAGGACCTCGTGGCTTAACAGGTGAAACCGGTCCCCAGGGGGTTCAGGGTCCCAAAGGTGATACTGGTGCAACAGGTGCTGCCGGACCAATAGGGTTAACTGGTGGCACTGGTGCACAAGGCCCTCAGGGATTGCCAGGAGCCACCGGACCGCAGGGTATTCAGGGCGTGCAGGGACTCGAAGGTGCTACTGGTCCTAAAGGAGATAAGGGAGATACCGGTTCACAAGGACCACAAGGCGTTAAGGGCGACACAGGAGCAACAGGGACTGCTGGTGCACGTGGGCCTCAAGGTATACAAGGGCTCCAAGGGCCCAAGGGGGAACGAGGTGATTCCGGTGTCACTGTGCCGGCAAACGGGTTCTTTACGCTGACCGTTGATGCCAACGGGGATTTGTGGGCAGTTTCGAGCGGCAGTGATTCTCCTGAATTCTCGCTCGATTTGGACGGTAATCTGTACTATGTTACAAATGAATGAGGTGAGTGAATGACAAAGACGTTAATCGGAAACATCAAAGGGCCTAAGGGGGCTACTGGTTCACAAGGTCCTCAAGGTGTCAAAGGCGATACGGGAGCTACAGGAGCTACTGGTCCGAGGGGACCGCAGGGTATACAGGGTCCAGCTGGGCCGACCCCTACAATCGGAAGCAACGGCAACTGGTTCATCAACGGCACTGACACCAAGAGCCCAAGCCGCGGTGCACAAGGCCCTCAGGGCGTACAGGGCGTGCAGGGTCCGAGAGGCGCAACTGGATCACAGGGACCAACTGGAGCAACCGGTCCGGCCGGTCCGACACCGACAATCGGATCAAACGGGAATTGGTTCATCAACGGTGTCGATACTAATAAACCTAGTCGAGGAGTACAGGGGCCACAGGGGGTTCAAGGAGTTCAAGGTCCGAGAGGTGCAACTGGGGCCACCGGACCACAAGGCATTCAAGGCCCAAAAGGGGCTACGGGAGCAACCGGTGCAACCGGAGCAACTGGAGCTACCGGTCCGCGCGGCCCCCAAGGACCAGCCGGACAAAACGCAACGACAACGGCAAACGCTACGCAGAAAACCAACGGTCTGATGTCGTACACCGACAAAACCAAGTTGGACACTCTGCAAATAGTCAAAATTACTAAGATAAAGGATGTGTAAACTATGACGTATATCGCACAACTATCAGATGGATCTAACACGCAGTTTTTCCCGCGCACCAGATGGGATGCGCTGCTTAACGTTCCATCACAATTACAGTCAGCTGAACTTACAAAAAACCAAGATACGCTTAATCAGCTTGTCAAAGCAGATACGGGTAATTTCAAAAAGGTACGTTTTGTTGATCAAAATAATGGTGATTTGGATAAAGTTGAACTGGGAAATGGATCGTTTGGATGGTGGGGAAATGATACTGCTAACAAGAAGAATTTCCCTAAATATATTAGTGGAAAAGGTTGGGGGACTGTTTTAACCATGGGCGATTCTTCAATCAAATCTCAGCTTTTGATTGCGGCTGGTCCGTTCATTGGGTTCAGGGTGTACTGTGGTGGCAAGTGGTCACCGTGGCAAAAAATTTCGTTCTCACAGGAATAGGAGGATAATATGAAAATATATATCTATAATGCAAGCTCAAAGCGGCTTGAATCTGTGTGCAATTATCCAGAAGGATACGATTTACCAGAAAATTCAACATCTGTGTCTCCTGAAGGTGTGTTAGATCCAAAATTTGATTTAGATACTCAATCTTGGATTGGGGTTTCAGAGGATGAGTACAAAAAGACATACGAGTTCAATATAATTCAACAACCTACGGCAGACCAAACGGCTCAAGCGCAACAAATGCTGACGCTAGCCAAGCTGACCAATCAAGTTACTTTGCTGCAGAGTACCGTTGCTACTTTGATGTTGCAGAATGCTGCTAATAAGGAGGAAAAACAAAATGTATAGCTATGATATTGTTAATATGTTCTATCAAATGGGGCTGTTCACCAAAGCTGACGTCCAACTGTTTGTAAAAGTCGGTATGTTCGCCAAAGAGGACTATGCCAAGATGTTCCCGGAAGATACGGTAACGGCTTAACTAATATGTACGTGGAGGGTGGGTAGGATAATAAGATTGAGGTGATAGTTTGATTCATGGGTTATGGGGACTGAGTTGGGGAGAAATCCTCAGCTTAGCTACCCTAATAGGGGTTGTTACGACTGCGTTGAGCAAGCTGCTTAAAAAGGGCATGTCAGACGTATTGTCGCCGCTTAGAATGTCGCTAAATGAGCTTAACGACAATTTAAAGACGCTGAATTCCAATTTTCACAAGCAGGAAGTTGAAATCGACAAGATTAATGACGACCTGAGACGTCATGATCTCAAATTGGTTGAGCATGAAACTGAAATCCATGCGCTTAAGGAGGAATCAAAAAATGGTTGATAAAATTAAGAAAGCATTGTACAACGCAGATGGTACGCTTAACAAGACGGTGTTGGTTGCGCTTGTTTCTGCGATTCTGTTGTTAGTACAGCAACTGGCTCAGATTATGGGACTGGATTTGACGGGAAAAATTGCATCAGCACAGGACTGTATCAATACAGTACTGACTATTCTAACGATTCTTGGCGTTGTATCAGTTCCAAAGGACGGTGCAACAAATGAAAAATAAGATTAAAATCGTAATTACAGGCCTTGCTTGCGCAGGGCTTTTTTTATGCGGTCAGAACGCGCAGGCAAATCGATTAGGCCAGGACGTATCTAGCTATCAATTGAGTGATTTCGATTACATGCTACAACGTAAACAACTAGGGTCTGAATTTACCATTGTCAAGCTAGGCGGTTCCGGCGGCTTTGAAGGAGAACATTATCAAAATCCAAAAGCTTCGGCACAGCTAGCTAATGCGTCAAAAAGCGGACAGGACGTTGCAGGCTACTTTTGGGGACAGTTTGGATCAGATAGATTGATGGCACAAAAGATGGCCAGGTTTGCAGTAGCGGATGCGCACAGGGCAGGTTTAAAACAGGAAGCTGCTATTGCGCTGGATTACGAGCAGGGAGCATCTATGTCAAGCACAGCCAATACCGATGCAATTATTGAGTTTATGTCAGCCATTAAAGACGCGGGGTATAAACCGCTACTATATAGCGGTGCCTATTATATGAAAAGATATGTAGATATTGAGCGCATTGGCAAGCAGTTTGGAACGTGTTTGTGGGTTGCTAGCTATAAGACAACCGGGTTACAGTTAGCTCCGGATTTTGCCTATTTCCCGTCTATGAACTATGTAGCGATGTGGCAATTTGCGGATAACTGGCATGGTACTGATGGAAACGTGGAACTTGTTTCTGTTATTAAAGGAGATGTTAAAAATAACGTGACGGTTAAGCCGACCGTTACCGTTTCTGGAAGCTACTATACCATCCAGTCCGGTGATTCGTGGTGGTCAATCGCAAATCGTTTTGGTATGGACATGTATCAGTTGGCACAGCTTAATGGCATGTCGATCAATACTGTTATCCATCCGGGGCAAAAAATTAGAGTTAAGGGCACAATCAAAAACGGTGCAAAACCAGTTAAAAATACCAATATTAGCTCTTATGTTGTTAAGCCTGGTGATTCGTGGTGGAGCATTGCGGCTAAGTATGGACTTTCTATGTATACGTTGGCGCAACGCAACGGCAAGACGATTTACACTGTTATCCACCCGGGCGACCGTCTGACCGTTATAGGACAGACTGCCACACGTGCCTACACTATCAGACGTGGTGACACGTTGAGCAGCATTGCCGGCAGACTGGGCGTGTCGGTAAGTGCATTAGCCGCACGCAATAACATCAGCAACCCTAACCGTATCTATGTAGGTCAGTGCTTGGCATACTGACAACTTCCGTGGTATACTATAGCTACAATCGCATATAGCTTCGTAATCCCCCGTGCCGAACGGGGGATATTTTTTATTGATGGTTAGGTCGTAATACCCGTGACTTTAGTCATGGGATATAAGACCACTGTGAACACCATGAGGTGTTCTTTTTTAACTTTTTTAATCATTGTGATATAATATAAATATGATTAAAAGAAAGGAGGCGAATACAATGCAACAAACACTGACTGCTAAGATTCGACTGTATCCGACAAACGAACAAATAGTTTCGTTTAAGGCAATAACCAAGGAATATCAACGTCTATGCAATATTGTCAGTCAATGGTATTTTGACGGACATTTTAATGCAAACCAAAAGGTCTTTCAGAAAGATATGTATCGCTATCTGCGAAATGAATCACCAAATCTTAATTCACAAATGGTACAGTCGACTTATCGAACGGTTAAGGCACGATATGATACGGTGAGAACTCAATTGTATCAACGTCCTTATCGTTATGATACTGAAGTGATTGATGAAAAAACTGGCAGACATATTTGGAAATCCGTTCCCCGAACCTTAGATTGGTTATGGAAGCCAATTCACTTCAAACGTCCACAGGCAGACTATGTACACGGTTCTAACTATTCTTTTGTCAAGAATCGTACCATGATTTCGCTTAATGTTTTAGGAAAGCGAATTAAGGTACCGTTCAAAGCTGATTATCTAGCATATTTGTTTTCTGCTAATGCAAAATTGGGAACGGCTAAACTAGTACAGCTTAAAAAGCATTGGTTCTTACATGTTCCTGTTACAATTGAAGTCAGTGAATGGAAACAACTTCGCAATCAGCATATTGTGGGTATTGACCGTGGTTTACGACAAATTATGACCATCTATGATGAAAAAGGAAAAACTAAGTTTTTTAACGGCAAGCAAGTTGCCCATCGTCGAAAGAAATATGCCTACCTGCGTAAACGCCTGCAGTCTGCCAATACCAAATCAGCAAAACGTCATCTGAAACGATTGGCTGGACGAGAGAACCGTTGGATGGAAGATGTTAATCATCGACTGTCTAAGACACTCGTACAACACTACGGAGCAAATACTCTGTTCGTTTTAGAAGACTTGACCAACGTATCATTTGATGAGAAAAACCAAGGCGCTCGTGACCGTAATCGTGATTTGCATTCATGGTCGTTCTACGATTTGCAAGTTAAGCTGACATATAAGTCACAGGCTAATCAATCACAAGTATTGATTGTATCAGCCAAATACACCAGTCAAAGATGCCCTAAATGCGGTCAAATTTGCAAAGAAAACCGCAATCATGCACTACATCGCTATGATTGTGCATACTGCGGTTTTAAAACTAATGATGACCGTGTTGGCGCAATGAATCTGTACGAACTGGGCAAGCAATATCTTACTGGAAACGAGCATCCTAAGTTTGAATTAAATAACGTTACCGACTGACATGTTGGTAATCTAGGGTGCTGTCAACCACCCAAACGTAGCCACTTCGTGAAGAAGCACATTCGTGCGCTACTACTTCTAAGTCATTAGGCTTGTGAGCTACAAGCCACCGATTTTAATCGGTGGTAGTTGACGCAAAAATATTTTAAATGATCATTTTTGAAATGGGCAAGGCGATTATCTGAAATGCGAGAATTTTGTAAAATGGGCAGATAATAAAAAAAGAATGGGCAACAAATGGGCAAAAATTTTGAGCGATACTGTAACAGGTATCGCTTTTTTATCACAGAAAATTATCAATTTGAGCTATCTTAGCTTCAAAGTCTTGACGTGCCTTTTTAGTCACGTGCATATAGATTTTTTCTGTGATGTTTGTGTCAGCATGCCCAATGCGATCTTTGATCACACGTAAAGGAACATCCATATCAGCAAGTACCGAAACATGTGTATGTCTGAAATAGTGTGTAGTAACATCTTTATCTATTTTCTGACGTTCAATTATGCGCTTTAGCATAGTATTTGCGTTGTTGATGTTGAGTGGCTTTTGATCAGCAAAATGGGGCGCTGATGGATTATAAGCAAACAGTAATGCATCTAGATCTTTGTTACACATATGTCTTTCAACGATCTTTGTAGCTTCAGGGGATAAGATTATTTTACGCATCCCTGCAAAAGTCTTAGTAGAATCTGATAGATAGTAACGTGATGGAGAACTCAAGAAAACAAGTGAATGGTTAATATCAAGATAAGTTTTACCGTTTTCTTTGATCACGTCTTGAACACGTAAGCCAGACGCCTCGCCAAAGCGCATGCCAGTCAAGTATTGCAGCTTGAAGACATCAGCATAGTGATCTGCACCATTTATCAAACAATCGTCAATTATCTTTCTATACTCATCTTGCGTCAAATACTTATTTTCTATTTGATTTCTTTTACGAGCATTTTCATTTTTCCATTCGATCTTGACCTTTTTGATATTATTATCTTTTAAATATCCATATGTTACAGCAAAATCAAACAAGACAGACACTTTATTTTTTATAGCTCGGACAGTTCCATTTGTCAGATCTCGCTCGTTGTTATATAACATGTCGTTGAAGTAACGATTTAGACTTCGTTGTGAAATGTTGCTTATGATAGTGTCATGACCAAAATCATCGACAAATTTTTTGATAAACAATGCACCATTTTTATAAGTGCTAGGTTGGACCCGCTTTTGATACTGCTCTAAAAAGGCAGTTGACACTTGCGAAAGTGTTGCGGTTTGAACAAATTCACTTTCTTCAGCTAATGCCTTATTGATCTTGCGCTCTAATTCTTGTGTAGCTGCTTTTACTACTTGAGGTGTTTTCTTTCCATACGTTACAGAAACCTTGCGATATTTCCCAGTCAAAGTTGATTTGTAACGCTCGACAAAGCAGTATCGATTTTCAAGTTTTCCATTGACTAGAACCTCTCTGTTCTCGATCCACATAATATCTCTCCTTTTACGAATGTGCGTTCTTTTTCAGGTATTTTAAAACCCGCCATGAAGACGGGTCAGAATATGCGTGTGTAACTCTTTTTTTTATTACTTATTGAGATGTTGAACTGCATAGTCAGCTTCTTCTTGAGTGAATTGTTCACCATCGGCAGAAGCTAACTGATCGCGGATAGCTTCAGTCGACATATCCATTTCTTCTTGATAAGTTTTAGCTGTTTCTAAAGCATTTTTATTCCAGTCGGCTTTAACATGATCAACAGCATATTGTGCAGCGTCAGCAGGGAATTTTTCACCATCTTCTGATGTTAGTTGATCATATAAGCCTTTTTTAGACATATGCATAGTATCTGAATATGTTTGCGCTGCTCTTAATGCTGAACGAAATTCAGCTGATACACTTTCGCTAGAACTAGACTCGCTTGTTGAGCTGGATTTTTCTGAAGTTGAACTAGAAGAGCTTTTGCTAGTTTGCTCTGTTTTTGAGCTGCTAGAACTACCGCTAGAAGTATCATCAGAATCGCCACCAAACACACCACCAACAATGAAAACAGCGAATACAACTACGATCCAAAACCAAAGCTTTTTATACAAAGGCTTTTTTTGAACATATGTATTACCATTCTCGTCTTTAATTGTTTTTGCCATAAAAGACATCTCCTTTTTATTCCAGCTTTTAACGTCATCAGTGTTTTGGACAAAGTGGCTGTTGCAAAAAAATGCAATAGTCACATCTTTCAATTTTAAATACTTTCTTTTAAAATTCTTTTAACTTTAGACTCAAAATTCAAGCTTAAGCCTTGCATTTCAAGAAAACGAACCGGGTTTATGTCTCGCACGTCCACGCCTGTTTTCAATGAATACTCGTTTAAAATTTCTTTTAACATGAACGTATTTGCCTCTGCTTCCATTTTTAACCGCTCCGCTTGTGTTGCAGTATACAGACCAGTTTGATGTCGGTGTTCGATACAGTGCAAAAGCTCGTGTTTAAGTACGAATTCTTGTTGATGTTCTTCCAGATTCGAGTTAATAAAAATAGTATTGAGATCCGGCAAGAAAACGCCTTTGACTGGCAAATTATCCATGTATGCAATTTTTACATCTAAATTCAATAAAACCACTTCTTTTTTATTTCTTAGTCTTTAAGTATGCTTTTAGAATTTCCTTCATTGCAGTTCTTTCTTCGTCGGTCAACGCTCTACCTTCAAAAGTCATCGCATTGTCCAACGCTTTTTCTAGATCTATATCAGTATGTGACGGAGTTTCTCTATCTAGTCAACTACCACCGATTAAAATCGGTGGCTTGTAGCTCACAAGCCTAATGACTTA
>ONZR01000213.1_pt1 | contig 30065 bp, 26 predicted proteins | sample 1671691 | NCBI WGS metagenome assembly ONZR01 (sample SAMN06348182, study PRJEB24527) | human gut metagenome | biome: human gut; feature: ankylosing spondylitis patient; material: feces | host: Homo sapiens | place: China | collected 2015-10 | reverse complement strand
CAGACAGGATTACGGCTGGCTCATCCGATGATCAACAAAGGCGGTGGCTTTCCCTCTGGTGGAGAATACCGGGCCGACTCTGATCACGGTGACCCTCTTGCAGTCCATGCACGGCGCTCCCCTGGGTGAGCTAAGCCCTCACTCGTTTGGCAACAACAAAAAAGCACCACACGTTTCTGTGTAGTGCTTTTTCCTTCTGGTGGAGATTACCGGGCCGATTCTGATCACGGTGACCCTCTTGCAGTCCATGCACGGCACTCTCCTGGGTGAGCTAAGCCCTCACTCGTTTGGCAACAACAAAAAAACACCACACATTTCTGTGTAGTGCTTTTTTCTTCTGGTGGAGAATACCGGGATCGAACCGGTGACCTCTTGCATGCCATGCAAGCGCTCTCCCAGCTGAGCTAATCCCCCAGATGTTCGTGCCGTGCCTGACGACGTGATTTATTATATCAGCACATCCGGGAGTTGTCAACTGTTTTTTGAAAAATTCTGCAGCAGTTTGTCTGCCATCGGGAAATTGTTTTTGAATGGGTTATTCTCATTCCATCCCTGCGCCGTTTTCCCACAGCCTGCTAAGTTTTTTATGCAAACAAAAACCCCGCACAAAACAATTGCTTGTCTTGTGCGGGGCCTCTCTAGCTCTTTTACCTGACACAACAAACGCTATGTCAAATCAAACTATCTATCCTATTCAGGAAAGATTAGTTATTAGAGAGTGGGCAGAGTGCCTTTCTTAGTTTCCAGACCGATGGAGCCGCTGCCCAGGGTGTAGATAGCGGACAGGCCGCCCAGGATCTGCATGCCAGCATTCAGAGCGCCAACAGCAAAGCCCCAGTTGCCGCCGAAGGTGTTGTAGCCCTTGTTGTAAGCCTTATCCAGATTCTTAACAGAGAAGCCGATCACATCGCCGGGAACGTAGTTGCCATCGAACAGCTGGCCCAGAATGGAGCTGGTGTACGCATCCAGGAAAGAGTTGCCAACGATCTTGATCACGTTAGCGGAAACGTTCTGCCAGTTCTCAGTCTTCATAGCAGGAGCCAGGACATCAACCAGGCTACCACCAACAACGTAGGTCATCTCGTTTTCTGCAACAGCAGAGAAGTTTGCAGGCATCATCATAATGAATTTCTCCCTTCAAATTTAGAAAGATATTTGCAAGCCATTTGTTTGGCTTACGTCCCTTACTAGGATGGCAATAATATACCACACTTTCCAGAAATGTTCAAGTACTTTTTTGAAAAAAATGTGAAAAATGTGATAGACTGTGAAAATCCGGTCTCAAAATTCTTACAGAAGCCGCTTTTTTGCACACAGCGACATGTTTTTTTGCAGAATTGGAAGATACTGGAATTTGAAAGGGATCGTGTATGAAAACCGTGATCTATCTGGACGAACTGCTGCTGACGAACTTTCTGGCCGCAGCAGCGCTGCTTTTGGGCGCAGGGCTTTTGTGTGCGCGGCAGTGCAGCGGTCTGCGGCTGATGGCGGGCAGTGCGGCAGCGGCAGCGGCTTCGCTGGGCATTCTGCTGCCGGAGCTGCCCGGGCCTGCAGCTTTCCTTTATAAGGTGTTCACCTGCTGTGCCGCTGTAGCTGCGGCTTACGGTGTGCCGGGCCTGCGCAATTTTGTGCAGCTGTGTGTGTGGTATCTGCTGCTGAACCTGCTGCTGTGCGGAGCCGTGCTGCTGCCCGGAGTGCAAAGCGCAAATCTCTGCGTCTATTTGCCGCTGTCCCCGGGCCGGCTGCTGCTGTGCTGCGGTGCAGTGCTTGCCGTGCTGCGCGGTGTACTGTTCTGCTTTGGCCGTGCAGGCACCCGCTGCTTTGCCGCTGTGCTGGAGCTGGAAGGTGCAGTCCTCTCCGTACAGGCTTTCTGCGACACCGGCTTCTCAGTGCAGGACCCGCTGACCGGGCAGGCAGTGGTTCTGGTCTATTACCCTGCCGTGCGCAGCGCCCTGCCGCAGGAGCTGCGCACATTTCTGGACCGTTATTTTGCCTGCGGCACGGCACCGCCGCCGGAGCTGCGGGTGCGGCTGGTGCCCTGCACCACCATTGCCGGGCACTGTGTGCTGCCTGCCGTTCCGGTCCAGGCCCTGCGCACCAGCAAAGGCAGTGCAGCGGGCATTCTGGCCGCATTCTGCCGCCCGGAAACACAGCAGCCATGGACAGCTCTGCTGGGCAGCGAACTGGCCGTACAGCTGGGCATCCGCTGAGAAGCGCTTGATGCGATCGATACTTACAGATGTACAGGAGGGGTATTCATGTTTCATGTTCTGCACCGGTTCTGGCGTTGGCTCCTTGCACGGCTGGGCTATTGCGGCGGCGCACATTTTCTGGCGGGCGCGCCCAGCCTGCCCCCGCCCCTGACCCCGGAACAGGAAAAAGTCCTGCTGGCCCGTATGGCTGCAGGCGATGCCGCTGCCCGGGACGACCTGATCACCCACAACCTGCGGCTGGTGGTGTATCTTGCCAAAAAGTACGAAAGCAGCGGTGTGCCTGCCGAGGACATGATCAGCATTGGCACCATCGGGCTGATCAAGGCGGTGAACACCTTCACGCCGGAGCGCAGCATCAAGCTGGCCACCTACGCCAGCCGCTGCATCGGCAATGAAATTCTGATGTACTTACGCAAAAGCTCCAACCGCCGTCAGGAAGCCAGCATCGACGAACCGCTGAACGTGGATGGCGACGGCAACGAGCTGCTGCTTTCTGATATTCTGGGCAGTGATGAGAACCAGATCAGCCAGCGGCTGGAGCAGGATGCGGAGCGTGCCGTGCTGCGCCGGGCCGTGGACAGCCTGTCCCCGCGGGAACGGCAGATCATGGAGCTGCGCTTTGGTCTGGCGGACGGCATTGAGCGCACCCAGAAGGAGGCCGCCGACGCACTGGGCATCAGCCAAAGCTACATTTCCCGGCTGGAAAAACGGATCATCCATACCTTAAAAGTACAATTGGAAAACGAATAACGGCTCCCAGTTTTTCCCGTGCATAGTGCTTTGCCCGCAGGGCCATACTCCCGGTGAAGATCAAAACAGACCGGGGGCGTTTGGATGTACAACAAAGTGGAGCTGTGCGGCATGAACACTGCAAAGCTGCCTGTGCTGACCGAAGCCGAAAAGCGGGAACTGCTGGCCCGCGCCCACGCCGGTGATGCGGCAGCCCGGGAACAAATGGTGGAAGGCAACCTGCGGCTGGTGCTCAGCGTGGTGCAGCGGTTCGCCCAGCGCGGCGAAAATCTGGACGACCTGTTTCAGGTGGGGTGCATCGGGCTTATCAAGGCCATCGATCATTTTGACCCCGCCCAGCCGGTGCGCTTTTCCACCTACGGCGTTCCCATGATCATTGGGGAGATCCGGCGTTTTCTGCGGGACAACAATGCCCTGCGGGTGAGCCGCAGCCTGCGGGATACCGCCTACCGGGCCATGCAGAGCCGCGAAGCGCTGGAAAAGCAGCTGGGCCGCGAGCCGACCATGGACGAGATTGCCCAGAGCGCCGGGCTCACCCGCCGGGAAGTGACCGCCGCGCTGGAATCGGTGGTGGAGCCGCTCAGTCTGGAAGAGCCGGTGTACACCGATGGCGGCGATGCGATGTATGTGATCGATCAGGTGCGGGACCCGGACGGCGAGGACAGCTGGATCAGCGGGCTGCAGTTCCGGCAGACCGTGGCCGGGCTGACCCCGCGGGAAAAGCGGATCATGGAGCTGCGCTACCTGCAGGGCAAGACCCAGATGGAGGTGGCGCAGGAGATCGGCATCAGTCAGGCACAGGTCAGCCGGTTGGAAAAAGGCGCACTGAGCCAGTTCCGCACCCGGGACTGAAGCTAAAAAAGGCGGCACAGCTTCCGTTTTGTTCGGAAGTGTGCCGTCTTTTATCTGCGGCTGTATTTGCGCCGGGTGGCCGCACCGCCGCGCAGATGCCGCTCTGCCTTATTGCAGGCCAGAACCGCACGCACCTGCCGGAACAGCTCCGGCTGCAGCATCCGCAGCCGCACCGCAACATCCTTGTGCACGGTGGACTTGCTGCACCCGAACACCGCTGCCGCCGCACGCACTGTGGCCCGGTTGGCCGCGATATATTCGCCCAGCTGTACCGCCCTCTGTTCGGGGTCTCCCTTCATATCCAGACTCCTCCCATTGTGAACTTATGGTACAGCCTATGCACAGGCCGGGGCAGATATGTTCCGCCGGGGCTTGACTTTTGCGCCGGACGCGCTATACTTTTGCATGGACATAAAAACAGGGGTGCCGAAAGGCTGAGATCCGCGTTTTGCGGAGTACCCTTTTACCTGACCGGACAATGCCGGCGTGGGAGTTTGCAGAACTGTCCGTTCTTTCACAAACCCCGTGCGCCTGCTGGAAAGCGGGCGCATTTTGTTTTTGTGTACTATCGTTCTGAGAAGAGGAATCTCTATGACCAAAACCTATTCCAAAACCCGCATTCTGGTGGAGGGTGCGCTGATGATCGCTCTGTCCACCGTTTTGAGCATGATCCAGATCCCGCTCATGCCCCACGGCGGTTCCATCACCCTGTTCAGCATGGTGCCCATTCTGGTAATGAGCTACCGCCACGGCGCAAAGTGGGGCATCATGACCGCTTTCGTCAACAGCCTGATCCAGCTTGTGCAGGGCCTTGGCAATCTGGCATACTGCCAGACCCTCACGGCACAGGTGGGCTGCGTGCTGCTGGACTACCTTCTGGCCTTCACGGTGCTGGGCTTTGCCTGCCTGATCGCAAAGCCTTTCCGCAGCCGCACCGTGGGTGTCGGTGTCAGCGCCTTTGTGGTGTGCCTGCTGCGCTTTTTGTGCAGCTTTCTGTCCGGTTACATCGTCTGGAAGGACTACGACTACGCTTTCAGCTGGATGACCGAGATCGGCTTTCCCGGCATCTCCAACATGAGCGTGGACGGTCTGTGCTGGCTGTACAGTGCCGTGTACAACGCCACCTACATGCTGCCCGAAGCCATTCTGACCACGGTCCTTGTGGTGATTCTGATCCGTGTCGCACCGCAGATCTTCGACCCGCAGAACGCAAGAGCGTAAGTTTTTTCGCAGTCATTTTTCCCGCCGGGAAGGGCATTTCCCCGGCGGGAATTTTTTTGCAGAAAATCCCAAAAAAGCTGTTGACAATCTGGCAAAGCGCTGGTATAATTACACCTGTCGTCAGGCACGGCACAAACATCTGGGGGATTAGCTCAGCTGGGAGAGCGCTTGCATGGCATGCAAGAGGTCACCGGTTCGATCCCGGTATTCTCCACCAGAAGGAAAAGCACCGCACGGAAACGTGTGGTGTTTTTTGTTGTTACCGACCAAAGGAGAAACTATGAGCTACGCGATCGTATTCAGCAGTAAAACAGGCAACACAAAATTATTGGCAGACACGCTGCACGCCTGTCTGCCACAGGAAAACTGCTGCTATTTTGGCACCCCGGACCCTGCTGCCATGGAAGCGGACGACCTTTATGTGGGCTTCTGGACAGACAAGGGAAACGCTGACGAAAGCACTTCGGACTTTTTGAAGCAGCTGCACGGCAAAAATATCTTCCTTTTTGGCACCGCCGGCTTTGGCGGCAGTGAGGAGTATTTCAACAAGATCCTGAAAAAGGTGGAGCGTTCACTGGACAGGAGCAACACGGTCTTCGGCCGTTATATGTGTCAGGGCAAGATGCCGCTTTCGGTACGCCAGCGGTATGAGGGCATGAAAAAGCAGCCGATCCATCTGCCCAATCTGGATGCGCTGATCGAGAATTTTGACAACGCCCTTTCTCACCCAGATGCAGAAGATCTGGAACGGTTAAAGCAGGCGGTAAAATGATCAAAAGGCAGCGGTTTTCCTCAAACAGAGGAAGCCGTTGCCTTTTTTGCTTAGCGGATGATCCTACGCTCCTGCCTGCGGCTCCGCGGTTCTTATCCCACGCTTCTTTTATAAAAGAACAGGTACTGCTGCACGATGCCTGCTTCCAGCCCGAACTGCGGGAACGGGTCCTGCCCGGCAAACTCGTCCCGGATGAGCCGTTCGATCCAGACATCCACCGGCACACGGCCCACACGGCCATAGCCGAACAGACACACGCAGTTTGCCACCTTTTTGCCCACACCGTCCAGTTCCATCAAACGGGCAAAAAGTGCTTCATCGGGCAGGGAAGCCAGCTTCTTCAGGTCCAGTGTGCCCTCTGCCGCCTGCTGCGCCGCATGCAGCACGTAGCGGGTGCGGTAGCCAAGACCGCACTCCTGCAGCGCCTGCTCCCCGGCACAGCAGAGCGCTTCTGCTGTCGGGAACGCATACACCGGCCCTTCGCTATCGCTGCCCAGCCGCTCGCCAAACCGCTCCGAAAGCAGCTCTACCGCCCTGCGGATAGCCGGGATGCTCTTTCGCTGCGAGATGATGAAGCTGACCAGCATCTCCCACTCATCCTGACGCAGCACCCGGATGCCCCGGCCATATTCCATGGCACGCTGCAGAAAGTCGTCCCGGCTGTCCAGCTTTCCGCGCAGGGCGGCATAGCTGCGGCCAAGGTCGAAGTAACCGTGCCAGAAGGTTTCCCATGCGCCCGGCTCACACCGCACCGTGTAGGTTCCGCTGCGCAGTGGTCTGAGGTAAAGCAGCTGTCTCCCGGAAACAAACCGATACCAGCCCTCCGCCTGCTTCCGGGGGCGAAAGCACTGGCCGCTTTCCAGAATTTTGTCCGGGTCGAAATCATCCCGGATCTGAACCGTTTTCTCTTCCAGCTCCATTGCCCCCATCACAGCTCCAGCTCCCGGTACACTTCGCCTTCCAGCGTTTTCCAAAGGAAAGTCTCCCCTTCCAGTGTCATATAGCTATGTGCACTCCCCTCCTTCGGGATGCTCACAGAACCGGGGTTCAGGTAGAGATTGCCTTCGCCGAACTCTGTCCACGCCGGAATGTGGGTGTGGCCATGCAGCAGGACATCCCCCGGAGCCAGCGGCGGCAGGTTTTTCAGGTTGTGCACATGACCGTGGGTAGCGTAAACGAGCCGCCTGCCCACCGGCAGCACCGCATAGTCGGCCAGAATGGGAAAATCCAGCACCATCTGATCCACCTCAGCGTCACAGTTGCCCCGCACGCACAAAAGCGCCGGCTTCAGCCCGTTCAGGAGCGGGATGACCTCCTTCGGGGCATAGCCCTCCGGCAGGTCGTTGCGGGGGCCGTGATACAAAAGATCCCCCAGCAAAAGCAGCCGGTCTGCTCTCTCCCGCTCAAACGCTTTGATCATTTTTTTGCAATAAAACGCCGACCCGTGCAGGTCGGATGCGATCATCCATTTCATGGCAGGATTCTCCTTATTTTATAAAGTATCTATTTTTATTTTAGCCTCCCGGTGAAAAATGGTCAAGTCTATAAAAGTCATACTTTATCCATTTGACCTCTTGACATCTGCCGGAAGCCGTGTTATCCTACAGTTAATAAAATTCGTGTGGATTTTTACAGCAGTATGCTACTTTTCGCCACACAATGACTTCAAAAAAGCCATTGTGTGGCTTTTTTGCGTCTGCTTTTATCTTCGAGCAGTCTCGCCTTGACGATTCCGCGGCTGCAGTAATTCATTTCTTTTCTCTACAGGAGCAATGCAAACACTATGAACGAGACCTTTATGAAAGAAAAACCGGTGCTGCCGCTGTTGGTATCCATGGCGCTGCCCAATGTTATTTCCATGCTGGTGAACAGTCTGTACAACATTGTAGACAGCCTGTTTGTGGCCCGCATCAGCGAAGACGCCATGACTGCGTTGTCGCTGGTGTTCCCGATCCAGAATTTTGCCAACGCCATCGCCATCGGCTTCGGTATCGGCATCAATGCCATGATCGCACTGTACCTTGGCGCGGGCGACCACAAAAAGGCCGAGACTGCCGCCACCCACGGTATGGCGCTGAGCCTGATGCACGGCATTCTCATCACCATTGTCAGCATTGTCATCATGCCGGGCTTTTTGCGCCGGTTCACCAGCGACGCAGGCCTGATCGCATCCGGCATCACCTACTCCACCATCGTATTCCTGTTTGCCACCATCAACATGGCGGCACTGGCCTTTGAAAAGATGTTTCAGGCCGTGGGCCGCATGAAGGTGACTATGGCGGCGCTGATCTTTGGCTGTGTGTGCAACATCCTTCTGGACCCCATCCTGATCTTCGGCCTTGGCCCGGTGCCTGCCATGGGCATTGCGGGTGCGGCCCTTGCCACCGGCATCGGCCAGCTGCTGAGCCTGTGCGTTTACCTTTTCGTTTACGTCCGTACTGAGCTGCCTATCCGACTGCGCCGCAGCTGCCTGCACCCGGATGCCGCACTGGACGGCAAACTGTATGCCATCGGCGTGCCGGCCATCCTCAATCTAGCCCTGCCCTCTCTGCTGGTCACCTTCCTGAACGGCCTGCTGGCGGGCTTTTCCCAGAGCTACGTGGTGGTGCTGGGCATTTACTACAAGCTGCAGACCTTCCTGTATCTGCCCGCCAACGGCATCGTGCAGGGTATGCGCCCGCTCATTGGCTACAATTACGGTGCCAAACAGCACGCCCGCGTGAAAAAGCTCTACGAACTCACCCTCATCATGAGTGCTGCCATCATGGCTGCGGGCACGGTCATCTGCCTGTTCGCTTCCCGCCCGCTGATGCAGCTGTTCACCTCCAACCCCGAAACCATCGCCATCGGCCAGACTGCCCTGCGCATCATCTGTCTGGGCTTTGTGGTTTCTGCCGTATCCACCACCTCTTCCGGTGCACTGGAAGGCCTTGGCAAGGGCGCAGAATCGCTGGTCATCTCGCTGTGCCGCTACATCGTATTCATCATGCCGCTGGCCGCTGTGCTGTGCCATTTCCTTGGTGCCAACGGCGTGTGGCATGCATTCTGGATCACCGAAGTGCTGTCCGCCATCGTGGCTTACCCGGTGTACCGCAAGGCAGTTGGAAAGTGCTGAGCCTTCTTGAAAGCGCTGGACGGCGAAGGCCAAGTAAAATAAAATAGTTTCAAGCAATTGAGGGAGAGTTTGCCAAAAACCCTCCCTCTTTTTTGTGCATTTTATTTGACAGTGCGCAAAAACTGCGGTAAAATAAGATGTTTGTTTTCCGGCATTTCGGCTGGAAAAGCGCAATTTAACAGAGGATGTGGGAAAAATATGATCGAGACGATCACGGCCGTCAATCAGGCGGTCAACCAATTCATCTGGGGCGTGCCCGCCATGGTGTGCATCATCGGCGTAGGCCTGCTCCTGAGCGTTCGCACGGGCTTTTTGCAGATCCGCAAATTTCCCTACGCCATCAAGACCACCATTGGACGCATGTTCCACAAAAAAGACGCTTCCGATGGCGCCATGACCCCCTTTCAGGCGGTGTGCACCGCGCTGGCCGGCACCGTGGGCACCGGCAACATTGCCGGTGTGGCAGGCGCGATCGCCATTGGCGGACCGGGTGCCGTGTTCTGGATGTGGTGTTCTGCCCTGCTGGGCATGTGCACCAAGTTTGCCGAGGTCACGCTGGCGGTGCACTACCGTGAGCGCAGCGAGGCGGGCGAATGGGTAGGCGGCCCCATGTACTACATTAAAAACGGCCTGAGCAAGCATTGGCAGTTTCTTGCTGTGCTGTATTCCCTGTTCGGCGTGCTGACCGTGTTTGGCACCGGCAATGCCACACAGGTAAATACCATCGTTGCCGCTATCGATACCGCTCTGCTGGAGTACGGCGTGGTGGGCGGCGGTGCGCTTTCTACCCTGAACCTCGTGGTTGGCATCGCAGTGGCCATGCTGGTGGCCATGGTGCTGCTGGGCGGCATCAAGCGCATTGGCAGCGTGAGCGAAAAGCTGGTGCCCTTTATGGCTCTGTTCTACATCGTGCTGTCCGTGGGCGTTATGGTGCTGAACTTTGAGCGTCTGCCCTATGTGTTCGAGTCCATCATTGCGGGTGCGTTCAATCCGGCAGCGTTCACCGGCGGCACCATCGGCAACCTGTTCGTCAGTATGCAGAAGGGTGTGTCCCGCGGCATTTTCTCCAACGAGGCCGGCCTTGGCACCGGTTCCATTGCCCACGCCTGCGCCGACACCAAAAAGCCGGTCAAGCAGGGCATGTTCGGCATCTTTGAAGTGTTTGCCGATACCATCGTCATCTGCACCCTGACTGCCATGGTCATTCTGTGCAGCGGCACCACCGTGAACTACGGCACCGCAGCCGGTGCAGAGCTGACCATCAGCGGCTTTACCACCACCTACGGCGGCTGGGCTTCCATCTTTACCGCCGTGGCCCTGTGCTGCTTTGCTTTTTCCACCATCATCGGCTGGGGCCTGTATGGTTCCCGGTTCCTGGTGTTCCTGTGCCGCAGCGATAAGGTGGCAAAGCCCTTCTTTCTGGTCTACTCCTTTGTGTCCATTCTGGGAGCAACGATGGATCTGGGCCTGCTGTGGAGCATCGCCGATACCTTCAACGGCCTGATGAGCATTCCGAACCTGCTCGCGCTGCTGCTGCTTTCCGGCACAGTGGTCAGGCTGACCAAAGAATTTTTTGCATCGGAGGGCTGATTGCCCACAACAAAAAGAGGCTGTTGCAAGACAGCTCTCCAAAAACATTGTACGAAACCCGGAACTTTTTCAGGGCCAAAACGGCTCCAAAAAGGTTCCGGGTCTTTGATTTTTCGCAATTTCCCTGCGCAGGCTGCTACCGCATTTTTTCAATCCCCTTATTCTGCCCGCGTCCGGCTCTTTTCAACCCGGACAGTTCATGTTACAATATACATTAGAAAAAAAATGAATCGAGGGAATGAACCTTGGATTTTTATGGTACCATCGGCCCGGCCTGCGCACAGCCGGCGATCTTGCAGCACATGGTGGAAGCCGGCATGACCGGCATCCGCATGAATCTTTCCCACGGGCCGCTGGCGGCGCACACCGACTGGCTGGCCATGATCCGCGCAGCCGGCATCCGTCAGCTGCTGATCGACCTGCAGGGGCCGGAACTGCGCATCGGCACGCTGGCAGAGCCTGTTGCTCTGGTTGAGGGCAGCTCTGTACGCCTTGGCGCAGACGGCGTACCTTGCCCGGCAGCTCTGATACAGGCGGCTGCGCCCGGACAGCAGCTTCTGCTGGACGACGGCAAGCTTCTGGTGCAGGTCACACAGGCATTGCCGGAAGCCCTTGTGTGCACCGTGGTGCGCGGCGGCACCCTGCAGAGCCGCAAAAGCATTGCTGCACCGGGCCTTGCGGTGCCCTCGCCTACCCTGACGGAGGAAGACCTGCAGAACCTGAAAATTGCAAAGCAGTGCGGTGTTACCGGTGTGATGCTGCCTTTTGTGCGCGGCAAAGCAGATATTCTGGCCCTGCGCCATGCGCTGGAAGAAGCCGGGGCTGCGGATATCCGTATCTTTGCCAAAATTGAAAACATGACCGGTGTGCGTGCCCTGCCGGAATTCATCCACCTTGTGGATGAGGTGGTGATTGCCCGCGGAGACCTTGGCAATGCCATGCCGCTGTGGGAGCTGCCCCGCTGCCAGAAGCAGCTTTCCGCCGCCTGCCGGGCTGCAGGCGTGCCCTTTATGGTAGTGACCCAGATGCTGGACAGCATGTGCACCCGCGCCGTGCCCACCCGTGCCGAGGTGAGCGACATTTACAACGCCGTGCTGGACGGCGCGGCCAGCGTGATGCTGACCGGTGAGACTGCTGCCGGACAGTACCCGATGCAGGCCATGGAATATCTGGTGCGCACAGCGCAGACAGCCCTTGCCTGACCTTTGCGGAGTTTTTGCGCAAAAGGGATGGCGCATTGTGTCAGAATACGGTATAATAGACGTAAATATTTCTTGTTCAGAAAGGTTTTTTGCTATGGGAATCGTTGTGCTCGGTGCTGTTTTTGTGGATATCAAAGGCTATCCCCTTTCCGCCTATATTCCGGGCGGGCGCAATGCCGGCCGCATTGAGCAGATACACGGCGGAGTGAGCCGCAACGTGGTGGAGGATATCGCCAATGTAGAGCTGCGCCCTACCTTTGTCAGTCTGGTGGACGACACCGGCATGGGACAGGATGTGATCAACAAGCTGGAGAACCACAAGGTGAACACCAAGTACATCCAGCGCGTGCCAGACGGCATGGGCACCTGGCTGGCCATCTTTGACAACGACGGCGATGTGCATGCAGCCATTTCCAAGCGGCCGGACACCACTCCCCTCACCGGCCTTTTAAAGGAAAAGGGCGACGAGATCTTTGCCGACTGCGATGCCATTGCGCTGGAGCTGGATCTGGAAAAAGATACTGTAAAACAGGTGCTGCACTACGCCAAAAAGTACAACAAAAAGGTTTTTGCGGCCATTTCCAACATGAGTATTGCCATGGAGCGCCGGGATTTCCTGCAGCAGATCGATTGCTTTGTGTGCAACCAACAGGAAGCCGGGCTGCTGTTCTCCGATGATTACGGCCATCTGGCCCCGGACGAGATGTGCAGGGTTCTGGCCGCCAATGTGCACAGCGCCAACATTCCCAGTATGGTGATCACCATGGGCGGTCAGGGTGCCGTATATGCCCGCGCCAACGGCGAGTGCGGCGTGGTGCCTGCCAAGAAGGTGGATGTGATCGACACCACCGGCGCAGGCGATGCCTTCTTTGCCGGCACCACCATCGGCCTGACCTACGGCAAAACGCTGGCCGAGTCCTGCGAGATCGGCAGCCGACTGGCCGCATCGGTCATCTGCATCACCGAGAACGTCTGCCCCCGCTTCCGCCCGCTGGAATTCGGGCTGAACATTCCGGTGGTGGATTAAAGTAATATCAGAAAGCCGGGCAGACTGCGGTCTGCCCGGCTTTCTTTTTAGGATTCGGGGAAGAGGTTTATATCATGCTTCCAGCACCTTTTTGCCGGTAACTGGATCAGGGATATCAAGCAATGCCAGAATGATGGCCATGCGGATATACACGCCATTGTGCACTTGATCAAAGTAGGCGGCACGCGGGTCGTCATCCACATCCTTTTTGATCTCGTCAATGCGGGGCAGCGGATGCAGCACCGGCATATCCTGCGGTGCCTTCTGCAGCAGCGCTTCGTCCAGCTGGTAGCAGCCTTTCAAGCGCAGGTATTCTTCCTCGTTGAAAAAGCGCTCCTGCTGGATACGAGTCATGTACAGCACATCCAGATGCGGCAGCTCGGCTTCAAGGTCAGCCGTTTCCTTATAGATCTGATGGGTCGGCTCCAGCGATTCATTCTTCACATACTGCGGCAGGCGCAGATCTTCCGGCGAGATGAACACGAACCGGTTGCCCTCAAACTGGCTCAGCGCAGCGGTCAGGGAGTGGACCGTGCGGCCAAACTTGAGGTCGCCGCAGAAGCCGATAGTCAAATGATCCAGCCGCCCCTTGCGCTGGCGGATCGTCATGAGGTCGATCATGGTCTGGCTGGGATGCGCGTGCCCACCGTCGCCTGCATTGATCACCGGCACACGTGCAGAAAGGGATGCCCGCAGCGGTGCGCCCTCTTTGGGGTGGCGCATGGCGATCACATCGGCGTAGTTGCTCACCACGCGGGCGGTGTCTTCCACCGTCTCGCCCTTGCTGGCGGAAGAAAGCTGTGCCCCTGCAAAGCCCAGTGTCTTTCCGCCCAGCCGCAGCATGGCCGATTCAAACGAAAGGCGGGTGCGGGTGGAAGGCTCGTAGAACAGGGTGGCCAGAATGCGCCCATCGCACAGGTGGGCATAGGGTGCCGGGTCGGCCTCCATCCGGTCGGCAAGATCCAGAAGGGCCAGCTGCTCTTCCAGAGAAAAGCTGTTGGGCTCAATAAAGTGTCTCACAGCCATTCTCCTTTCAGCACGAACTTCTCGCGCTCGGCTCCGGTGGAGACGAACTGGATCTCATGGCCCAGCTGCTTTTCCAGAAATTCCACGTAAGCCTTGGCCTCTTTGGGCAGCTCATCCCAGCTCTTGCAGCCGGAGATATCTTTGTTCCAGCCTGGCAGCATAGTGACCACAGGCTCTACACGGTCAAGGTCGGACAGCGGGTCGAAGCTGGGGACTTGCACGCCATCCAATGTGTAACCGGTGATCACCGGGATCTCTTTCATGCTGCTGAGCACATCCAGCTTCGTCAGGGCGATCTTGTCTGCGCCCTGACAGGTAAGGCCGTAGCGGCTGGCCACACAGTCGAAGGGGCCGACACGGCGCGGACGGCCGGTGGCCGCACCATACTCGCCGCCTGCCTTGCGCAGCTGTTCATTCCAGTCCTCGCTCATGGCGTTCTCGGCGGCAAAGGGGCCTGCACCCACGCAGGTGGAGTAGGCTTTCAGCACGCCCACCACATGGTCAAGACGGCAGTTCGGAATGCCTGCGCCCAGCGGCGCATAGGCAGCCAGCGTGTTGGAGCTGGAAGTGAACGGGAAGATACCGTAATCGATATCGCGCATGGCACCCAGCTGGGCTTCCAGCACGATGCGCTTGCCGCTGTCGTGAGCCTGCTGCAAAAATGCACCCACATCACAGATATACGGTGCAAACTGTCCGGCCTGCATCCGGCACCATTCCAGCAGAGCATCGTAGCTCATGGGTTCCTGATGATAGCAGCCACCCAGCTCCAGATTCTTGGATTCCAGGATCATGTGCAGGCGGTCCTGCACGCGCTTTTCGTCCAGATGCAGCAGATCGCCCAGACGCAGGGTCTTTTTGCGGTATTTGTCGCTGTAGGCGTAGGCAATGCCGCGGCGGGTAGAACCAAAGGCCGCACCCTTCTGGGCAAGGCGGTCCTCTTCCAAGCCGTCCTGCACCTTGTGCCACGGCATGGAGATGGTGGCCTTATCTGAAAGTTTCAGGTTTTCTGAGCCTACCTTTACGCCGCGCTCCTCAATGGCATCCATTTCTCCGGCCAGATGGTCGAGGTCGATCACCATGCCCGCACCCAGCACACAGACAACGTCCGGGTGCAGGATGCCGGAGGGCAGCAGGTTCAGGATGAACTTGCCCTGCTCCGTTACAACGGTGTGGCCGGCATTGTTGCCGCCCTGATAGCGGGCAACAACATCGGCATGTTCGGCTAACAGATCGATGACGCGGCCCTTGCCCTCATCGCCCCAATTGATACCAGTAACTGCGGTAAGCATAACTTCTTATTTACCTTCTTTTTCGTTATTTACAATAGCCTGTACCTTGGTGGGCAGACCATAGATGCTGATAAAACCGGTAGCATCACTCTGCTTGTAGTCGCCGCCGGCGGCAAAAGTTGCAATGTCCTCACGGTAGAGGGAATACGGAGACCAGACACCGGCATTGATCATGTTACCCTTGTACAACTCCAGACGCACCTTACCGGTAACGTTTTCCTGCGTGGAGGTGACGAAGGCACTCAGAGCTTTGCGCAGGGGGCTGAACCACTGGCCGTCATAGACCAGTTCACCAAATGTGATGGCCAGCTCGCGCTTTTTGTGGGCAGTGAGCTTATCCAGAGTCAGAGTTTCCAGCACCTCATGAGCCTTATAGAGAATGGTACCACCGGGCGTCTCGTACACACCGCGGCTCTTCATGCCCACCAGACGGTTCTCCACCACATCGTACAGGCCGATGCCATTGCGGCCGCCGATCTCATTCAGCTTGGCAATGAGGACGGCGGGCTTCATCTTTTCGCCGTTCAGGCTCACCGGCACGCCCTTTTCAAATGCCAGCTCCACGAACTCGGACTTGTCCGGTGCGGTCTTGGGGCTGACACCCAGCTCCAAAAAGCCCGGCTTATCGTACTGCGGCTCGTTGCCCGGGTCCTCAAGGTCAAGGCCCTCATGGCTCAGGTGCCACAGGTTCTTATCCTTGGAGTAGTTGGTCTCGCGGTTGATCTTCAGCGGGATGTGATGTGCCTCGGCATAGTCGATCTCTTCGTCACGGCTCTGGATATCCCACTCACGCCACGGAGTGATGATCTTCAGGTCCGGTGCAAAGTGCATGATGGCCAGTTCAAAGCGCACCTGATCGTTGCCCTTGCCGGTGCTGCCGTGGCACACGGCATCTGCACCCTCGGCACGGGCGATCTCCACCACACGCTTTGCCAGAATGGGTCGTGCAAAGCTGGTGCCCAGCAGATAGCCCTCGTAATCGGCCCCGGCCTGCATGGTGGGGATGACGTAATCCTCCACAAATTCATCGGTCAGATCTTCTACGTACAGCTTGGAAGCACCGCTTGCCTTGGCGCGCTCTTCCAGACCTTCCAGCTCGCCCTTCTGGCCCACATTGCCGCACACTGCAATGACCTCGCAGTTGTTGTAATGCTCTTTCAGCCATGGGATGATAATGGAAGTATCCAGACCGCCGGAATAGGCCAGCACGACCTTTTTGATCTCAGACATAAGAACCGCCTCCGTTCAAACCACTTTATACTTTTGAATTCCCTCTTGCAATTTTTGATTGCGGTGTTATTATACTAGCAAGCAGAGAATGTGTAAAAAGTATCCTGCACATGATCACGATACAAAATTGACATGAAAGAGGGCACGCCGCCATGTATGTGGACTGGGAATATTACAAAATCTTTTATTATGTCGCGAAATATCAGAATTTCACCAAAGCCGCGCGGGTGCTGGGCAACAACCAGCCCAACATCACCCACTCGATGAACCGGCTGGAAAGCCAGCTGAATTGTGTACTGTTCATCCGCTCCAACCGCGGCGTTACCCTTACCCCGGAGGGTGAACTGCTTTACTCCCGCATTGCATCTGCGGCGGTGCAGATCCAGGATGCAGAAGAAGAGCTGAGCGCCAGCGCCACGCTGGAACACGGTGCGATCAGCATCAGCGCTACCGAAACTGCGCTGAACATCTACCTTGCAGAAAAGCTGCGCGCCTTCCACACGGACTATCCCGGCATCCGCCTGCGCATCTCCAACCACTCCACGCCGCAGGCTTTGCAGGCCGTGAAAAACGGCGAGGTGGATTTTGCCGTCATCACCACCCCTGCCGAGGTGGAAAGCGGCCTGAAAATGGTGGAGCTGAAGCCCTTTTATGAGGTGCTTGTGGGCGGCAGGACCTTTACTGCCCTTGCCAGCCAGAACCTTTCGCTGAAGGAGCTGAACAATTATCCGCTGATCTCCCTGAGCGACGAAAGCATGACCCGCGCCTTTTACCGGCAGTTCTTTCTGGATCACGGTGCGGTGCTGAAGCCGGATACCGAGGCTGCCACCACCGACCAGATGCTGACCCTTGTCAAAAGTGAGCTGGGCATTGCATTCCTGCCCCAGACCATGGCACAGGATGCACTGGCCCGCGGTGAGATCGTGCAGCTGCATCTGCAGGAGATCATCCCTCAGCGCTCCATCTGCCTTGTGTACGACCATCACCGCCCGCTGAACACGGCAGCCCGCAAGTTCCAGCAGATGCTGACCAAGGCGGCCCCCACGCGCCCGGAACACAGATAACCGCCGGGCCTTTCCCTGCAAACTGATCCATACGGGACTGTTGCAAAATAGCTTTCTGAAAAACCAATGCACAAAACCCGGAACCTTTTCACAGCCAAAACGGCTTAAAAAAGGCTCCGGGTTTTTGATTTTGTGCTATTTCTTTGTGCAAGTTGCTATCGCATTTTTATTTTGCAACAGTCCCCTGTTTTACTTTTACTTTTCCTGGATCTGTTTGCCGGTGAGGTGTTCAATGGTGATCTCGTAAAGCTGCACGGCCTTGATGTCCAGCGCAATTTCCTTTTCCACCTCTTCCTTGCCGGGGTAATACTTCATGCCAAGCTCCCGCACGCGGGCCTCGGTAGCAGCGGCATCGTCGATCAGATGGCAGCGGCCAAACACCACGGTGCTCTGCACATAAGGTGCCCAGTCGCCCGGCTCAAAGTGTTCGTTGCCGTAAACGGTAAAGCATACCTTATCATTCTGTTTCAGCGCGTCCACCTTCTGGCCGGACTTTGCACCGTGGAAGTAGATTTTGTCGTGCTCCTGATCGTAGTAATAATTTACCGGGATCGCAAAGGGATAGCCGTTGTCGCCGTTCACTGCCAGCACGCCCCGCCGGGACTGCTGCAACAGGTGCTTTGCAGCTTCTTCCGGGATGGCGCGGCTGGCTCTTCTCATGGGTCTGAACATTTTTGTTTCCTCCATGTATCGCAGGTTTGCGGTGCGCACTCATGCACCCTTGATAATGCGGATGAGGGTCTTATCCAGCTGGATGGTGCGGTTCCACGGGTTCAGGATGATGCCGCTGATCTCCGGCACGGCAAGCGCTGCATCAAACAGCTTGTCCATATCCACAAGAAAGGTGGACTGCACCGGCTCGGCTCCCTTCATTTCCTCGTCAAAGCTGGTGAATGCATACCACCAGCTTGCGCCATCGGCCGTCCGGATGGCCCGCAGCTGCATCTGTTCACTGCCCAAATTGGGCTCCACCGCCACGACAAGCTGGCCATGCTCCTTTATGCGCCGCCGGATCACGGTAAGGGTGTGGGCCAGCTGTTCCTGTGTGGGCTCCTGCTGCAGGGCGGCTACCGCCTGCTCGATCTTTTCGTTGCCGTTCAGGCCCTTGTCTCTGGGTTGATTCATTGAGGTTGGTTCCTTTCTATTGTATTTTGGCAGAGGGAATAAGCGCAGCTCATCACAGCAGCAGATCGAACAGGCCGATCATTACCGGCATAGACACAATGGAAAGCAGAGTGGTCAGCACATACAGCGCGCTGGAATGCGCCGCATCGCGGTCATAGAGCTGAGCCATGGAGGTAACAGTAGCACAGGCAGGGGTGATGGCGGCAAGGTAGACCGTCATCAGGATGTTCTTGCCGTCGGCCACCCAACTGGATGCATGGCAGACCCACAGCAGCACCAGAACCACCAGCGGACATACCACCAGACGCAGCACTGTGGGCAGATAGTTGCGGCGGGTGCAGAACACCTCCCGCAGCGGCTTTTCTGCAATGGCCATACCGGCCAGCAGCATGCCCATCGGTCCCATCATGTTGCCCACTGTGCTCATGGCATTCTGCAGCGGTGCAGGCAGCACCACACGGAACCAGTACAGCAGTGCACCGGCTGCAATGGCGATCATGTTGATATTGGTGAGAACCTTTTTCCAGTCCAGCGCACTGCTGCCCTGCAAAAGGGAACTGGCGTGGGTCCACAGCAGCACCAGCTGCACAATGATGAATGCGCAGGAGTAAATGACATACGCATCGCCCATCAGAGCCTTGACCAACGGGATCACCAGTGCAGCGGCGTTGCTGTAGATCACATTCACCTGCTCCACGGCATCCAGCTTGAGCGGGCGGCTCAACAGGGCGCTGAGCACCAGCAGCACTACATGGATAGCCGCCGCAATAGCCATGGAGTACAAAAGTCCCTTGCGGATCTCCGGCGTATCGTCGATCTGGAATGCGTTGATGATCACGCAGGGCGTGACCAGATACACCATGACCACCGAGAGCACCCGGCTGTCGCTGGCCTTCAGCAGCCCTACCTTGACCACAGCATAGCCCATGATCAGAATGAGGAACAGCTGTGCGATCTGCTGCATCAATAACAGACTTATCTCCATTGTTTTTTCCTTTCCCCTTCCCTTTTTCAAAACCCAAAGGGAGAGCCGCCTTCCGCAAGGCAGCTCTCCCCTTTTTCTGATTTTATTTGCCGCTCGTCAGCCGCGCCACATGCAGCGCCAGATAGGCGGTTTCCTCGTTGGGCAAAAACACGCCGTACTTGCGCAGCACAAAGGTGCGTATTTTTTCCGCGCAAGTCACCGCTGCCGGATAATTCTGCTGCATCTGCTGGAACAAAAAGTCGTCTTCGCTGTCCATCAGTTTGCCGGAGAAGAACCGCTCGGCAAAATACTGCAGGTGGCTCACGAACCGCGCATAGTGGATGCTCTCGGTGCTCACCGGGCAGTGCATACTGTAGGTGACAATGTTGGACAGCTCACCGATCAGCTGCGCTGCCCGCATGGCATCGTAGCCGGCCTGCGGGTCCTGCCGGGCGTTGACGATATGGAAGGCGATGTTGCCTGCCTCTTCGTCCGGCAGCTCGATGCCAAGCTTTGCCTTTACCTTCTGCAGGCCGCGCTGGCCCACCGCGTACTCCTTGGGATAAAAATGCTTGATTTCCCAGAAGATGCGGTTGGTCACCACAAGGCCCTTTTGCTGGCGCTCCACTGCAAAATGCAGGTGATCGGTCAGCAGCAGATAGATGTGCGCCGAAAGCTTGACTCCCAGCGACTGCTCTGCGTCGTCCACAATGTCCTGCGTCAGTTCCAGATAGGATGCCGGAATGCTGGAAAACAGCTCCAGCATAGGCTGTGCGTCCGGGTTGGACAATGGAAGGAACACGCGGTCTGAGGGCTGCCGTTCAATGGGCTCGCCCGCCTTGCGGCCATAGCCGATGCCCTTGCCCAGCAGGATGGATTCCTCGCCGCTGTCATCCTGCACCAGCACAACACTGCTGTTCAGCACCTTCTGAATGTGCATCGGTCCCTCCTCCTTCCGTTGAAACCTTAAGACTGCCGCTTAGTCCAGATCTTCGCCGTTGGAAGCAATGACCTTCTTGTACCAGTAGAAGCTGTCCTTACGGCTGCGGGCCAGAGTACCGTTACCCATATCATCCTGATCCACATAGATAAAGCCATAGCGTTTGGACATCTGATTAGTGGATGCAGAGATCAGGTCGATGGGTGCCCATGTGGTGTAGCCCCACATCTCAACACCCTCATCGATGGCCTTGCCCATTTCGCTGATGTGCTGGCGGAAGTACTCTACACGGTAGGGGTCGTGGATGGAGCCGTCGGCCTCCACCACGTCCTTGGCACCCATGCCGTTCTCCACCACCATCAGCGGCTTGCGGTAACGGTCGTACAGCTCGATCAGGCTGTAGCGCAGGCCCTTGGGGTCGATCTGCCAGCCCCAGTCGGTGGAGGGCAGATACGGGTTCTTGACACCCAGCACGGTGTTGCCAGGGGTACGCTCTGCGTTCGGGTCCACAGACTCGGTCATGGTCATATAGTAGCTGCAGGAAACAAAGTCCACACAGCCTGCCTTCAGGGTGGCGGCATCCTCGGGCAGCATTTCCACGTGGATGCCCTTGCGCTCGAACATCTTGAGGATCAGGCGGGGGTACTCGCCCCAGACATGCACATCGGCGTAGAACAGGTTTTCCAGATTCTTTGCCTGAGTAGCCAGCTCATCATCGGGTGCGCAGGTGCGGGCATAGGTGGTGAGCTTGGTCAGCATGCAGCCCACCTTGCTGCCGGGGATGATCTCGTGGCAGTCCTTTACTACCATAGCGCTGGCCACCAGCTGGTGGTGCAGGGCCTGATAGCAGGTCTCCAGCATCTTATCCTCGGGCACGCGGCTGGGGATGATGCCGGCGGTGGTGAACGGATGACGGATCACGCTGTCCACCTCGTTGAAGGTGAGCCAGTACTTGACCTGATCCTTGTAGCGCTCAAAGCACGCATGGCAGAACTTTGCAAAGCAGTCGATCACGCGGCGATCCACCCAGCCATTGTACTTGGTGGCCAGTGCCAGCGGCATTTCGTAGTGGCTCAGCGTGACCAGCGGCTCGATGCCGTTCTTGTGCATCTCAGCGAACAGGTCGCTGTAGAACTGCAGGCCCTTTTCGTTCGGCTCTGCTTCCTCGCCGGTGGGGAAGATGCGGGTCCATGCAATGGAAACGCGCAGCATGGTAAAGCCCATCTCGGCAAACAGCTTCAGGTCTTCTTTGTAATGATGGTAGAAGTCGATGCCGCGGCGCTTGGGATAATAGGTATCATCCGGGTCGGCCATGGCGGCAGCAATGTGTGCGTCGTCCATGGCAACATGGGACTTGTAATCCTTCACGTCGGTGTTGGGCTTGTAGGTGGCAACATCGGCCACGCTGGGGCCTTTGCCATCCACGTTCCATGCGCCCTCTACCTGGTTCGCGGCAACAGCGCCGCCCCAGAAAAAGCCTTTGGGGAAACTCATTTATTTGCCTCCAGTTTCAGCAGTGCGGCACCGGGCACCACAGCGCCCTCGGCCACAGTCTTGATGGTGAACTCATCGGCGTTGGTCACGACGATGGGGGTAGTTACATCATAACCGTCTGCTTTGATTCCGTCAAGGTCAAACTTCATCAGCAGCTGGCCCTTCTTGACAGTCTCGCCGTCCTTGACCTGCGGATCAAAGCCCTTGCCGTCGCGCTTGACGGTATCCATGCCGATGTGCATGAGCAGTTCAGCACCGGCATTGGTCTTCATGGAGATGGCGTGCTTGGTGCCGAACACGGACTCGATCACGCCGTCAGCGGGAGCGTACAGCTCACCCTTCTCGGGCACCACGGCAATGCCGTCGCCCAGGATCTTCTGGGAGAAAACTTCATCCTTGACCTCTTCCAGAGCAATGGCCTTGCCCTGCAGGGGGCTGCTGATGGTGGAATCCGCAGCTGCTGCGTCTGCAGCAGTCTCGGGAGCGGGTGCAGCGGTCTCATCCTCTGCGGGGGTCTCGTCCTTATACAGGAAGAAGGACAGTGCGAAGGAAGCCACAACAGAGATCACCAGACCAACTGCAGCCCACAGGATGTTCTTGCCGTTATCCGGGTCAACGAACATGGCCATGCCAGCCAGACCGGGGCCCATGGCAACGAATGCCTTGACCTTCATCAGGCCAACGAACAGACCGCCGATGAAGCTGGAGGCCACAACGGACATCATGACCTTCTTGTGCTGCAGGGTAACACCGTACAGAGCAGGCTCGGTGATGCCGAACAGGCCGGAGATGCCAGCGGAAATTGCGGTAGCGCGCAGGTTCTCGTCCTTGGTCTTCAGTGCAACGCCGAGGCAGGCACCGCCCTCAGAGATGTTGTGTGCCAGAGAAGCAGGCATGTACAGCATTTCAAAGCCGGGGTCAGAAATAGAAGCAACTGCGTAGGGGACCAGAGCCTTATGCATGCCCATGGAGATCATGAAGGGCAGCACGGCAGCCAGCAGAGCAACGGCCAGCCAGCCCAGCGTGTTGTACAGAGCCAGGATCACGGTGGTCAGCAGAGCACCGATGTTGTAGCCCAGAGGTCCGAGGACGACCAGTGCCACAGGGAAGCCAATGCCGAAGCACAGCATGGGCACAAAGAACACGCGGATGGCCTTGGGGCACCACTTGTTGGCCCACTTTTCAATAAAGGACATGAAAATGACGGTCAGGATGGCCGGGAACACCTGGCCGCCGTAAGCGATGTTCTGCAGCTTGATGCCGAGGAAGTAAGCACCGCCCTCGGTAGCCAGCAGAGCGGAAACGCTGGGGTGGATCATGGCAGCAGCCAGAGCCACAGACACCAGCTTGTTGCAGTTGAACTTGGTTGCAGTGGTGAAGGCGACCATGACGGGCAGGTAGTACAGAGCTGCATCTGCCACGCCGACGAACACCTTATAGGCGATATCTCCGCTGCTCATCAGGCCCAGAGTGCTCAGCAGCACCATCAGAGCCTTCAGAACGCCTGCACCTGCAATGGCGGGGACCAGCGGCTGGAAGATGCCGACCATGTAGTCCAGAATAATGCCGCCGATCTCTTTTTTGCCCTTGGGGGCAGCGGGAGCTGCAGCCTGACCTGCGTTGAAGGTGCCCAGCTTGAGCAGCTCATCGTACACTTCGATGACATCGTTGCCGATGACCACCTGACACTGCGGGCCGCTGGAAATAACGCCCATAACACCGGCAGTCTTTTTCAGGGCTGCAGCATCCACCTTGGAGGCGTCTGCCAGAGTGAAGCGCAGGCGGGTGGAGCAGTGCTCGACCTGCACAACGTTCTTCTCGCCGCCAACCAGACGCAGCACGTCGGAGGCAGTCTGCTTGTAGTTCTTCATTTTGTTCTCCTTTATCTTGTGTGTGGTGGCATTTCCCTGGCGCCCGGCCGAAGCGGACAAAAGAAAAAAGACCCAACAGAATGACCCCGTGTACAATTTCTCCCGGAATCATAGTATCTGGCTACAATTCACCCAAAAGAAAAGGTATTCGTCATTCCATCAGATCCTGCCTGCATTACCAGTAACATGTCCAACTGGATATTGTGGTATTAGTATATCAATCATCTTTTCGTTTTTCAATATGACTTTTTCACAAAATAAATCTTAAAAAATTATGAAGTTCGCACATTCATTTGTTTTTTCACATAGCTGTCGGTGTGTGCTCGTGTACTCCTTTCACCGCCTGCACTGATGCCGATTGCGCATTGCCGCCGATGTGGCATCCAGTGAGCCTGCAGAGCCGGGCCGTGAGGTGCGCTGCCCCGGCATGGGCGAGCACCGCAGCCGCAAGGAGAACATGGAGCTTGGCATCCCGGCAGCCGAGGAAAAGTGGGCCGAAGTGCTGGCGATGTGATGTAATGTTAAAAGGGGTGTCTCTCCGGCAGACAGAGAGACACCCCTTTTTATCTGTGGTTTTCCGCAAATATCCGGCCCAGCTGTGACAGGATATCATGCGGCAGCATTCCGTACTCGCCAAGCGCAGCAGCGGCACGGTCGGCAGCGGCACCGTGCAGATACACCGCGCAGGCTGCAGCTTCGTATGCAGGCAGGCCGCAGGCCAGCAGGGCCGCCGTCATACCGGCCAGTACATCTCCGCTGCCGCCCCGGGCAAGGCCTGGGTTTCCGGTAGGGTTTGTGCACACGCGGCCATCCGGTGCAGCCACCACGGTACGGCAGCCCTTGAGTACCACCACAGCGTTCCATTTTTCTGCATACTGGCAGGCAGTATTTTCACGGTCCGCATTGATCTGCGCCACCGAAAGCCCGGTGAGCCGGGCCATCTCGCCGGGGTGCGGGGTCACGATCAGCTCTCCCGCCGGGTGCGGCAGCGTTTTGCCCTCGGCCAGCAGCTGCGCGGCGGCGTTCAGGCCGTCCGCATCCAGCACCGCGCTGCCTGCAAAGCCGGGCAGCAGCTTCTGCACCAGCGTGCGTGTTTCGGCCGCGCGGCCTGTGCTCTGGGCTGTACCGCCAAGGCCCGGGCCCAGCAGCAGCACCGTCGCCTTCTGGCGCTGGAGCTGTGGAATGCTCTCCGGTGAGATGCCGCCTTCGGCCCCCGCCACGCAGGGACACAGGCAGCATTCCGGCAGGCGGGCCACCGCAGCTGCCAATACCGGCTCCACGCTGGCCAGCGTTACAATGCCCGCACCGGTGCGCAGCGCACCCTCGGCAGCCAGCAGGGCCGCACCTCGGTAATATGCGCTGCCTGCCACAGCCAACACGGTGCCAAAGCTGCCCTTGTGGCTGTCGCGCGGGCGCGGCGGGATGTTGTGCCAGACAAATTCGGATGTGATCTCGGTTGACATTTTATGCTTCCCCCTGCACCAGGTTGCGGATCTGCTTTTCCACATTCTGCACTTCCTCATGGAACATGCGGGCGGAAACACGCAGCGCGCCGTGGCCCAGAATGATAATCTGCTCCATGCCGTCGGAAGTAGCCACACGCACCCGCCGCCCCTTGCCGATCTCATGAGTAACGTGCTCGATGAACATATCGGCGGTTTCGGCTTCCTTGGTGTAGACCACATGGATATTGTGGTACTGCTCAATGCTGCCGGGGCTGCCCGGCACACGATAGGCATCGAATACAAGAATAAGATTGCACTTCTGGTAGCCCTGATAGTTGCACAGAATATCCATCAGCTTGTGACGGGCCGCTTCCAGACTGTCCTTTGCAAGGGCGTTCAGCTCATCCCACGCAAAGATGATATTGTAGCCGTCCACCAGCAGATATTCGGGCAGGATTTCCCACTGCTGGGCATCAAAATCCGGGCGTTCCCGCTTTTGCACCGGGCGGAATGCCGCCAGCGGGTCCCGTTTGATGGGGCCATAGGTGCGCTCGAAGATTTTGAGCAGCTCGGCATCCTCTTCCAGTGTTGCGCGGTAAGCCGCTGTCCGGCGCTGGGGCACGGCCTGCGTCTCCTGCTCCGGGCTTTTGCTTTTTCCCCAGCCGCTGTCCACATGCATGTGGCTGCGCACCTGATTCCAAGGCACCACAAAGCCCGCGCCATGGGCACAGAACACCGAATCTGCCGGGTTGTCAAGGTCGTGCTCCGGCTCGTAGCCCACGGCTTTAATGATCTCCGCCGCATTGTGGCAGGGCCGGTAGCCGTCCAGCGTCAGGGTCAGGTGTCCCCGGCCCCGGGTATAGCCCACCACCTCCATGGGGTAGCTGCGCATGGTGGCCACCGGTGCAAAACCGGTGAGCACAGCAGCCTCTTCCCCGCTTTCTGGCGGGTCAAAGCTGCCCTCCATGCGCTGGATATCGGTCATGGCACGGCCAAGGTTCTCCACCGGCACTTCCAGCCGAAAGGCATACCATGGCTCCAGCAGCTGGCTTTTGGCCAGCATCAGGCCCTGCCGCACCGCGCGATAGGTGGCCTGCCGGAAGTCGCCGCCCTCCGTGTGTTTAAGATGGGCGCGGCCCGCAATGAGGGTGATCTTCACGTCCGTCAGCGGCGCACCGGTCAGCACGCCAAGGTGCTGCTTTTCTTCCAGATGGGTCAGCACAAGGCGCTGCCAGTTCTTGTCCAGCACTTCTTCCCGGCAGTCGGCGGCAAACTGCATCCCGCTGCCGCGGGGCAGGGGCTCCAGCTTGACATGCACCTCCGCATAGTGGCGCAGCGGCTCGTAGTGGCCCACGCCCTCCATAGGCTCCGTGATGGTCTCCTTGTACAGAATGCCGCCGGGGCCGAACTCCACGTTCAGGCCAAAGCGCTCTGCCAGCAAACTGCGCAGCACTTCCAGCTGCACCTCGCCCATGAGCTGCACATGGATCTCGCCCAAAGTCTCGTTCCATACCACATGGAGCTGCGGCTCCTCTTCTTCCAGCCGGTGCAGCTTGCCCAGTGCCGCGTGCACATCAGCCCCCTCCGGCAGCAGCACCTGATAGCTCAGCACCGGTTCCAGAACCGGCACATCGCTGTCGCGTTCCGCGCCAAGGCCCTCGCCCGGGCGCGCCTTAGTCAGGCCGGTGACGGCGCACACCTGCCCCGGGCCGATGGCTTCCGCCAGCGTATACTTTACGCCGGAGTACAGCCGCAGCTGGTTTGCCTTTTCCTCCCACGGCTCACCATCTGCTTCGCCGGAGAGCTGGGCCTTTACCTTCAGTTCGCCGCCAGTCACGCGCAGCCATGTCAGGCGCGTGCCCTGCTCATCCTGCGACACCTTAAACACCTTGGCGCCAAAGGCATCCAGCGCGGGAGCCGGACGGGTATAGCGGTCGATGCCGTCCATCAGAGCGTCCACGCTTTCCAGTGCATCGTTTTCGGTACGCCGCAGCGCCGAACCGAACCAGCACGGGAACACATGCCGGCGTGCAACGGCCGGGATGAGGTCCGCATCGGTCAACTGCCCGGCATCCAGCATCCGATCCATCAGGTTTTCGTCACACAGGGCCAGTGCTTCGTCCCGGTCGGCCTGCGGCACATCAAAGGCCACAAAGCCCTCGCCCAGACGGTGGTTCAGCTGGGCGAGCAGCTCTTCCCTGCTCTTGCCGGGCAGGTCCATCTTGTTCACGAACACAAAGGTGGGCACGTGGTAGCGCCGCAGCAGCCGCCAGAGCGTCTCGGTGTGGCTCTGCACGCCGTCGGTGCCGCTTACCACCAGCACAGCATAGTCCAGCACCTGCAGGGTGCGCTCTGTCTCGGTGGAAAAATCCACATGGCCGGGGGTATCCAGCAATGTGATATCCGTATTGCCCGCCGTCAACAGGGCCTGCTTGGAAAAGATGGTGATGCCGCGCGCTTTTTCCAGTGTGTCGGTATCCAGAAAGGCATCCTTGTGATCCACGCGGCCCAGCTTGCGGATCGCGCCGGAGCGGTAGAGCATGGCTTCCGAAAGGGTGGTCTTGCCGGAGTCCACATGGGCAAGGATGCCCAGAACGATTTGTTTATGCGTTGTTTCCATCCGCTTCTCCTACAATCAAAAATTCATTTTTATTGTAGCACGGATGGGAAAAAAAGAAAAGTTTTTGATTTAGAATGGGGTCGAAACCCAAAAACGCAATTTATCTTATCGGCTTTTCGCGTGAAAAAACAGCTCTGGAAAATCCGCAGATTTTCCAGAGCTGTAAATATAAGAATAACAATTCCGCTATTCATAGCCAAAGCGAACGCGTCGGCTATTTTAACGGTCAATTACTCCACAATGATGCTCTTTCCGGTCATTTCAGCAGGCACGGGCAGACCGATATACGGCAGCATGGTGGGAGCGATATCTGCCAGACAGCCGCCCTCGCGCAGCTTCACATCGCCGCAGCCAACAGCCACAAAGGGCACCACGTTGGTGGTGTGTGCGGTGAAGGGGGTGCCGTCCGGGTTCATCATCTTCTCGGCGTTGCCGTGGTCGGCGGTGATGAAGGCGCAGCCGCCGGCCTTCAGCACAGCGGACACCACCTGATCCACAGCGGTATCCACAGCCTCAACGGCCTTGACCGCAGCATCGAACACGCCGGTGTGGCCGACCATATCGCAGTTTGCGAAGTTCAGGATCACCACATCGTACTTGCCGCTCTCGATGCGCTTGACGCACTCGGCAGCAACCTCGGGGGCGCTCATCTCGGGCTTCAGGTCATAGGTGGCGACCTTCGGGCTGGGGATCACGCAGCGGTCCTCGCCCTCGTAGGGAGCCTCCACGCCGCCATTGAAGAAGAAGGTGACATGAGCGTACTTCTCGGTCTCGGCAATGCGCAGCTGAGTCTTGCCATTCTCGGACAGGTACTGGCCCAGAACGTTCTTCAGCTCCACAGGCGGATAGGCGACCTCGCAGTTGGGCATGGTGGCATCGTATTCGGCCATGCAGACATAGTTCACCTGCTTGCGGCCGCCGCGGCGCTCAAAGCCGGTGAACGCATCGTCGCAGAAGATGCGGGTCATCTGGCGGGCACGATCGGGACGGAAGTTCATGAAGATCACAGTGTCGCCGTCCTGCACGCGGCCACCCTCACAGGTGACGCAGGGCAGAACGAACTCGTCGGTCTTGTCTGCTGCATAGGATGCCTCGATGGCCTCGGCAGCGTTGGCGGCATGATTGCCCTCGCCGTAGACAAAGGCAGCATATGCCTTTTCTTCACGATCCCAGTTGTTATCGCGATCCATGGCGTAGTAACGGCCGGAGACGCTGGCGATCTTGCCGATGCCCAGCTCGTCCAGCTTGGCCTGCAGGTCGGCCAGGAAGCCCTTGCCGGAGTGCGGGTCGGTATCACGGCCATCGGTGATGCAGTGCAGGTAAATGTTCTTTGCACCCAGATGTTTTGCCATTTCCAGCACGCCGAACCAGTGGTCTGCGTGGCTGTGCACACCGCCGGTGCCCACCAGACCCATCAGATGGATGGCCTTGCCGGCATCGATGGCAGCCTTCATGTTCTTGACCAGAACCGGGTTCTGGAGCATCTCGCCGTCCTTGATGGACTTGGTAATGAGGGTGAGCTGCTGGTACACGATGCGGCCAGCGCCCATGTTGGTGTGGCCAACCTCAGAGTTGCCCATCTGGCCCTCGGGCAGACCGACGGCCATGCCGGAAGCGTTGATGGTGGTCATGGGATATTTTGCCATCAGAGCATCGAGGTGGGGTTTCTTTGCGGCGACTACGGCGTTGCCGAAGGTCTCCTCCGGCACCCAGCCGAAGCCATCCATGATGCACAGAAGAACAGGTTTCTTTGCCATAAAATTGAATCTCCTTTGAATTTAACAAATCAGCGCCCGGCACAGCGCTGGAAATGCGGCGCAGCCGGGCGCTGAAACAGCTGATTTAAACCGTCAATCAGCCCTTGGTGGCTGCGTTGACGATCACTGCAAAGTCGGGAGCCTTCAGGGATGCGCCGCCGATCAGGCCGCCGTCCACATCCTTTTTGCTCAGCAGCTCCTCGCAGTTCTTGGCGTTCATACTGCCGCCGTACTGGACAGTGGTAGCCTCGGCAACTGCCTCGCCGTACACCTCGCCGATCACCTTGCGGATCTGGCCGCAGACTTCCTCAGCCTGATCGGCGGTAGCGGTCTTGCCGGTGCCGATGGCCCAGATGGGCTCGTAAGCGATCACGACATTTGCCATCTGCTCAGCGGTCACATCACGCAGAGCGATCTTGGTCTGCATACGCACCAGCTCTTCGGTCACGCCCTCTTCGCGCTGCTGCAGGCTCTCGCCCACGCAGATGATGACCT